>Ga0208828_1000005_pt1 | contig 150096 bp, 139 predicted proteins | sample Kivu_160m_FD_185487 | JGI IMG/M metagenome (GOLD analysis project Ga0208828, IMG submission 185487) | Freshwater microbial communities from Lake Kivu, Western Province, Rwanda to study Microbial Dark Matter (Phase II) - Kivu_160m (SPAdes)... | ecosystem: Environmental > Aquatic > Freshwater >... | reverse complement strand
CGGAATACTTTGCTTTCCAGTTGTAATAACTGGCGTTGCTTATCCCGTGCCTCCGGCAGAGATCCCCTACCGATGCTCCAGCCTCTGCCTCTTTCAGGATACCGATGATCTGTTCTTCGGTGTACCTCTTGCGACGGGTCATAGAGTCCTCCTTCTTTTTTCACCGGAAGACTCTAATTATACCTGGACTAATTTATGGGGGTGAGGTCATATACATAGCAGATCCCATAGCAACTGCTGCGACCATTCCAATTAAGCAATCGCCAATTGTCATACAAACTTGCTCAGCAACTTGAGTAAAGCATTGACCATTTGGCGATGAATTTGGGAGCATGGAAAGTGTCTCAAACATTAGAAAAATAATAACAAATGAAAGAGCTGAACCTAAAAACAACTTTGCGATTCTTTTAAGTTCATTTGCACTAATACGGTTTGGCATTTTGGGTAGTTCTGATTTACTCTGTTCGGGATGTCCTTCCTTATAAAAGGCCCCTAACAAGATGAAACCGCCCATAGCAACGGACAATGTAGCAAAAGTTAATGGAGATTCAACTGGCTCTCCTCCATGAAACGATACGAAATACTTCAGGAAATATACAGCAACTCCTAATACAATTATAGGATATAATGCTATAGGTATTATACGTGCTGTGTTGAACCAAGATTTAACACGGTTCCACACGCTAGTGGCCTGGGATTTCATATTATTCCAAATACGTCGGCAGTGCCTACTTATCCTACACATTTTACTGATAACCTCATTTCGTTTCCTTATTTTATTATACATGTGATGAAACAGGAATAGAATCACTTCTATTTTCATTCTAATATTATCGAATATCAGAGTATGAGGGCTTGGAGTGATCCGGGATGAAAGAAGCCTCTTGAATGTTGAAATAACGGATGCTAGTATAAGGTGGAATTCTGTTACCTAGGGTGGGAGTTATAGGTGCTTAATTTTTTTCTAGGTCTGATCAGTGGAATATTGGCAACACTTATAGCAGGTAACCCTCGAGTGCGATTTACTGTTGAAAGAAAAATCAGGAGCGTTCTGAAAAAACCTCTGGTAAAAGCCTCTTTATCTATGTTCGAGATCCAATGCAAGGGTGGAATACTGTTGCTACATTGTATAGAGTTGAAAAATGCCATGTGGTTGATTCCACTAATACCGCAAGTATATCTTCTAAGCTATGGCCCTTGGTCTTACGATTCTCATGCATATAAGCCGTTTATATATTTTCGTTATCACGGTTTATTCTATGCTAGAACTGATGTCACGCCTACACAATTACTCTCAGAATACGGTAACAATATTATCCCCCATATCCCTGATGATCCTACGCGGAGTGTTAATATTTCGAGGGAAGTACCAAAGCAGGTTGTGATTATTTGTGAATCTATCGAAAATCTGAAACAGCGCAGTCATGGTAAGGCTCTTAATCATGTTAGGATTGTCGGGAATCTCCATGCTGCAGTAGCAAATCCTATGCCAATGGTATCTCCTGGAGCAGGTTGGAATTTAACGATTATTTCGGAAGAGTTTGGATTCGTCGATAACATATGCGTAAGCATTCCATCAAATTTAAAGAAGCTTAAGCCCCTGGGAGACTCGATAAATGCAATAGGAATTAAGGAAAGGCCCCTCTGTTTACTAGATATATCAAAGTCAGGTATGAGATTGGCATGGCCATTGAGGTTGGAAATACAAGATAGTCGCTTTAAAAAACCATCGGTAGTGAAAAAAAGAAAAACAGTCTATTGAGGTGCAGCCACTAACTAAAGTTTAACTCTGCCATTTCCTTTCTTCTATCAGCCAATTGATAATAGCTCTGAGAAGCTTTGATAGAATATTGTTAGGAAATAGTCGTTAATATCAGAGCGATTTCTTCGAGCGTCAGCTGGCTGGGTTTCAAGAAGCAGTGTGACAATTTCACGCTGAGCAATCTACGAAAGGTATAGTAAGCAGCGTGGACAAATTTGTGCCAAAATCAGCTACGATTTGCAAACTTTTGCAAGCAGTTGGTGGGCGGTACTGGACTTGAACCGGTGACCTCTGCGATGTCAACGCAGCGCTCTAACCACTGAGCTAACCGCCCATTACTTTGGCATTTTATCAATGCTTCTATACGCAGTCAAGCTTACCCATCTTGAATAAAGAGCTGGTCTCATCTATACTTTCACAAAATGGATAATCTGAAAATTTTAGCTGATTGGAGGGAAATACAATGGGCAAAAAGGAAGATGAAGCCAGGGAATACGTCCTCAAGAGGACAAAGGAGCAAAACATTAAGTTCATACGGCTATGGTTCACCGATATTTTAGGCTTTCTTAAAAGCTTTTCCATCACTGCCGAACAACTCGAGGAGGCGCTAAACGATGGCATGGGTTTCGATGGTTCTTCCATACAGGGCTTCGCCCGTATCGATGAAAGCGATATGATTGCCCTACCCGACCCCAACACCTATCAGATAATACCCTGGCGTCCCAAAGAGCAAGGGGTAGCTAGAATGTTCTGCGATATATACTGGCCCGGTGGACAACCTTTTGAAGGCGACCCCAGGCATATATTAAAGAAAAACCTGAAGCGAGCCGCTGACATGGGATATACCTTCTACGTGGGACCTGAGCTGGAGTATTTCTACTTCAAGAATGCGGAGGGTACAGAATTTTTAGACCTGGGCGGCTATTTCGACCTGACACCACCAGAGACCGCCTCAGACATAAGAAGAGAAACAATTCTCTTTCTCGAAGAAATGGGCATTGATGTCGAGTATAGCCATCATGAAGTTGCTCCCAGCCAGCACGAAATAGACCTCCGGTACACCGATGCTTTGAGCATGGCAGACAGTGTAATGACCTATCGTCTAGTTGTAAAGCAGGTAGCCCAACGGCAAGGGGTTTATGCCACCTTCATGCCCAAACCTGTATTCGGTGTCAATGGCAGCGGCATGCATGTTCACATGTCGCTGTTCAAAGGCAACAGAAATGCCTTCTTCGATAAGGATGCTCCCTACCATCTGTCAGAAGCAGGCAGAAGTTTCGCCGCTGGACTGCTTAAACACGCCCCGGAAATCACTTCAATCTGTAATCAGTGGATAAACTCCTACAAGCGCATTGTCCCGGGCTATGAAGCCCCCTGCTACATCACCTGGGCAAAAAGAAACAGAGCTGACCTAATCAGGATTCCTCAATATAAACCGGGAAGGGAAACTGCCACCAGGATAGAGCTAAGGTCCCCAGACCCGGCATGCAATCCGTATCTCGCCTTCAGTGCTATGCTGGCTGCAGGACTAGAAGGAATCCAAAAAGGATACAAATTACCGCCACCTGTAGAGGAGAACGTCTTTGAAATGAGCCAGGAAGAACGCGAGCAGAAGAAAATAAAAACTTTGCCTGGCAGTCTATATGAAGCTATACAGCTTACCGAAAAGAGCCAGCTCGTCAGAGAAGCTCTGGGTGACCACGCCTTCAATAGTTTTATCCAGAATAAGAAGGTAGAATGGGACAGATACCGGACACACGTAACTGATTACGAACTAAAGAACTATCTGCCAATCCTGTAGATAACTTCTGGAAGAAAATCAAAGCAACGCCGTAGCTTTGATTTTAGCGTCTCTCAGGTTCTCAGATCTCTCTGACGCTAGAGTTCATACTGACAATAACCTGAGTAAGAAAATAGCTTAACCTTTGCCGCTGGACCTTATGTTGCTGGTGAGCATAATCTGTACAATGCTGCCGCACTTTGGACAGGCGACTTCAATAGTGACAGGCTGCCTCATCACCCGCTCCACCAAAGCGGTAACCTGAGAATCGATGTTGTCCAGACGCTTGTCCAACATCTCCAGACGCTTCTTCATCTTCTCCTGTTCCATACTTGCGCTTTTCTTTTCAGTTTTTTCAGGCATCCTATCCCTCCACTATAAAAACAAAAGAGGAGAGGTATATTAAAATCCTCTCCTCTATATTAACCTAACTTACCTTTCATGCCTTTTACAAGCTCTTCTCGGCTACTCCCATAGCGGATAGATAATCTTTATCGGTTTTTATCAAGTTATCTACCTTACCACCAACTGTCCCCTCCAGATATTTCCGGAAAGCCTCGCGTGCCCCCGGAGAACTTTGGAGTGCCTCCTTAGCTCGTTGCCATTCCTCAGTAGTTAACTCACCTATCCGTTCTGGACTCAAGGGGAATTCTTCTCCCATTAAACGCTCTGCTCTATCAAGAACTCTACTTGTAACTGCCCGCTTCAGACGATCAAAGGAGAGGAATTCTTCGTTTGCGTAAGGCCTCGGTGCCCATATCTCATCTTTCATATCACAACCTCCACGTCATTATTATAAGCCGTTTTCATTGACTATAATATGCCCCCTCAACTGCTGTGTCAAGTCCCCACAGACTGCAAACTATAACAGCCGTAAGGGAGAAAATCCCCTCCCACAGGAAAAGACTATAACGATTCACCAAACCACTAGTCAATATCATAGACCATCTGGACGGTGACCTGAATTTCCAGCTCGCCAGCGCTGATGGGAGTCGGTGATGGAGCTATGCCCTCAGCCTTCATCGCATAGTCTCTAACCACTACCTGTGGCACATACGGAGTGCCTTCTGAGATATATAGCAGCCTGCCCAGCTTAATATCTGCTAGGTCAGCAATTTGTTTAGCCTTGTCTATGGCGTCTCCTACTGCCTCAGCCCGTGCTTCTTCATAGTAAGGTGTCGGGTCATCAATAGTAAAACCTATGCTATCAATCCGGGTTAAGTTACCACCAGCCTCAGCCACAGCATCGATAACAGAGCCAGCTTCGTCTATCTGCCTTATCTTGGCAACAACCATATTTGTTACCCTGTAGCCAATGAGTTCTTCCCTATTTTCCTTCTCGACCCATCTCCGCACCGGATATATGCTAAAACTCTGCGTTTGAATATCTTTTTCAGCCACCCCGCTAGACTTAAGTGCTTTCATAACTGCATTCATAGCCTCGACCGCATCGCTCTGTGCTTGTGCCACAGTTTTAGCTTCCGCCTCTATGCCCAGACTCAACAACACAACATCGGGGGTCGCCATTGCCTTGCCTTCACCAGTTACCCACAAACCCGTCTGTTGCTGGTTGCAAATTATTCCTCCTAATTCCGGTGCTGCCACATAGGCAGAAATAGACGGTGGCGAGAGTTGGGCATCTTCACCGACCACACAACCACCAGCCCCAATCAAAACTACAGCCAACATCACACTGGACAAAATCAACCAAGCTTTCTTCATTTAAACCTCCTCAAACTAATTATTTGCAATATCTATCCCCCACCCGCCAAATATCAACACCATCCCTGCAATTATAATAGCATTTAGTCACGACTGCCACTATATATAACGGCAAACCAGACCGCTGAGTTTAGTTTAAAGATGGCACAAAAAGCTGGCATGGATTATAATAGCACAAGTTTGATTGCAACAAAACGATGAAATTTTTCCGCGATTTCATTATACCTATACTTGTCGGACTGGCTGTTTTCGCCCTCTTTCAAGTTACGATTGGGAGCTTCAAAGTACACGGCTCATCCATGTTGCCTACCATCGAAGAAGGCGATTATATCATGGTCAGCAAAGCTACTTATTTCTTCCATGAGCCACAACGTGGCGACATAATCGTGCTTCGTTCCCCACAGAACAATTCAGACCTTATCAAGCGAATTATTGCCCTGCCCGGCGATACCGTTGAAATCAGGGACGACACAGTATTTATAAACGGTACCCCTTTAGTTGAACCTTACTACCTGGAGCCACCCCACTACATTGTGCCACCCCAGGAAATTCCCAACGGTAACTATTTTGTTCTCGGTGACAATCGCAATAACAGCTCCGATTCACACAGAGGCTGGACAGTTCCCCGAAAAAATATCGTCGGTAAGGCATGGATAACCTACTGGCCACCATATAGGTGGGACACAATAGAACACTATAAGCTCAATGCGAATAAACAAGCAGCTGAAATCATCGAACCCGACCTGGCGATGAAAGCGCTATGTCCGACGAGATAATACAAATCTTCAAAGATGCCGGAGCCATATTGGAAGGGCATTTCCTGCTAACCTCAGGCTTACATTCACCGGTTTACTGGGAGAAATTCCGCGTTTTGCAATATCCGCACCATACCCAAAGGCTGTGCCAACTCATCGCCGAGCATTTCAAGAAAGACGATATCCAGGTGGTTGCAGGACCGACTACCGGCGGTATTATCCTCGCCTTCGAAGTTGCCAGACAGATGGGCATAAAGGGAATGTTCGCCGAGAAAGAAGGCGAGACAAGAGTCTTCCGGCGCGGCTTTACCATCAGTCCCGGTGAACGTGTCCTGATTGTGGACGATATACTGACCACCGGCAGCTCTACCTCCGAAGTTCTAGAGGCTGTTAATAGGTTGGGTGGTGTTGTCATCGGGATTGGCGTGCTGGTTGACCGAAGTGAGCAAAAAAAGGAATTCGGCGTACCCTTTTTCAGCTGTCTCCGTTCCGCTACCGTAGCTTATACCCCCACCGAATGCCCCCTCTGCACTGCCGGCATACCCCTGGTAAGACCAGGTGGACAAACATAAAACACAGCTTTTTCTCCTTGACACCTACAGACGAAAAAACTTACAATTGCTCCGCGCCGAGGTAGCTCAGATGGTAGAGCAGCGGACTGAAAATCCGCGTGTCCCCAGTTCGATTCTGGGCCTCGGCACCAGTTATTGAAGCTAAAATGCCCCCGGAAGTGATTAACATAACGGGGGCGTTTTCATTTTAGCTAACGGATAGCTAACCAAGTTTTGCAACAGGCTCTTTTTTAGCCGCGGTGACAAAGACTTTATCAAAACGGGCAGCAACTGAGGAACTTGGATGCAGTAATGGGCACATTTTCAAAGCCCTGAAGGCCAATGGACCAAAGCCCAAAGACATTAAGCAGGCTGTTGCTAAAATCCTCTCCAGCAGCTCGAACTCGGCCTTGTCCTAAGAGAATGCCCGCACCTCTTCCTCATTTCACGCTGTCCTTGCGGAATGTAGTTATAACAATTGAAATTGAGATTGCTAGCCGTTAACGTTCGGTGCTCACCGGCTCGGCATTGCTGCATCCACTGAAGTGCTTTGTTAGCTAGTCACACGGGTTACAGTCTTTTCCTTCTCTTCAAGATACCCTACGTATCCTTCGGTCAAAGAAGTCTCCGAGACACTCAACCTCAGTAGTAGTTCCTCAGCTGAATAGTATGCCCCATGTTGAAATATGTTGTCTCTCAACCAACTCAAAATCGACGCAAAATCGAGTTTCTCTATATCTTCGGTACACCGCGGTAATGCCTTCTTCATAGAGGAGTAGATATGCACTCCATAAAGGCTTCCTAAGAAATAGGTGGGGAAGTATCCGATTAACCCACATGACCAGTGCACGTCCTGTAGACAACCTTCAGCATTAGTATTGACCTTCACTCCCAAGAGCTCATGCATACGCCCGTTCCATACATCCGGTATGTCTTTAGCTCGAATGCTTCCTGAGATGAGATCTCTTTCAATCAGGAAACGAATGTAAATGTGAAGGAGGTAGCTCATTTCGTCAACCTTGAATCTAATCGGCGAATCCGACACTCGATTTATTTCAGTGAAGATCAGAGAGCCTGAGTACCTATTGAACCCAGTCTTTGGAAATTGGTTAGCGTGCATTTCAACTCCGGCCCAGAATTGTGCGGATTTACAGATGATGTTCTCCCAGAAACGCGCAATAGCCTCTTGGAACGCAGTCGATGCCCCGCCGAACAAAGGAGTATTAAGATATTTGCTGTCAATATTGTTATAGTATGCAGCATGTCCCAACTCATGTATGGTGAGGAACACTCCCGTTGCAATACTACCATCTTCGGAACGCGCAATAATTCTGACGTCATTATGGTGAATAAAATTAGTAGCCGGGTGATCACCTTCGTCAATTCGGCCCGAATCAAAATCAAATCCAAGGTAGGGCGCTAGTGCTCTTACAAATTCCATCTGCTCATTTGCCGTTAGAGATATTGTATTATTGATACTAGTTCCGACTTTTGCTCTTAGTCTATAGCGGATATCTTGAACTCGTGATATTACTGACTGGAAGAGATGATCTAGCTCAGTCGTCGTCATTCCAGGCTCGTACTCGTCTATAAGAGCGTCATAAGGATGATCTGCGTAGCCAACAATATCGGCTTCCCGTCGTTTCAAATCTACAATCTTGTCCAGCTCGGGCTCAAATACTCCGTAGTTGTCTGATCGCCTTGCTTCCGCCCATATACTCTGTCCCAAAGAAGCCTGGGTAGCGATGGCATTAGTAAGTTCGCTCGGTATTTTCCACGAACGTTCGGCCCCATGCAGGAATCTGCGGAACATTCGCTGCTCCGTATCTGTAAGCGAATCAAGAGAGCTTTTCAGTGAATCGCAGATGGCTTTGAATTCCACTGAGTTTAAGCGATTATGAATAACTTCAGCCATTGCTCCACACACAGTCGCTCTCGGGCCTCCGCCTCTTTTTGGCATTACAACTTCTTGATCCCAAGTAAGAAGTGATAACGAAGAACCCAAATACTCAAATATTTCATAATGTTTCAGGAACGCCTGAAAAACCTTATTGATATCATTTCTCATCTTTCTGCTCCAACCACCTCTGATCGCTCCAACCACCTCTGGAGCAAATTAAAGAAAGGAGCAAACTGCTGATAGTATTCAGGATCATTCATCTTGATGTGTGTAAACCATGGTTCGTAAGTCTTCTTGATTGACTTCAAGAGTGGAGAGAACCCTTTCTGAAGAATATCCTCGTCGGCAATCTCCGCAGTAATGGCCTGGGAAACATCTTCAAAGAAATTGGCTATGTCTATTAATGCATTCCTATGTTGATCGTCAGCGAGGATATTTTTTAGGATTTCGATGTCGGAGAGTTCCTTGCGCTGCGCCCGGGTTTTTCGATAGTACTCCCTCTCAATGCACATCTGGTCAGAATCCCATTTGGCTAGATATTCCAATGCATTCTTCTTCCTATCAAAGGATAACCTATCCTCAATGAATTCAAGATTCTCAAGGGATGTCCTCCATTGGCAATATGATGTAAACGCCAAGAATCCTGCGCCCGCGAAAACAAAGAAGAACTTTGCTCCTTCAACGAACTTGGAGATGAATCCGCCCTCAGATGTGGAAAAGTAAACGGCAATCCCTAATATAATACCAGATAACAACCACAATATCATAAGCCACGACACACGGATATTGAAATGCAAATTGATTGGCACCTTCTCAATAGCGTCCTTCTTTTTAGCCATCATTCCCTCCTAGATGATATTAGTTTTTAAATTAATTCTACATCTGGCAGTGCTGGTTGTAAATAAACATTAGCAACAACGGTGGTGCCGTTTATAAGCTGACATATTTGGCTCTTGCAGCGTTCCACAGATAATACACATTATGGGCTTACACGCAGACAAAAACTAGAAAATAGCTAACGCTTAGCTAATAGACGGAACGCAAGAGGTTATCATTAGTTGGTACTATACGAACAAAACACGGTTTAGATAATTGACACAAAAGTTCAATTTTGAACGTATCAACGCTCTTTGGAGCATCATGAGACAGACTGAAAATCCGCGTGTCCCCAGTTCGATTCTGGGCCTCGGCACTTCTGTTGCAAGCTATCAGACTGACCGATGTCCTACTATCCACGCTTTGTCTTACGTGCTATCCAAAACGATACAGCTTCCTTCTGCGCTTCAGGCGGTAGATGACGTGTCGTCAGCCAGTGGGTAAAACCTGCCAGACAAGGCAATGCTGCAGAATAGATTAATAAGGATACAGGCTCACCGAAAAGCCAGCAAAGCAATATCAGGGGAATAAACAAGGCTACCCCGAACCAGACACTATTACGCGTGATAAAAAGCACCACCAGACCTAAAGCGGCAGATATTAACATCTCTATAGGAAGCAGGGCAAGTAGTACACCTATAACTACCGCCAGACCCCGACCTCCTCTGAAACGCAGAAACACGGGCCAATTATGTCCCATAACAGCGGCTATCCCGGCACCGAACAAAACCAGCTCCTGCCCGGAAAGAGCTTTAGCCACCACTATAGCCAGCGCCCCCTTCCCCACATCCGCCACTAGAGTAGCTATGCCGGCAACCAACCCAGCATGGCGAAATACATTGAATGTCCCAACATTGCGGTCTCCAACCTTGCGAATATCAAGACCTCTTATCTTACTTATAATATAGGCAGAAGGAATGGAACCTAAAAGATATGCAATTACTATGCTCAATGCAATATTCATGTGAACAGCAATGCCTCGCTATACTAGGTTCTTTCATTCTACCACATGCGACTGAAGAAAATCCCGTTCGCCAAACAGAAAACATTCGGAGGCGACATGGCAACACACAAACGCTTATCGGGGAGACTAAGAATTGTGCTCGCCTTATATAGAACAGACGGATATGCTATTTAGCCTGAATCATAAATATACTTTAAAACTTAGCCTCACAACGAACTATGACCTTTTACTTATTGACAAAGCAGGCGGAATTCTCTATCATTAGAATCGCCACTGACCATAAGGCAGTGAGCTTTCATTAAACAAATAAAAAGGTCCGCTTGGATCAGCGATGACCGAGACGGGAAATAGGGGTAATGCTAACTGAGCCTTCTCGGCAATGCTGAGAAGGCTTTCTTTTTGGGAGATGATGTACAACGCTATAACCGATGTCCCGGGAATAAAGGTGGGACATTATACCAACAAGGAGGCAGCCACCGGTTGCACTGTCATTCTATGTGAGACCGGTGCGGTAGCTGGCGTTGATGTTAGAGGCTCAGCACCGGGAACCAGAGAAACCGACCTGCTGCGACCGATGAACCTGGTGGAAAAAGTCCAAGCTATTCTCCTCAGCGGCGGCAGCGCTTTCGGGCTGAACGCTGCCGGTGGAGTAATGAGATATCTGGAAGAACGAGGCTTCGGTCAAGAAACCATGGCGGCAAAGGTGCCCATTGTTCCCGCAGCCGTTCTTTTCGACTTAGACATAGGCAGTTCTAAAATCAGACCCGGTGTTGAGGAAGGCTACAAGGCTTGCCTGGCTGCCACGGAAAAGAAACTAGCCGAAGGCTGCGTTGGTGCCGGCACCGGCGCTACGGTGGGAAAATTTTTGGGCATAAATCGAGCTACCAAAAGCGGCTTGGGCACAGCTAGCCGCAAGATATGTGGCGACATCATTGTTGCTGCGCTTGTCGCAGTAAATGCACTCGGGGATGTGATTGACCACAGGACAGGAAAGCTACTGGCTGGTCCACGCAGCCAGGATAACAAAGGTTTTCTCAGCACCGTCGAACTGCTGACAGGAAGCACTTCTAGCCACAAACAGGACCCGCTGCCCAGCAACACCACCCTGGGTGTGGTAGCAACCAACGCCTGCTTGAATAAAGAGCAGGTGAATAAACTGGCACAAATGGCACAGGACGGTTTAGCCCGGACCATTAACCCAAGCCATACTATGTATGACGGCGATACTATATTTGCTCTGTCCCTCGGTGACAAGATGGGCGACCTTACCACGCTGGGGACAGCAGCCGCCGAGGTGGTAGCCGAAGCCATCATCAGAGCAGTTAAGCAGGCAGAAACTCTAGCAGGTATACCTGCGATAAAGGACATGCAATGAAGAAAAAGGATACGCTGACGATAGGCTTCATAGGTGCTGGCACCACAGGCACAGCGCTGGCTGTAAGACTGGCGCAGCAAGGATATCAGGTAATCGCCGTATCTAGTCGGAGCCTGACTTCAGCAGAAAAGCTGGCTGGAAGAATAGATAACTGCCAGGCTTACAAAGAAGCCCAAGAGGTAGCTGATATCGCTAAGCTTGTTTTCATTACTACTCCTGATGACACCATTTCCCAGGTAGCAGCTGAGACCAAATGGCACACAGGACAAAGCGTGGCTCATTGCAGCGGTGCCCACTCCATTGACATTTTGGCACCAGCAAAGCAGTTGGGAGCTAACACAGGCTGTTTCCACCCCCTACAGACCTTCGCCAGCGTTGACCAGGCAATAGACAACATACCTGGTTCCACCTTTGCCATCGAAGCTGAAGAACCCCTATTATCCATACTTAAGGAGATGGCTACCGCTTTAGAGGGGGATTGGGTAATACTAAAAGCCGGTGATAAAGTGTTATATCATGCCGCAGCCGTCTTCGCCTGCAACTATCTGGTAACTCTGGTCAAGCTGGCTACGGACTTATGGCAGACCTTTGATGTGCCACCATCACAAGCAACCAAGGCTCTAATGCCTCTGCTACGTGGCACGTTAAGCAATATAGAGAACGTCGGCTTACCGAACTGTCTCACCGGTCCCATCGCCAGAGGCGACCTAGGCACCATAAGCAGACATCTAGAATCGTTGAAAAAACAAGCGCCATCACTGCTTAGCATATACAAAGAGCTAGGGCTGCAGACCATACCGATTGCACAGGCTAAAGGAAGAATAGACTCACAAAGAGCAGAAGAGCTAAAAGCTTTACTGAGATAATACAAAACGAGGAGACAACAATGAGAACAATGCTCAAAAGCAAAATCCACCGGGCTCGGGTTACCCAATGCAATGTCGATTACGAGGGCAGCATCACCATCGATAAGGACTTGATGGAAGCAGCTGACCTGCTACCTTATGAAAAAGTCGACGTATTAAACATCAACAACGCTGCCAGATTCCATACCTACGTCATCGAGGGAGAAAGAGGCTCTGGGGAAATCTGCCTCAACGGTGCTGCCGCCAGGCTCGTAGCTAAGGGCGATATCCTGATTATCCTGTCCTACCACGTGGTTAATGATGATGAAGCCGTAATAGCTGCTCCGAGGCTGGTATATGTAGATTCAGAAAACAGAATCGTTGACGCCAAGGGTACAAAAGACTGGACAAAAGACTTGTTATCCACACTGTAAAGTGAAGGGTTGACTGCTAATGCCGAGGAGGTATGAAAATGCGAGTCAGTATTAACGAAATCAAGGAAATGAAAGTAAAGAAAGAAAAGATAGTCATGCTCACCGCCTATGACTATTCCACTGCCAAGCTGGTAGATGAAGCTGGTATACCATTGATTTTAGTTGGTGACAGTCTGGGTATGGTTATGCTGGGCTATGAATCCACCATACCGGTAACCATGGACGAGATGATACACCACACTAAAGCCGTGGTCAGAGGTACCAAGCAAGCCTTAGTGATAGGCGACATGCCATTTATGACCTATCACACAAATATCTCAGATGCCCTGCGTAATGCAGCACGGTTTATTCAGGAAGGAGGAGCTCAAGCGGTTAAATTGGAAGGTGGCGTGACTGTTGCCGAGACGGTAAAACGGATTGTTGAATGCGGGATACCGGTCATGGGTCACATCGGGCTAACCCCACAATCGGTGCATCAACTGGGGGGTCACAGAGTTCAGGGAAAAACACCGGAAGCCGCCGAGCGATTGTTAAACGATGCCCGAGCTCTGGAACAAGCTGGCGCTTTCGCCGTCGTCCTGGAACTTGTCCCGGCACCACTTTCTAAGCTGATTAGCCAGAAACTAATCATACCTACCATCGGCATCGGTGCCGGTCCTGACTGCGATGGACAGGTGCAAGTAATCAGCGACCTGCTGGGACTGTTCTCCGACTTTGTGCCCAAGCATGCCAAACAATTCGCCAAACTGTCAGGCGAAATAAAGTCCGCTCTTGCAGATTATGTCAACGAAGTCAAAGCGGGTAAATTCCCTACCGCAGAAAATAGCTCCACCATCGATGAAAGCTTGCTTGAAGAATTAGCCCGTGCCTGACCCCAACCATGCAAATAGCCAGAACCATCACTGAAATGAAAGCCTTGAGGCTAAAGAGCTTCGGCTCCGTAGGCTTTGTCCCCACCATGGGCTACCTTCATGACGGACATTTGGCTCTAGTCAAACAAGCCCGAAACGAGAACTCCGTGGTCGTAGCCAGCATCTTTGTCAATCCCACCCAATTCGGTCCTAAAGAAGACTTCAAAACCTACCCTCGCGACACAGAGCGCGATTTAGCCATGTTGAGAAAAGAGAAGACAGACATCGTCTTCATGCCTCCCCCCGAGGAGATGTACCCCGGAGGATTTAATAGCTGGATCGAGGTGGAAAAGATTACCCACCGGCTTGAAGGTAGCTACCGCCCGGGACATTTCAAAGGAGTAGCTACCGTAGTCGCCAAGCTATTTAATATCGTCGAGCCCACCAGAGCCTATTTCGGTCAGAAAGATGCCCAGCAGGTCCTAGTCATTAAAAAGATGGTGGCTGACCTCAATATGAATCTAGAAGTGATAGTATCACCTACAGTTCGAGAGGGCGATGGGCTGGCTATGAGCAGCCGCAACGTTTATCTCAACCCTCAGGAGCGTCAGGCAGCCACTGTTTTATTTAAAGCTCTAACCTTAGCTCAAAACCTCCGGGGAAAAGGCGAAAAGAACGCCGAGACCATACGTAAAAAGATGACCACAATTATCAGCAAAGAGCCACTAGCTAAAATCGAGTACGTCAGCATTGCCGATACCCAAACTTTGGAAGAACTAACGACAATAGATAGGCCAGCGTTAGCCTCTCTAGCAGTTAGGCTCGGCAAGACGAGACTTATAGACAACATAGTGTTGTCAGACTAAAAAGATAAGCAAGTGCCAAAACAAATAGCAAACACAGAGCAAAGATATAAGGCACTCGTTGAACGCGTCCTTAGTCATCACAACAACAATTATCGAACGAATATTGCTATTTTAGGCCGTTGTGAAGACATTTACCTAGACCTGAAAGGTAAAACTAACTGGGATTGGGCTTGCAATGATGAGACGAAACATATTAAAGTAGCAATCGAGGTTAAGAGATTAACAATCCCAGAGTTGGAGAAAAGAAAATCTGTACTCAATCAAATCGGTAAAAAACTCTCCAGTGAACTCTCCGGTAAATTGTCAGGCACGTTCTTCCTACATATAGGTATCCCTGAGGAAACTATTAACCCTGAGGGGGCGAATAAAGGAAAACTTACAAGCGCTCTCAAAGAATTAATATGTGAAGCGGCAAAAAGACTCGGAATGAAAGAGGAGAAAGAGCTTACACGTTCTCTTAACAGCAAACTGCCTTATCAATTACCTAAAGGGTGCACATTTACCATCAGCAAATATAGTAACAAAGGATCACATATCAGTATTGGTCCTCATTATGCAGGATGGGCTCCTACCGGGAGCCTAGAAGGCAAGGAATTAGAAGAGTTTAGGAAGCTAATCCTGGGTGCAAATAAGCAGCTTGCATCTGCTAAAGAAAAAGGAATCTCAGATACTATACTTATCATCGTAGAACAGGGCTTCAGCTTTGCTGAGGCAGATGTAATTCAAGAAACACTTAAAGTTCTTAACCCACTTGACTACAAAGATATTAAGTATATCTACCGAATTTCAGGAAACGAAGTCCAAGAGATACTTCCTTCGGATGAGCGCAATAACGAATTAAATGAAGATTCTTCCCAATCTTCTAAGGCAGCTAATCTCGCTAGAATGGTAGTGGAATTCGACTCGCCTTCAGAACCGCCTGACACCGGCTAATCAAGAATAGCTGCGAGCAAGCCTTTTACATAATTGACAGTTATTCACGGACCAGGGCCAGCAATCCAATCATCGCCAGAAATGCTAATGCAGCTCCGAAATAGAAGGGCGCTGCCGGACTGATTGCCTGCCACAGCCAGCCGGCGATGACACTGGCTGGTAAAAGGGTAATGCCAACTACACCGTGGAAAAGACCGTAGGCTGTACCACACCTGTCTTCAGGCACTAAATCAGCCACAAAAGCTCTAGCTACACCTTCAGCAAGCCCATAGTAAACTCCATAAAGAGCAAAAAGCAGCCATACATGCCATGAGGCAGACGCTACAGCAAAGCCAAGGTAAGTAAGGGCATAGACCAGCCATCCCAGAACTATGATTCGCCGTCTGCCTAGTTTATCTGATAATACACCAGCAGGAATTGAAACGGCTGCGTAAACGACATTAAACAGGATTAGCATCAAGAGTATGTAGAGGACAGGGTTGCCCAGATTCTGCGCTCGCAGAATTAGAAAGGCATCACTGGAATTGCCTAAAGTGAATAAAAACATTATGCCCAGAAAAAGCTTGAAGCGATTATCGAAGCCAGCCTTTTTGTCCTGAGGGCTTTTCTCCAAACACTCAGGCCGGCTTTGCGGGCTTGAACCTTGCCTGGATTCGTGGATAAAGAAGAACATAAACAGCGATATTACCGCCGGGATAACGCCAATCAGCACCAGCCACTGGTAAGTATTTAGAACCAGCTCCAGCGTACCCTTCTGTAATAAAAAGACAACGGCAGCAGCAAGAACAAGCCCCAAGGCAGCACCAGAGGTATCCATAGCCCGGTGGAATCCAAAGGCTTTACCCCTTTGCTCAGCCGACACAGAATCGGCTACCAGTGCATCCCTCGGTGCCGTGCGTATACCCTTGCCAAATCGGTCGGCAAACCTCACCCCCAAAACCAGTCCCCAGGTCGTGGCTATATACATGAAAGGCTTAGCCAGCGTAGACAATGCATAACCTATAAAAGCCAGTGATTTACGTTTACCCAGCCTGTCACTGAGCCAGCCACTGAAGAACTTGAGCAAAGAGGCTGTACTTTCGGCGACCCCCTCAATGAAACCGATAACAACTGCAGCCGCTCCCAGAATATTAGCTAGAAACAAGGGCAAGAGAGTAAAAATCATCTCACTGCTGACATCAGTGAGGAAGCTCACCAACCCCAGGAAGAAAATATTGGGGTTAAGTCCAAAGATGTGCTTTCGTTCCGTAAGTTGTTGCTGTTTCCTCATAAGACCACAAGTATAGCACATTTGTCAGGCATCTCACTATGCGGGATGGGAGCGTCATTGCGAGGAGTCCCGATTTATCAGGGGCGACGTGGCAATCCCAATGATGGGTAAAACAAGATTGCTACACGAAGCAAATGTAGGGACAGGGCTTTAGCCCTGTCCGAGACGTTATTTTATAATTTCACGGGCAGACTTTCAGGTCTGCCCCTACATCGGGAGATTCTTCGCTGCGCTCAGAATGACAGGAGGAATGTTCAGAACTGCGCTGAGAAGTATTGGCAAACCACAAGTGATGGTCTATAATCTGCACTAAGCATCATCAGATATACTAATACCTCACTCTGCAAGTCGAAAGTGGGAATATCAACTAAAGCGCCGAGGAGGTGGAGCCATGCCGTTCTGCAGAAAATGCGGACATGAAGTAGACAGTGACGACCAGTTCTGCTATGAATGCGGAGCCCCGGTGGGACCAACAGTCGGACAGGAAGACAGACGAGGCAAGGTCAAAGCTCCGAAAAAGCCCACTCCACAAGAAGCCCGCACAAAGCCACTTGTAACGAAGCGAGAGGAGACACCAGCCCCCGAGGAACCATTAGCCAAAGCACCAAAAGAATCTGGCAAAGGTAAAATTGTGCCGCCGGTTATGAAGCCTCAGCCAATAGCACCAACTCAAACTGTGACTGCAGAAGAGACACCAACCGAGGCACCGAAAAAAGCCGGTAAATTTAGACTTAGATGGCTAGTTATACCGGTGGCAGCAGTGGCAATTGTCGCCATAGGAGTTGCCACCTGGTGGTTCGCCTTTTCCTCGCCGGGAAAGCTGATATTCAAGGACAACTTCAGCAACACCGACAGCGGCTGGGAGTTAAGTTCAGCCGAATCAGGGAGCGTGACATACTCTAATGGTGAGTTGAAGATGCAGAGAAAAACCGACGGCTTTGTATCTACAACAACGACAAATGACAACGTAGGTGAGCAGATTGATTTCATCGCTGAAGTTGATGCCAGAAAAATATCCGAGACGGAGGATAAAACTGATTGCACTATCCTCTTCCGTCTTCAGGACAACCAGAACTTCTACGGCTTCTACGTCCAGCCAAGAGGGTATTACTCCGTGTGGAAGCTGGTGGAAAACAAATGGACTAAATTAATAGACTGGACCGAATCAGACTATGTTAAAACAGGCACCTCCACAAACAAGCTTAAGGTGGTCTGTCAGGGACAGAAGATGGATTTCTACATAAATGGACACAAGGTCGATACCATCAATGACAACACCTTTACCGAAGGCGAAATCGCCTTATCGATAACCAGCCTGGAGGAGTCGCCCACTACCGAGTACCGTTTCGACAACTTCAGGGTCTACGCCCTGAAGACACCGGTCGAGAAAGAGCCGACCGGAAAGCTGCTGTTCGAAGACGACTTCGGCAACACCGACAGCGGCTGGGGGGCAATTTCAAGCGACTGGGGAAGCATAGCGTACTCGAACGGTGAGTTAGCCATGCAAAGAAAAACAGCCGGCGAGGCATATACAATAGATAACGGACTTGACCAACAGACCGATTTCGCCGTTGAGATTGATGCCAGGAAAATACCCGAAGGCATGGAGGCAAACTATTGTGGCATTTATTTCCGGTTTCGAGATGTAGACAACTACTACGGGTTCTATGTCAACAGCCAGGGACAATATGACATAGGGGGAGAAATTGGTGGCAAATTCACCCTATTGAAAGACTGGACACAATCAGACTACATAAAAACCAGTACCGCAACAAACAAGCTCAAGGTCGCATGCAAGGGAAACACGATTGAGGTCTATGCCAACGGTCACAAACTTGCCACCGTTGAGGACAACAGCTTTGCCGCAGGAGGAATAGGCTTGTGCGTCGGAACCTACAATGATACCCCCACGACAGAGTACCGTTTCGACAATTTCAAGCTGTATGAGGTAGGAGCAGTCACCACAGTTGACAATTATCCCAATGTCACCTCCTTCTCTGTTTCTTCCACTTCGACCAAGCAAGGTGAAACTCTCACTTTCTCCTATAGCGTCTCAGATGATATTGGCTTAAAGCAGGTGGAATTATGGCGCGAAGATAGTACTGCTGGGGTGTCTTTCAGACCGATGAAGACGACCTCTGTCTCCGGTAAGAGTTATACCGGCTCCTTCTCCGATGCTCCATCTGCACCAGGCGCCTACTGGTATGGTCTACATGCGGTAGATACTAATAATGAGTGGAACTGCGAGAGAAATTCACGAACCGGTTTCTCACCAGGTGTCTATGGCCCGATATATGTGGTAGTAGAAGCATCTGAGTAATCCAATATCTAAAGAAATAATTATATGATGACCTTTCTGTTAGTTGAAAACGGAAGTCAAAATTGAAGCCCTGAGGAGGTGAGACCATGCCGTTCTGTAAGAAATGCGGGTATGAAATATACAGAGACGACCAGTTCTGTTATCGCTGTGGAGCCCCCATCGGACCGGCAGCCAAGTCAGGCAAAGCCAAGGCTCCAGCAAAGCCCCAGCCAATAATCCCGACTGAAACTGCGCCTTCAGAGGAAATACCACCCGAGGCACCGAAAAAAGCTGGCAAATTTAAACTCGGACGGTCAGTCATACCGATGGCAGTAGTGGCAACGGTAGTAGTTGTCAGCTTGGGAGTTGCTATCTGGTGGTTCATCGGCTCTTCTGCACCAGAAAAGCTGATATTTAAGGACGATTTCAGCAACACCAACAGCGGCTGGTGGGTGGGTTCAGGCGACTGGGGAGGCGTAGCATATTCAGATGGCGAGCTAGTCATGTATAGAAAGGAAGGAGGTAACTGGACATATACAACAAATGAAAACATGGACCAACAGACAGATTCCACCGTTGAAGTTGACACCAGAAAGATACCCGAAGGCATGGGGGAGAACTATTGTGGCATTCTTTTCCGATTCCAGGATACAGACAACTACTACGGTTTTTTTGTCAACAGCCAGGGAGAGTATGACGTAGGAAAGTCAGTCAACGGACAATTCAGCAGACTGAAAGACTGGACACAATCAGACTATATTAAAACCGGTACCGCTACTAACAAGCTCAAGGTCACCTGCAGGGGAAATAAGATTGAGGTCTATGCCAATGGTCACAAACTTACCACCATCGAAGACAACAGCTTATCCACAGGAGATATAGCACTAGAAGTATTAACCTTTGAGTCCACACCTACAACAGAATATCGCTTCGATAACTTCAAGCTGTATCAAGCAGAAGCAACAGGGGAAACGTCCGTCACCGAACCATCTGCCTCGGAGGTCCCAACTGCCGAAGAAGCAGCACCTGAGGACACTTCTACTGAATCCACCGGCGAATGGCTTGTATATGCAGATGATGCCTTCGGATACTCCGTTGAATATCCCTCTTCATGGTCGCTGAATACGTTTATGGCATTCATAGGCACCGTCCTCATAACAGAGCCAGGGAACAAAGCAGTAATCAGTACATCAGTACTGCCTGTGGGAGAAGTCCAACTAGATGACCTCGTCACCGGGATAACAGACTATCAAAGACAGAACTATTTCTACTATGAACCCATTTCCAATGACCTTGTAACTCACCAGGGAATTAGCGCCAGAGTTGTAGAGTACGTGTATCAGGAGGAGGCAGAAAAACCCAGATACAGAAGCAGCGAGTTATTTACAATCGTCAATGGAATGAAATACAGCATCAAGCTAAGTGTGACGCCACCGGCAGATTTCGGCTCCTACTCCCAGTTATTCCAGAAGGTTATGTCAAGCTTTCACGTTCCTTAGCAGATAAGCTTCCCAAACTTAGCAATCAGCCCCAATAACAATACGCGAAGGTTAAGTCCAAAAATGCGTCTTCGTTCTGCCACCTGCATTTGCTTCCCCGTGAAGCAACAGTATAACACCTTCAGCAAACGTCCTGTTAGTGTACCTCAGCAGGCTATCTCTGATTAGATACACGCCGATTAGTCCTCGACCCTACATCACGCAAAAAGCTAAATCCACAGGGCAGGTGGTTGAATAAAAACTGGACATGGTGTATAATTTCCAGCGGCTTTATTTAGCTCAAGGCATCGGCAAAAGGTATCTCCCAAAAACATAGGGGCAACTGGCAGAGTGAACACACATAAGCTGTTCCGAGTTCTAAAAAAACAGCAGGAGATAACGCCTTGCTGCCACAATTGGCTCACAAGCGACCTAACATCCCCAAAGTCCACGAATTGATTTCTAATGAAGCGCCTATTTACACATGGGCACCAAGACAAAGACTAAAGACAGAAGGGAAGCATAAAAAGGGAGATGGTTAAAGAAAGGCGACTTGTGCCTACAGTGTGTCCTTATTGCGGTTGCGGTTGTGGCATGTATTTGGTGGTCGAAGATGGCATAGTCAAAAACATCGAGTACATGAGGCAACATCCAATAAACGAAGGTTCACTTTGCCCCAAGGGTAACGCAGCGCTAGAAATAATTTACCACCTTGACAGACTTCGCTATCCGATGAAAAGAGAAAAGGGTAGCTGGAAAAGAATCAGCTGGAACCAGGCCACTGAGCTTGTGGCAACAAAGCTTAAGAAAATATCTGACATGCATGGTGTTAATGCTCTTAGCTTTCTAGCCTCGGGAAAATGCACTAACGAGGAAAATTATTTACTTCAGAAGTTAGCTCGATTGATAGGCACCAACAACGTTGACCATTGTGCCCGCCTCTGACATGCCCCCACAGTGACCGGTCTGGTCGCAACACTCGGCAGCGGGGCTATGACCAATCCGATTCTCGACTTAGTAAACTCAAAGTGCATTTTCATAATCGGCTCCAATTTTGCCGAGAATCATCCTATAGCTGCTAGATGGGTGCTGGATGCTAAAGAACATGGGGCTAAAATTATTGTGGCCGATCCGCGCTATACACCCACCGCCTGGATAGCCGATATATTCCTTCAACTTAAGCCGGGAACTGACATCGCCCTACTCAACTGTATGCTACACACCATAATTAAGGAGAATTTGTACGATAAGGTATTTGTACAGAAACGTACTTCTGGTTTTGACCAGATTAAAGCACTGGCAGCCAAGTACGATGCAGATACAGTAGAAAAAATCACCGGCGTGCCCTCCGGTCTGCTCCAAGAAGCAGCCAGGCTTTACGCTAAAGCTCAGTCGGCAGCAATTGTATATTGTATGGGCATCACACAACATACTTATGGCCATGGTAATGTCGTCAGCTGCGCTAACCTAGCTTTGATTTGTGGCAATATCGGGCAGCCTGGTACAGGTGTTCTTCCTCTGAGAGGTCAAGACAATGTTCAGGGAGCTTGCGATATGGGCGGCTTGCCAACCGTCTTGCCCGGTTACGCCAGCGTTACTGATGAGACTAGCAGAAGAAGAATAGCAGCCATGTGGGGAAAAGAAGACTTGCCTGCAGAGCCGGGGTTAACAGTGGTAGAGATGATGAACGCTGCTGGGGAGGGCAAGGTTAAGGCGATGTATATCATGGGGGAAAATCCCATGGTGTCTGACCCAAATACGGAGCATGTACGCCAGGCATTAGATAAACTCGACTTTTTAGTAGTACAAGATATATTCCTCACTGAGACCGCAGAACTAGCCGATGTGGTGCTACCCGGCGCATGTTGGGCAGAAAAGGAAGGGACTGTAACCGCTACCAGTCGCTCAGTGCAGTGGCGAGCAAAGGCAGTAGCTACACCTGGTGAAGCGAAGGCGGATCTTGACATCATTTGCCGGATCGCCAAGAAGCTGGGCTTCGAATTCAACTACCAAAACGCAAATGAGGTTCTACGTGAGATAAACCGTGTAGTTCCCTCCTATGCTGGCATTACGCCAGAGCGAGTCAAACAAGTAGGAGGTCTCACCTGGCCTTGCCCAACTACTGACCACCCCGGCACGCCTATTCTTCATATCGATACCTTCGCCACTATTGAAAGGCTGGGACAGCTTATCCCCGTAGAGCATCGGACTCCTTTTGAAATGACTGACGCGGAATATCCCCTACTCCTAACCACAGGACGGGTGGTAATGCATTATAATGCCGGTTCTATGACCCGCCGCAGCACCTCCCTGCTCAAGCGAAGCCCTGCACTGTTTGTAGAAGTGAACCCAGCCGACGCAAAAAAGCTGGGCATCAGTGTCGATGAAAAAGTGAAGATTTCCACCAAGAGAGGTGAGACTACAGCTAAGACGACTATCACTAACAGTATCCCGCCGGGAGTGGTCTTTATGCCTTTCCACTTCTCAGGAACTAACGCTCTTGTGGTAGACGCATTGGATGAAAAGGCGAAGATTCCGGAATTCAAAGTTGCCGCCTGCAGAATAGATAAGAGTAAATAGCCATGGACGAGCTAACGCCGAGCTGAAAACTGAGGATTGTGAAGAATGAGCAAAGTCATCTTCATGGATCTTAACCGGTGCATCTATTGTCGCTCTTGCGAGATCGCCTGTGAGAGGGAACACAACGGGCATTCCTTCATGTCAGTCCTGATTCTTGATGAGAGACACTCGGTTCCTATGAATTGCCGGCACTGTAAAAATAGCCCTTGTATTGCGGTATGTCCTTCAGGGGCTCTTACCAAGTTAGAAAATGGACCGGTCATCATCGAGACGATGAAATGCATAGGCTGCAGTCTCTGTGCCATGGTTTGCCCCTTCGGAGTTCTTGAGTTGGATAATTTAAGTAAGGTGATGCGAAAATGTGACCTGTGCATACATCGACTCAATGAAAACAAGTTACCGGCTTGTGTTTCCAGCTGTCCTGCCCGTGCCTTAGCCTACGATGAATTCGATGTCATAATGCAAAAGGTTAAGAACAGGGCAGCTAAAGCTGTAATAAGTGGAGCTGGATTGGAACCGGGCATCGTGGTAAGCCCTCCGCAGAGTTAGCCTTGAATTTAAGCCTGTGGGGTATTCGGAGGAGGTATAAAGAAATGACAGAATTGTATATCTAGGAGGCCAAGTAAGTGCTATCAGAGCATGAATTAATTAACCAGCTCAGCGAGATATTTCCCGGGGCAATTGTTACCACACAAATACCAGCCCCAAAGACAATCTACATAACAATAAACAATTCATTCATCTCCAGTGTATGCCATCATCTATCCAAACAAGGTGCCCGATTTGTTATTTCAGTAGCTACCGACCGAATAAAGGATACAGGTAAGCTCGAACTCAGCCATATCTTCTCTCTTGACGATGATTGCTTGACTGTAACCGTCAAAACCCAGGTTGATTTCTCCAATCCATCAATCGACTCTATTTCGGCAGTATTACCGGCAGCCAACTGGGCAGAGCGCGAGTGCCATGACATGATGGGCATTGAGTTTATCGGTCATCCCGACCCCAGGAGGCTCACCTTAGCCGATGACTGGCCCAAAGATGTCTATCCCCTTCGTAAGGACTTCCCCTACAATTACAAACCACCGCCTGCGCCTGAAAACGCCGTCAAATTAAATACGCCACAGCCCCCGGCAAGTGTTTTTCCAGTAGGTCCCTTCTATCCCGTCCTTGAGGAACCAGCCTATTTCAGAGTTTTTGTCGATGGCGAGGATATAATCGGCTGTGATTATCGAGGTTTCTATAACCACAGAGGAATAGAGAAACTGGCAGATAGTGCTCTTACCTACAATCAGGTGGTCTTCCTTGCAGAACGCATCTGCGGAATATGAGGGTTCATCCACAGTACGTGTTACTGTCAAGCAATAGAACAAGCGGGAAAGATTGAGGTGCCACCGCGAGCGAAGTACATCAGGACAACACTGCTAGAACTGGAGAGAATACACAGCCACCTACTTTGGCTTGGCATCGCTGGACATATTATCGGATTTGAGACCGTGCTAATGCAAGCCTGGAGAATCAGAGAGCCTGTGATGTGGCTCTGCGAACAAATCACCGGAAATCGCAAGACATACGGTATGAACCTGATTGGCGGAGTGCGGCGGGATATCACCACCGGCCAATACCCTAAAATAATAGAGGTGGTCAGTAAGATAGAAGCTCAGCTTAAAGAGCTTATCAACGCCATAGCCGGCGATACTACCCTCCATATGCGGCTAAAAAATGTAGGGGTTCTCTCCCCTAGTGCAGCAAAAGAGCTATGTCCCGTGGGACCTACGGTCCGAGGCTCAGGTATAGCCATCGACAGTCGTATCAATCACCCATATGCTTCCTACTTAGAAACTCCGCCAAAACTCATAACCAAGCCGGACGGTGATGTCTGGGCACGGACTTTAGTTCGGCTTGAAGAAACTTTTGAATCAATAAGGATTGTCAAACTGGCGTTAGAACAAATGCCCTCCGGGGAGATTATGGCCGACGTTAAAGAAATCACTCCCTGGCAGGAAGGTATATCTTATGTGGAAGCTCCGCGTGGTGAAGCCATTCACTATGTCTTAACCGGCCCGGATAACCGACCTTATCGCTGGCGAGTAAGGGCACCTAGTTACCCTAACTTACAAGCTGTTCCTACCATGCTCAAGGGTAATTTTATCGCCGATGCGCCGATAATTATCGGCAGCATTGATCCCTGTTTCTCCTGCACCGAGAGGCTTGAGGTAGTAGACACAAAAACAAAGAAGATAAGGGTCTACAGCCAGGATGAACTTAGAGAAATGAGCAGGAAGAGGTAATTTGATGCTGATAAGCAAACTCAAGGAAGCGCTTATCTGTTTTAAAAATCTCAGGGTCACTTTGCCTTACCCCACCCAGCCAGCAAATCCTGCGGAAGGTTTCCGTGGCAGATTAGAGATTGACCTTAACAAATGCATCGGTTGCGGTGCCTGCGCCAACGCCTGCCCACCACGACTCATAATCGTTACAAACCTCGACTCGAGACGGACATTTGACTTCATCCTAGGTAAATGCACCTATTGTGCTCGCTGTGCCGATGTTTGCCCGGAACACGCAATCACTATGAGCCAGGAATTTGAGCTGGCAACAGCGGACAAAAGCGATTTGAATATCTCAGTGGAGCTCAACATGGTTAAATGCCAGGAGTGCGGTACGGCATTCACCACTAAAAGGATTGTAGACAAGCTTGTTGCAATTCTGCCTGAAAAGATTGAAATTGAGCCTACTGCTATAGATTGGCTCACATTATGCCCCGATTGCCGGAGGATTAAAGAAGTACACAGATTGACTGAAGTGGAAAAATAAGTCATGTTAGGCTTGCTTATTATTCTATTACTCGTGCCCTTGGTAGGAGGCTGCGCCTGCTATTCATTAAAGGGACGAAAAAGTGACTTGACACCGGCAATCCTGGCAGGCATAACCCTAGTCCTAGGCATAATAGCAGTAATATGGAACTACCCTCACAAGGCAGAGTGGTTGTTTGGGCAACTGACCTGGATGGGAATTCAGAACAAGCTTTTTGGTTTTCTCATTGATCCTCTAAGCTCGCTTATGCTTATAGTAATTACAGTTCTCGGACTTCTGGTGGTGGTATATTCTGGCGCTTACCTGAGCCCGGGCAACAAAGACCACGCGTTCACCAAGCCAGTGAGTAATTATTACTTCTGGATGCTTTTATTCATCGGTTCAATGGTGGGACTGGTTCTCTCTCCCAACTTCCTTCAGTTGTTCATTTTCTGGGAAATGACCACTATCTGCTCCTGGGCTCTGATCTCCTATACCAAGGACGATAAGGCTTTATCAGGTGGTTTTAAAGCTTTGATAATGACGCATCTCGGCGGCTTATGTTTCCTTGTCGCCTTAGTTCTATTATTCGTCAATGCCCACTCCTTCTCCTTCAATGCGCTGGATAGCTTAGATCCAGGTATGCGGTTTGCGGTATTTATATTGCTTCTTGTAGCCGCCTGTGCAAAAGCAGCCCAAATTCCATTCTTTACCTGGCTCCCCGACGCTATGGTAGCCCCAACACCGGTAAGCGCCTACCTTCATGCCGCCGCCATGGTCAAGGCTGGAGTTTATATCATGGCTAGGGTAGCAGTATCCAATAGCCTGCTACCTCCGGAGGCAGGGCTGATAATGGGTATCCTCGCAGTCACCACAATGATTGTAGCAGTAATTCTTTACTTTATTCAGGACGACTTGAAGAGGCTTCTGGCTTTTTCCACCATTGGTCATCTCGGCTACGTGCTTTTCGGCATTTCCCTGGGCATCTTGGGCTCCACCACCGGTTTCGAAGGTGGGGTGCTTCATATCATTAACCATGGCTTCGCCAAAGGGCTGTTATTTTTATCCGTAGGAGCCATAGCCTTTGCCACTGGCTCAAGGAGCATTAAAGAGCTAAGCGGGCTGGGCAGGAAGATGCCTCTTGTTTCCGCAGCCTTCCTAGTCGGGCTTTTCGCCGTCACCGGAGTGCCGCCGCTCTCCTGCTTCTGGAGTAAGTTCATGATGTTTACTGGAGCTTTTCAGCTCGGCGGCATAGCTGGTCCCACTCTCGGTATTCTGGCTATTATAGAAAGCGTAGTCGCCTTTGCTTGGTATCTGGTTATCGGACACAGGGTATTTTTTGGCAAAGTCTCAGAAAAGGCTAACATGGCAACGACTAAACAGCCTAGTGCCATGAGTATAACCCTTATTGTACTTATGTGCCTTGCACTTCTAGCTCCACTAATCGGTTATCCTTTTGTTAAATACTTATCTGTGGGGTGTTTCTCATAAATGAACCCGATAACGATTTTATATGTTAGTTTCTTACTCCTGGTAGCCGGAGCAATTGTAGCCGCAGCTACTAGCAAACTGCAACGGTTCTGTAGCTGGAGCTCTTTGGGTTTTGTTTCTGCCGCTTCGCTCTGTCTACTCTATCTAGCAATACACGTCTTTGCCAAAGGTCAGATAACCCAGCCAGAGCCTCTGCTATCCCTTCCTGGGATAGGTGCATCTCTCAGCATTGGCATTGATGCCTTGTCTGCTCTTCTATTCCTTATCATCAGCATCGTCTCCTTTTGTGCCACCCTGTTCTCGATAAGATATATTAGGAAGTACGAAAAAGAATCACTGCTTCGCTTCTATCCTCTTCTTCTCCTCCTCTTCGCTTCTATTATCGGCGTGGTCGTTATCAGGGATATGCTTTTCTTCATCGTTCTCTGGGAGATGATGACCTTAACCTCGTGGGCTTTGGTGGTCTACGAGCGAGAGAGCAAAATAAGTATTAGGGCAGGACTAGAATATTTCATTGCTACTCACGTAGCCACCGGTTTTATTATTCTGGCTTCCGTTTTGCTTTATGCCCATACTTCAGTGCCTTCGTTTGATTTCAATGCTCTAAGGGCTTCATTCGACACATTAATTACTAGTAATCCAGCCTTGGTTCACCTTATCTTAGCCTCATTTTTCATTGGCTTTGTCACCAAAGCAGGCGTGTTGCCCTTCGGCTTCTGGTTACCCAATGCCTACCCTGCGGCTCCATCAAGCGGTTCAGCAGCCTTTGCCGGGATAGTAGAAAAGGCAGGAATTTATGCTATAGTGCGAGTTTTCTGCACTATTCTTCCAATTTCCGTATACTCGCAGACATGGGGGGTAGTTATAGCTATATTTGGCACCTTCTCCATCTTCATTGGAACAATGTCTGCCCTGACTCAGGATGACTCCAAGAAACTTATGTCCTTCCATGCTATTGGGCAGATAGGTTATATGCTCCTCGGCATCGGTGTTGGCCTATATTTCCTGACTATAAATACAGCATTAGCCACTATTGCGCTCGTCGCTGGCTTATTCCATATGATTAATCACGCTTGGTTCAAGTCCTGTCTCTTTTTGAATGCCGGCTCCATATTTTATAAAACTGGCATCCGCGACCTGAATAAAATAGGAGGGCTCTTTAGCCTTATGCCATGGACAGGTATAACCGCTATTGTTGCTTCTCTGTCCATCGCGGGCATACCTCCTCTTAATGGCTTCGCCTCCAAGCTTCTAATTTTTGAATCTTCAATCATAGCCGGTACGGAGGTGGGAGCAGCGATTTGGGCAAAGGCATTATTTGTGATTATGGGAATTGCCGCTATCTTTATCTCCGCAGTCACGTTAGCGTCCTTCCTCAAATTCCTCAATTCTGCCTTTATGGGGAAGCTTCGTGGTGTAAGAGCAAGCTCAACAGGCGATGTCCCGCTGTCAATGAATGTCCCTCAGGGCATTCTGGCATTCCTGTGCGTGCTTTTTGGCGTTGTTCCACTCCTGCCCATCACCATGGTGTATAAAGCTGTAAGCGGTGCTTTGCCAGCAGGTACCTCTCCTGCACCCGATATACTCTTCGGCAACATGTGGTCCGGAATAAGCGTTAACTTCGGTACGAGGGTGATAAGCGGTGTTTGGAATCCGCTATGGGTCATAATTGCCTTTGCCTTAGTGGTGGGCGTTATTTACCTAGTAGTCAAAGCAGGAGGCTCCAAGGTGCGACGGGTGGAAACCTGGTACGGAGGCAGAGAACATATTCCGGCTGACATCTCGTATAGGGGACATAGCTTCTATACGCCTTTTAAGCGGGCCTTTTCTTTCAAGATGGGAAATGTCGACTTCAAAGGATTGTACCCTACATCTCTGCCATTGCCCAAAGCCACAATGCCCAAAGGACTCAGAATTCTACTTCATCCCGACCAATGGTTCTATTATCCCATTGCCAATTTACTCATGAAGCTTAATCGTGGCCTCAGTAAATCGCACACGGGTGTACCTCAGATGTATTTGCTATGGACCATTGTAGGAGCGATTCTAACTTTAGTGATTATACTTTGTCTAAGGTGATAAATTAATATGAGTATCGGGTTTATTATCGGAGCTAGCATTCTGAATTTGTTCCTAGCTCTTGCCCTGTCGCCGCTGTTCGAGGGATGTGCTCGAAAGCTAAGGGCTACGATTCACTCCAGAATTGGCCCACCAATCATCCAGCCATACTATGATTTAGTTAAACTATTTAGCAAAGAAGACCTTAGGGCTTCAGTAAATCCCTTAGTTCGCCTTGCACCATACGCCTGCATAGTGAGCATAGCCATAGCTGCTTTGCTGGTGCCAATGGGCACTTTTAGCACCTCATACCAGACCTTCCTGCCACCGTTTAACAACTATGGCGACAGCATACTTTTCATGTATCTTATTGCCTTATCTGCTGTAGCTGTGATACTCACTGCCACCGCCTCGGAAAATCCCTTTGCCTTCGTCGGAGCCTCAAGGGAAATGGTGATGCATCTAACTGTCGAGCCGGTGCTGGTTATCGTCCTTGTCACTGCAGCCATAAATGCGGGGTCATTTAGAATGAGTGATATGGTGCTATGGTATCACACCCATGGCCCCAGCGCTTCAATGATCGTGGCAGCGATATTCCTCTTCCTCGCCTTACAAGCTCAAGTAGGCAAGCTCCCCTTTGACATAGCGGAGGCTGACCAGGAAATCATGGGCGGCGGGTTTATTGAGCAGAGCGGCCCTAAATATGCATTGCTCAGATGGTCCATGATGGCAAAGCAAATTGTCTTTTGCTCCATATTTACGCAGGTCTTCATCCCGTGGCCTATGGTAGGCAATTTAGCCTGGGATGTCCTCATCAATTTAGCAAAGGTTCTCGTCCTGGTATTAATAATAGCTGTGATTGATGTTGTGAATCCAAGGCTTAGGATAGACCAATCGGTGAGGTACTATCTTTATTTAAGTTTATTCGCCTTGATTGCAGTCGGCCTTGCTTTAGCAGGAATCTAGGAGACATAGATGGAGAATAGCTGGATATTTGTGCTTTTTGGGGCTGAGGTGATTGCAGCTATCTGCGCCGCCGAGCTACGAAACCTCAGATGGGCAACCATCGCCATCGGCATCCAGTCGCTTCTCCTAGTCGGCATCATATGTAGTTTCGCCTATCTTAGCAGCAATCACTCTCTTTACTGGTGGGCAGCCACAGCTTTCATAATAAAAGTACTCCTTATACCCTGGCTGCTATGGACATATACCCGGAAGATGCCAATATCCGAAGTTAAGCCAATTATAGGTCTGGCCGTTTCTCTACCCATTATAGCTATTATCCTGGTCACAACCTATCTGTATACCAATGTTTACCTTTATCCTAATTTTGTGAATGTACTTCCTCCTGTTTATCAAGGGATAGTTCAGACCGCAGGGATAAATCTGTCTCTAGGCCTGGCTATTTTCACTCTGGGAATCTACATCCTATTGGTAAGAAGGGATACTATTAAGATAGTTATCGGTCTTGTTGTTATGGAGAATGGTGCCCATCTTGTTTTGGTTAGTCTGGCTCCTACTCTTCAAGAAACTGCCGAGATAGGAATAGCTTGTAATTTAGTGATCACTAGCTGGCTCCTACTATATCTCTCGAGCAAGATATTTGAGTTATGGAAAACAAAAGACTCTACCTCGCTTTCGGAGTTAAAGAGGTAAGTTTGAATGGAAGTTACTAAAATTCAGTCTATACTTCCCATACTTGTATTCGCAGTACCGATGGCTTTATCTATCCCCATATTCTTTGCCAGAGGCCGTAAGGCATTCCGTGAATGGCTTGCTATCGGTGGGCTTGTGGCTACGCTGATCATCACTATTCTTATCTATCTGAATGTTGTTGCTACCGGGGAAACTAAGGCATTGGTTTGGAATGAGTGGTTCTACGTCGATGGTTTGAGCGTTCTCATGGAGTTCATTGTTGCCGTAATGGGTATAATCATTGTCCTTTACTCCACAAAATATGTCGCTCACGGGGAACCCGAAGCCGGCGAAGGAAAGCTCTCCTTGTACTATGGACTGTTGGTTTTATTCGTTGGCATAATGAATTGGACTTGTGCTACTAATAGCCTGATAACCCTTTATGTAGCTTTGGAGCTAGGCACTCTAGCTACCACTTATCTAGTAGCCTTTGATTGGCGAAGGAGGTCTCTAGAAGCAGGATATAAGTATCTTCTTCTCATAACCGTAGGGGTAGTTTTCTCTCTGCTCGGTGGTGTCCTGCTTTATTCTGCCGCAGGAAGCAAAGGGGCTCTATTCTTAAATGAGCTTGGAAAACTAGCCCCGCAAATTCCTCACACGATCGCTTTGGTCTCCTGCGGTCTTTTCATCGCTGGTTTTGGCACTAAAGCTGGCCTTATCCCCTTCCATGCCTGGTTGCCTGATGCACACGCCGAAGCTCCCGCACCAATAAGCGTCCTCCTCTCCGGGGTAATTATCAATATGGGAGCCTACTCCCTAGTCAGGACAGTGACCATATTTGCCCCTCTTTACCATGAGGTAGTGTTGTTCATGGCTATTATAGGCTCGGTAACCATGGTCTTGGGAATACTTATGGCTCTAGTGCAAGATGACCTGAAGAGACTACTTGCCTTTTCCAGTGTCAGTGAGATGGGATTTATAGTAGCGGGGTTAGGACTTGGCACATATCTCGGAATTTACGGCGGGCTGTTTCATATGTTAAACCATACCATAATGAAGGGGCTGTTATTCTTTTGCTCTGGAGCACTACTGTATGCTACAGGAACTCGGAAGATTAGCGAACTAAGGTTCATACCCAAAAAAATGCTGATAACGAGCTTCTGTTTCATCGTCGCTGCGCTCGCTATCGGCGGGATGCCTCCATTTAATGGATTCATGAGCGAACTTGCCCTGTCACTTGCCTTAGGTCAATCTGGACTTTTATGGGTGGCCATAGTTCTGATTGTCGCCGGTTTCCTAACCCTAGTAGCTCTTATATGGGCAGGATACCGTATATTCTGGACTAAACCCAACCTGAAGCTGGCGCCTGCTAACCCAAAGCCAAGGGAGGCTAAAGAAGTACCGGCTTTAATGTGGGGAGGCATGTTATTCCTGGCAATTTTATGCATATTATTTGGTGTTTATTCACAGGTGCTTTATCCGCTGCTTAATAGCGCAGCTAATGGCATCATGGCAATCTTGCCTGTCCCTTAAGGAGGTTAAATGGCTAGCTGGTTTCAGAACATAACACAAAAAGCCTTCACCAAAGCGCTCTGGGTTTATCACGTAAACACCGGCGCTTGCAATGGCTGCGATATCGAAGTGATTAATGTCCTGACACCCTATTACGACGTCGAAAGGTTCGGCATCAAGTTAGTCGGGTCACCAAGACACGCTGATGTGCTTTTAGTAAGCGGACCTGTAACAAGACCGGTTGTTGATAGTCTAAAGCGTGTCTACGAGGCTACCCCAAGCCCCAAACTTGTCTTCGCCATCGGTTCTTGCGCCACTGACGGAGGCATTTGGCACGATAGTTACAACGTAATCGGTGGAGTAGATAAGATTATACCTGTAAACTTCTATGTTCCAGGTTGTCCACCTCGACCGGAAGCAATAGTATACGGTGTAGCCGTGGCTTTGGGACTAGCACCCAAGAAAGTTCAGCCGATCAAGCTAGCCGAGAAGAAATCAAAATAACCATCACCCCAGTTTTAGGAATACCAGATGCTAGAACCCCTATCAAATAGACTTAAGGGCAGGGTAGCAATCCTGGGGGTTGGAAATCCACTCCGAGGAGATGATGGGGCTGGCCCATATTTGATAGAACAATTGAAGGGACAGGTCAGTGCCATTTTGCTTAACTGTGAAGAAGTGCCGGAGAATTTTCTCGGCAAGATTGTCGAGAGTCAGCCCGATAGCATCCTTATTATCGACGCCATTGATTTAGGGATGACCCCTGGAGCATCGGCTATACTAGAAGAAGACGAGCTTGAGGGTACAAGTTGGGCAACACACCACGCTTCTCTTCGGCTATTCACAAATTGCCTAAAGGCAGACACCAAAGCTAATGTACTTATCCTGGGGATTCAACCAAAATCCACGGAGTTTGGCAGCAACATAAGCGTCGAGGTTAAAGAAACCATTGGTCTATTGCAACGCATTATACTGAGAGCTCTTGTCCTCTCCCATAGCACCAAATTGTTAGAGTATTGATATCTACCAACTAGAGTCTCCGTTAAACATTCACCCATTTTATTACGCTATATCATTGTTGCTAGATAAGTAGCATTAAGATACAATCGAACTCGAGCATTTGACATTCACGTATTAGCAAGAAGCAATAGGAGTTAATCATGTCTCTCAGTCAAGGGGCTAACATTATTAAGGTGACTATAGACGAGCAACGAGTCAATACGAACGAGGGGGTCACTGTACTAGAGGCAGCTCGACAGGAAGGCATCTACATTCCAACTTTGTGTTATCATCCCAGTCTCAGCCCATACGGAGCTTGTCGCCTGTGCATCGTAGAGATTGAAAATTTGCCAGGTTTTCCCACCTCTTGCACCACACCGGTAACCGAAGGCATGATAGTAAGAACCAACACCCCACAACTCCAGGAGCTTAGACGAAACATCTTTAAACTCATTCTGGCGGAGCATCCCAGGCAATGCATCACCTGCCCCAAGAACCTGCGCTGCAAGATGCAAGAAGTTGCTTCCCACATCGGAGTGGATGGGATTACACTCCCACCTATATGCAAAGAGCTACCAATTCACCAGGACGACCCCTTTTTCGACCGCAATTACAATATTTGCATACTCTGTGGCCTTTGCGTTCGAGTATGCCAGGAGATAAGATTAGTCGGGGCAATCACCATAAAATATCAAGGCAATCGAGCTTCAGTTGGTACTGCTTCCGATAAGTCATTACGAGATTCAGGATGTCAATTCTGTGGGGCTTGTGTTGACGTTTGTCCCACCGGTGCTCTGATGGAACGCTCCAACAAGTGGCTGGGGACACCCGAACGCTCAGTAGTTACAACCTGCCCCTATTGTGGAATTGGTTGCCAGCTAAGCCTTGAAGTAAACAAGGGCAAAGTCGTCCGCTCGGTACCAGTTCTGGAAAACTCGCTAAACCAGGGACAAGCATGTGTTAAAGGGCGTTTCGGTATTGCTGAGTTCGTCCATCATCCTGAACGACTGACCACACCTCTAATACGAAAGAACGGTGAACTTGTCGAGGCAAGCTGGGATGAGGCTTTAGACTTAATAGCAGACAAACTGACAAGATACAAAGGAGACCAATTCGCCTTGATTGCTTCAACTAAGTGCACCAATGAAGAGAATTATCTAGCGCAGAAATTCATCCGCGCGGTGATGCAAACCAACAACGTAGACAACTTCGTTCGTCTCTCACATTCCCCTACGGTGGCCGGTCTGGCCACCAGCTTCGGTAGCGGGGCCATGACTAACTCTATTAATGAAATCAGATATGCTGCTTGTATCCTTGATATCGGCAGCAATACCAGCGCAGCTCATCCCATTATCGCTCTGGAGATAAAGAAGGCGATAAATAAAGGTGGGAAGCTGATTGTAGCCAACCCTCGGGAAATTGAGCTTTGCCGGCACGCTGATATATGGTTGAGACATCTTCCGGGCAGTGACGTTGCCTTGCTTATGAGCATGATGAAGGTTATCTTAGACGAGGGACTAGCTGAGCTACCCTTTATCAGCGAATGCTGTGATAATTTCGATGTCTTCAAAGAATCGCTGAATAATTTTGACCTCAACTTCGTAGAAAAAGTTACTGGCGTTTCGAGCAATAAGATAGCCGAGGCAGCTAGGCTGTACGCTAAACACAAACCAGCGACTATTGTATATGCGACTGGTATTACCCAACATAGCCATGGCACAGACAATGTACTAGCTATTGCCAATTTGGCTATGTTGACCGGTAACATGGGGAAACCATCGACTGGAGTGAACCCGCTCAGAGTGCAAAATAATGTCCAGGGCGCTTGCGACATGGGAGCTCTACCCAATGTCTACAGCGGCTACCAGAGAGTTAACGACACCACTATCCAAAAGAAGTTTGAGATCGCATGGAGATGCGATCTTAGCACCACCCCAGGCCTGACCTTGACGGAAATATTCGACGCCGCACAAAACGGGCAGGTTAAGGCAATGTATCTGATAGGCGAGAATCCAATCGTAAGTCATCCTGATGCAAAACACGTTGAAAAAGCGCTGAGCAAGCTCAAGTTCTTGGTTGTCCAGGATATCTTCCTTACTGAAACTGCTCAGCTAGCTGCTGTTGTTTTACCGGCAGCTAGCTTTGCCGAAAAGGATGGTACCTTCACCAACACCGAACGGCGCATACAGCGAGTAAGAAAGGCAATCAGACCTGTAGGCGACTCCAAACCCGACTGGTGGATTATATGCCAGCTAGCTAGCAAAATGGGCGCACAGACTTTCGACTTCGAGAACCCCTCCGAGATAATGGAGGAAATTGCCAGATTGACACCCAGCTACGGAGGCATCAACTACGAACGCTTGGAAAAATGTGGACTACAATGGCCTTGTCCAACTATAGACCATCCGGGGACACCTATATTGCATGTGGGCAGATTCGTTCGTGGTTTGGGAAAATTCATGCCCCTTCAATATAAGCCTCCAGTCGAATCACCCGATGAAGAATATCCTCTTATCCTTACCGCCGGATGTAGTTCATATCACTACAATACTGGGACTATGACACGGAAGGTTACCGGACTCAATGCCCTCGAACCGGAGGCAGTTGTAGAGATAAATCCATCGGACGCTTCTTCCCTAACAATTAAAGACGGCGAGAAAGTCAAGGTGGTCTCGCGCCGTGGCGAGGTAATAACCAAGACAAAGGTAACCAAGGAATCACCTCCAAAAGTGGCATACATGACCTTCCATTTTGCCGAGAGTGCTGCCAATATTCTGACTAATACTGCCCTGGACCCGGTGGCTAAAATTCCAGAACTTAAAGTATGCGCGGTAAGAATTGAAAGGGTTCTGGAGAATTGACAGATGCGCCACAGCTACCTTCGCAGGAACCTTGCCCAAGAAATTATCTTATGCTAAACTATCTAGCTGATTACCCAGCCCTACGGACAATGTTGTACAAGATAAATCAGCTGAGATGTTGTCAAAGCTTCAATCACGCATCTATTCCATACAGAAGACTACATCATCTCAGATGTCAGGAGGGTTGATACATCTTGACTTGTTATCTGGCTACACTGCAACCTTTCATAAAACGTTCTAGCCATAATTCTTATACCCAAATAAGTGAAAAGACTTGACAAAAAGCTGAGTAAGGCAATGATTGGGACGACTGATTTAGTGAGGCAAATTCGTGAAATACTCACCCCTTTGCAGGACCGCCATGTCGTTCTGATACCAGCCTTACAGGCAGTGCAAGAGAAATTCGGCTATTTGCCTGAAGTAGCCATGGAAGAAATCGGGCGAGTGGCTGGTGTGTCACCAAATGTAGTCTACGGAGTAGCCAGCTTCTACGCACAGTTCAGGACAACTCCAGTAGGCAAAAAACATGTTGCGGTATGCCAGGGTACTGCTTGCCACGTGCGCGGTGCAGCTCGAATCCTAGAAGCTATTGAACGTGCTCTGGATATTAAAGCAGGTGAAACAACCCCAGAGCTGGGATATAGCTTGGAAACAGTCGCCTGCATAGGGGCTTGCGCACTCGCTCCCACACTGAGAATAAACGAGGAAACTCACGGCAAATTGACAACTAACGATATCGAAAAACTTTTCCCAAAGACATCTAAACCAGAGGAGACTCCTAATTCATAATGGCAACAAAACAAAATGGCAAGTATACAATCCTGATATGCCAGGGAACAGGTTGCGTATCTTCTAAATCTGACAGAATTACTCAGGAGCTCGAAAACCAGATTAAACAATCAGGTCTATCTGAAAACGTGCATGTAAAACTTACAGGGTGTCATGGTTTCTGCCAGCAAGGTCCTATCGTCATCATCGAACCCGAAGGCGTTTTTTACACTCAAGTCACGGAAGAAGATGTGGCAGAAATCATACAATCCCACATAGTAGATGGGAAATACTTAGAACGGTTGTTTTATCATAATCCTGTCACCAGCGAGGCTATTCCGCTATATAAAGACATTCCTTTTTACAGTCGACAGCACCGCCTCATACTGCGTAACTGTGGACATATCAACCCCGAACGCATTGAGGATTACCTGGCTACAGATGGCTACGCAGCCCTGAAAAGAGCTATTTTTGAAATGGAACCCACTCAAATCATTGAGGAAATTAATCGCTCAGGGCTGCGGGGAAGAGGTGGTGCCGGATTCCCTACAGGTAAAAAATGGGAGGAGGCTCACAAAGCGAAAGAGCAGCCCAAATATGTGGTATGCAATGCCGACGAGGGAGACCCGGGAGCATTCATGGATCGCTCTGTTCTGGAAGCTGACCCACACTCTGTTCTCGAGGGAATGGCTATCGCCGGCTACGCCGTTGGCACACCTGAAGGCTATATATATGTGCGCGCCGAGTATCCATTGGCAGTGAAACGGCTACGCATTGCCATAGCACAAGCCAAGGAACACAAGCTACTGGGAAGTAATATCATGGGCAGCGGATTCAACTTCGATATTGAGATAATGCAAGGTGCTGGGGCTTTCGTTTGCGGCGAAGGCAGTGCCTTAATGTACTCAATAGAAGGCAAAAGGGGAATGCCCCGCGTAAGACCTCCACGGTCGGTAGCCTCAGGTCTGTGGGGCAAACCCACGTCCCTGAATAACGTCAAAACATATGCCAGCGTACCATTGATTATCAATAGAGGTGCAGACTGGTATACAAGTATAGGTACCGAGGGCAGCAAAGGAACAGCGGTATTCGCCCTTACCGGTAAGATAGCCAATAGCGGCTTGATTGAAGTGCCAATGGGAGCTACTCTCCGCGAGGTCGTCTTTGACATTGGAGGTGGCGTCCAGGAAGGCAAGAGGTTCAAAGCTGTCCAAACAGGTGGTCCGTCTGGTGGCTGTTTGCCTGAGAGTGCCTTAGACCTGCCTATTGACTTCGAGTCACTAACTAAAGCTGGTTCAATGATGGGGTCTGGAGGAATGGTGGTAATGGATACAGACACCTGCATGGTAGACCTGGCGCACTTCTTCCTAAAGTTCTGCTGCAATGAATCCTGCGGTAAGTGCGTACCCTGCCGGGAGGGACTGCCCCTGATGAGCAAAGTCCTCGAGAGAATAACACAAGGTGAGGGAAATGCCGAAGATATCGAACAGTTGATGGATATGGGCAACACGATTATAAAAGGCGCACTGTGTGGATTAGGAACAACCGCCCCTAACCCGGTAATGTCAAGTATTCGTTATTTCCGGGGCGAGTGGGAGGCTCACGTCATAGATAAAAAGTGCCCGGCGCTAGTATGTAAGGCACTGATAAACTTCTATATACTGCCCGATAAATGCGCTGGCTGTGGTATTTGCCTCAGAGCCTGTCCTGTGGAAGCAATCAGCGGCGGCAAGAGAATGGTTCACGTCATCGACCAGGATAAATGCATCAAATGTGGGACCTGCCTAGAAAAATGTCCTGAGCGTTTCAGCGCCGTAGTCAAGGTGACGGGCGAACAAATTGCAGTACCTAAAGAGCCGGTGCCGATAGGAGCAGATAAATAGAGTATGAAGCAAGTGGATACTATAACTTTAACCATAGACGGAGTCGAGGTCAGGACAACCAAGGGCAAGAGAATCCTGGAAGCAGCACTGGATGCTGATATTTACATACCTAATTTATGCGCCCTGCGAGATATAAAGCTGCCCTTCGGTGCCTGCCGTCTATGCCAGGTACAAATAGAGGGCAGGCGAAGCACCATCACCGCCTGCAGCGAACCTGCAGCCGACGGCATGGTCGTTTATAATAACACGCCTGAAGTAAATAGCCTGCGCCGAAAAATTCTGGAAATAATGTTAGCCAGGCATCCACATGACTGCCTAACCTGCTGGCGAAGGGAACGCTGCCAGCCATTCGATATCTGCCTGCGCAACGTTGCAGTAACAGAGCGCTGCGTTACCTGCCCCAAAAACGGACGCTGTGAGCTCCAGAAAGCAGTCGATTTCATTGGTCTTGACGAGATGCCCTTCCTCTACACCCACAAAGGACTGCCCGTCGAAAGGGAAAACCCTTTCATCGTCCGTGACAACAATCTATGTATTCTCTGCGGTCGTTGCATCAGAGTAGACCAGGAGATATTAGGCTTCGAAGCTATCGCCTTCAATCTCCGTGGGGCTCAGACTTATATCGGCGGTGCATTCGGTAAACCTCTTATCGAGTCAGGATGCACCTTCTGCGGCTCCTGTGTGGAGGTCTGTCCTACAGGCGCACTGATGGACAAAGACGACGAGTGGAGCCGCCGGCTTGACCGCGAAGCCGCCTCAATTCGCTGTAAATATGCCTGCCCGGTAATGCTAGACGTGCCACGATTCATACGCTTCATCAGGGAAAGAAAATATGACGAAGCCGTGGCTGTTATCCGTGAAAAAGTTCCTTTTGCCGCTATCTGCAGCCTCATCTGCGAGCACCCCTGCGAAGGTGCCTGCCGCCGTGGCAAACTCGACCAGCCTGTTGCTATAAGAGCCCTGGAGCGCTTCGCTGTCGAACATTCGGGCAAGGCTGAACCTGTGAAAGACTCAAAGACTACAGCATCAGGCAAAAAAGTTGCCATCATCGGCTCAGGTCCCACAGGGCTTACCACAGCCTACTATTTGGCAAAAAGGGGCGGACATGCCGTGACCGTATTCGAAAGCTCAGGTCAGCCTGGGGGTATGATGCGAACATCGATACCTGAATACGTCTTGCCTCTAAATACCCTGGATGCTGAAATAGAATCTCTAGCCAAGTTAGGGATTAAAATAAAAACGAAGTCCAAAATAGAATCTGTGGATAAGTTACTTCAAGAAGGCTATGACGCCGTGCTTCTAGCCATCGGAGGCAAGTCGGAAATACCCGAACAGCTCGGCGTCAATGTCAATAAGGAAAATACCATTCAGGTTAACACTAAAAATCTTATGACTAACAAAAAGAGTGTCTTCGCCGGCGGTGAGGCTGTAACAAGAAAATCGTCCTTCATAGAAGCCGTGGCTGCTGGCAGGCAGGCAGCAATCTCCATTGACCGATATTTGGGTGGCAGTGGTGATATCAGTGAAGTCCTGGCGCCAGTCATAAAGGGCATACCCAGAGTAGGCAGAATCGATAATTTTGCCCAAAGAAAGCGGCAAGAGATGCCTACAGCAAAGCCAGCCAAACAGATTGGCGACTTCCCTCAAGTCGAGCTTGGCTTTACCAATGAGCTAGGTAATGAAGAGGCAAAACGATGCATGGGTTGTGACCTGAGATTTGCCGTAGCCTGTATGGTAGCTGGTCCAGAAGGCAAGGTTACCAAGATGCCTGTGCAGATTAAATAATAGATGGTATATCTCACTACGAGGACATGTTATGTATAAAATTGTGGCTAAAGAGAAACTCTGCCCTGCAGTCGATTTTTTCAAAATTGAGGCACCGGCGATAGCCAAGAAGGCTAGGGCAGGTCAATTCGTCGTTGTCCGCGTTGACGAAGTCGGCGAACGAATCCCGCTGACATTAGCTGATTGGGATGACAAGGAAGGAACAGTAACCCTTGTAGCCATGCAGGTAGGGACCACTACCTATAAACTAGGTGCTCTCAATGCCGGCGATCAGATACTAGATTTAATCGGTCCTCTAGGTTTACCTTCGGAAATAGAGAATTTCGGCACCGTGGTTTGTGTCGGCGGCGGCGTTGGCGTAGCTCCTATATACCCTATAGCCAGAGCGCTAAAGCAAGCCGGAAATAAAGTCATCACCATAATGGGTGCCCGGAGCAAAGAATTGCTTTTCTGGGAAGACCGCCTCAGAGGCGTCAGCCACAAGCTAGTAGTCACCACCGATGATGGCTCCTATGCTCTAAAAGGAGTGGTCACCGAGCCTTTAAAGGAAATACTGGAGCGGGACAAAAAAATCAGCCGCGTCATCGCCATCGGACCGGCTATAATGATGAAATTCTGCTCTTTAACTACCAAGCCTTTTGGCGTCACCACCACTGTCAGTCTCAACTCGATTATGGTAGATGGCACCGGCATGTGCGGCTGCTGCCGAGTTTCAGTAGGCAATTCAACCAAGTTCGTCTGCGTCGACGGTCCCGAATTCGACGGACATCAGGTCGATTGGGACATTGTCTTCAACCGCCAGCGGATCTACTGTGACGAAGAAAGACAATCGCTGGAACTGTGGAAGACTCACCACTGTCAGCATTCTTAAAAGCGGAGAGCAAAAGTGGAAGAGAAACAAAAGCCAAAACTCGATTTAAATAGAGTGGCTATGCCCCGCCAAATCCCAAAGGTCAGGGCAAGAAACTTCAACGAGGTAGCTCTGGGATACAGTCACGACATGGCAATCCAGGAAGCCAACCGCTGTATTCAATGCCCCAAGCGTCCTTGTATTGATGGCTGCCCGGTGAACGTAGACATACCCGACTTCATCAAAGCATTACGAGACCATAACATGCCTGAAGCAGTACGGATTCTCAAAAACAAAAACGCCTTGCCTGGCATCTGTGGACGGGTATGCCCACAGGAGACACAATGCGAGGAAGTATGCACGCTAGGTAAGAAAGGTGCACCTATAGCCATCGGCAGGCTGGAACGATATGTGGCTGACTGGGAACGGGAACATAGTGCAGAGCTAGATTCATCTCCCAAACTGCCACCACCGACAGGCAAAAAGGTGGCAGTAATCGGCTCAGGACCTGCCGGGCTGACCTGCGCAGCCGATTTAGCTAAATTCGGACACAAGGTGACAATCTTCGAAGCGCTTCATGTTGCCGGCGGAGTGCTGATGTACGGCATCCCCGAATTCAGACTGCCTAAAGCCATCGTCCAGGGTGAGGTAGACTATGTTAAGTCTCTGGGGGTAGAAATCGGGCTTGATTCGGTGATGGGCAGACTGGCTACTGTGGACGAGCTACTGGATGGAGGCTATGATGCCGTCTTCCTGGGCACCGGTGCCGGCTTGCCCATGTTCCTCGATATACCCGGTGAAAACCTCAACGGCGTCTATTCAGCCAATGAATTCCTCACCAGGGTGAACCTGATGAAAGCTTACCTCTTCCCCGAGTACGATACCCCTATAAAGGTCGGGAAAAGGGTAGCCGTCATCGGCGGTGGCAATGTGGCTATGGACGCCGCCCGCTGTGCCTTGAGGCTAGGCGCCGATAAAGTTTATATCATATACCGACGGTCTCGAGTTGAGATGCCAGCGCGACACGAAGAGGTGGAAAATGCCGAAGAGGAGGGGATTATCTTCAAGCTACTCACCAATCCTAAACAGTTTATTGGCAATGACCAGGGCTGGATAACCGCAATGGAATGCTACGAGATGGAACTCGGAGAGCCGGATGCCAGCGGTAGACGCCGTCCTATCATCAAAGAGAGCAGCGAATTTACCATCGACGTTGATGTCGCCATTGTGGCGCTGGGGACTACTCCCAATCCCCTGATACCATCAACCACAAAAGGTCTGGAGACTAAGAAAAACGGCACTGTGGTAGCCGATGAAGAAAGCGGCAAGACCGTCAAGGACAGGGTATGGGCAGGCGGTGATGTCGTCACCGGCGCCGCTACCGTCATCAGCGCCATGGGTGCAGGCAAGCGCGCCGCCGCTTCGATAGACTCCTACTTAAAAAGCACCAAGCATTAAGCAAAAAATTTCAAAATAATTCAAAGGTCTAAATTTTACTTTTTGCTTTTGGTTTTTTATTTTCGACTTTGTGGGCAGGCTTAGAGCGGTTGAGGGCTAACAGGCGCCTTATCTCGACACCCAATTTCTTTACATCAAACGGCTTGGTAAGATATGGAACCCCTGTCCTGTTAAGAAAGACTTCGGTATCTGTCCCCATAACATCACCGGTGATAAAGACTACACTATGCGCCAGGGACTCATCTGACTTAAGAATACACTCGTAGAGTTCGCTGCCACTTATCCCGGGCAATTTCATGTCCAGCAAGATTAGGTTATACTTGTTACCCTTAATTCTGTTCAAGGCATCCTTGCCATCATCCGTAGTCTCCACCTCATGTCCATCTTCGGTCAAAACCTGGCTCAACAGCTGCCTTACCACCGGCTCATCATCCACCACCAGTATCTTTCCCCCGATTACCTTCTCTGGTTTACCCGCTGGCTTAGCCTGTCTGGGACGTTTCTTTTCGGTGACTATAGGCAACTCCACAATGAAGGTAGCGCCCCTGCCTAACTGGCTTTCAACATATATCCTACCCTTATGTTCAGTTACTATGCCGTGACATATGCTCAAACCTAACCCCGTGCCTTTGCCTGTCTCTCGGGTGGTAAAGAAGGGGTCGAATATCCTCTCCCGATTCTCCTCAGCTATGCCCGGACCATCGTCTTTGAAGGATATGCGTATCTTACCATCTAGGCGTTCCGTTTTGATTGTGAGTTTCCCTCTACCGTGCGCCGACCTCATCTCCGCCTCAGCATTTATAATCAAATTAAGGAACACCTGCTGGAGCTGCCCAGCATCGGCAACGGTTACAGGCAGGTCAGGAGCTAGCCTAGCGGTGACCTTTATATTACTCGTCTCCAGCTCATAGGCACGCAGGCGTAAGACAACCTCAACAATCTGGTTAATATCGACAACCGTACGCTCAGGTCTGGACTGGCGAGCAAAAGTAAGCAGCCCTTTCACTATACCAGCTACTCGCTTAGCCCCATCATTGATAACCTCTAAATCTCTCTTTATGTGTTCGGGAACATCCTCCTGCATCAACAACTCGGAATAGCCGATAACACCAGTAAGCGGGTTATTTATCTCATGCGCGATGCCGGCTGACAGCTCACCTACCGAAGCCAGACGGCTGGCAAGCTGAGCCCTCTGCTCCATTTCCTTTTTCTCCTCTTCAGCCTTCTTCCGTTCACTTATGTCCCGCATAACTCCCACAATACCCCTAGGATGTCCAAACTGGTCACGCATGAAATTCATTCTAAGCTCTGCCCATATACTGGAGCCGTCACGACGAAGTATTTCCACTTCCAGCGTCCGCGACCTGTTGGGGTCTAGTGCCGTAACATCCGCTATGGCTAGCTCTTCGGCAAATGTCTTCAGGATAAGCTCCAAGGAAGATGGGGTAAAAAGCTGTTCCAGTGGCATAGACATGACCTCTTCAACAGTGCGGTCATCGAGATATTTAATAGACGGACTCAAATATGTAAACCTTAAATCCATATCCATAGCCCAGATAACGTCCCTCACATTTTCAGCGAGCAGCCGATAACGCCCCTCGCTTTCCCGCAGCGCTTCCTCAGCCCGCTTGCGCTCGGTGATATCATGGCGAACTCCTCTAAAGCCGGCAATCTCCCCTTTGCCGTTCCTTATAGGGAAAACAGAAGTTTCAGTAAGCTCAAGACTTCCATCTTTCCGAATAACATCGTAGCGGAAATTTCGTAGTGGCTCACCAGTCCGATAAACGCGATCGTAGGCTTCGAACACTTTTTGAAAATTCTCTTCAGGCGTGTAGACTTTATAATGCATTCCAACTAACTCTTCCCTGGAATATCCCATAAGGGAACACATCGCATCATTAACAAGTGTGAACTTGCCAGCAATGTCCGTCTCAAAATAGCCATCACCAGTCTGATCCAGAATAGTCCGATATCTCTCCTCGCTTTCTCTGAGCGCCTCTTCAGCTTGCCTGCGCTCAGTTATGTCGATGGTGGACGCCATTATGGCGATGGGAACACCATTCTCATCTTTAACGAGGCTTGCTGATAACATGAAATAACCGGTTTTGCCATCTCTGAGAATCGCGATAATTTCACCCTTCCAATATCCCTCGGTGCGCACAGTATTTAAAAGCATCGTGGCTAATTCATTGTTGGCTGAGACTTCCGTTAAGTTCTGTCCAATGCTCCGCTCTCTATTCTGGTAACGCCACATATCCAGATACGCCTGGTTGGCATAAATAACCACACCAGCAAGGTCTACAATAAGAATCCCACTGATAGAGGAGACAATAGCGTAATCTTTCATTCTCAGTTCGGTCTCTACCAGCTTACGCTCAGTAATATCCTGATACAACACCTGAAACTGCCTTTCGCCATTCCACAGCACCTCCCCCCGGGACACAGCTAAATGCCGAACTTGACCACCTTTACGCACGATGCTGATTTCATAATTAAGAGGAACACTTTCTCCTCGTTGCCTCTTCTTTATCCTTTCCCTGTGCTCAGCATAGCTCTCTGGAGTGTAACGCCGTTTTCTGGGCACAGCTTCCAGCTCTTCGAGACTACTGTAGCCGTATGTACCCAGCAAAGTCCGATTGGCATAAAGCGTCCTTCCATCCTTGCTGACAATGCGTATGCCTAGAGGCGAATTCTCCATTGATTCGCGGAAATTCCGCTCCGAGAGGCGTAGAGCCTCTTCAGCCCGCTTGCGCTCAGAGATGTCACGGACAACAACTTGCATAGCTGGCTTGCCTTGGTAGAATAAAGGAGACCCTCTCACCTCAACATCAATCTCCGTGCCATCAAGTCTAATGAACTTCTCTTCTAAAAGTGGAGGGGCTATCCAGGTTTCCATTGCCTTTCTCATTCTCTCGGCGACGATTTCACGATAGTCAGGGTGGATTACATCCATCACTGGTTTTCCCATGATTTGGTCAGGGCTTGAGGCGCCAAACAACTTCAGTCCGGCACTGTTTACGAAGACATGCTTGCCCTCAACAGCAACAAAAATGGCTTCAGGAGATAGCTCTACCAGAGTGCGATACCGTTCCTCGCTCTCTTTCAGAGCTTCCTCAGCCCGCTTGCGCTCGGTGATATCTTGACATATGGTCTGAAGGAACTCTTTATCCCCAATAGTAGTCAGTCTGATACTCAGAAGAGCATCGTAAGGCGTGCCATCTTTGCGTCTCAGTTGCACCGGGTAGTCAACTACACTACCGTGTCGTCTGATTTCTTGCAACAACGCCCCTCTATCTGTCTTATTAACATACGTATCAAACAGGTTAACCTTATTGAAATGCTCAATCGAGTATCCAGTAATGACCTCCATAGCCTTATTCATATTTATCACTTTTCCATCGATGGAGGCAAAACCGATTCCAAATGGGGCATTATCAAATAAATGGTGGTACCATTGCTCGCTCTCGTCCAGCGCCTCTTCCAGCTTTCTTTGCTCGGTGACATTTTTAACATACACACAGAGACCATCCTTCGTAGGGTAAGTATTTATATCAAAAACGTAGTCTCTACCGCCTAGAGAATATTTATTAACGAAATGCTGCGGCTCTCTCGTTGCCAGCGTCCTCCGATAAGCACTCACAGTTCTTATCGTGTCTTCGGTATCTGGGAAAATATCGTAGACTTGTTTCCCCAGCGCGTCTTTAGCCGATATGCCGGTGAGCTCTTCACTAGCCCTGTTCCAGTACGTATACCTCAGCTTGTTGTCCAAGGCAAAAAAGACATCTGTTATGCTCTCAGCAAGTTCTCTGTATTTCGCCTCGCTTTCCAAAAGGGCTTCTTGCGTCTTTTTCCACTCGGTGATATCCTGTGCAAAGCCTACCAGACCAACTGGAATACCATCTTTGTCCAGAATCGGAACCTTATCCGTCCGCGCCCATCTTATGCCACTTGCAGATTCATATTTTTCTATTATATTAATCTTGGGGCGTCCTGATTTAAGAACCTCCTGGTCATCATTTGTCATGGCTTGTGCAATTTCAGCCGAATAAAAATCAAAAACTGTTTTACCTATAAATTCTTCTTTACGTATTCTAAGGGCTTCCGCAAACGCCTTATTGACACGCATAAATCTTCCATCTTCATCTTTATAAAAGACTATTACTGGCGAAGAATCTACAATGAGCCTGAAGTCCTGCCGTTCTTCCTCCACATGTTCTTCTAATCTCTTACGTTCGGTAATGTCGGTATCAAAGACAACTGCGGCAGGTTTTCCTTCCCAGGTGATTAAAGAAACATTCCTCTCTAACCACTTGATGTTGCCCCCTTTGTCGATGATTCTGAAGGTATAAGCCTGGGGAAGGCTTTCACCCTTTAATCTTCGGGCATGGTAGTCCATCACCATGCTCCGGTCATCTGGATGGACAACCTCTACGGGAGATGCAGAGTTCAGCTCTTCAATGGTATAGCCTGTCAATTCGGTAAGCTTAGGATTGGCAAACTTGATTTTGCCATCTTGAGCCACGGATATTGCCTCAGCCGCATTTTCTATCAGCAGGCGGTAATTCTCTTCTGCCTCACTGCGCTCGGCGTCCGAGGCTTCTAGTTCAGCAATTCGCTGGCGCAATCCTTCTAGCTCATCTATGAGCCGCTTCCTATCCTTATCCACATCCTTCATCACCCACCTCCTGAAAAATAGGCTGGCGTTATGTGGGATTACAATACAAAATCTCTTCCTTAGCTCATTTCTACTATGTTCCACTGAATATGTCAAGTCGGGGAGTGCACGCAGGCAGAACTTGACAAGTCTGAAAAAGGTGGTAAAATGGATGACTAATTGAATAAAGCAAAGGCTGGGAACAGGACTAGTAAGTCTTTAAGCGAGGCTACAGAGAGTCAGGAGAGTGAAAGCTGACGCTGGCGCAAAGGCTGAATGGACCTGGGAGCCGCAAACCGAAAGGTTATTGTAAATAGCACAAGTAGGCTTTGACGCAAAGGGTAGCGTTATCACAACCCGAGGTATCACTTTAGCAAAGCAAAGCTGTACCTGAATGAGACGGTCATTAAGACCAACAAGGGTGGCACCGCGAAGATTAAGCCTCTCGCCCCTTGGCGAGGGGTTCTTTGTTTTTAAGGAGCTTTCGAAGGAGGTTTAGGAATGCCAACAACATCATGGATGTGGCCCTAGGGGGCCGAGTATGAATTTAATCAACCGAGACAACTTTTTACCGCCCAGAAAAATTTAAATAGGAGGAAAAAATGAAAGAAACCAAAATCATCTTAACCGAAAAGGAAATGCCCACATCATGGTACAACATCCTGCCCGACCTGCCCAAGCCGTTGCCACCGCTACTGCACCCGGGCACCAAGGAGCCCACAATCCTGCCTCCTCCACTGTTCCCTGCTGGGATGAGAGACCAGGAGTTTAGCAAGGAGAAAAAAATAGAGATTCCAGAAGAGGTGCAGGATATCTACAAGCTGTGGCGACCAACTCCGTTAATCCGGGCTTACCGCCTGGAGAAAGCGCTGGACACACCAGCTAAAATCTTCTATAAGTACGAAGGCGTAAGTCCAGCTGGCAGCCACAAGCTCAACACCGCAGTGGCTCAAGCCTACTATGCCAAGAAAGACGGTATAAAGCGCTTCGCTACCGAGACCGGCGCCGGCCAGTGGGGCAGTGCTCTGTCAATGGGCTGTGCCTTCTTCGGCCTTGAATGCAAGGTATACATGGTCAAAGTAAGCTACAACCAGAAGCCATACCGCCGCATATTGATGGAGACCTGGGGAGCCAAATGCGTGGCTAGTCCCAGCCAGGACACCGAAATAGGACGCAAAATACTGGCTGAAGACCCCAATTCGCCCGGCAGCCTGGGCATCGCCATCAGTGAGGCTATAGAGGACGCCTTCGGTCGTGAAGACACCTACTACTCTATTGGCAGCGTCATAAACTCAGTCCTGCTCCACCAGACCATAATCGGTCAGGAAGCCAAGAAGCAGATGGAGAAGGCAGGCTTATACCCGGACATAATCGTCGGTTGCATCGGTGGCGGTAGCAACTTCGCCGGCATGTTCCTGCCTTTCGTCAAAGATAAAATCGAAGGTAAGCAGCCCAAACTGCGCATTATAAATGTAGAGCCAGCGGCTTGCCCCAGCGTGACCAAAGGACCCTATGCCTGGGACTACGGCGATGTAGCTGGGATGGCTCCAATAGCCAAAATGTACACCCTGGGTCACACCTTCATACCACCGGGGATTCACGCCGGTGGGCTGCGTTACCACGGTATGGCACCGATAATCTGCCACCTTCACAAGCTAGGCTTCGTCGAAGCCAAAGCAGTGCCACAGGTGGCGACTTTCGAGGCTGGTGTGCAATTCGCCAGAACTGAGGGTATCGTCCCAGCTCCAGAACCAAATCATGGTATCAGAGTAGCCATAGATGAAGCTATAGCCTGCAAGAAGTCGGGCGAGTCCAAGACCATACTCATCGCACTAAGCGGGCATGGTCACTTCGACCTGGCGGCTTATGACGAGTTTCTCTCCGGCAAGCTCCAAGATTACGACTATCCCGAAGAGAAGGTGAAGGAAGCCCTGACACATCTGCCCAAGGTAGATTACGTAGAGGCATAGTTCTCACGAGCAAATAACCTGTTTTCAGTTCCCCTCTCCCCCAGCACCCCACAGGGAGAGGGGAACTGTAGGAGCCCAAACCCTAAATCTTAAGCACCAAATTCCAACCAAGTTCCAAAGTTTGAATTTTGAATTTAGAGCTTGTTTCAGATTTAGGGATTGAGATTCTGAATTTGGCGGGGAACCCTGATAATGTAGGGGGCTACAGGGTGATTTTCATCCCTTCGTAGCCCATGTCGATGCCAATTCCCAATTCCCGCGCTACCTCCTTAACCTCCTGCTCTACCTCTTTTTGGAGCTGGGACGGAATATGGATGACGACAATTCGTGGTACATATCCCTTTATGTGACGGAACTGTATGAGCTCCTCCTTTAGGAGTCCGGCTGACAGATGTCCCACACTTTTTAAGAAGTCTTGAGCCTTGTTTATGCCGGAAACCTCAATCATAAGCAACTGAGGCGAAATATATTGCCAGCAAGTTTCCAACCCCGGACCAGTATCGCCGGTATAAAACAAGCTTTTGTCATCTTTAGAAGTCACCTGATAGCCGACAGAAGGCACCGTATGCTGTAACGGTACAGGCAACACCTCATAGCCCTGAATATTGTACCTCTGTAATGGCTCGATAACCCTTAGCTGCAGAAAAGGCTTTTCCTTAGATGGCCACTTAGAGAAGTCGGCATACATCTTGCCGTCGAGCAGGCAGGAGATGACAACATCAATGGTCTGGTTCAAAGCATAGACATCGACTGATTGTGGAAACGTAGCACCGTTGGCTCCAAAAGTGACCAAATCTCGTGTATGGTCGAAATGGTGATGCGTCAGCAGAATTGCCCTCACCTGTTGCTGCTCCGATAGAGAGAGGCTAGAAGTAAGACCACCAGCATCTAAAGCCAGAACACCGTCTATAAGAAAGGACACCAGCCGCAGACCTTCAGCTTCAGTACTATGAGCACCCAGAATGTGTATCTCCATTTTTCGTGTTCCCGATTTACAGATTTCCCCCGAGCTTAATCCAATGGTGACACTGTTCTATTACCTTGCTAGCCAATCACATATTATGGCCCAGCCAACAATAGGAATCAAGTCCACTTTTGCTCTAAAATGAAGCCTTGTGCTAAAATTCGCCTTGCTTTTGTTGGAGGGAAATATCAATGAAGCGTATATTTGTTGCCTTATTACTGATGAGCTTGGTAATAGGCATGGCTGGTTGTTTACTGCCTCTGCCCATAACCCCCACACCATCACCCCCGGAGAATGAAACGCCGGCTGCCAAGACACCCAGTCCGCCGTTAGACACGAGTTGGGCACCACCACAACCAAAACCTGAAGCACCAACACTGCCCAGCATCGCCGACGTAGTGGAACAGGTTTACCCATCGGTGGTAGCCATAAGCACTGAGGTCACGACACTAGATATTTTTCGCACGCCGCTAACACAAAAGGGCGCCGGCTCAGGTTGGATTATAGACAAAAACGGCATCATCGTGACCAATAATCATGTAGTTGAGGGAGCCAAGAAGGTAACGGTAGAACTGAGTGATGGCAGAATTTTTGAGGCAGACCCAAACAACATACATACGGACCCGTTAACAGACCTGGCAGTCATCAAAATTAACGCCACCGACTTACCAGCTGCCAGTATGGGCGACTCAACACAGCTCAGGGTTGGAGATTGGGTGGTGGCCATCGGCAATCCCTTAGGTCAGGGAATAAGGGCTAAAGAAGGCACTGTCAGTGGACTGAAGGTATCTTTAGATGTGGACCAAGGTCAGACTTTGGGTGACCTTATTGAAACCTCGGCAGCTATTAATCCGGGCAATAGTGGCGGACCTTTGGCTAACATGAGGGGGGAAGTCATCGGCATCACCAGCGCCAAGATTGCTGCAGTTGGAGTTGAAGGCTTGGGCTATGCCATAAGCACCAAGACAGCCCTGCCAATCATCGAGCAGCTAATCAGACAAGGTTTCGTGACTCGTCCCTGGCTAGGAATCACCCTGTATACTGTTGACCAGTATGTCGCCATGGTGAACCGCTTATCAGTAAATAAAGGCGCAGTTGTCGCCTATGTGAAGCCAGGTAGTCCGGCGGCAGAGGCGGGTTTGCAACAACTCGATGTCATCACTCGCTTCAACGATAAAGAGATAACTTCAGCTGAGGAAGTGATAAACGCTATACACGACTCCAAAATCGGAGGGGAGGTCAAGATTACCTTCGTCCGAGGCAACGAGACTAAGACAACTTCTGCCCGGTTGATACAAAGTCCACCACCAGGCAGCTAAAAGCTAACTCCAGCAACAACATCTCAATCTGCCTTTTTAATGCCGAGTGAGATTTTGTAATTTGAAATGTGAAACTTCTCAGTATAGCTCTCAGCAGGAGGTATTACTGAAATCAGTTCCTTGGATAACGTTTCCTGCTTAATGTAGTCGGCAAACTTGGTCATAATCAACCTAAACGAATCGCCACCTTCGTAATAGGTAACGATGTGATCAGCGATGTCAAGACCTGCTGAGCGGCGCATGGTCTGTAGACGTCGTACCACCTCACGAGCGATTCCTTCAGCCTCCAGCTCCGGCGACAATTTGGTTGCCACTGCCACCCAGTAATCTCCCTCAGCAGCAGAAACATAGCCAGGTTTATCGCTAACCTCTCCCCCCTCATGGAATTCTATTCCCTTAACGTTGAGTTCATCTAATATTTGAGAGGCTAGCTTTTGCAAAGCTTCCTTTTCGCCGGGTGACCTTACTTTAACCAACACCCTGGACAGTGGTTGGCGCACTTTGATGCCAGACTTAGCCCTGGCAGCGCGTCCGAGACTGCAAACCATCATAGCCAAGCGGGTGGCTTCAATGAGTTTATCGTCTACCCGAGACAGGTCAGCAACAGGAAAGTCAGCCAGATGTACACTTTCCGCGGCTTCAGACTCGACCGAGCAAACCAGATTTCTGTAAATCTCATCAGCGATAAAAGGCGTAAAAGGAGCCAGAAGCTTGGACAAGGTGACCAAGCAATGATATAGTGTCGAATATGCAGCCAGCTTATCTGCATCGCTCTGGCTCTTCCAGAAACGGCGACGGCTTCGCCTAACATACCAGTTAGAAAGCTCGTCAACAAAGGTTTCAAGCTTTCGCCCGGCTGAAGTAGGGTCATAATTATCTAAAGCTTTATCCACATCATCTACAAGCTGATTGAGCCTTGAGAGAACCCATCTATCTAAGTCAGAGGGCAATGGTGTGCCTGCTGATTTGGGGTCAAAACAGTCGATATTGGCATAGATGACAAAAAATGAATAGACATTCCATAAGGTAAGTAAAAAATTACGTAATACTTCGGCAACGGCATCACTGGAAAAACGGCGGACGTTACCAGCCGGGGCAGCGGTAAACAGATACCAGCGTAAAGCATCAGCACCATGTTCATCAAGCACCAACCAGGGGTCAACAACATTCCCTTTAGCTTTGCTCATCTTCTCGCCTTCGGCATCCAGAATATGTCCCAAGCAAATAACGTTCTTGAAGCAAGGTTGGTCAAAAAGTAAGGTTGATATGGCATGCAAGCTATAAAACCAGCCACGTGTTTGGTCAACCGCTTCTGAGATATAGTCAGCGGGAAAATTCCGGCTAAAGATATCCTGATTCTCAAAAGGATAATGCCACTGGGCAAAAGGCATAGCACCTGAGTCAAACCAACAATCAATCACCTCTGTTTGCCGCTTCATCACACCATCACACTTTGAACAAGAAAAAGTAATGTCATCTACAAAAGGACGATGCAGGTCCAACGGCTCAGCCAGACCTTCAAGATTTGGCTTTTCTTTCAACTCATCGAGGCTGCCGATGCATTCATAACTGCCACAGATTGAGCAGCTCCAGATGTTTAATGGTGTTCCCCAGTAGCGCTCTCGAGAAAAAGCCCAGTCAACATTATTCTCCAACCAATTACCGAAGCGACCATACTTTATATGTTCCGGATACCAGTTTATCTCGGCATTGCCAGAAAGAAGCGCCTCTTTCCTGAGCGATGTCCTGATGTACCAGGTTCTTTTGGCATAATAGAGAAGCGGTGCCTCACAACGCCAGCAGAACGGGTAAGTATGAACTATCTGCTCGCTGCAGTGGAGTAAGTCCCTTGCTTTGAGGTCTTCAAGGACAAGAGGGTCGGCGTCCTTGACGAATTTACCGGCAAAAGTATAAGCCCCGGTTATCCTCCCATCTAGGTCTACAGGTTGGACAAAATCCAAGCCTTCGCTCTTCCCAACTTCGAAATCAACTTCACCGAAAGCTGGGGCAATATGGACTATACCGGTGCCGTCTTCCATAGAGACAAAGTCGCCGGAAATAACATGGTATGTCAAATCCGTGTCCTCCGTTTGAAGGGTCAACATTTCATAGGAGAGTTCTTCTTCAGCAATGCGTCCACCAAAACGATATCTCTCGACCCCAAAATCATGTGGGTTAAATAACGGCTGATATTCAAGTCCAACGAGGTCTTTCCCATAAACAGTAGCTACTGGTTTATAACCGTCAAGCCCGATTCTCTCTGCAAGCGCCGTAGCCAAAATGAGATAATCTTCGGTGCCTTCCATAACGCTATACTGTGCGTCCGAGGCTACAGCCAAAGCGGTATTACCGGGCAGCGTCCACGGAGTAGTCGTCCAAGCGAGAAAATAGGCAGGTTTATCTAGAGAAGACGACGTGAGGATAGAATCAAGTCTTGTTCCTTTATTCAACGAAGTAGGAGTCAATTTAAACTTTGTGTAAACTGATGGGTCTTCAGCATCATCCCTATAACCCAGAGCCACTTCATGCGAGCTGAGAGAGGTACCACACCGTGGGCAATGTGGAGTAACCTTATAGCCCTGGTAAATCAGGCTCTTGTCCCACAGTTGCTTTAACGCCCACCAGCAAGACTCAATATAGCTATTTTCCAACGTCCTATAAGCATGCTCCAAATCCAACCAGAAGCCAATGCGCTCAGTCATCGCTTCCCACTCCTTAAGATAACTGAACACGCTCTCCCTACAATGTGCATTGAATTTAGCCACCCCATATTTCTCAATTTGTGCCTTGCCGGTAAAGCCAAGCATCTTCTCAACCTCCAGCTCTACCGGAAGCCCATGAGTGTCCCAACCACCTTTGCGCGGGGCATAGTATCCTTTCATCGTCTTATATCGTGGAATGATATCCTTAAACACCCGCGACAGCACATGATGAATCCCTGGACTGCCGTTAGCTGTAGGTGGTCCCTCATACAGGGTAAATTGAGGTGCACCATGCCGAGTCTCGAGGCTTTTTTCGAAGATTCGGTGTTCTTGCCAGAAACTGAGGATGGTTTTTTCTAACTGAGGAAAATTAACTTTGCTGCTTACCGGTCGGAACATGCCTAATGCTTCTTCAATAGAATGGCTACTTTTCGCATTTCACCCTCACCCATGCTCTGGGTGGTGACATCCGGATTACCAGTCAAAGCTAAATGAATAATCCGACGCTCATCTGCAGGCATAGGCTCGAGCGTTATCAAACGCCGGTTCCTTTTCACTTGCTCTGCCAGACGCAAGGCTAAGTTTTGCAAGGATTCGTAACGTCGCTTTTTGTAGCCAGCAACATCAACATTTATCGGTACCCATGCCTTCAACTTCTCGGCGACTATCAGTCTGATAATATACTGTAGAGAAGCCAAAGTCTGACCACGGCGACCAATCAAGACCCCAAGGTCATCGCCCTCAATATTCAGAGTCACCGGCAGTTCGCCGTTGGCTGATTGGGTCACAGAGACACTGGCGTCTATCCTCATCAATTTAATCAACGTTTCCATGACATCCTTAGCCACCTCAACTACATCGGACTTTTCACCCGATTCAGGCAAAAGCCTTACCTTTATCTTGGCTTCTTCAACCCCCATCCCCAAAACACCAGACTTGCCTTTCTTCAATACTATCACTTCCACCTGGTCTTCGCTTGCCCCCAATTGCTCCAGTGCTATATGGATAGCCTCATCAACCGTTTTTCCGCTTACTTCTAGCTCTTTCATCTTCCAAAAAGACCTCGCTTCTTCTCCTCAGATGCCTTCTTCAACGTCTTAGACTCCTCGGTCGCCTTCTGTACCATCTTGGATGGCTGTTGGCTTGGCGAGATTTTTTGAACTGGCACAGGTTTTTGCTCTGGAGTTGGACCTGCCTTTGGAGCCGAAGGAGCCCTCAGATATCCCCAGCCACCACTAACAAAATACTGGATTATAATGCCAATTATATTCGAGACCACCCAGTACAGAGCCAAGCCACTGGGGAAGGACAACGTGAAGAATCCAAACATCAGCGGCATCATCATTGTAGTCATGCTTGTCATAGACTGCTGTCTTGAGTCGGTAGCAGGTGGCGTCACCATCTTTTGCTGCACCCACATCGTACCACCCACCAATATAGCCAGTATAAGATTAGGGTCTGGTCGTGACAAATGGAGCCAGAGAAACTGGTCATTCAATGGTACTGCCTGGCCAACCACCGCCCAAGAGTAAAGATGCTGCGACAGATTCAATAAGTTCTCCGGCGTAGCCGCCAATGCCTGCATAATAGACTGGTACAGAGCTATCCAGATAGGCAACTGGATAAGCATAGGCCAGAGACAGCCCAGAGGGTTTATACCTGCTTCCTTATAAAGCTTCATCATCTCCTGCTGCAATTTCTGCTGGTTCTTGGCGTACTTCTTCTGAAGTTCCTGAATTTTTGGTTGTAGCGTTTGCATAGCTTTAGTTGACTGAGTCTGCCTTACAGTAAGCGGAAACAAAGCCAGTCGAACAACAACCGTAAGCACGATGATTGCCAAACCAAAGCTACCACCTAACATGGTACACAAGGCAATCAAGCTGTTGAGTACAGGCTCAAGAATAATAGTATTCCACAATTCAGCCATAACTAACTCTACTTAATATCGGAATAACAAAATTCCCAGACCTTGTCTCCATTTTGCACATCTATAGCATAGACACAGCGATTTCTAGCATGCACATAAACCATGTTCCCCTCAGCGTAAAGTGGTGCCATAACTGAGTAACCAATGGAAACAGTCCTCACCAAATCTCCACTATCAGGCTCGAGGACATATATCACGCCTGACTCCGAGGCTGCAACTAGAAGATTATCTGACAGCACCGGCGCAGAAGCAATAGGGGCATCAGCAACAAACTGCCACAGCTTCTCACCCGTGCTGGCATCAAAAGCATAAACTTGATGGTCAAGGCAGCCAGCATAAACCACACCATCTTTAACTATCGGGGTTGCCCAGAACCAGTTACCTCCCTCAAATTTCCATCTCTCACTACCATCAACAATGGCAACAGCATAAAGAAGACGGTCGAAAGTCCCGAAGTAGACACTATCTCCAGAAATCACCGGCGATGAAGCAATAGCCACGGGCAATTCAATTTCCCAAAGGAGGCTGCCATCCGCAATTGACACGACACAAAGCTTCCGCCCATAGTTGCTAACATAAACAGCATTGTCTTTAACTGCTGGAGACGTCCATATCTTGTCTCCAGTTTCAAATGGTGCCCATTTTTCGTTACCCTTCGCGTCTAATGCATAGAGCTTACCATCAGAGCTGCCAACATAAAGAATATCTTCAACCACTATCGGGCTACCAACAACAGCTCCAATAAATTTATTTTCTTTTCGTGGATAAAACCATTCTCCCTCATTCCATGCCGGAATGCCGTCTTTATCATAACCAGGAGCCAATCTATTTATAGCCATCACTTTGCCATTATCGCCAGCGTAGGTGGCAACATAAACTAGATTACCCGCAACTACCGGTGTAGCATAAACAGTCGCCGGCTGTGCTGCCGGAACACAACCCACAGGACCACACATTCCACCTGCAGCAGCCGGCGCTTTGACAGAAAGAGCCCACTCCCCTTCACTTGGGAAAGGTAACCCTTGACTCCGAGCCGAAGTATTTATGGCTATAACTCTGCCATCCATTGTCCCAAAGTAAAGAATACCATCATGCCCTGCAAATCCAGACCATCCTTGATATCCTGGCCCAGTGCAACCAGGGATAAGCAGACTTAGGGCAATGAGACAAAATATTAGACTTAACCTCTTTGCTTTGAATTTAAAGAAACTGGTCACCTTATTCACCATTACACCAAAAACTAAAATTTACGGTACCGGGTCATAGCCCCCACTAGACCAGGGATGACAACGCGCTAAACGTCTAGCTGCAAGCCAGCTTCCTTTAATCAATCCATATCGCTCAATCGCTTGATAGGCATAATTAGAACAAGTGGGAGCGAAGCGACAAGCAGACGGGGTAACTTGTGATATCGTAGACTGATACAGCTTAATTAACTCCAGCATGAACCATTTCATTTTCATTTATTAAACGGGCTCGCAGCAGCAGCTTCTCTATCGACTTCCTAATCTCATGATAGTCAGCAGTCACCGCAGCTGGCCGAGCAATAAACACTATGTCCCACCCCGGTTTTATCGACGTTATACGTACAACCTCCCTGAGCAAGCGCCGTACCCTATTGCGCACTACTGCCTTGCCAACATCCTTAGCTACTGAAAACCCGTACCTACTAAACTCTAACTCGTTAGGCAACGCCTTCATAACTATAAGATTATCTACCCAAGCTTTACCTGATTTGTAAACAGCCAAGTACTGGGCTCTTTTAGTTAAAGCCCGCCTCTTTGTCATGTTTCTAAACTGGCGTCAATTGCCACCGCCCCTTGAGCCGCCTAGACTTCAATACCTTCCGCCCTCCCAGGCTCGCCATCCTAGCTCGGAAGCCGTGTTTGCGCTTTCGCGATATCTTCTTAGGCTGATACGTTCTCTTAGGCATTTTACTACTCTATAAAAGCTACGCTTTAGTTTCAGCTGTCCTTCTGGGAATGACATGCTCCGGAGTGTAAGGCAATAAAGCTAGGTAGCGAGCTCTCTTTATCGCTAATGCCAAGCGTCGCTGATGCTTGGCACAAATGCCTGTTCTACGGCGCGGCTCAATTCTCGCCCGATCAGATATATAGCGCCGTAATCTGGCAACATCTTTGTAGTCTATTTCAGTCTTATCAGCACAGAAAGGGCAAACTTTGGGTCGAAAAACAAAGCGACGCCCCTTTTCTCTTGTATCTTTAATCCCCTCACCTTCCTCCATACTCTAACCTATGCCTCCTTCTTAAAAGATAATAAATCACTAAAAGGGTAGATCTTCAGGCTCTACCTCTTCCTCAACAGCTTCAACGGTGGCTTCAATAGGGGTCTCTTCGCCAGGAAGCGGTGCTACTGCTTGTCTCTCAAGAAACAGCACTCTACTAGCTATTACCTCAGCAGTGACACGTCTCTGACCATCCCGTCCTTCCCAAGAGCGAGTCCGCAAACTGCCTTCGACATAAACTCGCTGCCCTTTAGTCAAAAACTGATTACAACTCTCAGCCTGTTTCTTCCAGGCAACTACCGTGAACCACTCTGTCTCCTGTCTTCGCTCTCCTTCAGATGTCGTATAAACTCGACTAGTGGCAACACGAAACGAAGTCACCGGATTACCACTCGGCGTGAAGCGCATCTCTGGGTCAGTACCCACGTTCCCGATCAGCATGACTTTATTTAAACTCACCATAGCCACACTCCTTACACCTTAATCCGCCAATCTTATTAAGAGATGACGTAGAATCTTCCCGGAAAGCCGAAAGTTAGCTTCAAGCCCCTTAGTCGAAGCTGGCTTCAATTTGAGCTTAGTCAACAAATAATTACCCTCAGTCGACCGCTTTATAGGATAAGAAAGCTGTTTCCGCCCCCACTGATTTACTTCATCTACACTGCCACCGTTTTTACTGATTAACTCGCCCAGCTTGGTGATAAAGTCAGGCATCTCCTCATCAGTCACTTCAGGACTGACTATAAGTACCAATTCATAGCTAGACATTCATATTACCCTCAAAGTTCAAAGTCTGCACATTATAGCATAACACGGAAAATAGCGACAAGCTCACAAACAAACCCAGGCATCTCTTGCAATTTAATCGCATCTGGCTTATATTTCTATTGACGAGGGAGATATCCTGGAAATCTGCATCATCGGGCTGCCCAAGAGCGGCAAGACAACTATTTTCAACGCCTTGACCAAGGGAAAGGCTGACACTACAACTTATACCAAAACCACAATGACCCCAAACCTTGGAGTGTCCAAAATACCAGAAAACAGATTTCAAACTCTGGATAGAATTTTCCACCCAAAGAAGATTACGCCAGCTGAGGTAAAATATGTTGATATTGCTGGAGTAGCCAAAGATTTTGGCAAGGGAGAAGGGATAAGTGGCCAGTTCCTGAACTATTTGAGTAACGCAGATGCACTACTTCACGTAGTCCGGGCATTTGAAGACGAAAACGTGCCACACATAGACAGCAACATTAACCCAGAACGTGATATAGCCACCATGAACCTAGAACTTGTCTTCTCCGATTTAACCATAATTGAAAGAAGACTGAAACGGCTTGAAGATTCTTTAAAAGGCGCAAAGTCATCAGAACACGACCTGTTTCTGAAAGAACAAACTCTGCTTCAAAAGATTAAGGCGGAACTAGAAAAAGACGTGCCAATCTGGCAGCAAAGTTTAACCGACGGGGAAATTAAAAGCTTGGCTAATTATCAGTTTCTTACTGCCAAACCTATGCTGATAGTAATCAATATCGGGGAGAACCAGTTGGCTCAGGCATCCTCTATCGAAGCTGAGATACGTTCAGCCTACTCCCACTCCCAATTTGCAGTGGTCGCCTTATGTGGTAAGCTAGAAATGGAACTGTCCCAGCTAAGCGACGACGAAGCTGCAGAATTTCGCAATGCCCTAGGACTTGCTGAACCTGCAATTGACCGCATCATCGGACTTTCCTATAAACTACTAGGTCTAATTTCTTTCTTCACCACAGTATCCGAGGAACTAAAAGCTTGGACAATTCCCAGAGGAACAGTTGCCTTAAAAGCCGCCGGAAAAATTCACTCTGACATCGAAAAGGGGTTTATTCGGGCTGAAGTTGTGAGCTTCAATGATTTAGATAAATGCAGCAGCCTCAGTGAAGCAAGAAAACACGGCTTGCTCAGACTGGAAGGTAAAAATTACGCAGTCCAGGACGGGGATATAATAACCTTTTTGTTTAACATCTAGACAATGTTGCCCTCACTCAAAAGCCAACAGCCTAGAAATTTATAAGTTATGTCACCATCTTCAACATCCTTATCCTAGATGGTATAATACTCCCACAAGGGACAATCCACACAACGAGGAGGACCATGAAACAAGGGACAAAGGCTGTCGTCTGGTTTGATGAAGTAACTAAAGGTGACATTCCACTGGTAGGTGGCAAGGGAGCCAACTTGGGTGAGATGGTTCATGCCCGAATCCCGGTGCCACCAGGTTTCATTGTAACGGCAGATGCTTACTTCAAATTTCTGGAGGCCAGCAATCTCACAGACGAAATCCGCCGATACCTCAAGGACTTGGATGTTAACGATAGCAAAAAACTCCAAGAGGTGGCTAGCCTGATTAAGGATAGAATTTCCAGTGTGCCTATGCCGCCTGACATGGTCAAGGAGATCAAAGGCGCTTATCTAAAACTAGGTGGCGGACTGGTAGCAGTTCGCTCCTCAGCCACAGCCGAAGACCTGCCCGAAGCTTCATTTGCCGGACAACAACGTACCTTTCTCAACATTCAAGGAGAAGATGGGGTGGTCACGGCAATACAAGGTTGCTGGAGTTCCTTGTTTGAACCCAGAGCCATATTCTACAGACAGCAGCAAGGTTTTGACCATTTCAGGGTAGGCATCGCCGTGCCAGTGCAGAAGATGATACAATCAGAGACTTCCGGAGTTATGTTCACTATAGAACCCCTGAACAATGACACAACTAAAATCCTTATCGAAGCAATTTTCGGGCTTGGTGAAGCTATTGTTTCTGGTGATGTCACGCCTGACCAATATCTGTTAGATAAAAGCGGAATCAGAATCATAGACAAAAAAATCCATAAGCAAGAATGGCAACTTGTGAAGGATATGAAAGCACCGGTAGGCGAACTTGAACCTAATATCAAAATCCCCGTCTCACCACCAAAGCAAGCCAAGCAAAAACTAGCCGATAAGGATATTGTTGCCCTGGCTAAAGTGGGCAAGATGATAGAGGACCTATATCAATTTCCGCAAGACATCGAATGGGCAAAGGAGGGAACAGAGCTCTTCATCCTTCAAACACGTCCCGTGACCACGCTGAAATCAAAAGAAAAGACGAGGACGCTTCCCAAAATAGAAGCTAAAGCAATTTTAATTGGCGTTGCAGCCAGCCCGGGGGTAGCTGTTGGTCCAGTCAAAATTGTTGATGCTTCGCAGATAGACAAAGTGAAAAATGGTGATGTTCTGGTAGCCGAAATGACAACACCAGACTTCGTGCCAGCAATGAAGCGGGCAACAGCCATAGTCACTGACCGTGGTGGTAGCACCGCCCACGCAGCCATCGTCAGCCGCGAATTAGGCATCCCTTGCGTAGTGGGCACAGGGGTGGCAACTAAAACTCTAAGCGATGGTCAAGAAATCACTGTAGATGGCTCCGGCGGAGAAGTCTATAACGGCAAAGTTGCCAAGCCAACAACAGCCATCCCAACAGTCATTACTCAAGAACGAATTCAAACAAAAACCAGAGTCTATGTAAATCTGGCTGAACCGGAACTGGCTGAGACAATAGCGTCAAGACATGTGGACGGGATCGGTCTGCTTAGAGCTGAATTTATAATAGCTCAAATTGGTGGGCACCCACGATATATGCTTCACGAAGGTAGAGGCGAGCAATTTATGGAAATGCTAGCCAGAGGCATTACTACGTTTGCCAAGGCTTTTCACCCCAGACCTGTGGTCTACCGGACCACCGACTTCAAAACCAACGAGTATAGAAACCTGCGTGGCGGGGACAGATACGAGGAATTCGAGGAGAACCCCATGCTCGGGTACCGAGGCTGTTCAAGATACACAAAGGAAACCGAAGTTTTTAGACTCGAAGTAGATGCTATCAAAAAAGTTTGCCAGCACTACGATAATCTATATGTCATGATTCCCTTCGTCCGTTTCGTAGATGAATTGGCTAGGATAAAAAGATTTTTCGTCGCTGAGGGATTGTACCAGTTCCCTAACTTCAAATTATGGATGATGGCTGAAGTGCCATCAAATGTCTTTCTTATAGACAAATTCTTAGACGTCGGCATCGATGGCATCTCCATCGGCTCTAACGACCTAACGCAACTTATTTTGGGCATAGACAGAGACAATCCCAAACTGGCACCGCAATTTGATGAGAGAAACGAGGCAGTGCTCCTGGCTTTAGAAAAACTTATTAGGGTCTCTGTCAGCAAAGGTGTAACCTCCTCCATCTGCGGACAAGCACCCTCAGTATATCCAGAGCTTACTGAGAAGTTGGTAAAATGGGGCATCACCTCAGTTTCGGTAAGCCCTGACATGATTGATGAGACAAGGCGTATAATCGCTGCTATTGAAGCAAAGCTTGGCCGGTCATAGCACTGTAGATGAGACGGGAAGCAAAAACTTAGGTTTTAATGGCTAATCTGAACATTCGGCAGCGGCTAGAGGAATCTGAAAACAACCTTTCCCCCCATGCTTCTAAAAGCAGGCTCAGCCGAGGCAGACTCAAATGGGAGGAACCTTGCCCAATACGAACAGATTTTCAGCGAGACCGAGACCGCATCATTTACTCAAACGCCTTTCGCCGTCTCAAGCACAAGACACAGGTCTTTATCACACCTTTGGGTGACCATTACGTAACACGGCTGACGCATACCCTAGAAGTCTCACAGATTGCCCGTACTATATCCAGAGCGCTAAACCTTAACGAGGATTTAACCGAGGCTATTTCTTTAGGACATGATTTGGGTCACACCCCATTCGGCCACGTAGGCGAGCAGGTTTTAAACGAGCTATTCCCAAACGGCTTCAAGCATAACGAGCAGAGCCTAAGGGTAGTCGACCTGCTGGAAAAAGACGGACAAGGATTAAACCTGACCTGGGAAGTTAGAGATGGCATCTTGAATCATTCCAAGAGTGGAATAGAGATACTCGGAGAGGGATGGACAGAAGTTGGCACCATCGAAGGACAGGTAGTCAAGATGGCTGACACCGTTGCTTATGTCAACCACGATATCGCCGATGCCATAAGAGCTGGAGTTATAGACGAGAACGAGCTACCCGCTTCCGCAGTAAAGCTCCTCGGCAATACCTCTCGCCAGCGAATCAATACGCTCGTCTACGATATAGTCAGCTATTCTTTAACAGCAATAGAAAATCCGAATTTAGAAGAGCCGGCTATTGGAATGAATGCTAAAACCCTGGAGGTCACCAATAACCTGCGTGAATTTCTGTTTGACAAGGTGTATAATCCCAGTCTAGCCAGTAAAGACACATCAAAAGCAAGGAGTGCAATACACCTTCTATATTCATATTTCCTCAAACACGAGGAAAAGTTGCCTAAAGAATATGTATTACGCAATGACACTGTAGAACGAAAGGTCACCGATTACATCGCCGGCATGACAGACCAGTACGCATTACGGATGGCTAAAGAAATAGCACGCTAAAACTAACATGTCATTTATAAGCAGAAATTTGAAGAAGCGATTGAGTTTCTGAAATGAGCGTAATTGATGACGTAAAACAGAGACTTGACATCGTGCAACTGGTCTCTGAATATACCAAGTTACAAAAATCAGGGCGAAATTATAAAGCCTCATGTCCGTTTCATTCCGAAAAAACGCCCTCGTTTTTCGTATTCCCAGAGCGGCAGAGCTGGCATTGCTTCGGCGCCTGCGGTACCGGTGGCGATATCTTTTCATTCGCCATGAAGAAAGAGGGGATTGACTTCGGACAAGCATTGCAGCTTTTAGCCAACAAAGCGGGAGTTCCCTTGGTTGCCCCGACAACTCCAGAAAGGCAGATTCAGAATAAAGAGAGGGAAAGACTATTTGAAATCAATGAAGCCGCTGCAGAATATTACCATCATGTTCTACAAACCAGCTCGAAAGGCGAGGCAGCAAGAGATTATGTAGCTAAACGGGGGCTATCGCCTGAGACAATTAGAAAATTCCAGCTAGGTTTCGCTCCAGAAGGATGGGATACCTTAAAACAGTATTTGAAAGGCAAAGGACATAAGGAAACAGAACTACTAACTGTCGGCTTGCTAGTAGAGCGAGAGGATAAAAACAACTACGACCGATTTCGCAATCGCTTAATATTTCCTATTAGGAACCTACAGGGCAAAGTAACAGGCTTTGGTGGTAGGGCATTAGACGATTCTATGCCTAAGTATCTTAACTCCCCCCAAACACCAGTTTTCGATAAGAGCAGCAGCCTCTACGGGATTGACCGAGCTAAGACAGCAATCCGCCAGAAAGAACAAGCAGTAATTGTTGAAGGCTACATGGACGTCCTAATAGCCCATCAACACGGCTATGATAACGTAATTGCCTCCATGGGGACAGCTATGACTGACAAGCAGCTAACTATTCTCAAAAATCTGACCAGAAATTTAATATTGGCTCTCGATGCAGACACTGCGGGAGAGGAAGCCATATCACGAAGCGGTGAAATGCTTGATAAGTTGCTGCCCGTGCCACCATCTTTCTACGGATGGGTAAGATATGAAGATGCTCACAACGCTGAAGTGAAGATTCTCATCTTACCGCAAGGCAAAGACCCTGACGAATTAATCAAAGAGGACACCTCACAGTGGCAAAAACTGATAACGAATGCCAAACCGATGATTGACTTTATTTTCGAAAATGTAACTGCCAAAGTTGATTCATCAAATGCCAGGGGGAAATCTTTGGCTACAGAGAAGCTTCTGCCACTACTTTTCGAGATGAAAGACCCATTACGGCAGGCTCATTACGTAGAAAGGCTCGCCCGATTATTGAAAATTGATGAGCACGTAATAGGCGATGCATTGAAAAAGTTCCGCGCCACCGAACGAAAAAGAAAGGCAACCCAAAACACTAAGGCTTTCACGCCTGTAGTACCTACATTCACTTCATCCAGTCCATTAGAGCAATACTGCTTAGCTTTGTTGCTTCAGTATCCGGAGCTTAAGACAGAAAGCTCAGAGATATTGCCCGACCATTTCGAGAATACCGAAAACCGAGAGTTGTTTGTAAAATGGCAACAAAGCGATGACTCCGCCTCTCTTAAAAACAGTCTCAACAGCCCTCTTCAAGAGTATTTTGAAAGTCTTCTAGCTAAGGCATTACTTCCAGTTATCAAAGAGAATGAGACCATACGTCGTGAAACATTTAATGACTGTGTCATTAGATTACAGGAGAAGAGGCTCAAAAACCTGGAGGCAAAAAAACAAGAACTCTTAGCCATAGAAGCCGAGACAGGTGGGGTAGAGGCACAATTAGCCAAACTTGAAGAACAAGGTCTGGAGGTCAGTAAACAGCTTAGAGAGGTCTTCATCAAACAAAACCACCGCCGACGCGACCAACAAGGAGTGACGGGCAATGACTTCAAATAGAGATGATGAGCTCCTGTCCTATTTCCCCAGGAAAAGCAAAAGAAAGTTTGATTCCGAGGAGATTCTTGGCATAGATGACGAATCAATTGCGCACCAAGGAAACGCTTGGGACTCTTTCGGAAAATACGAGCCAGAAGAAGAGACAGACAAAATCACCTTTCCATGGGAAAGCGAGGAGACTGTTGAACTTGAATACGAGCTAACAGGTAAAGAGGGAAAAGAAGATAAAGAGGATAAGGCTCAAGTTGGTCTTGACATAGACCATGTTGAGCACGAAGCGATTGATGACCCGGTCCGTATGTATCTCCATGAGATTGGTAAAGTCTCACTGCTCACTGCGGACGATGAGAAGGTATTAGCCAGTAAAATAGAAGAGGCCAAATACCTGGAAAAGATTGAGGAGCTTTACTTTCAGCGCCACGGCGAATATCCGTCAACGGTGGATACAGTAATTTATTTGCTCCGCCACTTACTTGCATCAAAGCCTTTAATCAACATTCTTACCAAACGACTTAAACTCACCTCTACAGACAGTTTCATCAAGAGTATCCGTGACCAAAAATTACGGGCAGCCATTGATAACATGATTAACCAAGAACTGGTGGAGTCTATATCCAAAGAAAGCAACAAAAGTGTACCAGAAGTCGAACAGGGACTTGTAGACATCTCTACAGTCAGTCGACTTCTACCCACAGAATTACGCAAGATTATAGGAGAGAAAACTACCTGGAAACAGCTAGAATCACTGGTCACCGAGCCTGCCAATCAGGAATTCATCTCTCAACTTCACGCACATGCTCAGCAACTTAGAACTCATTTCAACAGAGTGAAAAGAACAGCCAGAAAATCAGAAAGACACCTAACCGAGGCGAATCTACGTCTAGTGGTTAGCGTTGCCAAGAAATATGTGGGTCATGGTATGCCACTCCTTGACCTCATTCAAGAGGGGAATATCGGCTTGGTTCGCGCAGTTGAGAAATTCGAATATCGAAAGGGTTATAAATTCAGCACCTATGCTACTTGGTGGATTAGACAAGCTATAACCCGAGCCATAGCCGACCAAGCACGCACCATTCGCATCCCGGTACACATGGTAGAAACTATCAACAGATTATTGAAAGTCAACCGTCGGCTGGCTCAGGAATACGGGCGTGAACCGAGCTATGAGGAAATCGGTAAAGGTATGGAAATATCTTCAGACAGGGTACGGGAAATCCTTAAGTTGTCTCAAATGCCCATATCTTTAGAGATGCCTATTGGAGAAGAAGAGGACAGTCACCTTGGCGATTTTATTGAGGATCGAGCTACACCACCTCCTGCGGATGCAGCCTCACAAGAACTGCTCAAGGCACAGTTGAACAAAATACTTTCCGAGCTAACAGACAGGGAGAGAAGAGTTATATTACTCAGATTCGGATTGGAGGACGGCCGTGCAAGAACCCTAGAGGAGGTTGGCAAGGAATTCAATGTCACTCGTGAACGAATTCGCCAGATTGAGGCTAAAGCACTACGCAAACTACGCCATCCCAGTCGAAGCCGAAAACTCAAAGACTATCTTGAATAAGTCAGCGTAACATCCTAGTTACTAGGAGGAATTAGATGAGAATAATCAGAGGATTGATCATGGTCATCGGGATAATCGGAATTCTGGTCGCCGGTGTCCTGCTCACAGGCTATTACCTTTACTCGCTTTCTCCCCCAATCCAAGCAGAAATGGTCCAGATATTGCCAAGCCCAGACGCTGCACAAAGTTTCGACCAAAAAATAAGTTCTGCGAAAGCTGATATTGACGCGGCAGTCGACTCCGGACAGAAAAAAGAGATAACCATAGCAATCACCGATAAAGAAGTGAATTCCAAGATGATTGAACTTCGAGCCAAAGGAGAATTACCAGTAAGGGAATCTTTGCTCAACTTCGGTGACGGCCAATTTCTAGCTTACGCAGTGATAGATACACCTGGAATCAATGCCAAGACGGCAACGAGAGGACAAGTAGAGATCGTAAATGGCTCCCCCAAAATAGTAATAGAAGACTTCAACCTAGGCAAACTACCATTGCCTGAATCTGTAGACAGAAGAGCTGAGCAATTACTAAACCTTATGGTAAAATCGCAACTGAGTGACGTGCCTCTAGAAATAACTAATATTCAAATCCTAGACCATCAGATAATTGTAACCGGAACGACCAAAACCACACAATAGAAACCTAATTACCGCCCCAACATACCCATCAAGTTCTTAGGCAGTCTGCCTGTAGCTGCCATTTTAGCCAGCTTTTGCATCTGGTAAAATTGATTGAGCAGTTGATTTACATCCCCCGGGGTAGTCCCGCTACCCTTCGCAATACGCCTCCGCCGACTACCACCAATAATAGTTGGAGCGCGCCGCTCTGCCGGGGTCATGGATAAAATGATAGCCTCAATTTTTCGCATCCGGTTATCCTCATCCCCTTGAGAAATACTAGAAGCGAACTTCGAAAAGCCGGGCAGCAACTCAACCAATTGAGTTAATGACCCCATTTTCTTTATTTGACGCAATTGCAGCAAAAAATCCTCGAGATTGAACTCCGCAGTGCGCATCTTTTTCTCTAGCTTTTTGGCATGCTCCTCATCAAAAGCCTTCTCTGTCTTCTCTATAAGAGTGAGCACATCTCCCATACCTAAAATACGGGATGCCAAGCGGTCTGGGTAAAAGGGCTCAAAAGCATTTACTTTTTCACCGGTGCCGATGAATTTGACCGGCACGCCTGTGACGAACTTAATAGAAAGCGCAGCACCACCCCGAGCATCCCCATCCATCTTAGTCAAAATAAGCCCGGTCAAACCAACGTCCTTGTTAAACTTTTCAGCAGTATTCACCGCATCCTGACCGGTCATAGCATCGACTACCAACATCACCTCCGAAGGATAAACTTCAGCTTTCAGTTGCACCAGCTCTTTCATCATTGCTTCATCAACATGCAAACGTCCCTGAGTGTCAATAATCACCCAGGTGGCCGCCATCTCTTGGGCTTGCCTTAGAGCATGGCGACAAATAGCAAGCGGTGTCGCCTTAACATCCTCGCTCAAGACTGGTATATCCAACTGTTTTCCCAACATCTTCAACTGCTCAATGGCAGCCGGTCGGCGAGTATCAGCAGCCACTAACAAAGGACGTTGTCCACTGCTTTTAAGATGTAGGGCTAGCTTAGCTGCCGTGGTAGTCTTCCCCGAGCCCTGCAAGCCAACAAGCATGGCAACAGAAGGCAATCGACCGGATGTTATGAGATTATTACGCTCTTTACCTAGGATATTTACAAGCTCTTCGTTGACAATTTTTATGATCTGCTGAGCCGGAGTTAGACTTTCCAATACCTGGGCGGTCAAAGCCCGCTCTCTTACGTCAGCAAGAAAACCCTTCACCACCCTGAAATTAACATCGGCTTCCAGAAGAGCTAAACGTATTTGTCGCAAAGCTTCATCAATATCCCGTTCACTTAGCCTCCCTTTACTGCCAAGACCGCTGAATATCTTGCTTAGTTTCTGAGTTAGAACTTCAAACATCAGCTATCCATAGCATTCTACCTATGACAGTTCCTGCAGTCAATTGTGATAAAATAGAACCAGCTGATAGAACTACAAAACCACCCAACATAATTTAAGAATGTTTGAAGCTTCACCATTCAGCCTGAACATGTTCCAGCAGTGCCCGAGACAATATAAGTTTCAGTATATCGACCATCTTGGAGGCATTTACAGAAAATCACGTCCCTATTTCACCATGGGCGACCATGTACATGCCACACTCAAAGATTTCCTTTCCACAGTCCCCGTCAGCGAGCGGAGCCTGACAAAGATTGAGGATTTACTACGGGAAAAATGGCGGCGATACCGCAAAGGATTCAGTAACAGTGAGGATGAGAAAAAGTGGGGTGAAAGAGCCCTGAAACAACTACGCTGGTTCGCTCAGAATAATAATATTTCCATCACCCCATTCATTGTAGAAGATTATCATAGTGCTGAACTGACAAGTTATATAATCTTAAAAGGTAAGATAGACCGAGTGGATAAGGAAGCTGACGGCAGCCTGCACATCATCGATTATAAGACCGGCAAGATGCCTGCTGAAATAAACCAAATGCAACTTAACATTTATGCCCTCATACTATCCAAAAAACAAGACCTGCCGCCGAAAAAAGCTTCCTATCTCTATCTCGAAGCCGGCAAATTCCGAACCATTGAACTAACAACTGCAGGTCTAGCACAGGCTGCTTCCTATGTCATCGAACTGGTTGATAGGATACGCAAGGAGAAAGAATATCCAGCCACACCGAATATCTACTGCTGGAACTGTGATTTCCTCGAGATATGTCCCAATAAAGAAGAGGCAACCAAGTTCGCCCCCACAGAAGACGAACTAGATTTCTAGGAGGTAAATAGAAATGGAGATATTACAGGAAGGCAAAGGAGAGCTCCTGGGTTGGCATGACCCTGACGAGGCCAGAAATTGGGTGCTCAAGAACAAGTCTCGAGAACTGAAGGATAAAACAATGTCAGCCGAGGAAGCAGTATCAAGGTTTATTAGTGATGGAGATTTTATCGCCAGCGGTGGTTTTGGACATATAAGAGTATCTATGGCTATTGTCTATGAAATTATCAAGCAAAAAAAGCACAATCTAGCTATGGCTGGCAAAACAGCTGTCCACGACCTTGATATTCTGGTAGGTGCCGGCTGTGTAAGCAGGGTAGAGGTGGCATATTCCTTCGGTCATGAACTCAGAGGGCTATCTCCAGCCTCCAGGAGGATGGTGGAAAACGGGCAATGCAAAGTAGTTGCCGAGACCAGCAACGCCGGATATCAATGGCGATTCCTGGCTGGCATGATGGGTATACCATTCATACCAAGTCGCAACTTGCTCGGCACTGACACATGTAATTATAGTTCTTGTAAAGTGGTCAAAGACCCGTTCAGCGGCAAACCTATCAATTTAATCCCTGCAGCTTACCCTGATGTTGCCTTTATTCATGTCCACCGCTGTGACATATATGGTAATGCACAAATAGACGCTATCCTTGTAGAAGACTTCGAACTTGCCAGATGTGCACGAAGGTTAATAATAACCACCGAAGAGATGGTTGACAATGAAATCATTAGAAAAGAACCATGGAAAACAGCTATACCCTTTCTTGTAGTAGACGCTGTAGTTAAAGCTCCCTTCGGTTCACATCCCTGTGAAATGCCGGGCATGTACTACTATGATGAGGAGCATATAGCTGAGTGGCTAAATCTATCCAAAACTCAGGAAGGTGTGGATGAATACTTAAACAAATTCGTGTTTAGCGTCGATTCTTTCGATAATTATCTCGAGCTTTGCGGCGGCACAAAAAAGCTGAACTACCTCAAAAGGAGAGAACTCCTTAGAGAGCCAATGGTAGTCCCATGGCGGAAATAGCATCAGGATTCCCATATAAGGAGGAATTTTAAGAGAAATATGCTCAAAGAAGGTAGATATAACACTAGAGAGTTCCTAGCCTTTACTGGAGCGAGTTTATTAGAAGACAAGAAAACTGTCTTTGTGGGTACAGGATTTCCCATAGTAGCTTCCATGTTAGCTCAAAAAACACATGCCCCTAAACTGGTTATAGTATTCGAAGCCGGGGGGTTAGGACCTTTGCTGCCTGAACTGCCTGTTTCGGTAGGTGAATCCAGGACATTCTATAAGGCTGTGGCTGCCTCCAGCATGCACGATGTTATGTCGCTTTCACAAGCAGGATATATCGATTTTGGATTCCTGGGGGCTGCTCAGATGGATATGTTTGGGAACATTAACACTACAGTTATAGGTGACCATGACCTCCCCCGGAGCCGCTTGCCCGGCAGCGGTGGTGCTAACGACGTAGCTTCTTTCGCGCAAAAGCTCATTATCATCATTGCCAAACAATCCAAGAGGACATTCGTGGATAAGCTCGATTTCCTTACGACGCCGGGATTCCTAGGCGGACCAAATGCCAGAGAGAAAGGCGGATTGCCTAAGGGCACGGGCCCATACAGAGTCATTACACAGTTAGGTACTTACGGCTTCGACGAGAGAACGAAAAGGCTAAAGTTAATCTCGCTACATCCCGGAGTCAGTATCGATGAGGTAACGGATAACAGCCAGTTCGAAATTCTGCTACCAGTCAAGATTGCAACTAGCCCCGAACCCACTGATGAAGACTTGAGAATATTGCGCCAGGAGATAGACCCGGCGGGCATAGTGTTAGGGAAGTAATCTGAGCATAACAAAAACACCCAGAGTTCGTTTGACACATACAAGTGGTGAGAGTTACCATATTGTGTCTATTCACTTCGAAATGCCAAGCGAGCAACTAAGAAGGGACACGAAATCTTCTGTGACCACAAAGATATACGAGATCAGATGGCATGGGCGGGGTGGACAGGGGGCAGTAACAGCTGCCAAGATAATAGCCCAGGCAGCCCACTTTAAAGGATATCAAGGTGTAACTGCAGCACCGTCTTTTGGCGCTGAAAGAAGGGGCGTCCCAGTAAGCGCATTGACCAGGCTCTCCACAAAAACCATAGCGGTTGTATCGCAAGTAGAGAAACCAAGTGCTGTTGTAGTTCTAGACCAGTCTCTGCTTAAATACCAAGAGGTAATCAGCGGCTTAGGCAACGGAGGATGGCTGGTGGTCAACTCATGGCTACATCCTAAGGAGCTTAACATCAAAGACGGTTTCAACATAGCCACTGCCGACGCTACTAAAGTCTGCCGGGAACTAGGGCTAATGGTCGGCGGACTTCCAATGGTTAACACTGCCATGTTAGGCGCTTTTGCTCGTGCTACCCAAATAGTTGACATACTCTGCATTGAAAAGGTAATCAGGGAAAGGTTCACCAACAATGCTATAGAGATTAACCTTGCCGCCATTGAAAAGACCTACGAAATAACCAAACTGGAGAGAATAAGCTAACACAAGACCATGGGAACCAGGGAGTGCAAACATATCTGCGACGAGTCATCACCAGCCATCGGCGAAGCCGGCGAGACGGGTGAGTGGCGCAGCTTAATGCCCGTGATACATAATAACAAGTGTATCCCGGCTAAGCAGAAGAAGCCATCATGCTTTATATGTTGGCTGTATTGCCCGGATGCCGTCATCAAGAAGACCATACCCATACAGATAAACCTGGAATACTGCAAAGGGTGCGGAATATGCATGCAGGTATGCCCGGCAAAAGCCATAAATATGGTGTAAACAAAAAAGGGGCTGTATTTGGCAAGAAAAAGTAGGGAAGCCGATATTCGACTACTGGATGGCAATCAGGCTGCCGCTGAGGGAGCTCGACTCAGCCGCGTCCAGGTCATTGCTGCCTACCCTATCACACCACAAACACCACTTACCGAAGAACTTTCTGAATTCGTGGAGAAAGGCGACCTCAAAGCTGAATACATCGCTGTTGAGAGCGAACATAGTGCCATGACCGTATGCACTTCAGCCTCACTAGTAGGAGCCAGAACCTTCACCGCTACAAGTGCCCACGGTTTAGCATACATGCATGAGATGCTGCATTGGGTGGCAGGAGCACGTCTTCCAGTGGTGCTCGCCTGCGTTAACCGCGCCATCGGAGCGCCCTGGAATATACTCAACGACCAACAGGATTCCATATCACAGCGTGATACCGGCTGGATACAGATATATGCTAGAAACAACCAAGAAATCCTGGATTCCATCATCCAAGCTTACAAGATTGCGGAAAGTGTGTACGTGCCCGTCATGGTATGCTTCGATGGCTACGTCCTTTCTCACACTGAAATGCCTGTGGATGTGCCGTCGCAGGAGGATGTGGATAGATTCCTGCCTCCATACAAACCGCACACCTTACTGGACCCAACCAATCCCAAAAACTACAATCTAGTAACCCTTGCCGACCCCAGGAATAATGCTGAGGGTGTTCTCTGTCACGGATACATGGAGCTGAGATATCTGCTCCAAGAAGCTTTGCAAAACGCAGCGGAAACAATAATCAAGGTAGGACAGGAATTCCATGAACTCTTTGGCAGAAATTACGCTAACATGTTCTGGGAAGACAACCTGGATGATGCTGACATAGTCACCGTTGCCATGGGTAGCCTGGCAATGGAAGCAAAGGTGGCTGTGAGCATGCTTCGAGAAGAAGGTCATAAGGTCGGTATCTTGGGTTTGAGAATATTCAGACCATTTCCTAAAGCCACTTTGGTAAAAGCATTGGCGAAGGCACGACTTATCGTAGTTTTCGACAAGAATATCAGCTATGGCTCTGAGGGAGCTACGTGCTCGGAAATCAAGTCAGCTCTTTATGGAAGCCAGGCAAAAGCAGCCATACGAAACTTCATCGTCGGACTGGGTGGTCGTGATGTAAAAGCCAGAGAGTTGGCAGATGCAGTAAAAGCATCACTAACCTCGTTGAAACCAGGAGCTTTGAACATCGAATATCCTGAGTGGATATGCTATATCTGAAGAGGATTTCATTTTGAAGGTTAATGCCGTCAACCTGACTGAAATAGAATATTCACTACCCGGCAACAGGACATGCCCCGGTTGTGCCCTAGCTCTTGCCTATCGCCACATTCTAAAGGCGCTAGACGGGCAGGTCATTGTAACGGTGCCCGCCAGTTGTCTTACCGTATTGCACGGCATGTACCCAATAACATCGGTTAATGTTCCCTGCGTGAACACGCCGTTTGCCTCCACCGGTGCGTCAGCAACCGGGTTGGTCGCCGGACTCAGAGCCACAGGCAGAAAAGGATTAACCGTACTGGCAATAGCTGGCGATGGCGGCACCCATGACATAGGAATACAATCACTGAGCGGGGCTGCAGAAAGGCAGGAGGATTTCATCTATATCTGCTATGACAACGAAGGCTACATGAACACCGGCAATCAACGCTCAGGCTCCACACCTCTGGGTGCTATCACAGGCACCACACCCATCCTGGGCAAGCGACAGAACCCAAAGGATATAGCCGCCATAATGGAAGCTCACTGCCTGCCATATATCGCCACTGCCAATGCCTCCTATCCCCTAGACCTGTACGAAAAGGTTAAAAAAGCCAAAGGGATAAAGGGCACCAGATTCATTCATGTATTTACGCCCTGTGCTCCTGGATGGCAGTTCTCCTACAGCGACACTATCAAAATCGGACAACTAGCAGTAGAGACCGGGCTTGTTGTGCTCTACGAGGTCGAAGATGGCATTTTCCGTCTTACTTCCGCCAGTGAGTCGCTGGCTCGAAAGGGTAATCTAAAACCAATAAGAGAATACCTAGCTGAACAAGGAAGATTCAAAGACATTTCCGAAGAGCAGGTAGCTAAATTACAGGACTGGGTAAACACTAGGTGGCAATGCTACCTTGAACGGGCATCCAATCTACAGCCCTCGACCGATACCATATAATCAACATACTAAGATGTTCCGAAAATAATTTGCCTCTCTTACATCCAAAAAACAGTCTTTCTAGCACTACACTGACATCACAAAAACCCACTAACTGAAGGTTAGGGATGACAGTCTAAGTAGCAGGATAGTATAATTAACATACTATATCTATTGATAGCTGTGATGTTACTCTAATGCACCAAGGCGATTCATCGAAGCTCTCCCTGTTCCCATTAACAAAGCATATTGGCATTGACGGGCACCTCCATATCGGTGGTTGTGATTGTGTTGAGCTGGTTAAGAAATTCGGCACTCCATTATATGTTTTCGATGAGGTCACTCTTCGCTCCAAGTGCCAAGAATTCAAAACTGAGTTCAGCAAGCGTTATGCCAAAACAACTGTTATATATGCATCAAAGGCTTGTCTTAACAAAGCTATAGCTACTGTCCTCAAAGAAGAGGGGTTCGGGCTGGATGTTGTCTCCGGCGGAGAGCTGAGCCTAGCTCAGTCAATAGATTTCCCAAAGGAAAAGGTATATTTCCATGGAAATAATAAGATTGCTGAAGAGCTAAAACTAGCTCTAAATTGGAAAATCGGGCGAATTGTAGTCGACAACTTCGACGAACTGGAACTGCTTAACTCGCTGGCTGGCAAGATGGGACTCAGGCAGACGGTTCTGCTCCGCCTTAATCCGGGAGTTGACCCTCATACTCATCGGCATACCACCACCGGAACACTGGACAGCAAATTTGGCTTCCCACTAGCTACGGGGCAGGCTGAGACAGCATTGGTCAGAGCCATGACAGCTTCCAGTCTTGACCTCTTGGGGCTTCACTTTCACCTTGGCTCACCGATTCCTCATACCTCACCTTATCAAGCAGCCATAAGCCTCGTTCTCAGCTTTGCCCGGGAAATGAAAGACAAGCACGGTTTTCAACTTGCTGAATTTAGCCCCGGCGGTGGCTTTGCCGTCCGATACACAGTGGACTCCCAGACTCCAAGCATCGCTGATTATGCTGAAGCCATAACTGCCAAGGTGACAGGTCTAGCCGATGAGCTTGGCTTAACATACCCAAAGCTAATTATCGAACCTGGAAGAGCCATCGTGGCACAAGCAGGCGTGGCTTTGTACACCATTGGTGCAATGAAAGAAATCCCAGGGGTGCGAAAATATATATGCGTAGACGGTGGCATGGGAGATAACATCCGCCCGGCTCTTTACGAAGCCAGATATGAAGTTTTGGCAGCAAACAAGGTCAATGATGATGAGTCGACAAAGGTCACTATTGCCGGCAAATATTGCGAATCAGGTGACATATTAGCCAGAGACGTTAGTTTGGCTTCCGTATCAGCAGGAGATATTATCGCTATGCCAGTCAGCGGCGCTTATTCTATCCCCATGTCCAGCAGCTATAATATGGTACCCAGACCAGCCATTGCGATGGTCAAAGACGGCAAAGCTCGACTCATCCGAAAGCGCGAGAGTTATAAGGACTTGATGAGATTGGACTTGATTTAGAAAAGATATGTGGCAAACAATTGGTCAAACCGAAGCGTTAGCCTTACTTGAACACAGTCTTGAGACCGGCAATCTAGCTCATGCCTATCTCTTTGTGGGTGCGCCTCACATAGGTAAAATGACTCTGGCACTCGATTTAGCCAGAGCGGTGAACTGCTTAGGCAGCCAGCCACCCTGTGGCGAGTGCCCGTCCTGCCGCAGAATCACAGATGGTAAACATACCGATATTACCATAATAAGTCTAAATTCAGCCAGAGATTCAGGAGAGACAAAATCACGGACTGAGATTAGCATCGATGATATTAGAGGGCTGCAGCACAACGCCACCCTGCCGCCTTTTGAGGGTAAATGTAAAGTATTTATCATCGACGGTGCTGAATATCTGTCCAGCGAAGCCGCCAACTGCTTGCTCAAAACCATTGAGGAGCCACCAGCTCAAGTAATGATACTCCTCCTTACTGCCGAAGAGCTGCGGCTACTACCAACAGTGGTCTCTAGATGCCAGCGGATAGAATTAAAGCCAATGCCAAGCGACAAAATAGAGAGGATACTCATGGAGTCCTACGGCATGGACGATGACAGAGCAAAGCTCCTGTCCCGATTGTCTCAAGGTTGTCTTGGCTGGGCGTTAACAGTTGCAGTTGATGATAGCTATCTAGCACAGCGGAATCAAAGGTTAACTGAGATGTTTTCTCTCCTGACTGCCGGCTGGGAAGAGCGCTTCAGCTATACCGCTAAGCTCGGGAATGAACGTAAATCAGCCGAGGAGATAATAAAACTTTGGCTCGACTGGTGGCACGATGTTATGTTAACTAAATGCGATTGCAAGCAAGCCATCACCAATGTCGACCACATACCCACACTCGAGAAATGGGCACAAGTATTAGATTTATCAGAGATTAGGGCTTTCATTAACAGCCTGCACAACTCGCTAAACCAAATCGCCACGAACGCCAACCTGCGCCTAGTATTCGAAATACTGATGCTTGACATGCCTAAAAAGGAGGTAAAAAAAGGGCACATGATAACATCTGAGCCCGTTGTAGTGTAATGTCTGAAATAGTCGGAATTCGCTTTCACCAAGCCGCTAAGGTCTACTATTTTGACGCTGCGGATATACCACTGGAGATAAACGACGACGTGGTGGTTGAGACCAGCCGTGGCTACGAACTGGGGAAAGTTGTCATCTCCCCAAAACAAGTGATTCATAGTGAAATAACCGAACCATTAAAACCAGTTGTCCGCAAGGCACAGGCAGATGACATAGCAAGAGCTCAGCGGCAACAAGAGAAAGCAGCGAATGCCATAGCCAAATGTCGGGAGCTAATTGAAAGACTCAATTTGCCGATGAAAACCATATCAGCTCAGTACAATTTGGACGGCAACCACCTCACCATTTTCTTCAGTGCTGAAAAAAGGGTTGATTTTCGCGAGCTTGTCCGGGAGTTAAGCCGCAACCTGAAGACGCGAGTTGAACTAAGACAGGTTGGAGCCAGAGACGAGGCGAAGCTGTGTGGCGGCTTAGGCAAATGCGGCTTTCCATTGTGCTGTACCACCTTCCTCAGCGAGTTTGCTCCGGTTTCCATCAAGATGGCAAAGGAACAAGACATAGCGCTCAACCCAATGAAAACGTCTGGCATCTGCGGTCGGCTCCTCTGTTGCCTGGGCTATGAATATGAGCAATATCGAGCCATGAAAGAGAAGATGCCTCCATTGCGTCAGGAGGTATCTACAGCTTTGGGAAATGCTAAAGTTGTCGGCATCAATGCGGTCAAAGAAACAGTGACAATAGAATTAGAAACAGGTAGCACTGTAGAATTGCCTCTTAGCCAGATAACATGGCATAAAAAAGAAGCAGACGATAAGCAGCAGACAAAGACCTAAATTTACTGAGGCAGATATTTCTGCCACTCCGCACGCACACGGAGATACTGGTAAGGCACATTGAAGCCATCGTTGCGTGGTGGTCTGGGTTGATGAAGAAGTGGCATCCCAGCTTCTACTGGCGTCCGTCCAGCCTTCCGACGATTACATGGTATACAGGCACTCACCACGTTTTCCCAGCTATGCTCACCACCACGCCGCCTCGGCATAACATGGTCTAAAGTGAGTTCTTTGCTCTCTCGACCACAGTATTGGCAAACATATTGATCACGATTGAAAACCTCAAGCTTGGTCAACTTCCGATGTTGCCGCGGTCGCTTAATGAAATAAACAAGTCGAATCACTGAGGGAATATCGAAGACACCATCTATAGAATTGAGATTACCCCGCCCATTTTCCAAAACTTCAGCCTTGCCACGAAACAGCAAAACTATAGCTCTGCGCACTCTGCAGATATTAAGAGGCTCATAATTCTGATTAAGTACTAGAACTGGCGCATTTACCACGACTTTTTCCTAGCTAATCTCGGTTATTTTAGCAGGAAAACTTTTGACCGACAACAGCTAAGACAGGCGACTACGTCGCGAGTATCGTTGCTGGGTCTTGGTTTCATGAGCACGCGGGGCTTTTATATCACCCCGATAATCAGGCGCATTGATATTTAAGACAAGACTGAGGCTAGGGTCAACCATTCGAGAACTGATGCGTCGCTCAATTTCATCCAAAGAAAGGCAGGTGGTAATCACCGTAGCCAACCTGGCATTATAGCGATAATTTATCAGTTGATAGAGCTTCTCTTGAGCCCATGGTGTAGCAGCTTGCTCGCCGAAATCATCAAGAATAAGCACCGTAGCCTTCTTAATTCTCTCGAAGAGTTCGTCATAGGAAACTCTGCTTTCCGGGTTAAAAGTGGAGCGCAAGTAATCGAGGAGGTCGGTAACCACAATAAACAAGACTGATTTACCTTCCCGGCGTAGATGATTGGCAATGGCGGCTGCTAGATGTGTTTTGCCACAACCATTTACACCCATGAAAACCAACCAGCCTTCCGGAGACTTAGCAAAATTGACGGCATTACGGTGGGCTTGCTCCAAGCTCTGGCGCTCCTCAGGCGACAGATTAAGGGATTTGTAATCAAAATTACTGAAGGTCTTTTTGCACAATGCCTCTAATTCTATGCTACTGAGATGCTCCAAAGTCAGCGTGGATTTCCCTTGAATTACGCATATTTTGCATAGCTCTAAGTCAGTCAGATGGCCCCGCAAACCCTCATCAAACTCTTCGACTGGCACATCGGTAGTAATAACTGTAGGTAGACTGAGATTAAAACGATAGTCGAGCAAATGCTCCAATTTTCCCTTTGCCCAGAGGCTGGTAGCTGTCATAGTTAAATCATCCAAAATCAAGAGCGGTGCACTTTTCACGCGCTCAAAAAGCTCGTCATGAGCAATCTCACTGCTGGGACTGAAGGCACTTCGAAGATGGTCCAGCAGGTCAGCAGCGCCTATGTAAAAAGCTGGCTGCCCCAGACTCAACCGGTAATTGGCAATAGCGCAGGCTAAATGTGTCTTTCCACAACCACTAGGACCAACCAGGATTAACCACCCCTTCGGCTCGCTGGCAAAAGCCTTGGCAGCTTCATATGCCCTTGTGAAATTCTGCTGTACCACAGCATCATCATATCTGCCAGTCGGCAAGAGGTTATCAAAGGTCAATCGAGACAAGGCACCAAGATTACTGTACTGATGAAGTTGAGCCAGCTTCTCTTTTTTCAGCTCTTGGTGGCTGCACTTGCATGGCACAACCCGACTGAAATCAGGACGCCCTGAATCTGATAAAGGATGTATTAAACCGGCTCCTTTACATATCGGGCATACTGAATCAGTCAAGCTTTCTCCTCGCGACTCAGCGCTTGACCATGTGTCCGTATTTGCCCCTGATGTATTTCTCGCGTTCGTCCTCTTTTTTAAAATCTCTCCCAGACTTTCCATCGTCTTTGCCTTCTGTAGCCCACCGTTCCAAAATACGCGCAATATACTTCCAGCTACGCTTATTTAAGGCGACAGCCTCCTTAAAAGCACTTTCAATCCAGTCTGCCGGATAAAGCTTCTCCGCATCCTTAAGTTCTTCGGCAATCATGGGCGTAAGCATGCCTATGTTTTGTTCATAAAGGCTGAAAATGTTCGGCGTCGGTTCGATTTCCATTTCCTGACCTTTCCGGTGTGCCAAAACTAGAGGTTGAAGCTTGCCTTGCTGGATTTTACTAATCGCTTCTCTGGCAGTCTCATTGTTAATGAAATAGGCGTCTTCAGCCTGCCCATCTCTATCAATCCTCAGGTGCAGCATAGTACCATGTTGCACAGCCTGCTCCAGCGCCTGACGAAGCACTTCGCCTTTAGGCTTGGCTCCCTCCTCTATGCCACCTATCAGTATTTGGTCAGAAAAAAGTTCGCCATAAGTCACAAACTGAGGATAGCCACGACGGCGGCTGAGCAGCCAGATAACGTGTAATATCGTCTTAAGCTCGGCAATGTTATCAATCTTCGGCATTACCGTAGTGAAGAACAAGTTCGGTATTGGAGTAACCTCAGCCCTTGCTGGAAAGCCAGGAAACTGTTTCTCAGTCATGCTTTCTCGTTCCAAACAATCCTTAGGCTGCGCTGAACTCAGCCTCTAAATCTTCGAATTTGGCGGTCTTGGCTACAAATCGTAGTTTGATTTCACCGGTAGGCCCATTACGATGCTTGGCTATAATGATATCGGCAATTCCTCTGGGGTACGGCTCCGCCTCAATATCATGCTCTTGCTTCCATTGGTCTTCAGTAAAACGCATTTCGTCACGAGAGATGAAGAGTACCACATCAGCGTCTTGCTCAATGCTGCCGCTGTCCCTGAGGTCGGAGAGCTGGGGCTTATGTGAAGCTCGCCATTCTATGGCTCGACTAAGTTGCGAAATAGCTAGCACCGGTGCGTCTATTTCACGAGCCAGCGCCTTCAACGAGCGCGTTATCTCACTTAGCTCCTGCACCCGACTTTCAGTTCTATTAGTCGCTCCCTGTATCAGCTGCAGATAATCAACGATAACCAGGTCAACATTGCGCTCGCGATAAAGTCGCTGCGCCTTGCCCCGCATCTCCAGCACTCGCAGTTGAGGCGAGTCGTCAATATAGATAGGCGCTTCGGAAAGGATGCCGCTAGCCTCCATGATTCTTCTCTCTTCTTTTTCTGTATATGTCCCCAAACGGACGCTCCTTGAATCCACATTTGCCTCATTAGATAGAAGGCGCTGAACGACTGCTTGTCGCGACATTTCCAGGCTGAATAGAGCCACACATGCTTTCTGGTTGACTGCCGTGTTTCTGGCAATATTAAGAGCCAAGCTGGTCTTACCCGCGCTTGGTCTGGCACCCAGAATAATCAGGTCGGAACGCTGTAATCCACCCAATATTTCATCTATAGCAGCGAAGCTGGTGAGAATATGTGGTATCTCCTCCACCCCCGTCTGGGGTTGCCCGGTTTCCTCAAAATACTGTCCCAGAATCTGGCGAATGGGCACAAAATCCTGACGACTTTGCCGCTGCCTCACCTTAAACAGAATGTCTTCCGCTCTACTGAGAGCAACGTCAACCTCAGCATCATCTTCGTAGCCGAGGGCAGTAATCTGGCTACCAGCACTGATGAGTCGCCTCATTACAGCTGTTCTCGACACAATTTGTGCAAAATGCTCAATATGTAGTGAAGTAGGTACAATAGACACCAGATGACTCAAATAAGCAGCCCCACCAGCCTCATCTAACTTGCCTCTCTGAGCTAATTCATGAGCCACAGTTATCTGGTTTATGCCCTCATTACGCTGGTAAATAGCAAAACAAGCCTCATAAACCCACTGATTTTCTGGCATAAAGAAGTCCTCCGGTCTAAGGAAGGTGGCAACCTTGAATATACCTTCACTATCAATAAGCAAGGAACCAAGCACAGCTTTTTCAGCTTCAACGTCATGCGGAGGCAAATTTTCGCTAATCACTTTGAGTCTTCTCTTCCTCAATTGCTACTTTGACTTTAGCCACAGACCCTGCGCCTAGGTTGATTCCCACCTCGTAGCTACCCAGATGATGTATAGGCTCCTCCAGCTCAACTCTTTTCTTATCAATCTCAAAACCCGCCAGCCGAGAAACCTCAGCAGCTATATCTGCGCTGGTAATAGCCCCATGAAGACGACCTTTGGCACCCGCTTTAGCCTTAAAAAGCAGCTCTTTACCCTCCAGTTCTTGGGCTATCCTACTTAGCTCTTCACGCTGACGAGCCTGACGTTCTGCTTTCTCATCATACAATGCTCTAGCTGTTTTTGCAGCCGATGGTGTAGCTGGCAAAGCCAAGCCTTTAGGTAAAAGAAAATTTCTAGCATAACCATCAGCTACCTCTTTTATCTCCCCTTTCTTCCCCTTGGGTACATCCTTCAGGAAAATGACCTTCATTCTCTACCCCCTATATATATCTTAGGATTGGTTCAATAATCTCCGAGGTTGCCAAAAGACACAGGGCACACCTCTATTTTATAATTTCTGCCTAAATTTTGCCTAGCAGCAACAACGTGTTTCAATCAACAATTCCCAAATTTTTTCTGCAGTTTAATAACCGTCGGCTGCAGAGCAAGACTTAAAAATACGTGTTTTAAAACGACTAGCTGGAGAATTCATCCTTAACTCTAGCCAAGACCTTAGGCTCACTTAGAAGGTCAGTAACTGTCATAGCCAGAGCCTTAGCTGCATCTAACAGCGCCTCCTGCCCTGACTCCGAGGCAGCAGCTAGAGCAAAATCTGATGAATGCAACAGCACGTCGGGGGAAACGATGGCAACTGAAGGATGAATAGCTGGTAGAACCTGGCTGATATTGCCCATATCGGTGCTACCAAAACCAAAAAGGGATTCAAAAGGTTCTACCCTGTGACCCAAAGATTCCATGTTCCGGGAAAATAGTTTAGCCAGAACCATGTTGTTCTTCATCGGGGCATAGACCACCTCTCCCCATCTATAGTCCAATCGGGCACCAGTAGCCACTGATGCACCCTCAAAGCATTTTAAGACCTTTTGTTTTAACTCTTCAAGGTAGTTATTATCCGTAGCTCGAACCAGGAATGTAGCTGCAGAGTATGCTGGCACTACATTAGCTGCCTCACCACCATGTGTGATTATGCCATGAATTCGAGCCCTATCCTTAATATGCTGACGGAGTGAATTAAGAGCGTTAAACGCCAAAATCATAGCTTCCAGAGCATTTATTCCCCGCTCGGGATAAGCAGCAGCATGAACTGCCTTACCAAAAAATTGAACATCTAGCCCAATACAGGCTAGCGCTTCCGTAGTCGCTGCATTCCTTATCCCCGGGTGCACTATCATAGCTGCATCAACCCCATCAAAAACACCAGCCTCCAACATTAACACTTTGCCACCGAAAAGCTCCTCTGCGGGTGTACCAAACACCACAACCGTCCCACCACAAATATCAACAACGCACTTGCTCGCCACAGCGGCTCCTACTGCTGAGGCAGCTATTATATTATGTCCACAGGCATGCCCAATCTCGGGCAAAGCATCATATTCAGCAAGCAGAGCAATCACGGGTTCACTAGTACCATAAGACGCCTTGAAAGCAGTAGGCAAACCACCAGTCCCCTTTTCTACCTGAAAACCGTTTTTTGTCAGATAACTGGTCAACCATTTTGACGCCTTCTCCTCCTTGAACGCCAGCTCTGGATTGGCATGAATCTTGAGGCTCAGGTGAATGAGTTTCTGGCGCTGTTGCTCTACCTGCTTGTTTACCTTGGCTTTCAATTCCCCTTCTTTTACCACAACCTTACTCGTCAAGTTCAGATTTACCCAAACCCGATAGCAATTATACCCCAAGAACTCAGTACATTCTACCGAAGTTCGCTCGGCTAACAGACATCATGCTCCAATAATCGCATTAGCTTGACTTTAAAAATATCTCAACTTATAATGAATCAAGTTCGCGAATTCAAATAGATAAAATGCAAATCAATGTCGCTCAGCTACTCAAGGAGCCGATAGGTTCAAGACATAGCTATCACATAGGCGAGAACATCGGTGCTAATGATATAAACTCAATTAAAGGCGATGTTACCTTAACCCGCACCACAAGCGGCATCATGGTTAAATGTGAAATGACAGCCTTAGTAACAGGAATCTGCAGTCGATGTCTCAAGCCGATTGATTATGAAGTAAACTATAGCTTTGAAGAGGAATCTCTTCCCAGCGCAACAATATCCGAAGGCTCATCTTCACTCGGTCAGGTTGATAATCTCACTATTGATGAGAGTCAGATACTGGACCTGAGTGAAGCCCTGCAACAATATGCCTTACTGACCATGCCCGCCAAGCCGCTTTGCCATCCAGATTGCGCTGGAATTTGTCCATCCTGTGGGCACGACCTCAACAAATATCCCTGTCACTGCCCGTCTCACACCCGTGACCGGCGCTGGTCAAAACTAATCAGCCTGGGGAAGGAGAGTAAAACCTAAATGGCGTTACCGAAGAGAAAATATGCCAAATCACGGCAAGGAAAAAGGCGCAGTCACCTAGCCCTGAGCGTTCCTAAACTGGTTGATTGCCCTCAATGTCATACTCCCAAACTACCTCATCATGTCTGTCCTACCTGCGGTACCTATGCAGGAAGGGAAGTGGTTGAGATTAAGACACCGAAAAAAACACCCAGCTAGTGATAACTGGACTTAGATACATAAACACCACTGAAAATCGTAGGGTATATGAGATTCAGAAAATAATTGACCCATCGGTGAGATTGAACGACAAGGAGGAGATATGGTAGAAGCAATAAAAGTCGCTTATGTTTTCCCCGGACAGGAATCCCATTCCGTAGGCATGGGATTAGACCTTTACGTACACTATGCCTCAGCCCGGGAAGTTTTCGACGAAGTTGACAAAACTCTGGGCTTCTCGCTATCTCGTCTATGCTTTGAAGGACCTCAAGACGACCTAAAGCAGACCGCCAATGTTCAACCAGCAGTATTAGCCACAAGCGTCGCCTGCCTGAGAGCAGCCCTGGAGGTTAGCGACAACGGCTTGCCAGCACCCATTTTTGTTGCTGGTCACGACGTGGGCATTTACGCAGCGCTAGTAGCTGCCAGCGCCCTCAGTTTGTCTGATGCCGCACGCCTGATTCGCGAGAGAGGGCGATTAATGAACGAAGCTGGACAAAGAACAGGTGGCGGGATGGTGTCTATGAGCGGTTTAGACATAGATGCCTTCAAGAGTATCTGCTTCTCCACCGGTGTCGAGATTGCCTATATTGATGCCCCAGACCAGGTTACTATCAGCGGTCCCCAGGAAAACCTGACCAAAGCCAAGAGGCTGGCGCAAATAAAGGGGGCTCGCCGCATCATCCCACTGAGAGTAAGCGGACCTTTCAACTCCATATTGATGGAGCCTGCCATAACAAGGCTAAGAAATACCGTCTCTGAGTTTACCTTTAACAAACCATCGGTACCGGTTGTGGCTAATGTTACTGCCCAACCGCTTACCGACTTAGAAGCCATAAAAGAAGAACTGGTCAGCCAGATTGTCCGCCCTGTTCTATGGCAGCAATCTATTGAAGGTATGATCTCCCGAGGTGTAACCACCTTCTTTGAGATGGGCCCTGGTGAGATGCTGTCCAAGTTGATTAAGCGCATTAGCCCAGGAGCACAAGCTTTCAACATCAGCAACGCTCAAACCGTCAGCGAAATAACAAGATGGCGCAGAGGGTAATTCTCTCATACGCCAGACTACAGGCGTGTCAGCTGCGCTTAATCATGCCGGCCAAATCTGGTTAGAGTCAACATGTTGAAGCGTAGCTTTCCCCCCAAAACTACTGCTATCAGTAGCCCTTCCAGCAAGGCACTCTTCCTCATTTCAAAATGCCTCTGCTTATATCTTCCATTACGCACCCAACTATTTCACAGAGGTTCAGCCCATTTACTAATAAGGAATGGAGCAGAATGACTGGATTTAGGCGGAAGGCAAGGACTGTTGCTTTGCAGACACTTTACGAGCTTGATTGTTCGGCTCATAAGCCGAATGGAGTTTTGTCTCGCTTGCTAGGCGAAAAAGCCCTGCCTGACGAAGCTGCCGATTTCGCCGGCAGCCTGGTCAACGGTGTTCTTCAACAAAAGAAAAATATAGATGATGTGATTCGAAGGTTTGCCCCCGCGTTTCCCATCAACCAAATGGCTCCCATCGATAGAAACATCCTCCGCCTTGCCATTTTTGAGATTTTATTCGATAATAGAGTTCCAATGAAAGCGGCTATCAACGAAGCTGTTGAGCTAGCCAAGAGTTTTGGCGGTGACACCTCTCAGAAATTTATCAACGGGGTTTTGGGGTCGGTGGTCACTGCATGTATACAGCAGGAAAGACAAAAGAAGGTGATTAAGAAGACTGAGCAATCCTGAAGGTAAAGAGAAAAATAATGGCACGCATTTCAGAAAAGCTCAAGAAAATCATTTCAGAACAACTCGGCGTTGACGAAGAATCAATAGTGCCTTCGGCATCGTTTGTTGACGACCTCAATATTGACCCCCCCGATTTGGCAGAGCTTATCACGGCAATAGAACAAGAATTCAGCACACCAAAACGCAAGCTAGAAATTGCGGATGAGGATACCGATAAAATCGTCACCGTTCAGGACCTTATCGACTGCCTCCACGACTACGGCATAGAAGATTAACACCCCCAACTTGCCCACATGCTCTGCTCTAGAGAAGCGTTCAAATCCAATCCGGGCTACCAACTGCTTGCAAAAGTTTGCAAATCGTAGCTAATTTTCTACCTCTTTTGTCCAGTCAGGACTTTATCAACTACATCTTTTATATCTTTGGAATTAAAGGGTTTAATTAGATATGGTCTCCCAGTTGAAACAAGAAAATCATGCGTGTCTGCCGTCATTACATCGCCGGTTATGAACACAATCCTTTTAGTCGAATTAGGATGTTTCTTTTTCACTACCTCGTATAATTCTCTGCCACCCATCCCCGGCACTTTAAGGTCAAACAATAGCAATTTATAGACATTACTTGTCAGCTTACCTAAAGCATCCTTGCCATTGGATACCACCTGTACCTTGTAACCCACGGCTGAAAGATTTCGTGTCAGAACAGCGCGAATCGCTGGTTCATCTTCCACAATCAAAATTTTACCTCTAGCCTTCTGCCGTGGGCGCTGCCCCTTTTTCTTCGCCGGCTCCTCCTTGATAACTGCCAGTTCTCCAGTTGCTATCGGCAGCTCAATGATGAAGGTAGTTCCTTTATGTGGAGTGCTTTCGGCATAAATATTGCCGCCATGCTCAGTCACGATGCCATGACAGACACTTAAGCCCAGTCCCGAGCCACTGCCCTCTGGCTTGGTGGTAAAAAACGGGTCGAATATTTTGATCATGTTCTCCGGCTCGATTCCAGCGCCATTGTCAGCAACGGATATCCTGACACAGCCATTAACAGCCTCTGTAGTCAACGTGATCTTACCTTTACGTTTGGTCTCAGCTATAGCTTGCTGGGCATTAGTCATGACATTCACCATGACCTGCTGGAGCTGATTGTAATCAGCCAATATCAATGGCAGGTTAGCCACCAGCTTGATGGAAAGCTCGATATTGCTTGTCCTCAGCTTATAGGCTTCCAACTCTAGAGTCCGTTCCAGAAGTTCGTTTATGTCCACAAGGCTCTTCTCTGGCTTATACTGGCGGGCAAAGCGCAGCAGGTTCTGTACTATTCTAACCGTTCTCTGGCTTTCTTCGTAAATCTTCTGCAGGTCATCCTTAACATTCTGAGGAATATCCTGCCTATCTGCCAGAAGTTGGGCATAGCCTATGATGCCAGTAAGTGGATTGTTTATCTCGTGAGCCACACCAGAAACAAGCTCACCAACTGAAGCCAGCTTTGCGTTCACAAGCGCTTGTTGCTCCACCTTCTTACGCTCAGTGATGTCACGTATCACTGCTAATAGACCTGTAGGCTGGTCTTCTGCGTCACGCAGGAAGTTTATCCTAGCCTCTGTCCATACAGTTGAGCTATCTTGGCGCACGACCTCGAGCTCCAGTACCCTTGATCTGGCTGGGTCTGTCGGTTGTCTCTTAGCCCTGTCTATCTCTTCTAATAAAGTCTCTGTAACAACCTTGAAAGACACAGGAGTCAGTAGCTCATCCAACGACATAGACATGACTTCTTCAGCAGTATGAAGCACCAAATACTCGGCGGATGGGCTCACGTAGGTAAACCGCAGGTTCATATCTGTAGTGACAATAACGTCTTTAGTGTTTTCAGCAATCAGGCGGTATCTTCCCTCACTCTGGCGCAGTTTCTCTTCTACCTGTTTACGCCTGGCAATCTCTGTCTCTAGGTCCAGCATCTTCTTCTCCAGCTTATTCACCAGACGTTCGGAGTATAGCTTCAATATGTCTTTCTCTTCTCTGGCAACAGCCTTTCTCCGTACCAACTTGCCTGCCTTTGTATTTCTAACGATGTCCCGTATTATGCTCATAAATTCATCCGGTTCCATTGGCTTTCTGATAAATTTGTCTGCTCCTAGTGTCAAGGCAAACTCTTCATCTTTTTCATCTACATAGGTGGCAGTGTAGAAAATAAATGGGATGTCCTTCAGATTCTTGTCGCCTTTGCACTCCTGGCAAAACTTAAACCCATCCATGACTGGCATTAAAATGTCGGAGATAATCATGCCAAAGCCATCGGCGTGAAGTTTTGCCAGAGCATCAGCCCCATTTACGGTCGATATCACTTGATAGCCATTCCCCTTGAGCAGTGTCTCCAAAAAATATAGGTTTTCTTTATTATCGTCCACAATGAGGATTTTCATTTTCATCACCTCCATCAGTGCCTGTCAAGCTCACAGAAACTTTGCTATCTCCATCATGAAGGTATCCGGATTTATAGGTTTTTCGATGTATCCAGTGCAGCCGGCTGCTAGGGCTTTCTCTCTATCGCCGACCATGGCATATGAGGACAGCGCTACGATAGGAAGCTCATGGTCTATTTTAGATGCTCTTATCCTTCTCACCGCTTCTAGCCCATTTATATCTGGCAACTGTATATCCATAAGGATGAGGTCTGGCTTCTCCTTTATTGCCAGTTCCACACCTTGAACACCTTCCCTTGCCTCTATGACCCGGTAGCCGTTTTTCTCCAGGATGAACTTTGTGAGGTAGAGATTAGACTCGTTGTCTTCAATTATCAGTATCCGCTTCATTTTCTTTCATTCCCCTATTGCTCCCTTGGGATGGACAGGATTTAGCTTTCTCTTATGCCTCAATGGTATAGCGAAGGTGAACTCGCTTCCCTGACCGTATTGGCTCTTCGCCGAGATATCCCCTCCCAAAAGTTCAGCCAGCTTCTTAGTAAGATATAAACCCAAGCCGGTACCTTCATGCCTCTTCCTGAGAGACACATCGACCTGCTGAAAAGGTTCAAAGAGCTTGCTCATGTCTTCCTCTTTTATCCCCATGCCGGTATCTCTGACTCTAATCTCCACATTGCCATCATTGGTAATTCTGGCGGCAATCTTAATGGTGCCATGGTCAGTGAACTTGATGGCATTGCTCACCAGGTTCATGAAGACCTGCTTTATGCGTCTTTTATCACTAAAGAGTACGATATCCTCAGGCATTTCGATGACGAATCTCAACCCCTTTTCATCCGCCATGTGAGAGAATGTCTGAATCACGTCTTGTATCACATCACCTATCTTGAATTCCTCCGGAGATAGTTCTACTCTTCCCGCCTCTATCTTGGATATATCCAGGACGTCGTTAATTAGGTTCAGAAGATGGTGGGCATTGCTTTTGACAATTGTGAGTTGCTTCTGCTGCTCATCGTTGAGTCCACCAGCCATGCCTTGAAGCATTATGCCGGTGAAGCCTATTATGGAGTTCAGCGGCGTCCTTAGCTCGTGGCTCATGCTAGCAAGAAATACCGATTTAAGGCGGTCCATCTCCTGTAAATGTATATTAGCTTTTTCAATTTCTACGGTCTTGGCTGCCAATTCAGCTGTCCTCGCCTCGACCAGTTTCTCTAGATGCTGCCGGTACTTCGCTAACTTTTCCTCTGCCCGCTTGCGCTCGCTTATTTCATCTGTCAGTTCTTTGGTTCTAGACCTGACCTGAGACCTCAGTAACAGACTCCCTCCAACGAGCAGTAGGATTATTCCTCCAGTTCCTGCCAGTGTCCAGATTAACCACATGGGAATCACTGATTTCTCAACATGTTTTTCTCCAAACCATTTTGCCAATGATTGATAATAGATTGAATCATAATCTTGCTTAAGTTCTTTCATGCGGTGGTCTATTCTCTCGATAAGATATGGTGTTAAGCTGGAATTCTTCGGGAAAGCGAAATAAAGAGGGGAAGGCTGGAAGATGATGGCAGTCTTCACGAGGTTAAAATCAGTTTCGTGTTGATAGCCAAAATCCTTACTGGTAACTCCTGCATCAACTTCTCCACTTTTTGCCAGCTCAAAAACCCTAGTATAACTATCCACCTCAGTAAAGGTACAATTAACATTAAACGACTCTACAAGTTTTTTTATACCCTCCGGTCCCTCAACATTAACACTGCCCTTCAATACTGCTATGTTTTTCCCTTCGAGGTCAAGTATGGATTGTATATCAGTTCCTTTTCGTGTATACACGATTGACCAGCTTGTATACACAATCTCGTTTGAAAAATCGTAAAGTCTGCTTCTTTCCTCTGTATAGGCAATATCCGGCATTATATCTATTTCGTTATTTTTCAACCTTTCCAGACACTCTGCCCAGGTGCCATGTATATACTCTATTTTCCAGCCTTCCTGAGACGCGATGTACTCTATGATGTCGGGCCAAAATCCCGACGCTCTACCTGTATCATCGGTAAATATTTTTGGTTGATTTTCATATATTCCAACCCTTACCGTTACCGAATCATCTGCCGCAATAGCTACGCCGCAGATGGAAACATAAAGCAACAATAAACAAAGGGACACGAGACCTCTGCACAAGATTTGTTCTACAGCCTTCTCCATGTCCCTCATCTTCAAACCTCTCGATATCTCTGTATTCTATTGTGTGAGAAAATCTAGGCAAACAATAACATTCGTCTATTTACATAATAGACCCACCATCACAGACTGTCAATAAACGTCGAATAGAACTGTCTGATATCCGCATTCAGCATGCCAAACATGCCATCTTAACAAATGGCAACTTATCTAACAAAACTAACAAACAGCTAATCTGTCCAAGTCTTCGCATAGAGTATAAGAACTTACTGTAAGTCTGAAATCAATCGTCACTCCCAAACAAGGGTTCGGGAACTATCTACACCGGTTAACTAGGAGCCTTGAGCCACAAATGTAGCCCAAAAATCAACTCTGCTAGGGCTGAGTATTTGCAGAAATCTTCCGAAGCACTTTCTTGAGCGCTTCCTGCCAACTACCGCCCAATGATTTTATGTCAAGTTTAATGTACTGGCTGCCTATTTTGATTCCGGACTTAAAATCCCGTACTAAAGAAAATTCGTTTAACTCTCTGGCACTATTGAAATTCAAAACTATTTGCCTATCCTCCGTAGAAATAGATTCCACCCCCACCGCAGCAGCAAGCTGTTTAATCTCCACCACATAGAGAAGATTCTTGACCGGCTGCGGCATCGGTCCGAACCTGTCACCCATCTCCATCGCTATGTCCCCTATTTCCTGAGCTCGTTGCGCCACAGCTAACCGCTGGTAAAAGCTCAACCGCGTGCTTAAAGCAGGTATATATTCCTCTGTAATATAGGCGGCTAAAGGCAGAGCTATAGTTGGAACCGAAGGTTGTGATGTTCTCTTCCCTTCTCCTACTGTTCGCTCCTGTCTTAACTCCTCCACTGCTTCAGTCAATAGCCGGCAATAAAGGTCAAAGCCTACAGCAGCTATATAACCACTTTGCTCCACACCCAGCAGATTACCAGCTCCGCGAATCTCCAAGTCCTTCATGGCAATGGCAAATCCGGCACCCAACTCTGCGGCTTCAGAGATAGTCCTGAGACGCTTCCGAGCTTCAGGGGTCAGTTGCTTACCTTTTTCAAAAAGGAAATAAGCGTAGGCGTTGTTGCTACCACGCCCAATGCGACCCCTGAGCTGATAAAGCTGCGTTAGACCTAACCTGTCCGCATGGTCAACAATCAGGGTATTAACACTAGGTATATCAAGTCCGGACTCAATAATGGTGGTAGTGACCAGGATATCGCTTTTGTGATTAACGAAATCCGTCATCACCCTTTCCAGCTCCTCTTCAGGCATCCGTCCATGGGCGACAGAGATTCTGCCCTCAGGAACCAGACTACCTAACCTGTCAGCAACCATGGCAATGCTATGAACACGATTATGAACGAAAAATACCTGACCATTCCGCTCTAGCTCACGCAGTATCGCCTCGCGCACCATCCTGTCATCGTAAGTACCCACATAAGTCTTGATTGGCAGACGTTCCTCCGGTGGGGTTTCAATTGTGCTCATGTCCCTAATTCCAGCCAGCGACATATGAAGGGTACGAGGAATAGGAGTAGCACTCAAAGTGAGGACATCTATCTCCTTCCTAAATTTTTTAAAGTGCTCCTTGTGTATCACTCCAAAGCGCTGCTCCTCATCTATGATTATGAGCCCTAAATCTTTAAACACAACGTCTCTTTGCAGTAAACGGTGAGTGCCAATACAGATATCAACGGTGCCTGCTGCCAGACCCTCGACTATGCTAGCCTGTTCCTTTTCTGTGCAGAAACGGCTCAACATCTCGACCCTTACAGGAAAAGCCTGCAGCCTGTCACGAAAAGTGACAAAGTGCTGCTGCGCCAAAACCGTAGTCGGAACAAGCAAGGCTACCTGCCTACCGTCCATCACCGACTTAAACGCAGCCCGGAGCGCAACCTCAGTCTTACCATAACCCACATCTCCGCAAACAAGGCGGTCCATCGGCTTTGCCTTCTCCATATCGTTTTTGACAGCCTGAACAGCTTCTAATTGGTCAGGGGTTTCCATGTAAGGAAAAGACGACTCCAGTTCCTGCTGCCACAGGTTATCCGGGGAGAAAGCGAATCCAGTAATTACCTCCCTTGTAGCATACAAACCCAAAAGCTCACGAGCTACATTAGCCACCGATTCCTTGATTCTCTGCTTGGTACGTGCCCACTCCTGTGTTCCCAATCGGCTTAATGTCGGCGGCTGGTCGCTGGCGCCGACATAGCGGCTGACACGGTCAACCTGGTCAACAGGCACATAAAGCCTGTCGCCAGCAGCATATTTCAGTACAAGGTACTCACGCTCGATACCATCAGTGAACATCTTAGTCAATCCGGAAAACTTGGCAATACCATGCTCGATGTGGACTATGTAGTCACCTGGCGTCAACTGGGAAATAAACCAGTGATGACGTATTGCTTTTTTCTTGGATAACCGTCGCTGCTTGACGAATCCGAAAATTTCATTGTCAGTAAATAGAGTCAGGACATCTCTCATTGCCCAGCCTTCAGCCAGTGACCCCTGAACCAGAGTAATCGATTTCAAAGGCGGCACCTGCTCTATCTGTGAAACGGGACTTGCCAGGATATCCTGTTCCTGCAATAGCTCAGCCAGACGATTCGCCTGCTGACTGACTACGATGATGCGCTGGTCTTCCTGCAGCATATTCTTGAGTCCACTGGAGAAGGCTTCAAGTCTGCCTCCATAGCTAGGCACTGGAGCTAAGGGCAAGAACTGAAGACAGGCACTATCGGACTCACCAGTGTTCCACGAACAAAGCATTAAGCGGTGCTTGATTTTCTTTGTTTTCTTTTCAAATTCTAGCCAGGATATTACAGGCAAATCCGATGCTGCTTCACCCCGTTCCGACTTCGTCTGACTAAGCTCCTTAGCTTCATCGCTTAGCTTGTCTATAACACTTTTCAGCTCATCGAGGTCATCTGTAATTAGCAGCGTTTCTTCAGGCAGGTAATCCAGAATAGTGTCCTCTTTAAGACCCTGACGGCTTTCTTTAGCCGGAGCTATCGTCACCGAGTTTGCCAGCTTCAATGAACGCTGTGTCTTCGGGTCAAAGAGCCTGATACTTTCCACCTGGTCGCCAACGAACTCTATTCTGGCAGGGAACTCAGCATCCGGAGAGAAAACGTCAATGATACCTCCTCGGCGACTCACCGTGCCCGGCACCTCAACAATATTCTCCAATTCGTATCCCATCGCCTGCCACTTTGCTATAAGCTGGAGCGGGTCGACATTCATGCCAACCCTCAAAGCATGGTAAGACTCAATAAACTCATCCAGAGGTATAGTTCTGCCAACAGCAGCTAAAGCGGAACTTACAATTAATGGACTCCGTCTATCTGTCAATACCTCACGGCAAAAAGTGAGAGCCGAAAGAGTTCGCAGTCTTTCAGCCACCGTAAAGGCATCAGACGCCGAGTACTCAGCACCCAAAAAGTCCGTTTCAGGAAAAAACTGCAGCCAGTTCGAACTGGGACACCAAGCCTGCAGTTCCTCATAGACTCGCCTGGCACTTTCAGGTTGAGCCACTACCACTAAAATAGGCAAGTTTAGCTCTTTATGTATAGCAGCTATAATGAAAGGTTTGACAGCGCTAGTTGCAACCAGCTTAATGTCTTTATCTTTAGCCCCAGATAGCCTTCTTTTTAGCTGCCGATAGCCAGAAATCTGTTCCATTAAAGAAAGTAGACCAGATAAGTCCATTTCCAAACACTTTCCTCCGCCTGTCATTCTGAGCGGAGCGAAGAATCCAGAGACTTCCTCGCCACCACTCAAGCTGACAGCAAAGTAAACACCTATAGAGCTAGCCACCACCCAGAGGGTAGTTCAGACTAGCCCTGACTGAATTTTATCACACGCTTACTTAACCAAACAATTAAGCTCCTCAAAAGTTGTTGCCAGAAATGCCTTTATAAAGCTATAATGCAACACGTACAACAATGAAGGAGGCATAATGGCATACCGAAGAGTGCTCGTCCCATTGGACGGCTCTGAGCTCGCAGAGCGAGCCATCCCCTATGCTAAGAACATTGCTAAAACCAGGGGCAGTGAGTTAATACTATTTACAGTTAGCATTGCTTCTGTAGAGCAGTTGGACCGCCCCATGAAAGCTTATCTGGAACTCAATGTAAAAGAGCTACAGTCACAGGGCATAAAAGCATCTACAGCTATTGCCTATGGCAACGTACCCGATGAGATTGTGAGCTTCGCCGACAAAAACAATATCGACCTTATAATCATCTCCACCCATGGATATTCTGGAATTAAGCGCTGGGTACTGGGAAGTGTAGCTCGAAAGGTACTATATGGCACCTGCGTCCAAGTGTTACTGATAAAGTCAAAGGCACCAAAAGTCTCCCAGGTAGAATTGAAAAAGCTATTGCTTCCCCTGGACGGCTCACCTTTCGCCGAAGCTCCAATCCCCTTTATTGAGAAACTAACCAAGGGAACTAAGGCAGAGATTGTTCTAACTACAGTAAGCGAGCCTCCCCTGGTGCCTTCTTATGGAGACCACCCCATCAATCCAACATGGAAAAAGCACCGGGATGCATTGTGGGCAGAAACACAAAAGCAGGCATCGGAATATCTGAACAGAGCAAAAACCAGGCTTGAAAAGCAGGGAATGAAGATAAAGTCACAAGTTATCCCTGGTGACCTAGGGAGAGTAGCAGAAAGCATCATGCAAACAGCCCAAAAAGAAAAGGTCGATTTGATAGCCATGACCACTCATGGACGTAGCGGAGTCAGCCGCTGGGTTTATGGAGGTGTAGCCAACAGAATTGTTGAACAATCGGTACAACCTGTTCTCCTCATTCGTCCAGCCAGGCCGGAGGAGTCATCAGTATAAATCATAAATCAACACGCTCTTCTTAAATTAATTTTTCACACTGGTGCCTCAATCACAACCACCGTACCTTCGTCTGAGCTTGACTCTATCTCCAAGCTGCCACCTATTAACTGGATGCGTTCTTGCATTCCAGCCAAGCCCAACCTGCCTTGCTTAACCAAATCGCCGGTCGTCTCAGGTAGGTCAAATCCTTTGCCGTTGTCCTTGACAGTTATCTTAATTTTCCTGTCATCAAGCTCCACTGCGACTTCAGCGCTCGTCGCCTGAGAATGTCTCAAGACGTTCCTTAATGCTTCCTGTGCGACACGAAAAAGCACAAGCTCCACTTCAGCGGGAAAACGTCGACCAACACCGTCTATCTTAACTTCGACATTTATCCCTGAGCGTTTCTCGACGTCTGAGGCTAACCATTCTAGCGCCGGCACCAAGCCCAAGCGGTCTAACGCCGGAGGACGCAAGTCCTGGCTCAACCGCCTCACATCCGCCATTATATCGTTAATTCGTCCCCTCAAGATACTTAGTAGGATTCTTTTGTACTCAGACAGTCCTTTGTCACTAGAAGCAATGTCATCCAGCTGACGAGCCAGGACAACCAGGGACTGAATGGTCTCATCGTGAAGTTCTCGGGCAATGCGTTTCCTCTCCTCCTCTTGAGCCATAGTGATTTGGCTTAAATAGAAGCGTAAACTCTCCTCCATCCGCTTCTCTTGGGTAACATCTCTGGCAATATGCTGAAAGCCAACAGGCTCCCCATTAACCTCAACTACATTGGTAGTTAACTTCAAAATAGCTTCAGCCCCTCCCTTGGTAATCAGTCTCTGCTCATAAGGTTGAGCAACTGGCTTTCCTTGAAGCATCCTTGTCCTAATATCTTTAGCTATGTTCAGGCTTTCTTCAGAAAGGAAGGATTTAACATTCATGCGGCACAATTCCTCTGCTTCATGTCCAGTAAGTCTGGCAGCCGCCATATTCGCCGAGACAATATTTCCCTCCATGTCATGAACCCAGATAGCATCATGGGCATTCTGGAATAGCTCTCTATATCTTTCCTCAGAGGCTCGCAATTGCTCTGCTACTTTATGCTCCTGTTCGTAAAGACGGGCGTTCTCTATAGCCACGCCAATCTGGTTACCTATAGCAGCCAGCAACTCTACCTCATCTCGATTAAATTGACGATGGCTATGCATGGCTACACAAATGGTGCCCATGACCTTACCTTTGGATTTCAAAGGCACGATAATTTGAGACCGTATGCCTTCTTCTCTCACTGCCGTTTTGGTCAACCTGGTGTCTTTTGAGGCATCTTTCGTAAACACAGGCTCCCCGGTCTGAGCGACCATACCGTTTAAGCCTTCTCCAAGTTTTAGTCTATTAACACTCTGGACAAATGAGTCTGAAACCCCTCTGTGAGCATGAAGGGCAAGCTCGCCAGCTTCATCGTCTAGAAGGAAAATCAGCACGACATCGACATTCATTACCTCGATTATGCTATCAATGCTACTATCCAAAATTTGTTTCAATTCCAGCGACTGAGAGACCACATTTGATATGTAGTTTATAGCCGCAAGCCGGACACGGTGTTCGCGTTCCCCACGCAACGCTCCCACACCAAACACCACCGCGTTGCCTAAGATAAAAACAGCACCTGTTTCAAAGAGAGCATCCTTAGGCGATGATGAAATAAAGATTGCCCGAGGCAACATACATGCCAGCGCAACAATTGAGGTAATCAAAGCCCCTTTCCACCCAAATACAAACCCCGCCCAGATAATCGGCACCAAGTATAAAATCCTCTCAAAGGCATGCCTATCCAAGCCAGCGTTAGCTAAAAGGTTAGCAAAAAAAGATGGCTGCTCTATGACTTCTCTATAATGTGGAATTGTGATGAGCACAAGCAGAGCTAAAATAAGCCAAAAGCTCGGCTTGGAGATAACCCTAAACCACCCTCTAGAGGACAGTCGATGCACAATTATATGTCCCAGCCAGTTGAAGGTCACGATACTCAGGACACATCATCCAGAGTGACCCAGCCTTCCTTCAAGGCATGCACTACAGCCTCGGTACGTGAGCCAACCCGAAGCTTATTGAAGATATTTGCCAAGTGCCCTTGCACAGTGCGTACGCTCAGACAAAGCTCATCGGCGATATCTTTGTTACTTAAGCCCTTAGTTACCAGCTTCAGAACCTCCATCTCCCGGTCGGTGAGCAGCTCCAAGGACTTCCTTTCACGCAGTTTGCCTGAAACTCCGGCAAACCGGTTTAGAACCTTACGAGCAACCAAGGGATGGAGTACCGATTCTCCAGCATGTACTGCCCGAATAGCCTCAACTATCTCATGTCCACGAACGCTCTTCAACATATAACCAGCAGCACCTGCTTCCAGCAAACCGAAAACAAATTGATCATCGTCATAGGCACTAAGCACTAGCACCGCTACGGCAGGGTACAAAGCTTTTATCCGTCTGGTCGCCTCAATGCCGTCCAGTTTGGGCATGGCGACATCAATCAGGGCAACATCCGGCTTCAAATCTAAGACGAGTCCTACTGCTTCCTCTCCATCCCCAGCCTCAGCCACTACCTCTAAATCCGGTTCCTGTTCCAGAATACGGCGTGTGCCCTCACGGACAAATGCATGGTCATCCGCAATCAAAATCTTTATGGTTCCCAAATGATGTCTCTCCCACCTGAGTTCATTATATCAAACTCTTGCTTAAAATTAACGGCAAATTCACTTTAGTCTAAGCATAAATACCCAGTGACAGATTCATTCGGCAAATTTTCAACTCAAATGAAAAACAAGCATTATTACGGAAGTAAATCTGCTGGCGGATATGATAACCTTATTTTGGGGGTAATGGCAAGGCTCACCAGCAACAAAAAGAGCTCAAATATAGGCTTTAGTTCCAAGCCTGTTACCCTATGCTATCTACATTATAGACGGACAATTCCTTAAGTCGAAAAAACAAGGGCGAAAATGGTAGCTTTCCTCAATTTTATTCAAAATTAGAAAAGAAGTATAATTACACAGAGGTAGGTATACGATGGATACAAAAAAAGAAGGCAGCAACAATTTTATTCAAGAAATCTCATCAATGCCCGGCGGCGAAAAAATCAACCTGTGCATACAATGTGGCACTTGTTCCGCATCTTGCCCAAATGCCAACAAAATGGACTATACACCACGTGAGCTAATTGCCATGGCACGAGCCGGTATGCGAGATGAGGTTTTAGCCAGCAACTCAATGTGGCTTTGTCTATCCTGTTATATGTGCACTGTGCGCTGCCCCAGAGGAATAGTGCCAACATATATCATGCATGCCTTAGAACACTTAGCCATGCGCCATAACTTAAGCACTCCGCGGACACATACACCAGTCCTGTACAGACTGTTCAGCGATACTGTCTATAAAGTAGGCTTGATTCCTCGTTTCGGCTGCATGAGTCGCTTCTATCTAAATGTGAACCCATTTGGTGCTACTAAAGCAATACCCGTGGGGCTTGACCTGCTCCGGCATGGACGGCTGCAGTTCAAAGCCAAAACCTTGAAGCCACAGGCAAAACGTCAGTTTCAAGCAGTTCTAGACAAAGCAAAGTCATTCGGAGGCGCATCATGAAATACTATAGCTATTTCCCCGGCTGCTGTATGCACGATGACAGCCCGATGTACGATACATCGGCTAGAGCTGTAGCCCAAGTTTTGGATATGGAACTCATAGAGCTCGATGACTGGAACTGTTGTGGCTCCACACCATACACCGTTGTTGATGAATTGTCTGCCTTCTGTTGCTGTGCCCGAAACCTAGCACTGGCTGAAAAAAGAGGCTTTGACCTAGTAGCAGCCTGTAGTGACTGCTACCTCATACTTAACAGAACCGACCAGCACTTCAAGGAATATCCCGAGATAAAGACCAAAATAAACGAAGCCCTCGCCGCTGGTGGGCTGGAATATCGCGGGACAGTCAAGGTAAGGCATATACTTGATGTTTTTGCCAATGATGTCAGCATGGAAGACATCAAAGCCAAGGTAAAGGTGGACCTCAGCGGGCTGAAGGTAGCTCCTTATTATGGCTGCCAAGTAGTGCGACCAACACCTAACTTCGATGACCCTGAATATCCTCAATCGTTAGAGCGAATTATTGATAGCTTGGGAGCTCAATCCATAAACTATCCATTGAAAACTCGCTGTTGTGGTGGTTCACTCATCCTATCAGAAGAGGATATCGCCCTGGGATTAATGCACAAACTGCTCGATAATGCTCTAGTCAACGGCGCAGATTGCGTTGTTACTGTATGCCCATTCTGTCAACTGAACCTAGATGCCTATCAAGGCATGGTCAACAAAAAATTCAAGACAAATTTCAACTTGCCTATTTTGTTCTTCACCCAGCTTATGGGTATAGCCTTCGGCATCGAGGGCAAAGCTGTAGGTCTGAAATACAACATAGTCCCAGCCGATAAAGTATTAGCCTCATATGTCAGAAAATGATAAGGAGGAGCGAATGGAGCCGAAAATAGGTGTTTATATCTGCCACTGCGGAGCCAATATCGCCGCCACGGTTGACGTCGAAAAAGTAACCGAGTTCGCTAAAAGTTTACCCTCTGTAGTTGTAGCCAGAGATTACAAGTTCGTGTGTTCAGACCCAGGACAAGAGCTGATAAAGAATGATATTAAAGAATTAGGGCTTAATCGCATTGTCGTGGCTTCATGTTCACCAAGACTGCACGAGCAAACCTTTAGACGCACACTAGCTAGTGCCGGCTTGAATCCTTACCTTTTTGAGATGGCAAACATACGTGAGCATTGCTCCTGGGTACATGAGGATGGGGGAAAAGCAACTGATAAAGCCAAGGCACTCGTCAGCGCTGCAGTGAGGCGCGTTGCTCACCACATACCGCTAGAAACCAAAGAGGTCCCCTTTAATCCCAACACGCTGGTCGTCGGCGGAGGCATCGCCGGCATACAAGCCGCATTAGAAATCGCCGATTCCGGTCACAAAGTCTATTTGGTAGAACGTGAACCTTCCATCGGCGGCCACATGGCTCAACTCGACAAAACCTTTCCCACATTAGACTGTTCCGCCTGAATACTCACACCGAAGATGGCCTCGGTGAGGTCACACGAAAACATCGAGATGATGACTTATAGCGAAGTCATGGAAGTCTCAGGCTATGTGGGCAACTTCAAGGTAAAGATCAGAAAGAAACCGCGCTACGTAGACGAAAGCAAATGCACCGGCTGTGGCACCTGCCAGGATAAATGCCCCATGAAAGCAAGCAGCGAATTCGACTTTGGCATCGGTACAAGAAAGGTAATATACACACCATTCCCACAGGCAGTACCCAATATACCAGTTATAGACAGGGAGCTTTGCACCTATTTTCTCAAAGGTAAGTGTAAAGCCTGCGAGAAGTTCTGTGAAGCCAAGGCAATTGACTTTGAGCAGACGGAGAAGGTAATCGACCTTGATGTGGGCTCTATTATAATTGCCACCGGTTTTGATGCATTTGACCCTAAACCAATGTCTCAATTCGGTTATGGACGATATGATAACGTTATCACCGGCTTCCAGTTCGAGCGAATGAGCAGTGCTTCGGGACCCACCGCAGGTAAGATAGTATTAAAGGATGGCACAGAGCCACGAAGCATAGCCATTCTGCACTGCATCGGCAGTCGCGACCTCAACTATCATGAATACTGCTCCCGTGTCTGCTGCATGTATTCGCTTAAGTTCGCTCACCTCATCAGGGAAAAAATCCACGATGCCGAAATCTATGACCTTTACATCGACCTCCGTTGCTTTGGCAAAGGCTACGAGGAATTCTACAACCGCCTACAGGAAGAGGGCGTCAACTTCATCAGAGGTCGAGCTGGAGAAGTTACCGATGTAGCCGAAACGCCGGAAGAGAAGGGAAGACTTGTAGTCCTTTGCGAGGACACCTTAATCGGTCGGCAACGGCGTCTTCCAGTTGACATGGTGATTTTGAGCAATGCCTTAGAGCCTAGAGCCGATGCCAATGAGGTAGCCAAGCTATTCTCTATCAGCCGAAGCAGAGACGGCTTCTTTCTGGAAAAGCACCCCAAGCTTGACCCCATAGCTACAACAACAGATGGCGTTTTCGTCACTGGTTGCTGTCAGGGACCTAAGGATATTCCAGACACAGTAGCCCAAGCCTCAGCAGCAGCCGCCCGCGTCATGGCAATGATATGCAAAGGCAGTGTTGAGATTGAGGCAGCTACTGCTGTTATCGAAGAGGAGTTTTGCTCTGGATGTAAGACCTGTATCTCGCTCTGCCCCTATAGTGCGATTTCCTTCAACGAGGATAAGAAGGTATCTGTTATAAACGAAGCCCTGTGCAAAGGTTGTGGCACCTGTGCTGCCACCTGCCCCAGTGGCGCAATTACCAGCCGACATTTCACCGCTGAGCAAATCATGGCACAGCTAGAAGGAGTAATGGTATGAGCTATGAGCCCAAAATAGTAGGATTTCTGTGCAACTGGTGTTCTTATGCCGCGGCTGACTTAGCAGGGACATCCCGAAAAAAGTATTGCCCTAATGTGCGTGTAATCCGCGTTATGTGCAGCGGTCGAGTGGAACCAACCTTTATCCTCAAGGCTTTTCAGCTAGGGGCAGATGGAGTACTCGTCTGCGGCTGACATCCCGGCGAATGTCATTACCTGGAAGGTAATGTAAAAGAAGCCCGCAGAATACCTTTGCTCAAAAAAATGCTGGGGCAACTCGGAATTGAGGAGGAACGACTAAGACTGGACTGGGTCTCAGCTTCGGAAGGTGACCACTTTGCTTCCATTGTCGATAATATGACCGAGCAAATAAGAAAGCTGGGACCTTTTAACCCAAACGGCTGACGTTACTTCCTGCCCAAGGGGCTTTCAACCTCAAACAACATCTTTACTTAAGCCGAGGCTCTAACCTTACCTAATTAACCATCGCTCTGCTCACAGTAAGTGAAGGGCGAACGACAAACCGTCCCCTACAGAAAAAACAGCTTGGGTAAAATTACCTAAAACTTTCCTCAGCCCACGCATTTACGCTTGCAAAGAATCCTATATATGTTGTATCATATTGCGGTTGTCAAACCCGAGAGAAAGGAAGAATTCGTTATGGAAGCATTAGTACCCTTGAAAGAAACCAGTGATATCATTTTAGAAGAGGGGGGCAACCCCCTTGAATTATGTTATCAATGTGGTCTGTGCACCGGCGTGTGCCCCTGGAACTTAGTAAGAGAATTCCCACTGCGCAAGTTGATTCACAAGACGCAAATGGGGCTGATTGACTTCGAAGATGAAGACCTGTGGAGATGCACAAACTGCTATGCTTGTGTAAAAAGGTGTCCCCGTGGCGTAGAAGTGCCACACATCATGAGAGCTATGCGCAGAGTTATTATGGAGGTGGGCGCAGGTAAAGCTCCCGAATCTTTCCGAATCACAGTCAAAAACATCGCCAGTGTGGGTAATCCGCTGGGGGAACCACCGGAGAAACGAATGGATTGGGCAAAATTCCTCGGGGTTAAGACTTTCACTAAAGGAACTGAGTTTCTGTATTTCCCCTGCTGTTACCAAGCCTACGACCTGGGCATACAGAGGGTACTTCGGGCAGCAGTCTATATCATGAATAAAGCCAATGTAAACTTCGGTATCCCTGATAGCAGAGTAGTCTGCTGCGGCGAAAGCGTACGCAATGGGGGTGCCCAAAGTCTAGGGCACAACCTGGCTCAGACTAATATTAAGGTTTTCGCCGAACTTGGGGTCAAAAAGATTGTAGTCACCTCCCCACACTGCTATCTTGCTTTCAAAAATGACTACCCCGAACTAGGAGGTAAATTCGAGGTGGTTCATATTTTACAACTGCTTGCCGGACTGATTAAAGAAGGGAAATTGAAATTTACCAAACCTGTGAACAAGAAGGTCACTTTGCATGATACTTGCTGCGTCGGGCGCAGAGAGGGTATGTATGATGAACCCCGGCTAGTTCTAAACAGTATACCCGGTCTAGAATTGGTTGAGATGCGGGACTCCCGTGAGTATTCTCTATGTTGCGGCGGTGGTTGTATGGGAAGAATCTGGATGGAAACCAAAAAGGGAGAAAGATTTTCAGACATCAGGTTAGGGCAAGCCCTGGAGACAGGAGCCGGTACATTAAGCGTTTACTGCCCTTATTGTATGATCAATTTCGATGATACTGTACTGGTCATGGACAAGTCTGGTAATATCGAGATTAAGGACATTCTGGAATTGGCATCAGAAGCCTTAGAATAGACCAAAGGAGGAAAGAATGGCGAAGCCCAAGATAGGTGTATATATTTGCCACTGCGGTTCCAACATTGCCGGCACCGTCGATGTACCGCAGGTAGTCGAGTTTGCTAAAGGACTGCCAGCTGTAGCAGTTGCCCGAGAATACAAATTTATGTGCTCTGACCCGGGACAGAGCATGATTAAGGACGACATTAAAAATCTAAAGCTCAACCGGGTTGTAGTTGCCTCTTGCTCCCCATTGCTACACGAGCCCACTTTCCGACGCGCAGTCCAAGAAGCCGGAATTAATCCCTATCTATTTGAGATGGCAAATATCCGAGAACATTGCTCCTGGACAACAGAAGACCACGGAGAAGCCACAGAAAAAGCCAAAGCTCTGGTAAGCGCAGCGGTAAAGCGTGTCTACCATCATCAGCCTTTAGAAACAAGGGAGGTTCCAGTCAATCCAAGCACCTTAATTGTTGGTGGCGGCATCGCCGGTATCCAAGCCGCCTTAGAAATCGCTGATGCCGGACATAAAGTTTACCTGGTAGAGAAAGACCCGAGCATCGGCGGACACATGATTCAATTCGACAAGACATTCCCCACATTAGACTGCTCCGCCTGCATTCTTACCCCCAAGATGACCTCAGTAGGCTCACATCCAAATATCGAATTAATGACCTACAGTAAAGTCGAAGAAATCGCTGGTTTTATCGGCAACTTCAAAGCCAAGATTCGCAAGAAGGCTCGGTTTGTGGACGAATCTAAATGCAATGGCTGCGGCGTCTGTATGGAGAAATGTCCTTGGAAAGCAAACAGTGAGTTCGACCTCGGCTTAAGTCAGCGAAAAGCTATCTATACCCCATTCGCACAAGCCGTACCTAATGTCCCCGTTATAGATAAAGAAAGCTGTGCCTATTTCCTCAAAGGCAAATGTCGTGCCTGCGAAAAATTCTGCGAGAGGGGGGCTATCGATTTCGAGCAGCAGGACAAAACAGTCGAGATAGATGTAGGCAACATAATCATAGCCACTGGCTATGACCCATTCGACCCCACTCCCATCGCCAAATACGGTTATGGTAAGTTGCCCAATGTTGTCACCGGTCTCGAATTCGAGAGAATCTGTAATTCCGTAGGACCTACCGCTGGCAAAATAGTTCTCAAGGACGGCTCTGAGCCGAAGAGCATAGCTATAATTCACTGTGTCGGCAGCCGTGACGAAAATTACCATGAATACTGTTCTCGAGTCTGCTGCATGTACGCTCTCAAATACTCCCATCTTATAAAGGAAAAGACAAAAGCTGATGTCTACCAAATGTATATAGATATGCGCTGTTTCGGCAAAGGATATGAAGAATTCTATAAACGGTTATCTAAAGAAGGTGTTACCTTCATACGAGGCAAGCCAGCTGAGGTTACTGACAGGGCAATAAATGACGAGGAGAAAGGAAAGTTGATTGTCGTTGGCGAGGATAGCTTACTTGGAACCATTGTCCGAGTGCCAGTTGACATGGTCATCCTGTGCATAGCCTTGGAAGCCCGCGCCGATGCCAAGAATGTCGCACAGTTGTTTGGCATAAGTCAAGGTGCCGATGGTTTCTTTATAGAGAGACACCCCAAGCTTGACCCTGTAGCAACTATGACTGAGGGAGTCTTTATCGCCGGCTGCTGCCAGGGACCTAAAGACATACCTGACACAGTGGCTCAAGCCTCAGCCGCAGCTACTCGTGTACTAGCCTTAATAAACAAGGGAAAAGTTGAGCTAGAAGCAGCCGTTGCGGTAATCGATGAAGAGAAATGTTCTGGCTGCCGAATCTGCAACCTTCTCTGCCCTTACAACGCTATATCCTTTATCGAAGAAGATGAGGTGTCACGAATTAACGAGGCTTTGTGCAAAGGTTGTGGCACCTGCGTCGCCGCCTGTCCTAGCGCAGCTATAACACATAAGCATTTCACCACCGAAGAAATTATGGCAGAAATCGAGGGGGTATTAGTATGAACAACTTCGAACCAAAAATTGTTGGCTTCTGTTGTAACTGGTGTTCCTACCGGGGAGCCGACTTAGCTGGCACTGCCAGAATGAAATGCTCGCCCAATGTCCGCATCATCAGAGTGATGTGCAGCGGTCGTGTGGAGCCAATTTTTGTGGTCAAAGCGTTTGAACTGGGAGCTGATGGCGTTTTAATTCTAGGCTGTCATCCCGGTGATTGCCACTACGTCGAAGGTAACTATAAGACAATGCGGCGCATGCCGCTGCTAAAGAAGATGCTGGGACAGCTTGGCATCGAGGATGAGCGAGTACGCCTTGATTGGGTTTCAGCTTCCGAAGGCGACCGCTTTGTCTCAGTAGTCGATGATATGACTGCGAAAGTTAAGGCACTAGGACCTTTCAAGAAGAACTCCAAGGAGGCGAGACATGGCTAAACTCAAGATAGCGCTCTACTGGGCAGCAAGTTGCGGTGGTTGTGAAATCGCTCAACTACAGATTGGCGATAAAATCCTCAAGCTAGCTGAGGTTGCCGACATCGTTTTCTGGCCGGTAGCCATCGACGCCAAGTATAAAGACGTTGAAGCTATGCCAGAAAAAAGTATTGATGTCTGCCTATTCAACGGAGGCATCAGAAATTCCGAACAGGAACACCTGGCAAAGATGCTCCGTGAAAAATCTAAAGTACTGATCTCTTACGGTGCCTGCGCCTACGAAGGTGGCATCCCAGGACTAGCCAATCTCTTTAACCGCCAAACGATTTTCGACCGGGTTTACTTCGAAACGCAGTCAACAGACAACAAGGATAAAATACTACCCCAAACAAAGTACAAGGTTCCAGAAGGCGAACTCACCATCCCTGAATTCTATGATTCCGTCAAGACTCTTGGACAAACAGTGGACGTTGACTATACTATCCCGGGTTGCCCCCCAGAGGCAAGAACCACCTGGCTAGCTTTGGAGGCTCTTATTGAGGGCAAATTACCACCGAAAGGAACTGTAATCACACACAATGCTAAAGCGGTATGTGACGATTGCCCTCGGAAGAGAGATGTGAAAAAGGTCAAGAAATTCTACAGAACCTTCGAAATCATCCCGGAACCGGAAATATGCCTCCTGGAGCAAGGCTTAATATGCGCCGGCATTGCCACCCGCGGCGGCTGCGAGGCTCCCTGCCCAAAGGCTAACATGCCATGCACCGGCTGCTACGGACCAGTTGACGGGGTAGTAGACCAGGGAGCACATCTCTTGAGTGGAGTAGCTTCAGTGATTGACTCCAACGACCCTGACGAAATCCAGAGAATTATTGATGGTATACACGACCCCGTGGGTACCTTTTACCGCTATAGCTTACCTGATTCGCTATTGAGGAGGGCACGAATAAAATGAAAAAGATAACCATAGACCCGATTACCAGGCTGGAAGGCCACGGCAAAATTGAGATTTTCCTCAACGATGCCGGTGAGGTAGAAAATTCCTATTTCCAGGTTCCTGAACTCAGAGGTTTCGAGAAGTTCTCCGAAGGGCGGCTGGCTGAGGATATGCCACAGATAACCCAGAGAATCTGCGGCGTCTGTCCTGAAGCTCATCATGCTGCATCGGCAAAATGTCTGGATGACCTGTTCCATATTGACCCACCAAGCCCGGCTAAGAAACTCCGCGAACTTTTTTATAGTTCATTCTACGTTACCGACCATACCACCCATTTCTACATACTGGCTGGTCCTGACTTCGTTATGGGACCAGAAGCCCCTGTAGCTGAACGCAATATCTTGGGGGTCGTCGCCAAAGTCGGCTTAGAATTGGGTGGAGCTGTTATTAATACACGAATGAAAAATCACCACATCATCCAAATGCTTGGAGGCAGAGCTGTGCACCCCGTCTTCGGTTTGCCTGGCGGCGTCAGCAAGGGGCTTAATGAAGAAGAGAGGAAAGAAGTTGAGCAAATAGCCAAAGACTCCGTGGAATTTGCCAAATTATCCCTCAAAGTATTTGAGGATATCGTACTTAAGAACAAAGAGTACCTGGACATGGTTCTCAGCGACGCTTATACTCACCGAACTTATTATATGGGTCTGGTTGACGAAAAGAACAAGGTCAACTTCTATGATGGCAAGGTAAGAGTGGTTGACCCCGATGGCAAGGAATTTGTTAAATATGCACCCCGAGAATATTTAGAGCATGTCGCCGAACATGTAGAGCCCTGGACATATGTCAAGATACCATATCTGAAGAAAGTCGGTTGGAAGGGCTTTGTTGACGGCAAGGACAGTGGTGTTTTCCGCTCAACTCCTCTTTCCCGTCTTAACGCCGCTGATGGCATGGCAACACCACTAGCTCAGGAAGCCTATGAGAAGTTCTACTCCACACTGGGCGGCAAGCCTGTCCATCAAACTCTGGCGACACACTGGGCGCGCCTTGTCGAGCTCCTCTATGCTGCTGAGAGATTGCTTGAGCTCAGCAAAGACCCCGAGATTACTAGCCCTAACATCCGTACCATCCCCACAGCTACCCCAGACGAAGGCGTCGGCATTGTCGAAGCTCCTCGAGGTACTTTGACCCACCACTATATCACCGATGAGAAAGGGATTATCAAGAAAGCCAACTTAATCGTTGCTACCGTCAACAACGTTGCTGCCATCAGTATGTCCGTCAAGAAAGCAGCCCAGGCTCTCATCAAACCGGGCAAAAAGATAACCGAGGGGCTGCTTAACCGCATCGAGATGGCATGGCGTCCTTATGACCCATGCTTTGGCTGTGCCACACATACTCTCCCGGGACAGGCACCGATGGAGGTAACCATCTACAACAGCAAAGGAGAGGTCATAAAAAGATTAAGCCGTTAGTCACTTTATATAGCCAATAAGGAATAACTGCACTTACGTAAGTGAATGAAAAAACGAAGACACTGATACTGGGAATGGGTAATTCACTCCTCAGCGATGATGGGGTGGGTATCTATGTCGCTGCTGAACTTAGAAACAAGCTGAAGGAACCAGAAATAACCGTTATGGAGACCGGCGTAGCCGGTCTCAGCCTTTTAGACCTGCTGGTTGGCTATGACAGAGCCATCATCATTGACGCCATTCAAACAACGGATGGAAAGGCAGGTCAGATTTACCGACTTGGTCCGGAAGCATTTGACGCCACACGCCGGACAGCCACATCTCACGGTATTGACTTCACCACCGCCCTCGAGTTCGGCAAAAAACTGAACCTTCCCTTACCTCAAGAAATCGTCATTCTGGCTATTGAGGCGTCAGACGTAAGTACTTTCAGGGAAGAGTGCACACCCGAAGTTAAAAAGGCAATCCCCACCTGTGTTGAAATGGTCCTCAAAGAGCTAAAAAGGGGGTGACAGCTTCTCAGCTATCACCCCCTTCAAAAAGGAGGGGAAATTATCACCATTTTTCTTGGGATAATCTGGAGGTAAGCCAGGTACGTAAGGGTTCATCCAGCGTACCAACCCTAGATTCCAACCAGTGAACGTCCCCACTCTCCAGTGCAGCTTTTGCTTCTGGCGTTAGATTATAAGCCCGGAGAGCCTGATTAGGATTATCTGCCAGCTTAGCCAAGAACTTAGTGTCATCTCTAGCCTTAGCTAACACCGATATGAGCGCCCTAGTCTCTTCATCCAAATAGGTCGCTTTCTGAGTTTGCAAATATGGTCTAGAAAACAGACCTGTAAGCCACGGTCTAGCAGTTAACGCTTCAGCGGCACGGTCTTTGCGAAGGTAAACCAGCCAATATATACTACCTACGAATGTGCCACCGACAATATTGCCCAGAGTAACTGGAACCAAATTGCCGATAAAGCCAGCGACGTTGAGATGTGCCACCTGACTTGCAGTGACACCGGCAACCTCAAGAACTTTGGCTTGTCCTGCCATAGCTATACCCATCGGAATAAAATACATATTGGCTATGCTGTGCTCAAAACCGCAAGCCACGAAAGCTGTTATTGGGAAAAGTATGGCAAATATCTTATCAATGGTAGAACGAGCACCAAAACAAAGCCACACAGCTAGACAGACAAGTGTATTGCACAGGATTCCACGAGCAAAGGCTGGCCAAAAAGCCAGGTTAACTTTGGCATTGGCGATTGATAAGGCATTTACACCTACCTTATAACCATCCAGCGCCCAGAACTGACTATAAAAGACTACAAGCACTAAAAGCAATGAGCCAATGAGGTTAGCAAAGTAAACTATGCCCCAGTTTTTAAACAGCTGAGACAGCTTTATTTTGCCACTGGCACGACTGGCTACCATAAGAGCATTACCAGTAAAAAGCTCGGCTCCGGCTAACACAACGAGAATAAGTCCTAGGCAGAACACGACTCCACCAACCAGCTTTGTTAAGCCAAAACCAATTTGTATGTCAGTGGTAACCAAAGTACAGAACATGGCTCCTAAGCCGATGAAAAATCCAGCCAATATCCCCAGAAGGGAGATGGACCGGATGTTGCCATTACCCTTGGTTACACCCACAGATTCCATCTTTATTGCCATCTCTGCCGGCGGTCGGCAATCAGTAGTGGCACATACTTTCAGCTCTTCCAAGGCTGCCTGTAAGCGAGGGGCTTCAATCGCCGGAAGCTTTTCAGTATTCAACCTTTGTATTTCTTTACCTGATGACTTCAAGGCTGACATATTTTCCGTTCCCTCTCTTTACCATTTCTCCTGAGACATTCGATGCCACAGCCAGGTTGACAGGCGCTTGTCCAGTTTACCTACCCAACTTTCAATCTTCTGGATGTCACCACTAGCCAATGCCGCCCTTTCTTCCTGGGTCAAGGTGTAATATTCCTTCAGTGCCTCGTGAGGATTATCTGCCAGACGGGACATGAATTGAGGCTCATCAGCCGCTCTAGCCAGAACAGAGAGCACCGCCCATCTCCCAGCCAAGCCCTCTTTCGGGACAACTGTAGGCGCATTGATTAGTTTTTCAAGTACTTCAGGAGTAGTTTCCTCGGTCTTTCTGTGAATTTCCTTATCCATTTTGACACCTCCTTCTTTTATTTTGGTTTCCGCTATAAATATAGCGACTGTGAAGGTATCTCTCATCGGTCTTCAGCTCTAATTGCGATTGGGCTTTAGGTATGTACAAAAGTATCAGGCTAACCAAATGAGCGGTACTACCAGAGGAAACCTTGTGAAAGCTAAAACTAATAGCGTTTTGTCCATCAGTACTAGTTCTTTTGGACTTACAGTTGACAATGGCTTCAAACTACCTTAGAATGCCGAGACAATAAAGGGAGGTGGGCGGTGACAAATAGGGCGTGTTCGGCTATTATGTCAAGGGGGCAAGGCAGAGGCTCGGGGGTCAACTGCTTCAAGATTGTTTGTCACCGCCCACTCGGTACCCTCCTCTATTAAGGCATCACACCTGCGAGTCAGTTAAGTTAATGCCACCGAGTTTAACAGTTAATTCCAGATTACCTTGCTCGTATTAATTTGTTAATGCGATTCCTGGCCCTCCAGGATATTTAAAACTATCCGAACAGCTAAACTATAATCTGAACCTCTACTTGGAAATCAAGCCGATAGGTAACACCCATCTCCCGAACTTATCATTCAATACCACGGCTGCTGAGCCATAGACTGCTGCAGCACCGCAGACCAGTCCTTCTACTCCTGCCACCACTGGTGATAAAACACCAAAAAACACTGCTGCCAGCAAGAAGAACAGCATGGTCAAAGTTGCGAACACGAAGATATGCATAACGGACATTTTTAAGGTGCCTATGGTCATATAGCCCGTGAATATACCCCAGCATATGAATAACCAAGCCAGTCCTGAGTTCTCCATCTCTACTACACCAGTCCACTGTAGTAAAAAGTAAAAGCTCAATCCTAGCCAGAACAAACCATATGAAGTGAATGCAGTCAAACCAAAGGTGTCACCACGACGAGCATCTATTATGCCGGCAATAATCTGAGCCACACCCCCCCAGAAGAACCCGTATACCAGGGGTAGGGTGCCCTGAATCAAACCGAGGTTGTGTATCTGCAACAAAATAGTATTCAGTCCGAACCCAGCTAAGCCCAAAGCGCCTGGATTAGCCCACTGAACATCGTTTTGAGTCATCACCTTTGCCATACAAAATTGCCTCCTTATGCCTAACTTACTCCTGCCGGTCGCAACCAAAGGCTAGCCGAACCAGCAAGAAAAACTTTAAATCCTCTCCTTCACCAATACATCAACAACTGACGGGTCAGCCAGAGTACTAGTATCACCCAATTGCTCTACATCACCAGCAGCAATCTTAGTCAATATCCTTCTCATAATCTTGCCGCTCCTGGTCTTGGGCAACGCATCAGCAAACTGAATCTTGTCCGGTGTGGCTATGGGTCCAATCTCTTTGCGAACATGACTTACCAGCGCTTTTTTGAGCTCCTCAGACTTTTCTACACCAGCTTTTAGAGTAACGTAAGCATAAATGCCCTGCCCCTTTATCTCATGGGGCATACCGACAACTGCGGCTTCTGCCACCTTCTCGTGAGATACCAGAGCACTCTCGACCTCTGCTGTGCCTATACGATGTCCCGACACATTGATGACATCATCTATACGACCCATTAACCAGTAGAATCCGTCTTCGTCTACTCTGGCTCCGTCTCCTGTTGTATACACACCAGGGAACCGAACAAAGTAAGTGTTCTTGAACCTTTCCGGGTCGCCATACACCCGCCGCATAAGACCGGGCCATGGTCTCTTAATCACCAGGTAACCACCCTCGTTAACATCGGCAACAGAACCATCCTCTCTCAGTACCGCCGGTTCAACTCCTGGAAATGGCAATGTAGCCGACCCTGGCTTAAGTGGAGTAGAACCGGGTAAGGGAGTGATTAATACTCCGCCTGTTTCTGTTTGCCACCAGGTATCTACAATCGGGCATTTGCCTTTACCTATTACATTGTAATACCAAATCCAAGCCTCGGGATTGATGGGTTCCCCTACCGTGCCAAGAATGCGCAAGGAGCTCAAATCATGCTTGTTAGGCCAATCATCCCCCTCTCTCATTATCGCCCTGAGGGCAGTTGGAGCAGTATAGAAAATACTGACCTGGTACTTTTCTACAATGTCCCAGAACCTATCCGGATGAGGATAACTAGGCACCCCCTCAAACATAAGAACAGTTGCCCCGTAAGACAAAGGACCATAAACGATATAGGAGTGTCCTGTCACCCAGCCAATGTCTGCTGTACACCAGAAAGTGTCCTCTTCCTTCATGTCAAAAATCCACTTAAAGGTCTGATAGCAGTAAAGTAGATAACCTGCTTGAGTATGAAGAACTCCCTTTGGTTTCCCGGTGCTCCCACTGGTATACAGAATAAACAGAGGGTCCTCAGCATCCATAACCTCGGGCTCGCAATGTGTTTTAATACCATCAGCGGCCATCTCATCATCCCACCAATAGTCTCGCCCTTGCTTCATGGCTACCTCAATATTAGCCCTCTTGACCACTATCACGTCTTTCACCTTAGGACAGGAGGTAAGAGCTTCATCCGCGTTGTCCTTGCTCCGGATAATCTTGCCACCACGATAGTAGCCATCAACGCAAATAAGCACCGTCGACTCGCAGTCCAGCATCCTATCCCTCAAGGCATCGGCGCTGAAACCACCAAAAACAACACTGTGAATAGCACCAATTCTGGCACAAGCCAGCATTGCAATCGGTAGCTCAACAATCATAGGCAAATATATAGATACTCTGTCTCCTTTTTTAACGCCATGTTTCTTCAGTACATTGGCGAATTTGTTTACCTCTCTATATAGCTGCTGATAAGTGAGTATCCTGCTATCACCAATATCACCTTCCCAAATCAATGCCGCTTTATTTCTTCTCCATGTCCTGACATGTCTGTCCAGACAATTGTGACAAACGTTGATTTTACCCCCCACAAACCACTCATGCTTGCCCTCCTTGAAATTCTCAACGAGCACCTTGTCCCATCTCTTGTACCAATCCAGTTGCTCCGCCATTTCACCCCAGAACCCTTCAGGGTCATTAATAGATGCTTGATATATTTCTTTATATTCAACCAGACTCCTGACGTACGCTCTATCGCTCAGTTTCTCCGGAGGATTGAAAACTCTTTTTTCACCCATCATTGAGGTGATTGTTTTAACATCTGCCATTACTAAACTCCTTTCGAAACCTGGACAACTTCGACCACCTGACAGCTCATACCTGTGAAGTAACACCCAGTAACTGGGCATATGCCTGGCGCAGCCTAGTTGCTACTACACGTGCTATTCCCCTGGATGTTCTGCAACCTATTTCAGACTTGGTAACACACAGAGCGGATAACTCCTGCCCGTCAAACGCCAGCACCTTTGTCTTCTCCAAAGCTTTCACTGTAGCCGTGCAAATATACGGGTCAAGCATAGCCGACCAACCAAATACCTCATAGTCAGTTACAGCTTGAACCTGGCGCTGAGCAAGTGGACCAACTTCCAGAATAATCCCTACCGTGCCATTTTCGACCACGTATAGTTTTTCTTCCTTGCAACCTTGCTTGCAGATAATCACCCCGGCTTCAAACTCTGCATAATCGCACATTCTCTCCACTTCGCGAAGCTGCTTATCATCCAAAGTCCTGAACACTTCACATTTTCTCAACACATCAATTTTCTTCATTTTTCCGACCCTCCTATACTTTTTGCCTGTTCAGCCAGAACCAGTCCCTCACCAGCCATCACGTGGCTGTGTTAAATTACCCTCAGCCGTGACAGCCAGCATCGGTCATAGACCTAGCTCCTGTACGCTCAGAGCGAAGCCTGAACACCCTCTGGGCGGTGTTGTAAAGACCACGCAAACCCAAAAATAAGAAAAACGCTACAAGACATAGGACAATAGAACCCACAAAACCTGCTACTGCGATAAACTGCAAATTCACTGTCCCTATCTCCTTTACCATTTCTCCTGCGACAGTCTATACAATAGCCAGGTTGACAAACGCTTATCTAACTTGCCCACCCAGCTCTCAATCTTCTGGATATCACCGCTGGCTAGAGCCGCCTTCTCTTCACTGGTTAATGTATAGTATTCCTTAAGTGCTATATGAGGGTCATCAGCCAGACGGGACATGAACTCAGGTTCATCAGCCGCCCTAGCCAGAACAGATAGTATCGCCCACCTTCCAACTAAACCATCCTTGGGGACAACGGTAGGTGCTTTTATCAGCTCTTCTATCTCTGCAGCAGTTTCTTCAGTCTTTCCGCGAACACGCTTATCCATCCCTGTCACTCCATTCGCCTTTGACTCGTTTTGCTGCTCTTAATGTAGCAATTGCCAGCCAGGCTCTCATCGGTCTTTAGCTCTAATTTCCGATAGTACTTTGGACTATATTCCAACACTAAGCATTCGGAGGGGCGGACCACACGATAATTGTTTCTTTCGGGTGATATATCTTATAATTAGTATTAAATTGGCTGGGTGTTACATAATGAAGACGAAGACCAGAATTTTAATCGCCGATGACCATCCACTTTTGCGTGAAGCACTGTGTCAGGTATTTTCCAATCAAAAAGACATGGAGATAGTTGGCCAAGCGAACAATGGCGAAGAAGCTATCAACCTGACTTCACAATTGAAGCCAGACATTCTGGTTATGGATATCATGATGCCAAAGTTCGATGGTCTCGAAGCTAGTCGACAGATTAAGAAAATCGCTCCCAACACAGCCATATTGATTCTCACTGCCTATGATGACGATAATTATGTTCTTGGATTACTGGAGGCCGGAGCCACAGGTTACCTGCTGAAGAGCGCTCGAGGACAAGACTTGGTGGAAGCTGTGAGGGCTATAAGGGCTGGTGAATCAGTACTCCATCCTAAAATCATTGAGAGGTTGCTCAAACAAGCCATGGTCAAACCAACAGAAGGCGTGGACCGCAAAATAAAGGACCTTCTAAGCGACCGGGAGACAGAAATGCTGAAGCTACTGGCTACGGGAATGAGCAACAAGGAGATAGCCGAAAAACTGTGTCTCAGTCTGCGTACTGTCAAGGCGCACATGTCCAATATCTTCACCAAGATGAATGTCGCTTCGCGAAGTGAAGCCCTGGTTGAAGCACTCAGGAAAGGGCTACTTACATTAAAAGATATCAAGCAAGACAATTCTTCAGCAGAACAGAACTGACCGATGCTTGAACTAGCATACATGACGAATAAATAAACGGAGAGAAGCATCCACAACAATGTCAAATAGATGGCGAATATTCCACATCTGTTTTCTAACTCTGCTCTTATTAGTTCTGACTATATCTCACTACCACGAGCTTCTAGCTGGGATACCTGTAATAGGTGAGATATCTGCTACTTCGTTCTTTGGTCTATCAGAGCATGCCATAGAGCGATTCATTTATATCTTGCTAGTAATATACGCTGGCTGGTTACTGGGAATAAAAGCCGGCATCGCCGCATGGCTGGTATCTGCTCTTGCTATGTTGCCTTGGGCTCTATTTATGTCCACCAGCCCCCTAGACGCCATAACCGAGAGCATCGCTGCGCTTACTATCAGCGGCTTAAGCCTTGCGCTAATTCAAATGCGTCGGGGATGGCGTAGACAGCAGAAAAAACTGCGTGGAATCAAGGTAGCCTTAAAAACATCCCAGGAAAACTACGAGGAGCTTTTTACTAACGCCAGTGATGCCATCTGGGTCCATGACCTTAATGGTAAGATAATTATAGCCAACAAAGCCTGTGAGAAGCTCAGTGGCTACCCGATAGCCGAAGGAGTAGGCAAAAGCGTCTCTGAATTTATGTCCCCCGATGCGCTGAGCATAGCTAGAGAAATCAAAAACAAGCTCATGCAAGGACAAGCCATAGACCAGCGCTACGACCAGAGATTAATCAAGAAAGATGACTCGGAAGCGATTATAGAACTGTTTACCCGTCTAATCAGAGACGATAATGGCAAGCCAATTGCCTATCAAAATATCGCTCGTGATGTAACAGAGGAAAGAAGACTGCGGGACAACCTCCGCTTCCAAATTCACAAAACCCTCATGGCACAGGAGGAGGAACGAAAACGCATTGCTCGGGAACTACATGATGATGTCGCCCAGTCTATATTATTATTATCACGCCAACTGGATATCCTTATATCCGATGGCCACAAAATACCAAAGGCTTCAATAAGCGAGCTAGAGCGCATACAAACCATAGCCAACGAGACCTACAAAAGCCTACAGCGTTACGCACGTGACCTCAGACCAAGCATCTTAGACCAAATGGGGCTGGTAGCAGCATTGAATTGGCTGGCTGAGGAACTCAGTAAAGAACTGGATATCAAAACTACGGTTAAAGCGGATAAATTGCCTTCACTTCCCCCAGAAACAGAGCTAGCCATGTTCCGCATTGCTCAGGAGACATTGAACAATGTCCGGAAACATGCTCAAGCTTCCGAGGTCAACATTACAGTGAAACTCGATTCGAATAATGTAAAGATGACTATCATAGACAACGGCAAGGGCTTTTCGACGTCTAGATTGACCGGCGACCTGGCAAGAGAAGGAAAGCTCGGCGTCTTGGGAATGGAAGAGCGAGCACGTCTTATCGGAGGTGACTTGAAGATAAAATCAGAACCAGGCAAAGGTACAACTGTGCTCGCTAGAGCACCTATCTAACTTGACAGAGAGGCTCATCATGCCGCATTTTGAAAACTAATGCCTACATTACCACAACTTGTATCAGATAAAACAGGTAAAATCAGTATTTAGAAAATGGCATTATCTGACACTACACAAGTTAAACAACTTATCGCTCAGGCTCTAGCCGAAGACCTTGGCTGGGGAGATGTGACTACAGAGGCATTGGTGCCTGATACGCAACAAGGCAAGGCATCGATAATAGCTAAAGCAAGAGGAACAATAGCTGGAGTCGAGGTAGCCAAACAGGTTTTTCTTAAAGTCGATCCCAGATTGAAGATGGATATTCTTGTGAAGGACGGCACTGAAGTTAAGCTCAGAGACGTGATAGCCAGAATAGAAGGCAAGACCTCAAACATACTAAAAGCCGAGCGGGTTGCCTTAAATTTCCTGCAACATCTCAGTGGCATAGCTTCGGAAACAGCCCGTTATGTCCAAGCCGTGAAGGGGCTACCTGTCAGCATTACCGACACCAGAAAAACTATACCGGGATTAAGAACACTGGAAAAATACGCTGTGCAAATCGGCGGCGGCAAAAACCATCGCATGCATTTAGGAGACGGTGTTCTTATTAAGGACAACCATCTGGCAGCACTTCGCAACCAAGGGATAAGAATACAAGAAGTTATAGCCAGAGCCCGACAAAAGGCTCCTAAAAAGCTGAGAGTAGAAATTGAAGTCAAGACTATAGAGGAAGCTATTGAGGCTGCTGAATCTGGAGCCGATCTTATAATGCTTGATAATATGAACCTTAAAGATATGCGTCAGGCTGTCCAGCTAATTAAAGGCAGCGCCTTAACCGAAGCCTCCGGAGGAATTACTCTAGATAGAGTTAGAGCAGTTGCTGAAACAGGCGTTAATCTCATCTCAGTCGGAGCTCTTACACACTCCGCCAAAGCCTTGGACATCAGTTTGGAGCTTGAGTTAGCTTAATTTCCTAGCTACTTCACATCGAAGATGTCCTTTCTATCCCAGTCAGCCCATAGCCACCAAGATATCTTCTCCACCTCTTCCCAATATTCAGAGGTAAACTTCCCATCCTTCGTGTATTTTGATTGAGCTTCAGCAATCTTAGCTTCCAATTGCGACTTATAATTCTCCTTTAATTCGAGCCGTACAGTCCTACCTTCATAAGTGAACTCAGCAGCATAATTGCTCTTCGTCTTGTCAATGAGCAAAGTATCATAAGCAGCCGAACACAAAGTAGCAGCCAGGATCCCATCGTTTATGCAACTCAATGGATATTTGCTACCCCATGCTTCCGAGACTACCTTCATCTCTTTCCGCGGTGCATTTAGCAGTTCCCTCGCATGGAGTCCCATCTTGGTCCCAACCAATATATATGCACCAAGATGTCCATGAATCTCATTTGCCAGAATATTGGCTTCGAACTCTTCTCTGCCATATTTCTCTAAGATACCATCATGTATAAGCTCCTCAATTTCTTTTATATAAATGTCGTCCTGGATTGGTAATCCGCTTTTGAAAGTGACAAGGTTAGAAGAGGTCACAGCAGATGAAGTTGTCTCAGCACAAGCCGATAAGAAAACCGAACCGACTACTAAAATGAGATTAATAAATGCAAGAACTATAATTGACCATTTTTTCCCCACGTCCTATCTCCTTTCTAATAATTATTGCAGTTGCAATTAATTGCAACAAATTTAAAAATAAAACCCTTCCTATCACCTCCTTTCATCAGTTTTTGTGTTTTATAAGTTAGGTTAGCACCAGGTCGACGCCACCAGCTACCCTCAAGACCTTCCCTTATTCAGCTTCTCCAGAGCCTTAAGCAGGAATTCGCTGGCCTTGCCCATATGTTGACTGCCTTCAACCATATCATGGCAAACTGCAGCTCCCCCAGAACCACTGGCTTTCTCTGCCCACCTACCGAATCCATCGGCACGTTCCCGGTTATACTAAACCCAGTGGGTTATACAGTATCTTAACTTTCTCCCTCTCCGTCTAGGCCATCACAGATAGCTCTCCACGGAATCTACCGCCGGGGCTAAACCATGAGCCCTGAGCAAACCGATATCGTTTAAAATATCCTCAGTACCTCCCAAAGCCACTATTTTCCCCCCATCCAATACTACTGTCCGCTGACATAGAGTCCTTACCAATTCCAGGTCATGCGTGGCAATGATTTTGGTCATCGGAAGCTGTCGCAGCAGTTCAATTAAAGACCACTTGCTCCTAGGGTCAAGATTGCTAGTAGGTTCATCGATAACCAGAACTTCAGGGTCTAAAGACAAAACAGTAGCAATGGCAATACGTTTTTTCTCGCCAAAGCTGAGATGATGAGGTGAACGTTGCTCATAGCCATCCATACCAACCCACTCCAGAGCCCGCTTCACACGCCGTCTCACTTCAGACTCGGAATAGCCCATACTTATAGGACCGAAAGCAACATCATCAAAAACGCTAAGTGAGAAAAGTTGGTCCTCAGGGTCCTGAAATACCAGCCCAACCTTTTTCCTTATCTCCTTCAGATTCTTCTCCCCCATAGCTAAGCCACAAATTTCCACAGTACTATTGCCACGGAGAATGCCATTAAGGTGAAGCAAAAGTGTTGATTTTCCAGCACCATTGGGTCCAATCATCGCCAAATTCTCACCGGCACAGACGACCAGGTCAACATGCTGCAGCCCCTGATGTCCATCAGGATAACTAAAGGAAAGGTTTTTGATTTCTACAATTTTATCCATAACCCAGCAATCCTACCACCAGATAACACATGGAAAAATAAGCATGAGACAAAAGATAGCGCTGAAGTAAGCATCAGCCGGCCTGAAGTGCAAACTTTGCAGCGTGCGAATCTGACCATCAAAACCTCTGGATAACATAGCGGCATAAATCATTTCACCCCGCTCATAGCTCCTGATAAACAAGGTACCGACCATGTTACCAATGGTCTTAAGTTGATACATCCGGTTGCCACCGAGGTTTCGGCTATCGCGTGCCTGCTGCATTCGCATAACCTCATCAGCCAGAACAAAAATATAGCGATACATAAAAGAAAGTATTAATATCATCACCTGCGGCACGCCTAATTGTCTTAAGCCTTTTAGCAATTCGGCAAGTTTAGTTGTCGATGACAATAAAACAAGAGCTAAAATACAGAGCCAAGCTTTTACCATCACATTCGCCAGAATAAACAAGCCACTGTAAGTTACCGAGACTTGCCACAGCCAGATATTATAGCTGCCAGCTACCTCTCCTTCCTTGAAAAAGGGGATAAAAACAGCAATCAGCAAAACAAATGGAAAAATCACCAGGGACCTTTTTAGAACATAAAGCGGAGGTAACTTGGAGAGAATTAGCAGAAAAGAGATTATGCAGAAATAAAAGACGAACACTCTCCAATTGCTAGCCGGCGTCAATACTACAGCCGCTATAAAAGCCAAGCTAGCAACGAGCTTAGTCCGCGGGTCAAGCCTGTGGATAAAGCTATCTAAGCCGCTATATTCGTCAATAAAACTATGCTTCACCTTTTGCTCTCAATAATTTGGCTAGTCCATAACCGATGCCAAAAAGGATAAGAGTGCCTACTATTCCAGCCAGAATTGTGGCCGCAGCCTCATTAGTCACACCCGGTACCACATAGTCAGGCATAACTTTATATAAAGGCTCAAGAGCTGAGCTCAAAAAACCTTTATCTGCAGCCACTCTTTCCAAACCATCTGGCGACGAAGAAGCCAGAGGAGACAATATAGCCAAAAGCAAAGCTAGAATAAGAACTCCATGCCACCATTTAAACTTCATTTCCGCCTTTACCTCCTTAAGCAGCTTGTTGCAGTTCCAGCAGGTCGGCACGCGTAGCCATAATTAGGGCGACCACCGCAACTGTGATAAGCCCTTCACCGACACCGATGAACATATGAACTATCCCCATCGCCGGGACGGCTACTTGCCAAGGTACAGTGCCCGAAATAGCCAGCTCGGCAGCACAAGCCAACGCCGATACCAATACCGACATCCAACCGCTTATTCCAGCGGCGACCAACCGTCCCGTCTTACTGCCCCTCATAACTCTAAATATACCTTTATAAGTAAAGTAACTGACAAACACGGCAATCACGCCCATATTGAGTATGTTCGCGCCTAGCGCCAGCAGACCACCATCTTGAAATATAAGGCACTGGACTATCAGCACACAGCTCATTATCAGTACCGCCGACCAAGGACCTAATATGATTGCAGCCAGCGCTGCGCCTACAAAATGCCCGGAAGTCCCGCCAGCCACCGGAAAATTCAACATTTGCGCCGCAAAGATAAAGGCGGCTAAGACACCCATCATGGGCACCTGCTTTTCCCCCATCTTCTTATTCGTCGCCTTTACCGCATAAGCTACGCTGCCAGCAGCCAGGACAATTCCAGCCGCTGCCACCGGAGTACTAATGAAGCCATCCGGAATATGCATCGAAACACCCCCCTTAATAAATTAATTCAATTAAATGCAATTGCAATAAATTGCATTAAACCTAAAAAAGATTGCTATTCACCCTGGCACTGAGAGCACAGACCGAAAACAGCCGTATGCTTCAAATCAGCCTTAAACTGATACATGTCGGATAAAGCTCCTTCCAAAGGAGTCAGTGCCGACTCAGGCAAGTCGATGATTCTACCACATCTCTGGCACACAAGATGATGGTGATGTCCTTTCTCCGCTGGATGAAAACGAACGCACCCGTCTCCTAAGGCGATTTCGGTAACCAGCCCAAGTTCCTTCAATAAATCTAATGTCCGGTAAACCGTAGAAATATTGGCATAAGGATACTTGGCTTTAACCTGTGAATAAATCTCCTCAGCACTAACATGCCTGTCAGCTTCATGCAACGCCTCGACCACCATCATCCGCTGCGGCGTCAACCGATAGCCCCTCCCCCTGAGTACTTGACCACAACTCATATCGCTAAAAGTATAGCATAGAGAGGAATAAAATGCAACCAGTTGCATTAGCAATCATTTGAAACTTAGTAAAACTTATTCCTACTGCTCAATGCTATTGTAACCGGACCATCATTATGTATTTCCACCAACATATGTTGTTGAAATCTGCCCGTCTCCACTTTCAGACCGGTATCACGTACCCTGGCAATAAAAAAATCAACCAAAGCTTCAGCCTGCTCCGGTGGTGCTGCCTCCTCAAAACTAGGTCTACGTCCTTTCCGGGTATCCGCTAAAAGAGTGAACTGGCTGACAATCAGAATCTCACCGCCAATGTCCAGTGCCGAAAGATTGAACTTGCTGGCTTCATCAGCAAAAATGCGAAGATTGACTACCTTATCAGCCAGGTAAAGAGCGTCTCTCTCTGTATCCCCCTGAGCCACACCAACGAGGACAACTAACCCCGGTCCTATCTCTCCAACCAACTCACTATCCACCATTACCGATGCTTCGGTAACCCTCTGCACTAATGCCTTCAAAACGCCTCCTATCTCATAATCTAACCCTGAAAAGCCTGCCTTGATATTTTACGCAAGCAGTCTAGCTAAGACAAATTGACAGCTAAAATTTGATAGAGTACAATGGTTTTTGCGTAAGATACGGAGGACCTCTCATGATAGAGATGACGATTGACAGCATTCGGGTAAGTCTGATGAATTATCAGCACGTGGTAATCCTGAGAGAGAAAGCATCAGACCGCTACTTGCCCATCTGGATAGGCCCAGCTGAGGCAGATGCTATATCAATAAAATTGCAAAATGTTGACCTAGCACGCCCGATGACCCACGATCTTCTGAAAAGCACAATCTTCGCACTAGAATCCACATCAGGAACTGAGATAAGCAAAATTGTTGTAAACGACCTCCGCTCAGACACATTCTATGCCCAGATTATTCTCGAATCCACTGATGGGCCGAAAAAGGTTAGTATAAAATTCCCCTCTGAGGGCAGTTCGCACAGAGGGCACGACAATGGGTCACGGATATCTCTTATCTGGCAGGGAAAAGAACACAAACTCAAAATAGCGAATGAATGGCAAGAATCCAACGACCGATACATCGAAGCAATAAATGATGACGGCCTGATGTTTGTGCTCCGCTTTGACAAGACCAATGAACAATGGTTGCTCATCAAGATAAAGCTTGATGCCCGTCCCAGCGATGCAATCGCTTTGGCAGTAAGAGTAACAGTACCTATATATGTTGAGGAAGCAGTTCTGGATAAGGCTGGCATAATACTCGACCGCGAAACAGGAAAGCCCATTCCCCTAGATAAAAGCACAGATAAGCCAGGCAGTAAGGGTAAGGTTGACGAGCAAGAGTTGAAAAAACTGTCAGCTTTCTCCGATTTCATTAACACCCTTAACCTGGACGACATAGGAAAGCATAAATCATAAAACAGACTCACAGATGCACTACAGTTACAAAGCCTGCTTAATGGCTCAACAGGGTTTTAGCTAAGTTTCCCGGTCAAATTTGCAGGGGAAATGTAGATTTTCGTCTAACAAACATGATGGGTGTGGATAAGAGCCGCGATGGGCAGACGCCTAACTGATAAAGCCAAACTAATGCACTCCATCAGCATTTTGGGGCATCGTCTTTTAGTACATATAAAAATTAGTCCTAAGGTCGATGACGGCTATTTCTCAACCTGCTAGACTAAATATGTAGGCAAAAATGATACCAAATCAAGAAGGGCGAGGCTTTTGCAAGCCTCGTAACTAAAAAAGCCACAATATTACTAAAAAGCAGACTAAAGAAATAGCAACATGAATTCAGCCCAAGAGAACATCTACCATATGGCACAACAGCCTAAACCCCGTAAACCAAGCTCTCGGGAATGGGCTAAGCCTCTGTGGCTTATTTTAAATGTAGGCTGGTACGTAGCTTTGAGTCTCGTCATACCGACCAGCATCGGTTACTGGCTTGACCGCCCACAGAGATTCGATACACATCCTCTATATACCATTGTTGGATTTGGTATAGGCACGGTGATTGCCTTCTACGGTCTTTACCACATGCTTCGCCGCTTCTACCTAGAACAAAAGGAGCAGGAAAAAGGCAAAGGATTGAAATAGCACAATGAACATGGGATGTGGCTGCTCAACAAAGATATTCGCCGGGGTAATTATTATTCTTTTGGCACTCCTTTTGACCGGACTAATTATTGGACCACTGGGTTCCACTCTGCTGGGCATCAAAGCACCTAGCTTCTTAGACGTCTCCAAACCAAATGTCGAACTCCCATCAGAAGGCATATTCCATATCTCCATGTTCACTATTACAAATACTCTTATTGCTTCCTGGCTTACTATAATCGTTTTAATCAGCTTAGTTTATGCCTGCACCCGTAAGATGAAACTAATACCAGGAAGGCTACAAAGTCTAGCCGAATTAATTGTAGAAACACTACTGAACTTCGTTCAAAATGTAGCAGGGGAGAAGAATGCTCGCACTCTTTTCCCCGTGGTAGCCACTATCTTCCTTTACGTTTTGACTAATGCCTACCTGGCTCTTTTACCATTCTTTGGGACCATAGGTATTACCGAGCACGATGGCACTTTTATACCTTTGCTACGCGCTGCCAATACGGATATCAACCTCCCCCTTTCTATCGCCATAATCTCCTTTGTCTGCGTTGAATTTTGGGGGCTACGTTCACTCGGTTTCTTCCATTATATCAATAGCTTCTTCAATTTTGGTCAACTACGTGATGGCTTCGTAAGTTTATTTAAAGGAAAGATACGCCCCGCCATCAGTGGTATTATGTTTGGCTTCATTAATCTGTTCATAGGCGGACTAGAAATTCTCAGCCATTTTATTAGGATAATCAGCTTCACTTTCCGTCTCTTTGGCAACATGACTGCCGGTGAGATATTGCTTTTAGTTGTCTCGTTTCTCATACCACTAGTAGCATCTATTCCTTTCTATGGGCTAGAATTACTAGTCGGCGTGCTTCAAGCATTGATCTTCGCTGGATTAACACTTGTATTTGGCGTTATTGCCATGGCTCCACATGTTGAGGAGCCAGAGCATGCAAATTAAAAGGAGGACACATATGGACGCAGAAACTATGAAAATGTTAGCTGCAGGACTGGCCGGTGGACTAGGCATGATAGGTCCTGGCATAGGTCTGGGACTTATTGGCTTCGGTGCCATGCAAGCCATTGGACGCAACCCTGAAGCCAGAGGACCAATCTTGACAAATATGATTTTGATTGGGGCCTTAGCTGAAGCAGTCGGAATCTACGCTCTGATAGTGGCTATCCTACTAGCTTTAGTAGTATAACAAGGAGAATTAGAAATGGAAGAAGGCGGTTTGCCAGGTTTCATAGGTGGCCTTATAGGCGCAGCCATAACGATCGGGATTGTAGTAGCTTTCAGTATGATTATAATTGTCTTTATGTTTGCCTAGGTACGATTTTCATGGCTCTCGATCCGACATTAATGCAGGCGCTGGTGCCTAAATATCCCCATAGGGGCAATAAATGAACTAACAAGTTAGGTGATGACATGGAAGGTATTGGAATTAACCTACCGCTGTTGGTGGCTTTTCTCATAAACTTTGCCATTTTGTTTACATTACTCAGTATATTCTTATATAAGCCGGTGCTCAAGATGCTTGATGAGAGGCAGACCAAGATAAGAGAGAGCATGGAGCAAGCCGAAAAAATCAAACAAGAAACAGCACGCAGCGAAGAGGAAATCAAAGCCCACTTGGAAAAGGCACGCAAAGAGGGACAAGCTGTAATAGCCCAGGCGACGCAAATAGGAGAAAGACTCAAGGAAGAGGCTAAAGACAGCGCCCGCCAAGAGGCTGAGTCCCTGATTTCTAAGGCACGCACCGAGATACAACGGGAGAGGGATAAGACCATTGAAGAACTGCGCGCTGAATTTGCCGATATCGCCATCTTGGCTGCAGAAAAGGTAATCAAAGAAACGGTAGACAAAAAGAAGCACCGAAAACTTATTGATGAAGTACTCAAGGAGAGCACTACTTTTAAAAAATCGTAGAAGGCTAATAATCAAATGCCGATAACAACTTCTGTCAAACGCTATGCCCAAGCGGTTTTCGAGATTGCTCTGGAAAGCAAAAAGCTGAAAGAGTGGCAATCTAACCTGGGGAAAATTGCCCAGCTAGCACGAAACACCGAGTTTACAACCCTAGTAGAAAACCCGAAGATAACGTTTGAACTGAAGGCAAAGTTAGTACGGGAAATACTAGGAAAAATAAATCCTATGGCTCTGAATCTCGTTTATCTCCTTATTGCTAAAGGCAAGCTCAAAGACGCCGGAAAACTTGCAGACGAATATGAACGCTTATTAAACGACCACTATGGAATAAAAAGTGCTGAGGTTACCACTGCCATCGCACTTGATCGTACAGAAAGAGAAAAGCTTAGTCATCACCTTGAGACAATTGTCGGCAAGAAAGTCAGTATCAAAATCCAAGTCAACCCAGATATTCTAGGCGGTTTCATTGCCAGAATAGACGATAGCCTTATTGATGGCAGCATCCGTAACAAACTAGAAATGTTAAAGAAAGGTCTAGCTTAAACCAGGAGATAACTACCCATAAAGGGGGGACAAGATGACAGCAGAAGGACGAGATATAGTCTCAGTCATTAAAGAGAACATCAAGCAGTTTGGTTCTACTGTGACCATGGTAGATGTAGGCACGGTAATCAGCGTCGGCGATGGTGTTGCCCAAATTCATGGGCTCGGTGGTGCTAAATATAACGAACTTTTGGAATTCCCCAACGGGATTATGGGGTTAGCACTCAATTTAGAAGAGGATAATGTAGCTGCGGTTATTCTCGGCGATTTCAGCCATATTAAAGAAGGAGACGAAGTACGCTCCACTGGAAGAGTAGTTGAAGTGCCTGTAGGTGACGAACTTATCGGCCGTGTGGTCGACCCACTAGGCAACCCATTAGACGAGCTGGGACCGATTAAAACAGCCAAGACGCGGCCAGTGGAAAGAGTAGCACCGAACGTGGTAATGAGACAACGAGTAAACACACCAGTATACACAGGTATAAAGGCGATAGATGCTCTGATTCCAATCGGTAGAGGCCAACGCGAGTTAATTATAGGCGACAGGTCCATAGGCAAATCAGCAATCGCTATCGATACCATCATCAACCAGAAAGACGGTGATCTCATCTGCATTTATGTAGCTATTGGCCAAAAAACATCCAAGGTGGCACAGGTAATAGGAATATTTCAGAAATATGGGGTCATGGAAAATAGCATAGTCGTAGCAGCTAACGCCTCTGATCCAGCACCATTGCAGTATTTAGCCCCTTACTCTGGCTGTGCTATCGGCGAAGAGTTCATGGAACAAGGAAAAGATGCGCTTGTTATCTATGATGATTTAACCAAGCACGCATGGGCTTATCGACAGCTATCACTAATACTCAGGCGTCCACCCGGTCGTGAGGCATATCCCGGCGATGTCTTCTACCTCCACAGCCGACTCCTTGAACGAGCTGCCAAGCTGGATGAAGAACATGGTGGTGGCTCACTCACCGCCCTCCCTATAATAGAAATTCAAGCCGGTGACCTGGCTGCCTATATCCCAACCAATGTTATCTCTATTACTGACGGGCAGATTTATCTTGAAACAGACATGTTTAACAGCGGTATCCGTCCAGCATTAAACATTGGCTTATCAGTATCAAGGGTAGGTGGCAACGCACAGACCAGAGCTATGAGACAGGTAGCTGGTAGATTGAGAATCGATATGGCCCAATACCGCGAGCTAGCCACCTTTGCCCAATTCGGCACTGCTGATTTGGATAAAGCCACCCGGTCCCAACTAGAACGTGGGCAACGGATCACCGAAGTATTGAAACAACCTCAATACGTCCCGATGCCCTTAGAAAAAGAGGTTAGCATTCTGTATGCTGTCACGAATGGCTATCTAGATGATGTGCCACTAGAAAAGATCGCTGCTTTTGAACAGGACTTTCATAGGTTCATGGAGACAAATCATCCTGACATAAACCAGCGTATCTTGACTGATAAGGAAATTAAACCAGAAGTCGAAGAGAAATTAAAATCAGCAATAGCGGAATTCAAGAAAAGCGTAGCTTACTAAAGGAAAAAATGATTAGTCCACGGCTGCTTCGTAGACGTATTCGCAGTGTCCAGAGCACAGCTAAAATCACCAGGGCAATGGAAATGATTGCTACTGCCAAGATGAGGCGAGCTCAAGAACAAGCTTTAGCTGGACGTCCCTACAGCGACAAAATCGGTCAGATAATCTCTGACCTCGCCGTCGAGTCTGCAAAGACTGGTCCGCTACATCCCTTGCTGGCAAAGAGAGATGTGAAGAGAATAGCTGTAGTACACGTCACTACAGATAGAGGCCTATGCGGTGGTCTTAACGCAAATATGAATCGCTTAACAACTAATTTCATTCTGGAGCAAAGTGTGCCGGTTACGCTTATCACCATCGGTCGCAAAGGGCGAGATTTCATGACGCGTTATAGACACGATATCCGTGCAGAGTTTACTAAGATTAGCGATCGGCCTACATTGCTTGAAACACTGCCTATTTCTCATATTGTTGTCGATGACTACACAAGCGGCTATATCGATATGGTCTATCTAGCCTACACCCAATTCATTACTACAATGACCCAAAGACCCACGTTAGAGCCATTGCTTCCTGTAGAACCGTCTGCAATACCCAAAACAGAAACCACAGAATATATTTACGAACCAGGCCCCGAGTTTGTTCTAGGTGAACTTCTACCACGTTTTGTAGAGATGAAGGTTTACCATGCTATTCGCGAGGCCATTGCCAGCGAGCAATCAGCTCGAATGGTCGCCATGCGAAATGCCACCGATAATGCCAATGAGGTTATCTCTGACCTCACCCTTACTTTAAACAAAGCCCGTCAGGAGATGATTACCAAAGAACTCCTTGACATTACTGGAGGCGTCGAAGTTCTACACTAGAGGAGGTGACACATTGACAAAAGGCAAAGTAGTTCAAGTAATCGGCACAGTAGTCGACGTAGAATTTCCCCAAGAAGCGTTACCGGAGATATACAATGCCATTGAGATTAATCAAAATGGCAACAGAATTGTTCTCGAAGTTCAGCAACATGCAGGCAATAATTGGGTTCGCTGCCTAGCTTTATGCCCTACTGATGGATTAGAAAGGGGAGCCGAGGCAATTGACACCGGAGCACCAGTGACTGTACCTGTAGGGAAAGCCACTCTAGGGCGGCTGTTTAATGTCTTCGGCGAACCATTAGACAATCTTGGCAGCGTAGCAACCAAGGAGAAACTTCCAATTCATCGTCCTCCACCCCCACTAGAAGAACAAGAAACAACAACACAAATGCTGGAAACAGGTCTGAAAGTAATAGACTTGATTACTCCTTTTACTAGAGGTGGTAAGATTGGCGCTTACGGCGGCGCTGGAGTGGGCAAGACTGTCATCATAATGGAGTTGATTCATAATATTGCCACTGAGCATGGCGGTTTCTCCGTCTTCGCCGGAGTTGGCGAAAGGTCAAGAGAAGGTAACGACCTTTGGCGAGAGATGAAAGAATCTGGCGTTATAGAAAAGACCATGATGGTCTTTGGACAAATGAACGAACCCCCCGGAGTCCGAGCACGAATTGGACTTACTGGCGTAACCATGGCAGAATATTTCCGTGAAGCAGAAGGACAGGATGTACTTTTATTTATTGACAACATTTACCGCCACATCTTGGCTAATATGGAGGTATCAGCACTTCTTGGCCGCATGCCATCCGCAGTCGGCTACCAACCCACACTGGCTACCGATGTCGGTGAGCTAGAAGAAAGAATCACCTCCACAAAGAGAGGCTCCATCACTTCATTTCAAGCCATATATGTGCCTGCTGATGACTATACAGACCCAGGAATCGTGACCACTTTTGGACACCTCGACGGTGTAATTTCGTTGGAACGCTCTATAGCCGAACTAGGTATCTACCCTGCCGTCGACCCATTAACCTCGACCTCCCGCATTCTCGACCCACAAGTTGTCGGTGAAGAACATTATCAAGTTGCCCGCAATGTGCAACGAGTGTTACAACGCTACAAAGACCTTCAAGACGTAATCGCCATATTAGGCATGGAAGAGTTGAGCGATGAAGATAAACTTACCGTAGCCAGAGCCCGTCGTATCCAAAGGTTCCTATCCCAACCCATGTTTGTTGCCGAGGCTTTCACCGGCACCGAAGGCAAATACGTTCCCATAAAAGAAACTGTCCGCGGTTTCAAGGAAATACTAGAAGGCAAGTATGACCAGCTTCCAGAGGCAGCTTTTTTCATGGTTGGAACAATTGAAGAAGCAGTAGCCAAAGCTAAGAAACTCGAGGGCGAGTAATGGCAACCTTAAGGCTTGAAATTATAACCGCCGAGCGTCAAGTTTTCGCTGACGACGTCAACGTGGTGGTTGCCCCGGGCATAGAAGGAGAGCTGGGCATACTACCCCACCATGCTCCACTGATGACAATGCTCAAACCTGGAGAATTGCTCATCAGAAAAGACAGCGAAGAAACATACATGTCTGTTTCTGGTGGTTTCCTTGAGATACGTCCCGATAAAATCATAATCCTGGCTGATGCCTGTGAGCGCGCCGAGGAAATCGATATTGAGCGCGCTGAAGAGGCTAAACGACGAGCTGAAGAACGACTCAAGACTCATCCACCAGAACTGGACGTGGCACAAGCACAAGCTGCTCTTCTTCGTTCTCTTGTACGTCTTAAAGTAGCTGAAAGGAGACGCCGAAAATCGACACCAGGGAGATAATCATCCTTCAGAAAATCGAATGGCTATCTATCGGAATTACAGGAGATTACACTTACCAGATCACAGACTCGCAGTGTACCTGACAGATAATCTATAGTATCTCAAGCCTGACACGAATACCCTCTTTAGTCGCCACCACGCGCAGCAAGGTTCGCATCGCCTCAGCAACACGGCCCTGCCTTCCAATCACCCTCCCCTTATCGTCTGGAGCAACTTCCAACTTCACCACCACCATACCCTTGTCATCAGTTTCCTCAGTAACCTTTACATCATCAGATGCGTTAACAATAGCCTTGGCAATGTACTCTATTAGCTCCTTCATTATGATGACTCCTCAGTTGTTGATTTGGTTTTGACTGTGAGTTTCGTCTTTCTCGGTTTTGTTGCCCGCACCTTCTTCACAGCAGCCGGCTTAAATTTATCCATTACCCCCCCCTTAGACAGCAACCTTAACACAGTATCCGTTGGCTTGGCGCCATATTTAAGCCACTTCAGCGCTTTCTCCTCATCGACAAAAAATGTCGCCGGCTCCGTCAACGGATTATAATGTCCGATGATCTCAATAAAATCACCATCTCTCGGTGACCTATGGTCAGCCACTACCACTCGGTACATAGGTTTGTTTCTGGTACCAACCCGCCGTAATCTTATCTTTACCATTAGCTACCCGTTTAGGTTAAGCCTCCTTGAAAATTTTGTAGGTTATTATGCAACAAGTTAGTTCAACTGTCAATATGTCGTCACTTCCGATGTTGCCATCAGCGAACTCAGCCATTATAATCAAGGATGTGAGAACACGGCAGCTACACAGCTGGCAAATAAGTATAGCTCAGGCTAAACGGATACAAATAGAGCTGGCTAGTCAAGTATCACGCGAAAGCAAGGATATTAAACCTCGCTTTATCGCCGGTGTTGATATATCGGCACCAGACACCAGAGGAATCGCTCGGTCTGCTGCGGTCATCCTTAACTACCCCGAACTCAATGTAATTGAGGTCGAAACCACTGAGGATAAAGTCAATTTTCCTTATATACCCGGACTCTTATCCTTCAGAGAGACTCCATTAGTATTGACTGCTTGTCAAAGACTATCTACCGACCCCGACCTTATTCTAGTGGATGGACAAGGAATTGCTCATCCCAGACGTTTTGGACTTGCTTCACATATAGGTTTGCTTCTTAACATACCCACCATAGGTTGTGCCAAATCACGACTGTGTGGCACTCATATACCTGTAACCGCTGAGGCTGGTGCTTATGCCGAACTTACTGACAAAGGTGAAGTTATTGGAGTTGCTCTGCGGACTAAAGCTAACGCGAGTCCAATTTACATCTCCATCGGTCACAAGATTGACCTGCCAACAGCTATCCATTGGGTAATGGAGTGTTGCCGTGGACAACGGCTGCCAGAGCCGTGCCGGTTAGCCCACCTTGCTGCCAGCGGCAAATCCATAACCACCGTTTACAGTCACAAACAGATAAGTCAACCTAGCCTTTTTGAGTCAATCAATCTACAGCAGAATAGGAGTCGTGAGTAATGCAAGAAGAAAAGGACAAGATCGAAGCTCTAAACCACCGAATCTCAGATATAATGGTGCGCCTTTGACATCCCAAGAAAGGAAAGGGAAATCGCCAAACTAGAGATTGAAACCGCACAGCCAGACTTCTGGCTAGATCAAGCCAAAGCACAATCCACCATGCGCCGATTGGGAACAGCTAAAAATGTAGTCCAGGCTTGGCGCCAGTTAGAAAGAAGAGCCACCGAACTCCTTGACATGACAACACTAGCCATCGAAGAAAACGACCAGTCTCTTCAAGAAGAAATCCAGCGAGATATAAGGGACGTAAATTCTCAGCTTAATGAGCTAGAAACTCAATTTATTTTGAGCGACGAATATGACAACAGAGATGCCATCTTGACCGTGCATGCTGGCGCTGGCGGCACCGAGTCCCAGGACTGGGCAGAGATGTTGTTGAGGATGTATCTGCGCTGGGCAGAGCGGCGTAAATACAAAGCCGAAATACTAGATGCCTCCGTTGGTGACGAGGCTGGTATAAAGAGTGCCACTGTGGAAATTAGAGGGGACTATGCTTATGGGTATCTGAAATCAGAGCACGGCGTCCACCGTCTAGTCCGACTTTCTCCGTTCGATGCCGACCATGCCCGACATACCTCGTTCGTCCTAGTCGAAGTCCTTCCTGAAGCTGAAGAGGAAACAGACATCAAAGTAAATCCTGAGGATTTAAAAATAGATACTTTCAGGTCAAGCGGACCCGGCGGACAGCACATGCAGAAAACAAGCAGTGCCGTTAGAATAACTCATCTTCCCACAGGATTGATAGTGAGCTGTCAAAGCCAACGTTCCCAACGCCAGAACAAAGAGAGCGCTCTGAAAGTAATTTATGCACGCCTTCTTGAGCTGAATCGCGCTGAAAAAGAAAGAGAGAAAGCCAAACTCAAAGGTGAACGAATTGAAGCTGGTTGGGGTAACCAGATTCGAAGCTATGTTCTGCACCCTTACAGAATGGTCAAAGACCACCGCACCAACTACGAAACTGGTGATACCACTGCTGTCCTAGATGGAGAACTCGATGAGTTCATTAATGCTTATCTGCATCATAAACTTGGAGTGAAAAATGACTAAATTGTTCATTTCATTAATCCTGACTACCATTCTGCTTATTACACCGCCTATTGCCAATGCCCAAGGAGGAATCTCCCTGGTAGACAGCACTGCTGAGATATACTTTCCTTCCGCCCTGGTCTTCAAAATCAAAGCTACAAGCCAGAGCGACATAACCAGAATACGCCTTCACTATCAAGTCGATAGAATGAACTACGCTCAGGTCACCAGTGAAGCCTGGGCTGATTTCACTCCGTCTCCGGAAGTGGAAACAGAATGGATATGGGATATGAGAAAAGCCAACCTGCCAGCCGGAGCCACGGTCAGATACTGGTGGACGATTGAAGATAAAATCGGGGATATACTGATAACGCCATCTGAGACGATTCGCTTTGACGACCTGCGCTATTCTTGGCAAAAGTTAAACATGGGGCAACTTAGCCTCTTCTGGTATAAAGGTACTCAGTCCCTTGCTAACGAGCTGATGGCTGCCTGTCAACAAGCATTGGAAAGATTGTCTAGAGACACGGGTATCTACCCCGAAAAACCTATAAGCCTGTTCATTTACGCCAGCAGCAAAGACCTACAAGGCGCTATGATTTTTCCGCAAGAATGGACAGGCGGTATCGCTTTTACTGAATACGGCATCATCGCCATCGGTGTTCCTCCGAATGAACTGGACTGGGGAAAAAGGGCTGTAGCTCACGAATTGGGGCACATGGTGATTCATCAGATGACTTTCAGCCCCTACGGAGCTATCGTCCTACCCAACTGGCTAGATGAAGGCTTAGCCATGCACGCCGAGGGTAAACCGGACCCTTACCTAGAGTCATGGCTCAAAAAGGCAATCTCCGAAAATAAACTCATCTCGGTGCGTAGCCTATCCAGTCCGTTTTCAGCCATACCGGAAGAAGCTTATATCTCCTATGCCGAAAGTCAGAGTCTGGTCGAATTCCTCATCCAGAACTACGGCAAAGATAAAATGCTTCGCCTTCTAAGTTTATTAAAGGAAGGCAATTCTTGCGATGAAGCCATGACCGAGGTGTACGGTTTCGACCAAGATGGACTTGATACATTATGGCGCAAATACATAACTATTCAAATTCAATCCCAGCTTGAATCCAAGCACATCTGGGTGCTGCAGACCAGTCCAGCAACGTTCTGTTCGGAAGGGATAGCAATCAAAATAGCAACAGCAAATATCTTATTAGGGACGACCTGATTGAAGGACTCTTTCACAGTTCACGACCTGCCTCTTTCTGAAAGGCCTAGAGAGAGACTCTTAAAACTGGGCACTGAAGCTCTCTCCAGCCAGGAGATTCTGGCATTGATTCTCGGACGTGGCATCAAAGGCGAATCGGTAATTGTTACCGCCCAGAAATTGCTGACCAAATTCGGTAATCTGAAGAACCTCGCCTCTGCATCCTTGGAAGAGCTAACCCAGATAAAAGGCATAGGCCCGGCTAAAGCCGCTCAGATAAAAGCCACTTTCGAATTGAGCAAGCGACTGGAGAATTCCTCCAGCGAATGTCCGAAAATCAAGGTTAAATCTCCGGAAGATGCCATAAAAGCAGCTGGAAATCAGCTAAAGGGCAAGAAGAAAGAGCACTTCTTGGTGCTTTGTCTAGACACTAGAAACCATCTGATAAACACTCATAAAATTTCCATCGGCAGCCTTGACTGTAGCCTGGCACATCCACGCGAGGTATTTAAAGAAGCCATCTCCTCCTGTGCCGCCTCGGTCATCTTCATGCACAACCACCCTTCCGGTGACCCCACCCCTTCAGAAGACGATATCAAGCTAACCAAGCGACTGATGGAAGCAGGTGAAATTATAGGAATCGAAGTTCTCGACCATATAGTTATCTGCGATAGAGACCATTTAAGCATGAAAGCGAAAAATCTATTTTGAGGACCAAAAAGAAATGAAAAAAGCTTGGCAATTCACACTATTAGGTGCTCTTCTTTGTGCTCTGGTCACCTTACCCTTCGTCATTAACTGCCCGACCAAAGAAACACCTATCCGAGAAAAAGGAGTCCTCAACCTGTGGGACTCCGGCCCCATGACCCTTGACCCGGCAATTTCCAGCGAGATGACTTCACATACCTACATAATGCAAATCTTCAGTGGCTTGGTCCGCCTCGGCGATGAGGCAAAGCCGGTACCTGACATCGCTGAAAGCTGGCAAAAGAGCGATGATGGCAAGAGCTACACTTTCTATTTACGAAAAGGAGTAAAGTTCCAAGACGGCAAAGAGGTTACCGCCCAAGACTTCAAATATTCATGGGAAAGAGCCTGCAACCCTGAAACAGGCTCGCAAACAGCAGCCACTTATCTAGGCGACATCATCGGCGTCAAAGATGTTCTAGAAGGCAAAACTACAAAAATCAGCGGCGTCGAGGTCATTGACAATTACACTCTAAAAGTTACCATCGACGCTCCAAAAGCTTATTTTCTAGCTAAACTAACCTATCCTACCGCCTTTGTTGTCGATAAAGCCAACGTAGAATCTGGTAAAAATTGGTGGCTGAAACCGAACGGTACCGGCCCCTTCAAGCTTAAGGAATGGAAAATAGACGAGACATTAACGCTGGAGCCGAACGAGCTTTATTACAGTCAGCCTCCTACTATAAGAAAAGTAGCCTACTATCTTCTAGCTGGTTTGCCTATGGCAATGTATGAATTAGGTGAAATCGACGTGACAGAGGTCAGTGAATACTACATTGATAAAGCAGCAGATGAAAAGGGTCCTTTTTATAAAGAACTGTCAGTATTCCCCGAGTCAAGCCTTTTCTACATAGGCTTCAACACTCAGAAGCCACCATTCGATGATGCCGGTATCCGCCAAGCTTTTTGTCATGCGGTAAATAAAGAGCGGCTTATAAACCTAGCCCTCAAAGGCATGGCGACCAAAGCCGATGGCATTTTGCCGCCGAATATCCCCGGCTACAATGACAACCTTGAGGGACTTAACTACGATGTATCTAAAGCAAAAAGCCTCATCGCCAGCTCAAAATACGGCAGCGCTGCCAACCTACCACCTATCACACTTACCACTTCTGGCTGGGGAGGCAATATACCGGAATATTTAGGAGCTATAATCCAAGACTGGCGAGAAAATCTTGGCGTGGAAGTAAGCGTAAGGCAGCTTGAGCCAGAGACATTCTCCTATTTCTTAAAAGAGGAGGCTGATGAGATGTTTGCCAGCGGCTGGATTGCTGACTATCCAGACCCTCAGAACTTCCTGGACATACTATTTCACACCGGCGCCGAATATAACACCGGCAATTACAGCAACCCGCAGGTGGATACCCTACTCGACAGGGCAGGCATAGAGCAGAATGAGAACACCCGATTCACCCTATACCAGCAAGCCGAGCAGATACTGGTAGATGAAGCCGCTTGCTTGCCTCTGTGGTTTGATAAGACCTATCTTTTAATTAAACCTTATGTCAAAAATTATAAACTGGACACTCAGGGTATCCCAACTTTAAGCGAAATCTACATAGAAGAATAGACAGACTAAGAGGTCCATAAATCCTCCATATCTTTTTCCGTCTTCTTTTTCAGTTCGGCAACCTCAAGAAAACCAAGCTCATTACAATGACCTGCCCCACAAACAATCACCTAAGCCGTCGCTGTATCAACACCCATTACTTTCTTACTATATGTAAAGTTACCTTTGGGCTATTTACAATAGTCCTATGTGGTAGTATATTAGACCTAGTCGTCTTCAGCGACAAATTATCCCGTAGACACGGGGCTAACCTAATTGGAAAAGCGGGTAAAATCAACCAAAATGGACGAGCAGGCAGAAGCAGCTCAAATCTCGATACACTGCGGCGGAACTGACATTTACATCGTTCCAAACGGAAAATCTAAGCACGCCAACTCATCATCCCAGGAGCAAGAAGTCCATACGGAAAATGGACTGCGTAACCCATGTCCTCCCGACATTGCCAATGCTGACGGTGAAGAGGCAATCGAGAAGAGGAAAATAGAGAACTTAGATGACGCCCATCTACCACCATATCAACACGAGCCCGTAGAAATGAAAACTAACGGCAAAAACGGCAAGCTCTCTTGGGTTCAAGGGAAATCCACTTCAACCGAATTCATTTGTAATCAGGCTGTCGGGGGAAGCTCCGTTGACATCATAGAACGCGGGCAGCTGGAAGAGACCATAATAGAATCACAGCAGAGATGCCGAACTATCTTGGAGGAGATAAAAGACGCCTATTTCGAGGTAGACCTCCATGGCAATTTCACCGTGGTTAACGACTCGCTCTGCAGCATTCTAGGGTATGCCACAGAAGAGCTGCTAGGAACAAATTTTCGATACTACGTGACTGAAAAAGACGCTGAAGCCGTATACCGGGCATTCAATCAGGTTTTTCGCACTGGCAAGACGATCAAAAAACTTACTTATGAAGTCATTCATAAGGATGGTACAACTTTGATTGCCGAGACCTCGGCTTCCCCCTTAAGGAACGCAAGAGGAGAAATTATCGGATTCCGCAGTATTGGCCACGATATCACAGAGCGCAAACGAACTGAGGAAACTATAAGATGGTCTGAAGATAGATATCGGACCCTGCTGGAGGAGATAGAAGAAGGTTATTATGAGGTAGACCTGGCTGGTAATTTCAACTTCGTCAACAGTCAGATTTGCCGTCAATTCGGATACAACAAGGAAGAGCTAATCGGCACGAACTTCCGCTTATACGTACCCAAAGAAGACGTAGATGAAATATACAAGACCTGGAATAAAGTCTACCGGACAGGTGAGCCACTCAAGTCCTACCATTTCGCCAGCATTAAACATGGCAGAGAACAAATATTTTTAGAAAACTCTGTTTCCCTTCTGCGAGACAACGAAGGAAAGGCAATTGGATTTCGGTCAATCTGCCGGGACGTTACCCAGCTTAAGCAGCTTGTGCAAAAACTTGCTGAGCTGACATGGCTACCAATGACTCGCTGATTAGCCTGACAGACAGATTAGTAAACGACCATTCACGGGCAACCCAAATTTAGCACAGTGTCAGCAACCAATTGGTGAAAGCTACCGAAAGGCAATCAAAAATACAGCAGGCTCGTCAAAATATATCTACAAATGGATGGCCTAATCACCGTGCATGATAGCCCTGTCTAAGCCTCCATTACAGTTACCGACAGAACATTAGGACCTGTATGCGTGCCGATAACTGGACTAACATTAGATATATACATCGGGACTTTTGGAAACATAGAGGCAATACGCTCGGCTAATGCCTTGGCTTCAGCAGCGTTAGTGCCATACTCTACAGCCAATGCCTTTACCTTTTCGAACTTAGACGCAAAATCACATAGCCAATCCACAGCCTGAGCTCTTGAACGCACCCTGGCAAAAGGAAAGGCTACACCGTCTTTTATACCAATGATTGGGTTCATCCTAAGCATCGACCCCAGGAAAGCCTGCACCTTGCCAATGCGTCCTCCTCTAGCCAAATACTCAAGAGTATCAAGGGATACCCTGACATGCATTCGCTGAATATTTCCTGATATCATGCTGACGAGTTCGCTAATGCTAGCTCCAGCCAGAGCCTTCTTTGCCGCTTCCATAACCAACAGCCCCTGCCCCATTATACCCAATGCGGAGTCGACAATTTCCACCTGGCACTTCCGCTTCATTAGCTTCGCACCTTGTACCGCCGCGTCATAAGTTGCGCTCAACTTACGGGACACAAACACACCCAAAATTTGATTACACTTCATAGCTAAGTCATCGAAGACTTCAGCAAAAAGACCAGGGCTTGGGGCAGAGGTAGAAGGAAAAGTAGAACCATGCTCTAGCTTATGGTAAAAGCCCTCAGAACTCAGGTCAACCCTATCTTTATAGGTCTCATAGCCGAAATGGACATGCAACGGAATGACCGTTATTTCTAAGTCTTTGACCACCCCGGGCGGCAGGTCAGAAACGCTATCAGTAACAAGCTTAACCACGACTTCCTCCTTTATTTCAGACTGTTACCTGACTTAGCCCTTGCCAAATACCTAGCACTACTAGGTATTATATTCCACTTCTACCGTAGAATACAAGAGGTCCATGCTACACACGGTCTATGAGCCAGTCAATATATTGCTCACCAGACCCAGCTTTGATATTATAAGAGCGCCTTTTCTCAAGATTGCCCTTAAGCAACTTTCAAGGTTCAAAGTCACAATGAGTGTAGGACTGATTTACGACCCGGTCTATCTAGAACACGACACCGGCACGCATGTCGAAAACGCCCAGAGACTGGTAGCCACAATATCGCACCTCGAAGAGAACCAACTAAAGGACAAGCTTGTTTTACTATCACCGCGCGCCGCCACGATTGACGAATTGTCAAAAGTGCACGCCCCAGAATATATCTCCCGAATCCAGGTGCAAGCGGAAAGAGGGGGTGGCTGGCTTGACCCCGATACCGTGACGTCGCCTGGCTCATACAATGCGGCTGTCTATGCTGCCGGTGGCGCTTTAACAGCAGTCGACGCAGTAATGAACAGGCAGGTTAACAGCGCCTTCGCTTTAGTCAGACCACCTGGACATCACGCCACCTGCTGGCAAGCCATGGGCTTCTGCCTGTTCAACAATATAGCCGTAGCCGCCAAGTACGCCATGTCCAACTTCGATATCAACAGAATCCTTATAATAGATTTCGATGTCCACCACGGCAATGGCACACAGGACACCTTCTATGCCGACCCGCACGTCCTCTATTTCTCAACTCACGAATACCCATTTTACCCCGGAACAGGTAGTATCGATGAGACCGGAGCCAGGGATGGCGAAGGATTTAATGTTAATGTGCCACTGCTAGCTGGGTGGGGAGATGACGAATATCAGGCAGTCTTCGAAGACATACTGGCGCCGGTAGCCAAACGCTTCGAGCCACAACTCATCCTGGTCTCCGCCGGCTACGATGCCCACTGGGCTGACAGCCTAGCTCTAATGCAGATGAGCACCTCCGGCTTCGCCCGCCTGGTAGAAATCACAAAGACTCTGGCTGACATGCTATGTCAAGGGCGCATGGTCCTTACCCTGGAAGGCGGCTACAACCTGGAGGCGCTATCTCTATCTATAGCCGCCACTCTCGACATACTTAGGGGAAACCATCAAATCTGTGACCCTCTGGGCAAACAAGAGTCAAGAACAAAGCCGGTAAACTTCGATAACTTCATTAAAATGGCGAAAAATATCCACCATATAGAGACTTGATATAGTGTTTAACGCAATTCGACGGGGTTGATACCTCGCAGTGGTTCCACTTAGACAGTACTTGTGGCTACCTTTTTCCGAGAGGCAAAACCTTTTTCCCAAACTACCAAAAGCTGCCCGGCAATGCACAGGGAAGAATATATTCCGGTAGCAATACCGATTAGAAGCGCCAACACCAAACTATGCGTGGTCGTTCCACCGAGCAGGTAAAGCGCCAATATGACGAAAATAGTAGCCAGACCCGTATTTAGAGAGCGACCCATGGACTCAATGATACCGTAATTTACTACCACTTCAAAATCGCGGCTAACTCCCCGCTTCAAATTCTCTCTAATACGGTCAAAGACAACCACGATGTTATTCACGCTTATACCGACAACCGCTAACACGCCGGTAACAAACAAGGCATCTATTTCCACACCAGCCACCCAACCTAGAATGGAGAATACAGCAACAACAACAATCAAGTCATGTATCAGAGCAACAACGGCGCAGGTACCCCAACGGAAGGGATTAGGCATTTTGCGGAATGCCCAAGAAATATAGAGCAAAATGCCTATAGAAGCCACCACAATAGCGATTATAGTATTACGCACCGTCCCTGCAGCCACAGTTGGCGAAACGCTGTAAAGGCTGCTGATTGTAATCGTAGTATCTAGCCCCGTCTGCAGACTTTCCTTTAGCTTTGCGGTCTCCTCAGCAGATATCTCGGGGAGACGAACAAAGAAATCTCCTTCTCCAGCAGGCTGGACAACAGCTTTATCATAACCCAGGTCAGCTAACTCCTGGCGCACCTGGCTTAGCTCTAATTCCTTGTCAAAATGCAAGGTTATAGCAGTGCCACTACTGAAATCAACCCCCGGCTTAAGCCCGAAAACAGCCAGCGATATTATGCCTGGTATGATTACTATTGCCGAGATAAGGAAAAACCAGTTTCTCTTACCAACCAAATCAATCATTGCTTCAATACTCCGTAAGCGCCCGGGCTTTTTGCCACGCCAAGTCCTACAAATGTACGCATAAAAGTCCTAGTAACCACAACCTGTGTAAACATGCTCAAAACTGTGCCAATTAACAAAGTTATGGCAAAACCCATGACCAAAAAATTGGCTAATCTACTTCCGAGCAAATAAAGGACTACGCCGGCGATAATAACAGTCACATTAGCATCAAGAATGGCTGACCATGATTGGCGGAAGCTCTCCTCTATAGCTGCTCCCAGCGTACGCCCGCGTCTCAATTCTTCTTTCAAACGCTCAGCCACAAGAACATTACCATCTACTCCCATACCTATAGATACAATAAAGCCGGCAATGCCCGGTAGCGTCAAAACCACGGGAACCAGCTTAAAAACAGCCAGGTTCAATACTACGAAGACCACCAGTGCCAGGCAAGCCACAAAACCGGAGAAGCGATAATAGGCAATCATAAATATAATAACCATGGCTGACCCGATTATCCCTGCCATAAGGCTCTTTCTTAGAGAGTCCTGACCCAGGGTAGCCCCAATGTCTCTCCTTTCAACCAGAGTCAGGGGTACATCCAGAGAGCCCGAGTTTAGCTGTATGGCTAGCGTCCTGGCTGCGTCTAGATTCAGACCGGTAATAACCCCTTTCTCCTTAATCACGGCTTGCACCGTTGGCGCCGAGATAAGCTGATTATCCAGAAATATGCCCAGAGGTTTCTTCAAATTACGCTGGGTAATCTGCTCAAAGAGGATGGCGCCTTCAGAATTCCACTCGAAAGCCACCTCGGGCTCATTTGTCTGCGGCGTTAAAACTACCTGGGCATTCGGCTTCAGATACTTGCCGGTGAGCTCTCTTTCCTTACCATCACTACCTTTAGCTGTAGCAATAACCCATTGCTCTTTGCCCTCCTCATCAAGCACCGCCTTGCCCTCTGCATCAAGCACAATCTCTTTAAAATCGAGCTCAGCCGTCTGCCCGATAAGCTTAATCGCCTCGTCAATATCCTTGACTCCAGGGAGTTGGACAAGAACGAAGCTGCCTCGTTCATTCCGAATCGTCTGGACTATAGGCTCGGTCACGCCATAGGCATTAACTCGCCGTTCAATTTTGTTTTTCACACCCTCAATAACATCAGCATCCGTCTGCGCCGGGTCCTTCTTGGTCAGGTCGATGCTATAAACTAAATGGCTGCCCCCTTTAAGGTCAAGCCCTAATTTGAACTCGTCCCTGCCAAATATTCCATTACCCGGTAATATCACCCATAGGCAGAAGCCAAACAGAACCAGGATAAAAATAAGCAGAGGGGTGTTTCCTCTTTTCAATTTATTACCTTCTCTTCACCATTTAAGACAACACAATCCAAGATTATAGCTTCAGTCAACAAGTTTAGCAAGCCATACCGCATTGCCGTTTCTCCAGTTCTTTACGCACCAGCTCTATGGCTTCATCTCTTGTGCTCAGTTCTCCAGCCACTTGAGCCTCACGCACTCCAGTCAAAAGCTCACCGATCAGACGCCCCGACTTCAAACCAAAAATACCCATCAAATCATGCCCATCGACCAGCTTGACCGGCAAAACCTCCGACTCCTGTTTCATGCGCTCAGTCAATATGTAGTTAATCAAAAAATTATGCTGCTTCCATTCTTCGATGTCAAGCTCAGGTCCATGAGTTGCCAGATAATCAGCCAGAGCTAGAAACAGGATATCGATGCCAGCACCCTCGGCATCACGAAAATACCGATAAATAGCCCGGCTTGTAGGCAAACCTTCATTAGCCATCTGTGCGGGGCGGAGATGGTGATAAACCAGATTCTCCACCAACCTTACCTCTCGACCGCTGAACCGCAGCCTCTCTAAAATCTCAGCCGCCATGGTTGCGCCCTGCTTGGTATGTCCCAGAAAACGTGTCCTGCCCGTTTCGTCAACTGCCTTGGTTGCCGGCTTGGCGATATCATGCAGCAGTGCACCCAGCTTAAGCATAGACCTTCTATTGCTGCCACCGGACACCTCTTCATCAAAATGTCGACCTAGCTCCTCAGACCATGGGCCTATTGTCAACAGGTCTCTTTTACCATATTTCCACCGGCTCTCCCGGAGCAGGAACTCGACAGCAGATATCGTCTCCACAGAATGGTCAAAGACGTCCCAATAGTGCTCCTTCGGCTGCTCCACACCCTTCATCCCCCCCAGTTCAGGAATTATCTCGGTAAGCAAGCATAAATCATCCAGATAGCGCACCCTCTGACCGCAACCAGGCAGAGCCAGCATCCCCACCAACTCTTCACGCAACCTTTCCCCGGCAACCTGTTTAACTAATCTGCCGTCTTTTTTAATTAAGCCTTCGGTCTCAGGCTCAATCTTGAAGCCGAGCTCAGCAGCTAATCTGACACCTCGCAGCAATCTCGCCGCGTCTTCCTGAAAAACATGTTGACTCACTGCACGCACCAGCTTCCTCTTCAAATCGCTTTTCCCAGAAAGCGGGTCGATAATCTGAGGAGAACCAGCAACCACGCCTTGAAGCTCCACTGCCATAGCATCTATTGTAAAATCACGGCGTTCAAGGTCATTTTGTATACCGTTTGAGAAAGAGGAGAAGTCCAGATACCAGACCTGCTCATCGGCAACAACCACCCTGGCTACCCCCTTGGCTTCATCCAGCAGCACATACCTGCCATCAATTGCCCGCGCTATCTTCTGAGCTATATTCAGGGCATCACCACTCACAGCAATATCAATATCGGCTGTCTCCCTCCCCAGCAACCAGTCACGAACGAAACCACCGACTACATAAGCTGGACAGTTACATTGAGTGAGAATCGAGGATATCTTAGATAGAAGACCAAGCAGGTCAGGATTGATGTCAGGCATGGACTCAGATTATACCCCGAGGCAGTGAAATTGTAAAGACTAAAGATACACTCCACGGGAGAGAGGATTCCAGCCTTCTTCTCCCTCGACGGGAGAAGACTAGGGTGAGGATTAATTTTAAATCCTAAATCCCAAGCTCCAAATACTAAACAAATCCAAAATACTAAATTCCAATGACCAGAAAATGTAAGCGCCAGGAGCGTTTCTTTTTACTGTCATCGCGAGGAGTCCTTCCAGTACTGGAGGGACGACGTGGCGATCTCATTCTTCGACAGGCGCAGAATGAGCGAGAGAAAGAGCTTGTAAAAAATAGCAAAGGGCTAAGAATAACGTCTAGTGAAGGGTCTGTCCGCTTGTCCGTTTCGGACAGGACTAAAGCCCTGTCCCTACTTTTCCCGGTTTGTCATTGCGAGTAGTGTCAGCAACGAAGCAATCTCAGCCTACACACTGTAATTTTGAGCGCAGCGAGGAATCTTACGTCTTCGCTACCACCGAGATTGCTTCGCACTGACTATCTGGAGGTTAATGCTCTACTCACTGCGTTGAAAGCGTTTATACGTAATCTAACCGGGCTGAGGCTCAGCTCGTCACAGCCACTCTCAATAGCCGCTCGCACCTCATCATTGACAAAGCCGTTGCTATTGTTATCGCTTCTCAGAGCAAAGAGTAGACCAGCCAACCCGGATACGTGAGCTGCTGCCATCGAGGTGCCGCTCTTGCTGTCATATACATCACCAGGCAAAGCGGAATAGATGTCCACGCCCGGAGCGGCTACATCCACCCAATCACCCTGGCTAGACCACGAGACAACATGGTCGCTACTATCGGTAGCTGCCACAGCAATACAATCGGAGTAATAAGCCGGATAGACTACTTTTGTACCTACAAGGTTGCCGGCTGCAGCTATCACAACAGCCCCCTTGCTCCAGGCATAGTCAATTGCTTTCTCCAAATCGCGTGACGGTTGTAAACTGACCAGGCTCATATTAATAACACTGGCGCCATGGTCCACTGCCCAGGTGACACCCTTAGCCGCTGCAGAACTATAAAACCTGCCTTCGTCATCAGCCACCTTAACATTCATCAAGCGGCAATTATAAGCCAGTCCATCAACACCCACACCATTATCTGCCGTTGCGGCAATTATGCCGGCAATATGCGTACCATGACCATATATGTCTTCAGTGGTCGGGCTATCTGTGAAATTAACTTCAGCTATCACTTTGCCAGCTAGGTCCTCATGCTCCTTATCGATTCCAGTATCCAGGACAGCTATAATAATGCCAGCTTCTCCCGATGTAATTTCCCATGCTTGAGGCGCCATAATCTTAGGTATAGCCCACTGCCTGCCAGAATAATCACCGGAAGCCCTTGATGTTACTTGATAACCGACATCAGGTTGGAGATTAAACACAGCTACAGAGCCTGACGCAGCCTCAGAACTGTCTGGCAAAGTCTGCCAGGAGAGAAAGCTTGCCGTTAGACAGAGGAGAAGCAAAACTGTTAGCCATACAAATGCTATTCTGCTCATACCAGAGCTAGTTTATACGGTTCAGTTCGTCTCCGAATCACCTGTAGGTCACGTTTTTGTAAGGTAGTTTGGTCACACTGCAAACCAGTACTGAATTCCTAATCAACCAAGACTGAATTTTTGAGCAGCTTTCAAGAAGTCATATAAGTTAAAGGCGACACGCCCTTGTTGACGTGTCGCCTTTAACCATAAAGAGGAAACTGTGTGGTGCTGACTTATCTGCTGCCGTTTCAGAAGCGCTTCGCGCTCAACCGCCTAGTCAGATGCCAGACTTTCGGCAAAAGAAATTCCGCTCAAAGGGTGGTTCACCTCAGTTAGTCAAAACCAGCTCAGCCTGCTCGATGGAATCGGCGTCTCCGGCAAGGAACACTTCAATATCATCCCTGCTGAATCTACGGTCGCCTCTGGGACCGATGCGGTATGCCTTCAGTATGCCCCGGTCATTCCACCGCCGCACCGTATTAACATGTACATTCAGAAGGCGAGCTACCTGTCTGGCTGTCAACAGACCATTTGACCCATTACGCCGTGCCATGTTAATAAACCTCCATAAAGTTGCCTCAAATAATCCTATATTAACTCTAACTCATTGCACACCATCAAACAATCCCGCAAAGGTACCGAATGCAATGGCAAAATAGTACTGTGGACGGTTAAACAAGCTCCAACTCTTAAACAAATCCGAAATACCAATCCTTCCAATATTGGAAGGACAATTACTAAAAACTGTCATCGCCAGGAGTCCTTACAGTACTGGAAGGACGACGTGGCTAGCTAATTCTTCGACAGGCTCAGAATGAGCGGTGGCGAAGGACTTACAATGGCACAGAACTCGCCAGCATGGGATACACCTCACCATATCCCCCAAAGGTACCAGCACCTATAGGAAAAAAGTACTGCCTGTGGTGAAGTCCTGATAGGATAATGCACTTGACAGTAAAAGGGCTATATGCGATTATTTTGCTACCGAATACAATGTGAGTGAAAAAAATCGTGGTAACTCACAAGCCAACTAGAACCTCAAATGGGAAGGCGACGATACACTGGCTGCAATTTTGGTTACCTGGCTGGTGTCGAGCCAGTAGGCGAAACCGACCCGTGAGGTCGGTTTTTTCGTTTTGCAGGGGTTAGTAACATACAAGAGGAACAGGACTAAGACAGGCAAAAAAGGAAGCATGTTAATGAATATAAGTAACGCCATCCGCAGTTTGGCAGCCATAGTTCTGGTGCTGTCTTTTCTGGCATTGCCGGCTCCGGTAGCGGCGGACACCACAACCTTGAGACCCGATGCGGCTGGGACATATCAGGCATGGAGCATTTTTGGTGGTTCGCCAACCCACTGGCAGGCAACCTCTGACCAGAGCGATGCCACAGGAGTTCAAATTACTGGAGATACAACATCCAGAGAAACAGAGGATTTACAGAATACAAGCCAAACTGGAACCATAAACAGTGTCACCGCCTACATGAGAGCCAAAGCCACAGGCACGCTGCTTGCTCAGGTACAGTACATCGCTGCCGGCACAGGGTCAGGCACAACAGGAAACCCCACGCCAGCCTATCCTTCAGGCTTACAGGCAAACGACCTGATTCTGCTGCAGGTCACCGTGCGAGATACCTCAACCACTCCCACAACCCCCTCAGGATTCACTCTACTATACGGTCCCGACTCAACCACAACAGGACGACAATGGATTTACTACAGGTTCAGCAACGGCACAGAATCAGGCACCATCACGGTATCCATCGGGGGGAGCACTTGTAAAATTGCTCGCATGTACGCCTTCCGCAACGTAGCACTGTCCAGCTTCACCGAAGACGGCGGCTTTGGCTCCGGCACAGGCGCTACCATCTCAGCTCAAACCGTAGCCACCACAGGCATCAGGCGGCTGGCAGTGTCTTTCGTCTTCGTCAACGACGACAACACACTCGGCAATTTCACCGGCGAAACAGGCGGAGATTGGGTTTCAGCAG
>Ga0208828_1000004_pt1 | contig 172149 bp, 167 predicted proteins | sample Kivu_160m_FD_185487 | JGI IMG/M metagenome (GOLD analysis project Ga0208828, IMG submission 185487) | Freshwater microbial communities from Lake Kivu, Western Province, Rwanda to study Microbial Dark Matter (Phase II) - Kivu_160m (SPAdes)... | ecosystem: Environmental > Aquatic > Freshwater >... | reverse complement strand
GGAAAGCTGCGCGATGAATGCTTGAATCAAAGTTGGTTTATTTCACTGAAGGATGCGAGAGAGGTGATAGAAGCCTGGAGAATAGACTATAATGAGTTCAGGCCACACAGCTCTTTGTGTGATTTAAGCCCTGTTGAATATCTTAACAGAACCGAGAAAACTCTAATCTATGCTGGACTATAAACTGGGGTAGGGTCAGCGGTTGCTTATAGAGCAACCGCCTTTTTCATGGTTTTCCATATTGGCAACTATGTTAACTTGTATTAGTACATTAGTGTATCTTGATATCTTGACAACATACGTAGCTAGAGACATAATAGGGAAATTATTCTATCGTAAAATATGAAATTCTAATGAACACATACGCTTTGATTCCCTTAGCTGCCACGGTTGCATTCATCCCATTATTCATTGTTCTAATTTTTAACCGCCCTTGGCACAGCCAGCATAAGCTTCTATTCTGGTATTTGCTATCAGCTATACTGTGGAGTTTTACAGATTTCCTCTTCCGCAGTGATTTTCTTCCAGAGTACAAACTTATCTTGGCTAAAGCGGGTCTATGGTTTGGAGTTTGGATGGGACTCCAATTTCTGTATATTATCCGTTTTTTCTCTAAAACTCAGATTTTCAAATTTCATCTTACCTACTTGTTGTTGCTGGCACTCGCCGTTCTGGAATGGCTGGACTATGTCCCCAGAAGTATTGATATTGGTCCATACGGGCTGCATGTTCAATATGGTATCTGGTTTGTCATTATAGCTATTGCTATGTTTGGGATAGCTACCAGGGACCTCTATTCCTTGACGCGCAGGCTGATTAATACGAAAAGCCTGGAAGAGCGCAATCAAATCATTTATCTATATACAGGTATTGCGGTTCTGCTTGCCTTTGTTTTTGCTTCTTTTGTACCCGGTGGGGGGAATTTTCCGCTTGCCCATATAGGCAATCTCGCCATGGGTTCAATTTTGAGCTATGTCTTTTTGAAGCATCGCATACTAGATATGCAGTTTATTACGCGCCGTGGGCTGGCATGGATGGCTTTAGTCATCGTCGGAGTAGGTATCTATGTGCTCATTTTCCTCTTAATCCACTGGCTCACTGGTGTTAAATTAGATGCGCGCATTTTAGCTCTGACTACGCTGGCGGCTGCCATTGTTGGTGTCGGTGTTTATCTATTGCATGGTTTATTTTTCAGGAGCACAGACAGGTTTTTCTATAGGAAAAGCTATGATTATCGTCAGAAACTGCATGACTTTGTAAGACGGGAATTAAGCGGTGTTTTTAGCCTGGGAGAATTGAGTGAAGGATTACTGCCTTTGATTGCCGGTGCTCTGGATTGCAAGCAGGCATATTTATTGCTTCCAGAGCCGGGGAGTGGTGACTTTGTAGTCGAGTTTAGCCTGCCTCAGCCAGAGAATAGTCTACAATTGGTGTTAAAAAAGGATAATCCGGTTTTGGAATGGCTGAATCGAGAAGATAGATACCTGAGCAAAGAGAATCTGGACATACTACCTGAATTTCGCGGTATTTGGGCTGAGGAGCAAGATGAGTTAGAAGCTCTGGATGTGGAACTGCTGTTTCCTCTGGTAAGCCGCGGTAACTTGATTGCCGTTTTGGCGTTAAGCAAAAGGAAATCTGGCAGATACTCGCTCGAGAATGTCAATTTGATTGAGACCGTCACCTCTCAGGTGGCAGCGAGTTTAGAGAAAGAATATCTCCAGGAGCAGCTCAGGAAGCGGGAGCAGGAGCTGGCTTTGATTAATCGGCTGACCATGGTCATTACTTCCAGTTTGAATATAAGGGAGGTATATGATGCCTTTGTCACCGGGTTGAGGGAGGTGGTTGACGTCGACTGGGCAACGATTGGCCTGATAGAAGGTTATGAGTTTAGTTTAGAGGTTTTATCCACGGAGGTGGGCTCAGCCTGGGGGGTGGGGGAGAGGATGCCGCTTAAAGGCACAGGCACTGAGTGGGTAGCCAGGCGAAAAAAGGCTTTGGTTGAGCCCGACCTCAAGAAGAACAAGAAGTTTTGGACCGCTGAGGAACACTTAAGGCGGGGGATTAGGTCAATAGTATATCTGCCACTGGTGGTGAAAAGTGAGGCTATAGGCAGTTTAATTATAGCCAGTCGTAAGCCGAATGCTTACACGGTTGGTCAGGTTCATCTTCTAGAGCGGCTGGCTTCTCAGATAGCCATGCCGGTAGAGAATAGTCGACTTTATGCCAGAGCTGAGCAGAGGGCTCGGGTTGATGAACTTACGAACTTGTTCAACCGGCGTCACTTTGATGAATGCATAAAGCAGGAAATAGAGCGCCATTCTCAGTATGGGGACGTGTTTTATTTGATTTTTCTCGACCTTGATTTTTTCAAAGCCTACAATGATACGCAAGGGCATATGGCTGGTGATAAGATTCTGGAACTAATAGGCAAATTGATAAACAAGTCGATAAGGAACACCGACCTAGCTTTTCGGTATGGAGGTGATGAATTTGCTGTCATCCTACCTCAATCGGCGACCAATGATGCCCTGGTGGTAGCTGAGAGAGTTCGGGGGAGGATAGCGGTGGAGATGGACAAGAAAGATATCAAGATAAGCGCCAGTCTAGGATTAGCTTCCTGGCCTAATGATGGAGTGACATCGGATGAACTTGTCAATGCTGCTGATAGGGCGTTGTATTATGCTAAAGAGACTGGAGGTAATCGGACTTGTATTGTCTCCAAGATGCTGCCTTCTTTAGCTGAGACGGCTAATAATAGAGTTACAACCGAAAGAGAGGTTTTGAGTATCATCTACAACTTAGCGGCGACTATCGAAGCCAGGGACCCGTATACTTATGGTCATTCACGGAAGGTCAGCGGTTATGCTGTAGCCCTGGCGGAGGCTATTGGTTTGCCCTCGGATAAGGTAGCTTCAATCAGCACTGCAGCTTTGCTTCATGATATTGGCAAGGTAGGCATTCCGGACGAAGTGATTAATAAGGCTGGCAAGCTTGAGCCTGAAGCATGGGAGTTGATTCAATCGCATCCTAAATTGTCGGCAACTATAGCTGGACATGTGGTCAGTTTAATTGCTTGCCTTCCGGCTATACTCCATCATCATGAGAGGTGGGATGGTGGTGGCTATCCAGACAGATTGGGGGGTGAGGCTATCCCTATTGAGGCTCGCATTCTGGCTGTAGCTGATGCTTTTGATGCCATGACATCGTCTCGACCATATCGTGGCAAGTTGTCCTATAAAAAGGTACTGCAAGAACTTAAACATTGTGCTGGAACTCAATTTGACCCGAAGTTAGTTGAAGCCTTTTTACCTATTGCTCTGTCTACGGCTCCGGGGGAGGTGGGAGCAGCGGAAGACATCGACAGCCCAAAAGCAGATTCATAGCATTTACCTCACCTTAGCTAGCGCAGGCTCCTGCGGAGAAACTTCAAATCCGCAGTGCTTTTTCTAAGCTTGTGCTTGTGCAATGGTGGACAAACAAACCAATGTGACCCCTCTTGACAACCTGCAAAGCTACGGACATAATTAGTCAAATGTACTAAGTGCAAGACTGATGAATATCTACGCTATACCTCCTTTGCTGGCAGCTATTGCCTATATACCATTACTCGGTGTCCTGTTAGCTAATCGACCTTGGAACAGGCAGCAGAGGCTTTTTGTCTGGTTTCTAATCGCTGCTATACTCTGGAGTGGCAGTGACGTCTTGCTCCGTGGTGATTTTTTTATACAAGATAAAATTATCCTAACCAAAGTTGTTGCCTGCACCTTCACGTTAGCGGCAGTGCAGTTACACTGCTTTCTATCTTCCTTCTATCCTCCAAATAAGGGACGCTGGCTGCCCCTAGCCTACTTTTCGTTAGCTATCGTTATATTCTTGGTGGCGACAAATTATTTACCTAAAGAGCTTACTATCGTTGATGGCAAACTATACCCTGTGTATGGCAATGGTGTTTTCTTAATGGGGTTGCCTCTGGCTATTCTGACGGTCAGAAGTGTATATTTCTTATACCAGCGGTTCAGAACATCCGACGACCCGGTACTACGTAACCAAATGGTTTATCTTTTATTGAGTATTGGTATTTTGGTTGTCGCCGTTTTTACAGTTTTCATTCCGTGGGGGAATGAAGTTCCAATTAGCCATATTGGCAATCTCATTACTGCTGTTATCCTGACTCATGCTGTCATCAGGCATCGTTTATTAGATATCAGGGTTGTTTTCCGTCGTGGTTTAGTCTGGATAGGTTTAATCATTGTCGGTGTCGGTCTCTACCTGTCTTTGTTTCTATTAATTCACTCGTTCACTTATATTGAATTAGATATACGCACTTTGGCTCTGGCTACACTGGCAGCAATTGCTATAGGTTGTAGTGTTTATCTATTGCAAGATTTCTTTTTCAGGAGCGCAGACCAACTTTTCTATAGAGCAAGGTATGAATATCTCCAAAAATTGAATAGCTTCGTGAGGGATAAATTAAGCGGTGTTCTTAGCCTGAGAGAATTGATTGAGGGGTTGATGCCATTGCTTGCCGGGGTTTTGGATTGCAAGCAGATATATTTATTGTTGCCTGAGTCAGAGAATGGTGACCTTGTTGTCCAGTTTTCTGAACCAAAAAGAGAAGATGTTCCTCAACTGAGATTAAGGTGTGCCAATCAAGTTTTGGAATGGTTGCGCCGAGGAAATAGATACCTGCTTAAGGAGAGCCTTGATGTCAGCCCTGAATTTGGCGGTATGCGGGCTGAAGAGAAAGGTTGGCTAAAAGCTCTGGATGTGGAATTACTATTTCCTTTGGTGAACCGAGGTAGGTTGATTGCTGTGTTGGCATTAGGGAAGAAAGAATCTGGCAAGTACTCACTCGAAGACGTTAATTTGGTTGAGACTGTTACCTCTCAAGTAGCAGCAACTGTGGAGAAGGAATATCTTCAGGAGGGACTCAGAGAGCAGGAGAGGCAATATCTTCAGGGAGAGCTCAGGAAGCGGGAGCAAGAACTGACTCTGATTAACCGGTTGGCTATAGTTATTACCTCCAGTTTAAACATAAAAGAGGTATATGATGCCTTTGTCACCGGGTTGAGGGAGGTGGTTGACGTCGACTGGGCAACGATTGCGCTGATAGAAGGTGACGAGCTTGGTTTAGAGGTTTTATTCACTGAGGTGGGCTCGGCCTGGGGGGTGGGGGAGAGGATGCCTCTTAAAGGCACAGGCACTGAGTGGGTAGCCAGGCGAAAAAAGGCTTTGGTTGAGCCCGACCTCAAGAAGGACAAGAAGTTTTGGACTGGTGAAGGTCATTTAAGGCAGGGTATTCGGTCGATTGTATACCTTCCGTTGCTGGTGAGAGGGCAGGCTATAGGCAGTTTAATTATAGCCAGTCGTAAGCCGAATGCTTACACGGTTGGTCAGGTTCATCTTCTAGAGCGGCTGGCTTCTCAGATAGCCATGCCGGTAGAGAATAGTCGACTTTATGCCAGAGCTGAGCAGAGGGCTCGGGTTGATGAACTTACGAACTTGTTCAACCGGCGTCACTTTGATGAATGCATAAAGCAGGAAATAGAGCGCCATTCTCAGTATGGGGACGTGTTTTATTTGATTTTTCTCGACCTTGATTTTTTCAAAGCCTACAATGATACGCAAGGGCATATGGCTGGTGATAAGATTCTGGAACTAATAGGCAAATTGATAAACAAGTCGATAAGGAACACCGACCTAGCTTTTCGGTATGGAGGTGATGAATTTGCTGTCATCCTACCTCAATCGGCGACCAATGATGCCCTGGTGGTAGCTGAGAGAGTTCGGGGGAGGATAGCGGTGGAGATGGACAAGAAAGATATCAAGATAAGCGCCAGTCTAGGATTAGCTTCCTGGCCTAATGATGGAGTGACATCGGATGAACTTGTCAATGCTGCTGATAGGGCGTTGTATTATGCTAAAGAGACTGGAGGTAATCGGACTTGTATTGCCTCCAAGATGCTGCCTTCTTTGCCTGGTAAGGCTGCTACACGAGCTAAGTCGAAAGAGAAGCCTTGAGTATGATATACGTGAGCGAAGCGCGATAATCTCAAGGTTTCAGCCCTATCTTATTTCCTGGCTAAGGCGCATATATTCCGAGAGAATGATTTGATTGGGAAGCGATAGGACTTCTCAGGGAATATGCTGATAATTGCAAAGCCAACCTGATTTAATAGGCTGCGAAGTTCCGGGTAGGAAAAAAGGTGATAATAGCGGTAAAGGATTTTCCCCCTCGATTTCCAGGGCATATTGACCTCTTTGTCTTTTAGCCAGAAGCTCAGTTGCCATCTGTTCCAGACAGTGACGAAGGCTTCGCCTCCGGGTTTCAGGACACGTCTGAGTTCTTGTAAAGACTCCTGTCTTTGTTTGTCTCCCTGAATGTGGTGATAAGTGGCTACTGCTATTGCCCAGTCGAAGGTATTATCGGGGTATGGCAGGGAAGCGGCATCGGCTACGGATAGTTTGACTTCGAATTTGAACTTGGTGGCATACCTCCTTGCCAGTTTGACCATTTGTGTGGAGAAGTCCACCCCCCATAGCTCGAAGTTATCTTTGAAAGGCAGGAAGTCTGGTCCATGAGCACAGCCGACATTCAGGAGCTTGCCCCTGTGCCATCTGCCTGCCATTTCCTCAAGCTCTTTAGTGAAGCGAGACCAATGTCTGAGCCGGTACCAACTCTCGGCTATCTCGTCGAAGGTTTCTCTGTTTGTTGACATAGTTAGAATCTGGTAAACTCTGACCTGGGACGCGTTCAATAATTATACCCGTAATTAAGGGCTCTTCGCACTCTGTCATTTTAAGCCCCGATGTAATTGGGGCGAAGAATCTAAAGACCCTTCGCTGCCACTCAGGGTGACAGGATAGGGTATATTTAAGGAAAGCACAACTTGAAGAAAATTTCAAGGACTATATCTGGGGTGACCCCAGTGGCTGTTATGGGCAAGCCGATAGGGTGTCCTGGAGAATGCATTTATTGTCCTACTTTTCCTGATGCGCCTAAAAGCTATACGCCTGAATCGCCAGCGGTGCTCAGAGCTAAGCTGTGTAATTATGAGCCCAGAAGACAGGTTGAGGAGAGGGTGAGGATTCTTTTAGATATGGGACATCCAGCTGATAAGGTGGAACTGATTATCATGGGAGGCACTTTCTTGGCTTATCCTGAGGAGTATCAATACCAGTTCGTAAAGGATTGCTATGATGGCTTGAATGGCAGCGAGTCTCTCAGTCTGGAAGCAGCCAAGCAAATGAATGAGATTGCTGAACACAGGTGTGTGGGGCTGTGCATTGAAACCAGACCTGACTGGTGCCGGGAAGGTGAAGTCAAGAGGATGCTGGAATTTGGTACTACCAGAGTGGAGCTGGGAGTGCAAACGCTTGACGATGACATCTATCGGCTGGTCAAACGAGGGCATGGCATAACTGATGTGGTGATGGCTACTAGGTTGCTGAAAGACTATGGTTTCAAGGTCTATTATCACTGGATGCCGGGATTGCCCAGGTCAACTTCAGAGCATGACCTGGAGTTGTCCCGGGAGCTTTTCAATAGTGAGTGTTTTAGACCGGATGGGCTCAAACTTTATCCGACGCTGGTTATTGCTGGCACCGAGCTTGAGGAATGGTACAGAGATGACAGCTATCAGCCTTATCCCATGGACGAGATGACGGATTTGATGATAGACATCAAGACTCATGTTCCTGGCTATGTCAGGATTCCGCGGGTGATGCGCGATATTCCCAGCAAATTCATCGTGGCTGGCTGTAAAGATTTAGCTTTGAGGAGCGCGCTTAAGAAACGTATGGAGGAGATGGGGGTTCGGTGTAACTGCATCCGATGCCGAGAGTATGGGCATCGCTTAAGGGATGGATGGAAAATCGCTGAGCCGAATTTGAAGAGGCAGGATTATGAAGCCTCTGGAGGGAAGGAAGTTTTCCTTTCCTTTGAAGATGCAGGGGAGACATTGTTTGGACTGCTACGTATGAGAGTCGGTTCTTCTGTAGTCGGAAATGGAGACTTAGCTATGGTCAGGGAGTTGCATGTCTTCGGTTCTGAAGTCCCCTTAGGAGGGAAGCAGTCTGAGGCGGTTCAGCATAGAGGTCTTGGTGGGGAGTTGCTCAAAGAGGCTGAAAGAATTGCCCGTGATGAATTTCAAGCTCGTAAGATTGCTATTATTAGTGGCGTTGGTGCCAGAGAATATTTCCGCTCCGAGTGTGGCTATGAGTTAGATGGTGCCTACATGGTTAAAGAATTAAAGGTGCCCTCTTCGAAGAATTAACGGTGCTAGCCTTTAGTTTTGCCATCACCTGTATAGATGGCAGGAGATGAAATGACCTTCAGATACTTCAGTCAACCCTGGTTCTTGCTGGTTGCAAATTGGCAATACTCGGTGGCATCTGGGGTGAAAATGGCAGCCGGATGGTGGGTTCAGTGGAGAAGGCACATCTCCACGCAATAATATTCTACCTTTATCTTTCGGCTTAAAACTGGGGACTGCTGACAGTAGAGCTTCGGTATAAGGATGTAGAGGGTTTTCGAAGAGTTCCTTCTTATTTGCCAGCTCCACGATTTTCCCCAGATACATTATGGCTACCCTGTGTGCCATATGCCTTATCACTGATAAATCGTGGGCGATGAGCAAGTAAGCCAAGCCGAACTTTTCCTGAACGTCCATCATCAGATTTAGAATCTGAGCTTGTATGGATACATCCAGTGCACTCACCGGTTCGTCAGCGATGATAAGGCTTGGGTTCATAGCTAAAGCACGAGCTATGCCGATACGCTGTTTTTGACCACCACTGAATTCATGTGGATATAGATTGGCTTGTCTGGTTTCCAACCCGACTTGTTCCATTAGCTCAGCTACCCTATCCATTCGTGTCTTTTCATCACCAATCTTATGGATAATCAGGGGCTCGCATATGGAATCACCGGCGTTCATTCTTGGGTCGAGAGAGGCATCGGGGTCTTGGAATATTATTTGAATTTCCTTTCTCAATTCCACGAGCCCCCTTTTGTCCAGCTTGGTAATATCGGTTCCTTGGTACAGAATTTCTCCGCTGGTTGGTTCCTCCAGCTTGGGGATTGTTTTGCCCAGGGTTGATTTACCGCATCCTGATTCCCCAACCAAGCCTATGATTTCTCCCTCTTTTATGTCTAAAGTCACCCCATCTACAGCTTTTATATCTCCGATATGCCGGGAGAAGAACCCGGCAGTCACCGGATAGTACTTCTTGAGGTTTTTTATTTGTAATAACCTGTGGTCCGACTTAGGTTTCATGTGTATAAGTGGCAACTTACCTTATGCTCCTTTGAAATCGTTGTTTCCGGTGGCTCTTGTCGCCTGCAGATTTTCATTACCTTAGGACATCTGGGGTGAAAGGCACAGCCTTGCGGCATTTGGATGGGGTTGGGCGTTGCTCCAGGAATCGATGCCAGCCTGCCCGTGGATTTGGATGTATCAGGCAGGCATTCGATTAAGCCTGAGGTGTAGGGGTGCTTTGGATTTTCAATTATTTCAGAGACTGGTGCTGTCTCGACATCTTTCCCACCGTACATGACGGCGGCTCGGTCTCCTATTTCAGCCACCACTGCCAAGTCGTGTGTTATGAAGAGGGTAGACATTTGCCTTCTTGCCTTTAACTCACGAAAGATGTCCAGAATTTGAGCCTTTATGGTTACATCTACGGCAGTGGTTGGTTCGTCAGCGATGAGAATTTGAGGGTCACAGGAGAGGCTCATGGCTATTAGCACTCTCTGTTTCATGCCACCTGATAGCTGGTGTGGATAGTAACTCATCACTCTTTCTGCCGATGGGATGCCCATTTCGCTGAGCAAGGTTATAGCCCTGTCTCTAGCCATGCTGTGGTCCAATGGCAGATGGAGCTTTATTTGTTCGATTATCTGGTCACCTATAGTCAATACCGGGTTCAGGGCTGATTGTGCTTCCTGGAAGACCATAGCTATGTCTTTACCTCTGATTTGCCTTATTTGTTTTGAGGAACATCTGGTTAGATTCAAGCCATCGTAGCTTATTTTCCCGCAAACTATTTTCCCCGGAGGGCTGTCAAATAGGCGCAAAATGGACAGTGCTGTTACTGTCTTGCCGCAGCCGGATTCGCCGACCAGGCAAAGACATTCACCACGCCTGAGTTCAAAGTCAACGCCGTCTACAGCCTTGACTATACCACGGCTGGTGAAGAAGTATGTCTTTAGGTCATTGACTTTCAAAATGGCATTGTTCATGGTGTCTATACGTTGCTCTTGGGGTCGAAGGCGTCTCTGAGTCCATCGCCCAGAAAGTTAAAAGCTAGAACTGTTAGAAAGAGCATGATTCCAGGTTCCACAGCTACCCACCAGGCGGTATTGAGGCTATATTGTCCGGCTTCCAAAATTATTCCCCAGCTAGGGACTGTGGGGTCACCCAAACCGATAAAACTCAAAGCAGCTTCGGCTAGAATTACCCCCGGGATAGATAACGTGGCTATGACAATAATCAGGCTTATGACGTTGGGTATGAGGTGGCGGAAGATGACTCTGTTATCGCTGGCGCCTAATGCTTTTGCAGCGACTATGAACTCTCTTGTTCTGAGTGACAGGGACTCGCTTCTAATTAGCCTGGCAATGCCTGTCCAGCCGGTCAGTCCTATCGCCAGCACTATGAAAGCCAGGCTGGGACCAAAAATGAAAATTATGAGCACCAGCAATAGGAAGAAGGGGAAAGTCATCATGATGTCGGTGAATCTCATCAGGGCGTTATCGACCCATCCGCCCAGATAAGCTGATAAGACGCCGATGATAGTTCCCAGGATTATGGCTATTCCGGTAGCGATTAATCCTACCAGTAGGGATACCCTAGCTCCAGAGACTATCATTGCCAGCATGTCGCGCCCTTTACTATCTGTGCCCAGTGGATGTTCACATGTTCCGGAAATTTCCTTCGTGGTGTATTCATCGGTCTCTATGTTGTAGATGGATTGTTCAATGGTAAAGCCAAAGGGCGGCATGTTTTTTTCCTCGAAATTGGCTGCCGTTGGGTCTAAGGTAAAAAATGGACCAATCAGAGCTAATGCAACCAAGAAGATTATGAAAGCCAGTCCGCATACGGCTAATTTGTTTCTTTGTGTCCTTTGCCAGTAATAGTTAATCAGCCGTGTATTGGGGCGCAAATGTTGGCTAATTCTTCTAACTTTATCTGGTAGCATTTCAGTCATATCTTATCCTAGGGTCGAGATAAGTATAGGTAACGTCGGTCACCAAGTTGACCAGTAGCACTATGAATGTTCCGATGAGGGTCACAGCCACTACCACGGGATAGTCGTTGGCGAAGATGGCGTTAAAGGATATTTGCCCTAGTCCTGGTATACCGAAGATGATTTCGGTGAGATAGGCTCCGCCGAAAACGATGCTGCCTAAATCGAACATTATTATGGTGATGAGGGGTAGCATAGCATTCCTGAAGACATGTTTGCCGATGACAGTTCGTTCGGGTAAGCCTTTAGCTCGAGCGGTGGTGACGAATGCCTTCCTCAGATTATCGAGCATAGCTGACCTGGTATACCTGACATAGCCAGCTAGCATTCCTGTGCCCAGGGTTATAACAGGCAGCACCAACGCTTTCAGATTGTCGAGGGAAAATAGAGGGAGAGTGGTGTCATAGTAAGTCTTGAATAATCCCAGTTTCACTGAGAAAATCAGGATAAGCATGACGCCGAGCCAGAAGTTGGGTATCGATATTCCGATAAATGAGAGGAAGGTGAAAGCATAATCGGTCTTTGTATATTGCTTAACCGCTGAGTAAATGCCGATTAAGATGCCAAGGAAAGCAGCAAACAGGCTGCTTAATAATATGAGTTGAAATGAGTAAATCCAGTGGGTCTCGATTAGCTCGATTACTGGCATGGAGGTACTGAAAGACCATCCCCAATTCCCTTGGAATAGGTTGCCCAAATAGTTTATATATTGCTCGTAGATGGGCTTGTCCAGACCGTACCGCGCTTCGATGGCAGCCCTCACCTGTGCCACATCCTGTCCTCTGGCAGCGAGGTTTGCCAGATACTTATCGGCTGGCGAACTGGGTCCGACTCTGACCAGAATGAAGGTGATGGTCAGTATGCCAAAAGCGATGATGACCGTGTAGATGAGCCTCTTGATAATGTAGTCTCTGAGCCAACTCTTCCCCATTTAAGGATATTTACCTCGTCACCATAGAAACAGTTCAAGAGGACTAGATTCTTAGGTCGTTTTGCTCAAGGCTCTTCTTTTCGTTTGACATGGCAGAAAATGAAGCTTTATTCAAAATACCATAGATAGTAGTTGTAGCCTATGCTGGGACCAGGTTCTATCCCCATGACGTTCTTCTGGAAACCTAGATTGGCTCTGTGATAGAGTAGGAAGTCCACAGGCAAGTCCTCGGACAGCAGAAGAGATAGTTGGGCGTATATTTGTTTACGGACCTCTTTGTCTAGTGCCTCTTTTGATTTGATTTGTTTGAATAAATCGTCTACTTCGGGGTTAGAATAGCCCATAAAATTGAGACCTCCATCGGAGGCATAGAAAACTCGGCTTCCGGATGGTGCCAACACGTCACTGCCGAAGCCCAACAAAATCATGTCCCATGCCTCCTCACTCACCGCTTCAGGACCGTTGTTGTCTCGGGGTTCTTGGGCACTGCCTGGGACTTTGTTTTCCATTAATTGTCTTAGTAGCGTAGACCATGGTACCAGCTTTATCTCTGTTTCTATCCCTAAAGTAAGGAGGTCACGTCTTACCTGGAAAGCTATGTCTTCTGCCACCTTGCTACCCTGGTTGGTTGCCAGGACGAGATTAAGAAGACTGCCGTCTTTATTGGTGACGGTTATAGTGCCATCTTCTTTTTTGACTCCATAGCCTTCCTGATAAAAAATCTCGGCGGCTTTCTTCTTGTCATAAAGCTCTCCCTCTCCGTATCTGACTATACCCTCATCGTTATACCATGGTGATATTGAGGGGATAAAGCTAAAGGCAGGCTCGGCGAATCCGAGGAGTATGGACTGTGTAATGGTATCTTTGTTTATTGACATAGCTATGGCTTGTCTGATGGACTTATTTTTCAATCCATCCCAGCCATTAGCTCTCTGGTTAAAAGCTAAGACGGTACAACCCGCGCTTGGTATGGTGTACACTTTGATATTCTCCATATTTCTAAATCTGTTGGCTTGTTCCGGCTCTATTCCGGAGTAGGTTATGTCACCGGCTTCTAGAGCTGCCTGCCTGGTGGCTGGGGTGCCGAAGAGTTTCACGATGTATTGGTCGAAGTAGGGAGCCCCGATATCTTTCCCCAGGTAGTATTCAGGATTACGCTCGACCACGAACTTATCATTTCTGTTCCACTCTTTGAACCGATATGGTCCCAGGTTTCCCGTGTAGGTCAGGTTGTTGAACTCCGGTGCCTCGGTAAAGGCTTTGACATCACCTTCGTAGTTGATGGCTATATACTTGGGATAGGGGAACAGGTCGTAAATGATATAGACGAACTCAGGGTCAACGGTCTTGCGGGTTATTTTGAATGTGGTGGCATCGGTTATTTCAGGTGTGACAAAGACCTTCTCGCCGTTCAACTCTTCTTGCCAGTCTCCTTTATATGGATAGTTCAGCCAGTCTGAGAACATGAGGTTCTTCAGTGTGTAGACATAATCCTCTGCCGTGACTTGTGAACCATCGCTCCATTTGAGGTCATCCCTGATGGTTATAGTGTAAACCAAACCATCTGCTGATACCTCTACATCCTTAGCCAGACAACGCAACTGGATATTGAGTTCGTTGTCGTATGTGGCTAGTGGGTCTACTGTGTGTTCATAATAACTTGAGGAAGTGGCGTCACTGATTAGTATCCGGTTTAGGCTCTCGGCATCACCGCCTGACACTCCTTCTATAAAGTTGCCTCTAGCTGAGATGCCTTCGTCTTCTTTAATCTCGCCCTTGGTGCATCCTGCGGTCAATATAACCAGTACAATTGATATGGCTATAAGAATTCTCAAGTTTTTCATCTATTTACCTTCCTAAATTTTGTATTTGTGCCACTGTAGCCGTAGCTATCTTTTTTTACTGGCTCGTTTCTGTTGTTGCCTGCCCTCCGTTTCGTTTGTTGCTTAATTGCTTTGCCTGACTTGAAACGATTTAGGTTAAGGAAAACTTTGCTTGGCATGAGATGAATACTCTTAAACGAAGCTCTCCTTTATCTGAAGAATTACCTCTTCGATGCTGTCTGGAGATTCTGAGACAATGCTCTTGATAGCTTCATCGACTTTCCGGTATTTATGAGTATCGTAAAGCTCGTCCAGTTTTTCATAATAGCCGGCTCTTCTGCCCAGTCTGAAGTTGAGCCTTTCCTGGGGTGGCAATGCTAGATATCTGTTTATCGCAGCCAGACACGCTGGCTTGGCTTCCGGGAATTTACCTTCTAGTTCTGGTAGGAGATTTAATACATGGTCACTCTTAAGCTCGCTGGTGACCTCGAGTTTTTCGATAAGTTTGCCTATTTCTTCTAGCACCTCGTCTTCTGATTGGAGTTCGAAGTCGCCGGATTTTATTCTTGACCACAAAAGCATATCCTCACGTACGTGGAGGGTGCGTAATCTGATGTAATCGGGGTCAACTTCATTAAGAACTTTAGCTGTGCCGATGACGTGGTCCGATGACATTTTTCTGCCGCCGAGTCCGGGCATAACGTATTCACATAATGAAATGCCAGCCTCTTTCACCTTTTTGCCACCCGCGATGTGCTCCTCTGGTGTAATGCCTTTTTCCATGTAACTGAGAACAAGGTTAGAGCCGCTTTCCATCCCGATGTGTAATCGGGAAAGCCCTGCCTCTTTAACCTCCTTCAATTCTTCTAGTGACTTCTTGGCCGCAGTCTTTGAACGGGCGTAGGAAGTTATCCGGTTCAGCTCGGGGAAGCTTTGCTTCAGAAAGGAAACTACTCTGACTAAATCAGGTGTCCTCATTATAAGGGTATTAGCGTCTTGAAGAAATGCAGACTTGCCACCTGCCCACAGCCAGAGAGCCACGTTGCAGATACTGGCATTATGTTGGTGTCCGTTGTAGATTGTCGCAGCCACATCTCTTAGCCGACCGCCATAACCCATTCGCCAGGCTAGCTCTTTCATCTCGTCGGCGATGGCTTTGGCTGTTTCTATATCCTTGATTATGTCTTCAGTTGGTCTGAGTTCAAACTTTTGCCCCTTATAAACCGGGCAGAATTGGCATCGGTTCCAGGGGCAGTTTCTGGTTGCCCTTATCAGTAATGAATAGGCTTCACTAGGTGGTCTAATGGGACCTAGCTCGAAGGAATAGTCGGCTAATTTATTTGTGTTAATCCTATAGTCCAAGTTCATGATATTTGCTTGTGTTTAATTTTAAACTTTATGGGGCGAAATTTCCAATAATGGACTCTTAGTTTATGAAATGTTAATATTTGATAAATTGGAAGCAGTCATTTCCATTTCAGATTAAGATAGCCTACATGGCCAACCCTGACGAAGTCAAAGTAGTTTCTTTTGATGCTGAAGGTACTCTGGTAACGCCAGACTTTAGCTATGCTGTCTGGTTTGAAGCTATTCCTGAGCGCTATGCTGAGAAGAAGGGTATTGATTTAGAGTTAGCGAGACAGCTCATCGAAGAGGAGTACCACAGGGTGGGTGACCAGAGGCTGGAGTGGTACGATGTTCGATATTGGTTTGACAAACTTGGCTTGGGCACGCATGAGCAAGTTTTGGAGAGATGCAAGAGCAAAGTATGCTACTATCCGGAAGTTGCAGAAGTACTGGCGTCTTTAAGTGGAAGGTATAAACTTGTTGTGGCTTCTGGGTCAACGCGAGATTTTCTGAATCATCTTCTTCAGGGCATTGAGCCTCACTTCACTAAGATTTTTTCCTCGCTCACAGATTACAAGCAGCTTAAGACATCCGAATTCTACTTGAAGATGTGTCATGAGATGGGGGTTGAGACTGGGCAAGTAGTTCATGTTGGCGATAACTGGCAATTTGATTTTGTCGCCCCGAGGGAAGTGGGTATCCAGGCATTCTACCTTGATAGGAAACGGCAGACCAATCATCAAAACTCTATGGCTAGCCTGCTACAGATGAAGGACCATTTGACAGATTAATTGAAAAAATCTTCCTGCAGGCGAGTCGTTATTGGTGGTCATAGATTATAGTCTGATAAAGCCTTAGGTTATCGCAGCCTTTCGACTTTAACTTGAGGTAAGAGTCTTTCCACGTCCTCGCGGCGGCAAAGTTCGGTACCGGGGGTTAAGGTGGCTGCTGTTCCTGCTGCCACTGCCCAGCGACATGCTTCATCTATTCCCTGTCCCTGGCTTAGTTTTAGTACCAGTCCAGCGACGGTTGAGTCACCGGCGCCTACGGTGCTACGAACCTCTACTTGAGGCGGTGTTACCTTTAGAATTTTTTCCTCGTTGGCGATTATAAGTCCATCCTTGCTTCTGGAGATTACTGCAATCTCAATGCCTCGTTTGACCAGAGTCTTCAACGCTCCGACAATTGCTGCTTCGTCTTTCAGATTTGTTTCGAGTAGTTCTTCGGCTTCGTGCACATTGGGTTTTATGACATTTGGTTTAGCCTTCATTCCTTCTTTTAACCATTGATTATCCGAATCAAGAACGGTTTTTATGCCGCTATTTTTGACCCTCTCTATCAGTTGTCGGTAGATATCAGCAGGTACTCCGGGTGGAACACTGCCGGCGAAGACGATAAAATCGGGTTTCGGTTTGATGTGTGCTATTTTTTGTATTAGTTTTCCCAATTCATGCCTTAGAATGTGGGGACCTGGAGCGTCAATTCTGGTTTGGCGGTGAGTTTTCAAATCGGTGATGATGAAGTTGCTTCTTATTTCTCCCTCAATTGGAGTGAAGTCAAAGGGAACTTCTTGTTGTTGAAGGAGATGTTTCAGTGTTTCACCGTCGATGCCGCCTATGAAACCGTAGGCGATTGTCTCACCACCGAGCTCGTGTACGACGCGGGAGACGTTGATTCCTTTGCCACCGGGGTCTCGGCGCAAGCTAGTCCAGCGATTGGCTTCATCTACCACCAATTCCTCAACGGTAACTATTTTGTCCAGGCTCGGATTCAAGGTCACCGTGGCAATCATTTAACTCTTTCCACTTTCAGTAGGTTGGTGCTACCTGAAATGCCTATGGGCACACCTCCGGTGATAACAACCAGGTCGCCGTCATGAGCTAATCCAGTTCGCTTGGCTACCTTGGCTCCTCGGGTGAATAATGCAGCTATGTTTGAAGGCTCGGGAGTCTGAAAGGCGCGTATCCCCCACGATAATGATAGCTGTCTCTGCGTTGTCTGACTGGGGGTAATAGCTATAATCGGTACGTTGGGGCGGTACTTAGCCACACGTCGCGCTGTGCTTCCTGATGAAGTGAAAGCGATGATAGCAGCGGCTCCCAGTTGGTGGGCTGTATGACAGGCGGCATAGCTGATAGCATCGTCGGTTTGGGGTTGGAGGTCTTTGCCCTTGTTGGTCAGAATTTCTTCATATGGTAAGGTAGCCTCTGCTTCCAGAGCGATCTGTGCCATCATAGATACAGCTTCTACCGGATAGTTACCAACGGCGGTTTCTTCTGATAGCATTATGGCATCGGTACCATTGAAGATAGCATTGGCTACGTCACTAACCTCAGCACGGGTGGGGCGTGGTGCGTGCACCATCGACTCCAGCATTTGAGTAGCTACAATAACCGGCTTGCCCAAGTGGTTGCATTTCTGGATAATTTCCTTTTGAGCTATGGGCACCCTTTGTATGGGAATCTCGATGCCTAGGTCGCCACGAGCAACCATAGCACCATCAGCAGCTTTTAGTATCTCATTAAGGTTACCCAAGGCTTCGCGCCGCTCGATTTTTGCGATAAGCGCTGGAGCCTTTTTATGTTTCTGGAGGAATTTTCTTACCTTGAGGATATCTTTAGCTTCTCTAATGAAAGATAAGGCTACAAAGTCCACATCATGCTTTAAGCCGAAGAGGAGATGATTCCAGTCCTCTTCGGTTATTGTGGGGGCATCCCAGGTTACGCCCGGTATGTTGATACCTTTATCCTCACCGAGAATGCCTCCAGTTACTACTTGGCATCTAACCTCTGTCTCACTGAGAGCTATTACTTTTAGCTCTATAGCACCATCATCGAGGAATATCATGTCGCCCGGCTTGATGATGCTTGGTAAGTAGGGCAAGCCTACGGATACCCTATCTTTGTCTCCTAGAATTTCTCTAGTGGTTAGGATAAAATCGGCGTTTTCTTTAAGTTCGACGCTGTCCTTCTTAAGCTTGCCGGTTCTATTTTTCGGTCCGGGCAAGTCTTGCATTATAGCTAGTGGCAGGTCAGCTTGTTTAGCTGTTTGTCTAAGAGTTTTTATGTAGCTAGCGTGCTCTTTATGAGTGCCATGGGAGAAGTTGATTCGAGCAACATCCATACCGGTTTGGAGTAGCTCTTTTATCACTGAAGCTGAGCTTGTACTCGGTCCTATGGTGCAGACTATTTTTGTCCTGCGATATGGATTAGTTGTGATATCGGTAGGCATTATACTTTCTCAGTATTCCATGTACCAGTTCTCCGGTAACACAGCTAGCTCATTAGCCACGATGCCAAGTTTGCGATACCAGGGGACTGCATATTTTATGGCTATTTCTGCCAGTTCCTTTAGCCTGTCAGCCACAGTTGTTGATAAGAATTTTACTCGAGCCTTCTTGTCTGTAAAATGTATGGCTTCTTGCCAGATGGCTCGACCGCCAAGGAATCCCGAAGCACCGGCTTGGCAAGCAATTTCCACTTCTGTTCGGAATGTTTCATAGTCTACGCCAGCACTTAAGATAACCCAGGGTACTTGTGAAGCCTCGTCCAACTGTCGGCAGAACTGGAGAAGCTTTGTCCTGTCTGTCTCATATTTCATGTCGGCAGGAAATTCTGCTTTAAGTACGTCTATTGGCAAAGATGTAATCTGGCGGGCGCTTTCAATTACTAAACCTGGTTTTCGCGCAGCAAACTGTGATGTCCCAGCATCCTCGCTCTTTGTAAGGTAGGTTTTGGGTTCGACGAGAAAAGGAATGTCGTACTTTAGGCATTTTTCTGCCACTGTCTGTATTGTTGTCAACTGCCTATCAGCAACCTCAGTCAAGTCGGGTCGGTAATAGACCAGGATTTTGACTGCTGAGGCACCCATGCGTTTGATTTTTTCTACACTCCAGCCATTGAGTAAGGTGGTTATTCGTCCTTTTGGTTTGCTTTCGTAGCCAGTATCTTCGATGCTGACCAATAAGCCGGTGTGCCCAGGAAGTACTCCTGCGGCGATGCACTGGGCGGCGCCGTAGTTAGGGTCTAGCAAGACGGCGCTGGCATAGGGGGCTAAAGCAGCACATAATTCCAGCTTGTGTTCAACAATTTCCTGATAATCAACATAATCATCGAGCTGCTCCTTCTCAATCATGGCCTTGAGGGAGCCTCTGTGGTCCATGGCGCAGATTATGAAGATTCCTTCAGGCGTAGAAATCTGCTGCAAACCTCTGATTTTGCCGATACTGAGTCTAGCCATTGTTATTACGTTATCCTATTTTTCCTCCAGGTTGTTAAGAATATACCGCTTTTGCTCTATGTATATCAAGTATCTACAAGCAGATGGTATTGCGTTAAACCGAGAGACAATATTATTGTTGAAGCTTGCGTAGATTCGGTGATTCAGGCATAATTGTGTTTGGTTAGTTCTGCAAAGGAGAGAGACATGGAAACGAAAAAATCAAGACCTTCACCACCTGAGTTAGAGAGGATGTCTCCAAAAGAAAGGCAGAAGCATTTGGAAGAGAGGATGAGGGAGATAATCGCTTATGCCTATGAAAGAGCTCCAGCAGTAAAGGAGCGATTTAGCAAGGCTAAAGTGAAGCCTGACGACATCCGTACTGTTAAGGATTTAGAAAGGATACCGATGTTAAGGAAGGATGACTTGATTGCTCTGCAAAAAGCGACTCCTCCTTTTGGTGGCTATCTAGCTGTACCCATGGACACCCTGGAGAGGATATATCAGTCGCCGGGCCCTATATATGACCCGCAACGTAAGAGAGGTTTTGGGAGTGGCAGTGCCTTGGGACCAGATTTTGGCAAGGGGCAGCTAGTGATGAATACGTGGTCATATCATATAACGCCTGCCGGCTTAGGGGTCGACCAGTTGCTCAGGAGTATGGGGTTTACCGTAGTTCCTACAGGTACGGGAAATACCGAGCTCCAGGTAAATATTATGCACGACCTTAAGGTACACGGTTTCTGTGGCACTCCCAGCTTTCTGAAGACAATCATAGATAAGGCTGAAGAGATGGGCTATGATTTCAAGAAGGACTTCAATTTGAAGTTTGCCGTGGTCGGTGGCGAGATGGGTGGTGAGCCGCTGCGGAAGCTGTTCCAGGAGAAATACGGTATCTTCTGTATGGGTGGTGATACTTATGCTACTGCTGATGTTGGGACCATAGCCACTGGTTGTGAGAAACAGTCTGGGATGCACATTACCACTGACGCCATAGTGGAGATAGTGGACCCGGAGACAGGGAAGCAGCTCGGCCCTGGCGAGGAGGGTGAAATAGTAGTTACTCCATTCGACGAAGTTTATCCATTGATTCGCTTTGGCACTGGTGACATATCGATGCTTATTGATGAGCCCTGTGACTGTGGGAGAACGACGCCCAGATTGACGAAGATTATGGGAAGGTCTGGTGAAGCCGTAAGAGTGAGGGGTATGTTTGTCCATCCTAAACAGACTGATGAAGCGATTTCTAAGTTCCCTGAGATTCGGGCATATCAGTTAGTGGTCACTCGTCCTCAACATAGAGACGAGATGGTTCTTAAGGTTGAGCTTAGTGAGAAAGGTGTTGATAAGGAAAAGGCGAGGGCTGTTCCTAGCGCACTTGGCAACGAGCGCTGGGATTTTACTGTCAAGGGCGTTGTGGATAGAGAGAAGCTGGAGGCTGCTGTGGACAAGGCTTTCAGGGATGTATGTAAAGTAAGGTTCGACCGCATGGAGTTCGTTCCAAAGGGCACAATTCCTGAGGGTGCCAAGCGGATTGTTGATGAGAGGAAATATTAGTGCGGTTGTGTCTTGTAACGACTGGCTTTAAATTAAGGAGGTGAACAATGAAAGCACAAAAATCTCTGCCGCCGTTTGAGGTAATGGAGAAGATGTCAAATAAGGAGAGGGGGAAGCTTTTAGATGAGCAGCTAAAGTGGCTGGTTGCTTATGCTTGTGAAAAAGCCCCGTCGACCAGAGCCAGGTTTGATCAGGCGGGTATTTCGCCATCAAAGGTGTCTGGTATCAAGGACCTGGAAAATTTGCCTTTACTGAGGAAGGATGCACTGGTGGATTTATATAAGGCAAATCCTCCTCTGGGCGGATTGGTGACTGTACCCATAACTGAGCTTGAAAGGGTGTATGTTTCTCCTGGTCCCATTTATGACCCGCATCATTCAAGTGAAACTTACTGGCGGAGGCATGTCCACTTGGTAAATTCCGTAGGATTTGGAAAAGGGGATATTGTAGTCAATACCTGGATGTACAACCTTGTGCCAGCCGGGCTGATGATTGACGAAGCATTGAGACGAGCTGGGGTTACGGTTATACCCACGGGTGTGGGAAATACCGAGCTCCAGGTTCAGGTTATGCATCAACTTAAAGCCACCGGATTTGCTGGCTCAACAGGCTTTTTTATGAATATCATCACTAAGGCTGAAGAGATGGGCTTGGATATCCGTAAAGATTTTAACCTCAGGCTAGCTGTCATTGGAGGAGAGATGGGTGGTGGGCCAATCAGGAAAACAGTTGAAGAAAAGTACGGCATTGCTACCGGTGATATGTATGGGACGGCTGATGTTGGACTAATAGCCTTTGAGTGCAGCGCCAAGAATGGCATGCATATTGCCGAGGGTGTAATACTGGAGATGATTAGCTACGAGACAGGAAAGCAGATTGAACCTGGTGAGGTTGGTGAGATAGTAGTGACTCCGATTGATGAGACCTATCCATTGATACGCTTTGGCACGGGCGACCTTGCCGGTTTGATTGGCGAGCCATGCTCCTGTGGTCGGACCTCTCCTCGGATAACACGCCTTTTAGGCAGGGTGGGTGATGCCGTCAGGACCAGAGGCATGTTTATTCATCCGCGGCAGCTCGAACCAGCCATGGCTAAATTCTCACAGGTTGCTCAATATCAGGCGGTGGTGACCAGACCAGGTACTCGAGATGACTTGACGCTCAAAGTGGAGCTAAAAACCGAGGAGGGAATCAATAAAGAGCAACTGGCAGACGAGTTAAATCAGGTAGTAAGTGAGGCATTAAGGATTAAGGTTGACCGGGTTGAATTTGTAGCCAAAGGTGTGATTCCCGAATGGCATAAGCTGATAGTGGATGAGCGGGTGTATTGAGCTAGACTTACTATTATCATTATCGTAGCCTTGTCTCTGCGAGCAAGGGAATTTTACTTGGTATCGCCTTTAGCCTGGCGGATTTAATCGCATAAACAGCTTCTAGTCTTTTCCCCTTTGTTGCCCTCAAATTGTGGTAAAATAGGGCAAGATTCTTTTATTGGGTGTGTCAATATGACAATGCCGTTGATTAATGAAGATGCGACTTCAAACGTGAACTCGATTGCTTGTGGCAAGTTGATCTGGATTTACATTGATAAGCCGACCAAGCAAGATGTGGAGTATTTGGCTCGGCGCTTCGACTTTCATATACTTAATCTGGACGATGTTTTGAGCCGAGTTCAACGTCCTAAAATTGACGAATATCCTGACCATCTTTTTATAGTGCTTCATTTTCCTGTGTATAACAAAGAGAATCGGGTGACCACGCCCAGTGAAGTGGATATATTTATAGGCGAGAATTATGTGGTTACCGTCAATAAGTCGGGTGATTTGAAGCCACTGGCAAGGTTTTTCAATGAGTGCCATGTTGACGAGGGGATATGCAGCACTTATATGAGTCGCAGTTCTGGCTTTCTTTTTTACCATATATTGGATAGAGTGGTTAATTATTGTTTCCCGATTCTCGACAAGGTGGTCGATAACGTTGAAAAAGTGGAGGACCTCATTTTTGCCAGACCGGTTCCAGAGACAGTCCGTGAAATCATGCTGGTCCGGCGGGACCTTATCTCCTTCCGTCGTGTTATTCATCCTCAAATCAGCGTGGTTGAGATGTTAGAGAGGGAAGAATATCCTTTTTTTAAAGAGGACCAGGACATCTATTTCGGCGACATCGCCGACCATATCCGCAAGATTTGGGATGGTCTGGAAGACTGCAAAGAGGTGGTGGATGGGTTGGCAGACACCAGCAACTGGCTGACCTCGCATCGGATTCAAGAGGTAATGCGGGTGCTGACTATCGTTATGGCGATTATGGCGCCGGCTACACTGCTTGCCAGTATTTATGGTATGAATGTGCATTTGCCCGGTGGGAGGGAGGCTAGTTTCCTGCCTCTTGGGATAATTCTCTTTGTCATGCTTGGCATCGCCACAGCAATGCTCTGGTTCTTCCGTCGCAGACATTGGATTTAGGCTTGACTTGGGTGCAAGGGCTTTTACGATGACTGTTTCTCATAGATTTGTGATAGTAGTGGCGCTCTTTGTCACCTGTCTCATAACGGCTAACATCATAATTGCTAAGCAGATAAGCATCGGCGGTATAATTCTGCCAGCGGCAATAATAATTTTTCCTCTGAGCTATATCATCGGTGATGTTCTTACCGAAGTCTATGGGTACCAGCAGGCACGGCGTGTAATCTGGCTCGGCTTTTTATGCAATTTAATCACTGTTGCGGCTATCTGGATTGCACAAAAATTGCCTCCGGCGCCGGTTTTCGAGGCGCAAGGCGCTTATGAGCGCATTTTGGGTAGCACACCTCGTTTCTTATTAGCTTCCTTTTTGGCTTATCTGGCTGGCGAGTTTACCAATTCATTCGTCATGGCTAAAATGAAGATAATAACCAAGGGTCGTTGGCTGTGGACAAGGACCGTCGGTTCCACTCTGGTAGGTCAGGGTGTCGATACTGTGGTCGTTCTAACCATTGCTTTTTTGGGGGTGCTACCTCTCTCCGTGTTGGGCATCATGATTTTGAGCCACTGGCTGGTGAAAACCATCTATGAGATTGCAGCCACTCCGTTAACTTATGTCGTGGTAGGTTATTTGAAGCGAAAAGAAGGTATTGATACCTATGACTACGGAGTTGATTTTAATCCCCTGAGAGTCATTTAGTGGCTGGGTGAGATAGGTTGTGGAGATTAAATTCATAGTTGACAATAATGTTGGCAAGCTGGCGAAGTGGTTGAGGATAATGGGCTACGATGCCTCGCTTTTCACGGGGGAGGATGACGGCAAGATGGTCAAATTAGCCTTGGCGCAAAACAGGGTAGTCTTGACTAAAGACAGACAGATTATGCGCCGGCGGCTGGTTACCAGCGGCAGACTCAAGGCTATTCTCATTGAGGATAATGACTCTAAGGCGCAATTGCAGCAGATTGTTGAAGCCTTGAACTTAGATTATCAGTTTAAGCCATTCTCTATCTGCCTCGAATGTAATCAAAACCTGATGGAGAGGGATAAGGAGAGAGTGCGCGATTTGGTTCCGCCTTATATTTTCAAGACACATAACTTGTATATGGAGTGTCCATCCTGTCATCGCATATACTGGCGAGGGACACATTGGCAGGCAATGAGCCAGGAACTGGAGAGATTTACGGCGCAGAAACAATGAATAGTAAATGTTAGCTGTCACCCTGAGCGGCAGAAAGGGTCTCTAGATTCTTCGGTCGCCCTTCCTTGGAAGGGCTCCCTCAGAATGACATGCGGTATTATTGGATTGATGTTGGAAGGCGGTTTCGGATTATGAAGGTTGTTACTGTGGAGCAAATGCGCGAAATCGACCGCAGCGCGGTGAGCATCGGATTGTCCACTGAAACATTGATGGAGAATGCCGGGCGGGCTGTGGCTGAGGAGACCAGGAAGCTTACTGGTGGTGTTATTGGCAAGCATATCCTGGTCATAGTTGGTACGGGTAACAACGGGGGAGATGGCTTGGTGGCGGGTCGTTATCTTGATGATTGGGGGGCTGAGGTTAGTATCTACCTGTGCAGGCAGCGCTCAAAAGACGATAAAAACCTGACGTTAGCTCAGGAGCGGGGCATAACCATTATTCAGGCTGACCAGGACAGTGATTTCGCCAGGCTGGAAAGCCTGCTGGGTTCCTCCGAAGTGATAATAGACGCTGTCTTCGGTACAGGCAGAAGCCGAGCTGTTGATGGTGTGTTTAAAGAAGTGCTGACCAGGGCGGTAAAGTCTAAGCAGGAGAATCCAGAGCTTTTGGTTATCGCCGTGGATGTACCCTCAGGGCTTGATTCTGATACCGGGGCTGTCGACCCAAGCTGTTCCTATGCTGATGCCACTGTTACTCTTGGTTATCCCAAGCCTGGATTATTTAATTTCCCCGGTGCTGCAAGGGCTGGCAGAGTTGTTATCGCTGACATCGGCATACCACCGAGTCTGGCAGAGAATATACCGACTGAGCTAATCACCGAAGATTGGGTTAAATCGATGTTGCCTCAGCGTCCTCCTGATGCCAATAAAGGGAGCTTTGGCAGGGTGCTGGTAGTGGCTGGCTCAATCAACTATATCGGAGCTGCTTACCTTGCCTGTATGGGAGCAGCTAGGGTGGGAGCTGGACTGGTAACATTGTCTACTGCCTCAAGTTTGCAGCCAATTCTGGCGGCAAGAATGACCGAAGTAACTTATGCCCCTCTGCCAGAAGCTGAAGCCGGCGTAATTGCTTCTGAAGCGGCGTCCGTGCTAAAGCAGTGGTTGCCCGGATATGAAGTCTTGCTTATGGGTTGTGGGTTGGGGCAAAAGGCTCAGGTCTCAGAGTTGGTAAAGTCTGTTCTGTTTGATGTGGTGCAAGGTCCTTCTCCAGCCCTGGTTCTCGACGCTGATGCGCTGAATGCTTTAGCTTTAATACCGGACTGGTGGCAGAAGCTGAGTCAGGATGCTATACTTACGCCACATCCGGGTGAGATGGCGCGGTTGGCTGGAGTTTCGGTGGATGAGGTGCAGCAGCAACGCCTTGATATTACCCGGAAAGCAGCTATGGAATGGCGAAAGGTGGTTGTGCTTAAGGGGGCATATACTGTTGTGGCGGCGTCCGATGGTCGGGCTAAAATAAGCCAGACAGCCAACGCGGGATTAGCTTCAGCAGGAACTGGCGATGTACTTACTGGCGTAATTGCTGGACTGGTGGCTCAAGGCATGCACCTCTTTGATGCTGCAGCTTGTGGTGTCTATATCCATAGCCAGGCAGGAGAGATTGTGAAAAGGGACATGGGTGATGCCGGGATGTTGGCTGGTGACCTTCTGACAGTCTTACCTAGAGTGATAATGGGACTTAAGCAGGTAGAGAAATCTTAAAGATTGGCGAGTGTGATGTTATTGGCTGTTGATGTCGGCAATACAAACATAACAATTGGTGTCTTTGATGGTAGTAAGTTGAAAGCTACCTGGAGGGTGGCTACTGGTGTTCATCGTATGCCGGATGAGTATGCCAGTTTGCTGCTGAATCTTTTCGAGCGTCAGGGTATTGATGCTTCTAAGATTACAGATGCCATATTGTGCAGCGTTGTGCCTCCGCTGGCAGGAGTTTTCGAGGAGATGTGCCGGCGCTATCTGAAGGTTTCTCCTCTGGTCATAGAAGCGGGCGTAAAGACAGGGGTGCGAATCTCTATGGATAACCCCAGGGAGGTTGGCGCCGACAGAATAGTGAATGCGGTAGCCGCTCACCACCTGTATGGCGGCGCAGTCATTGTCATCGACCTGGGCACTGCTACAACTTTCGATGCTGTATCTGAGGAGGGGGATTATCTTGGGGGGGCTATCGCACCCGGAATTGCTATTGCCACTGAAGCTCTGTTCGCTCGAACCGCTGTGCTGCCCCGGGTGGAGTTGACGCATCCCAAACGGGCTATCGGCAGGAATACTGTGGCGGCTATGCAATCTGGCATAGTCTTCGGTTATGCCGGGCTGATTGAAGGCATAGTGGGTCGGATTCGGGAGGAGCTGAATGGTAAGGCAAAGGTGGTGGCTACGGGTGGCTATGCCGAGCTTCTGGCTCGGGAAACATCGGTAATAGATGAGATAAATCCTGACTTGACGCTAATAGGTCTGCGTTTAATTTATGAAATGAATAAGACAAAGGATTAGCTGTATGAGGTTAGAAGGCAAGACCGTAGTGTTGGGTGTAACCGGCAGCATTGCTGCTTATAAAGCTGCTGAATTAGCCAGCCAGTTGACGCAAGCAAGAGCTAGAGTCGAGGTCATCATGACCGCAGCCGCTACCGAGTTTATAACACCGCTGACTTTCCGCAATATCACCGGCAGACCTGTGGTTACCAAGATGTTCGAGTTGGCTTCTGAATACAGTGTGGAACACGTAGCTCTGGCTGAAGCCGCTGATGTGGTGGTTATAGCTCCGGCTACGGCGGACATTATCGCCAGGATAGCTGCCGGCATTGCTGATGACATGCTCTGCTGCACTGTGCTGGCGACAAAGGCACCAATTATCGTGGCTCCGGCGATGCACGCTGGCATGTATGAAAACCAGGTAACTCAGGATAATCTGGCTAAGCTTAAGGCTCGTGGTTTTACCATCGTTGGTCCTGATTACGGTCGGCTTGCCTCAGGCGGGTTAGGGCTGGGGCGCCTTGTCGATGTAAACGAGATTTTAGGTACTGTCAGCCAGATTTTGGGTAGAAGCCGTGACCTGGCTGGCAGGCGAATTGTGGTCACCGCTGCTGGAACCCAGGAGCCGGTTGACCCGGTCCGCTGCTTGACCAATCGCTCGTCCGGGAAGATGGGTTACGCGCTGGCTGAGGCTGCCAGAGACCGCGGTGCCCGGGTGATGGTGGTTAGTGCTCCCAGTGCTCTTCCAAAACCTGTCGGCGTAGATGTGATGAATGTTGGTACAGCTCAGGAGATGTACGAGGCGGTGAAAAAGGCTGTGGCTAAAGCTGATGTCTTGATAATGGCAGCAGCAGTAGCTGATTACCGTCCCAAGAAGTTCTCTAAGAGCAAGATTAAACGAGAGCGAGCCTCTGCTTTGGTGCTGGAACTGGAGAGGACGCCTGATATACTCGGAGAGGTGAAAGGCAAATTTCTCCGCGTCGGCTTTGCTGCTGAAACTGAAAATCTGCTGGCTAATGCCAAGAAGAAGCTGGTAAAGAAGCGGCTTGACCTTATAGTTGCCAATGACATAACGGCTAAGGGTAGTGGCATCGGCGCGGATACCAATCAGGTGGTGATAATTGACCGTAAGGGTAAGGTTGAAAAATTGACTCTCTTGCCCAAGCGGGAGGTGGCGGACAGGATTCTGGATAGAATAGCCGAGTTCTTGGCTAGCAAGAAGTAGTATAGGGCTCTAATTTTATTTAGATCATTGAGCCGATGAAGCGGTACAGACTTAGGAATGTATGAGGAGAAGAAATGTCACGAGAGTTTACTGGAGTTATTGAAAAGAGGGGAGATTGGTATGTTGGCTATGTAGAGGAGTTGCCAGGGGTCAACACTCAAGGACGGACCCTGAAGGAAGTAAGAGAGAACCTAAGGGAAGCTACCCAATTGATTATCGAAGCTAACAGGGAACTCATGGCTAAGAGGCAAGCGGATGTACCCGTCATCAGAGAGAAAATCGTCATAGAAATGTGAACTTCCTGAATGAAGCGAAAGGATTTGTTGAGGCATCTCTATAATCAGGGATGCCAATTGTTTAGAGAAGGCAAGAAACATAGCCTACTTTACAATCCGATTAGCAATAAGACTTCCACTGTGCCACGCCATCGAGAAATCAACGATTTTACAGCAAGGAAGATCTGTAGAGATTTGGAGATTCCAGAGCCACATTAAGGAAGTGTAAATTATGACCGAAATTCCAAAGGCTTATGAGCCAGGTGAAATTGAGCAGAAGTGGTATCGCTTCTGGATGGATTATGGCTACTTTACCCCGAAGATAGACCATAAGAAGAAGCCTTTTGTCATCATTATGCCGCCGCCAAATGTCACCGGCGAGCTTCATCTGGGGCATGCCCTGACGGCTACGCTGGAAGACATTATGATAAGGTGGCACCGGATGAGAGGAGAGCCTGCCTTGTGGTTGCCCGGGGTTGACCACGCTGGTATCGCCACTCAGGTTATAGTGGAGCAGAAGCTGGTTGATGAGGGGCTGGACCGGCATAAGCTGGGTAGGGAGAAGTTTATTGAGCGCGTTTGGGAATGGGTGAAGAAATCGCGGAAATCGATTACATATCAGCATCAGAGGCTGGGGGCTTCCTGTGACTGGACTAGAGAGCGTTTTACTCTTGACGAAGGACCCAGCCTGGCGGTACGGACTGCCTTTGTCCGCCTGTATGATAAAGGCTTGATTTATCGTGGAGAACGGATTGTAAACTGGTGCCCACGCTGCCAAACCGCTCTTTCTGACCTGGAAGTCCAGCATAAAGACATAACGGGCAATCTGTATTATCTTCGCTATCCCATGGCTGAAGAGGATGGCTATGTCACCGTGGCGACTACTCGTCCAGAGACATATCTCGGTGACACCGCAGTGGCGGTGAACCCTGATGACGCGCGCTTCAAGACTCTGGTGGGCAAAAAGGTCGTCCTTCCAGTTGTCGGCAGGGTGATTCCTGTTATCGCTGATAGCGCTGTTGACCCGTCGTTCGGCACCGGGGCTGTTAAGATTACACCGGGACATGACCCGGTGGACTTCGAGATGTCGGAGCGACAGCATTTACCCATAGTGAAGATATTGAACCCTGACGCCACCATGAATGAGCAGGCTGGTCCCTATGTCGGACTTGACCGGTTTGCCTGTCGGCAAAAGGTGCTGGCTGACTTTGACAAAGCCGGCTTGCTGGAGAAAATTGAGTCTCATCATCATTCAGTGGGGCACTGCGGTCGTTGTCAGACGATGGTGGAGCCTGAGGTTAGCAAACAGTGGTTTGTCAAAGTGGCACCATTGGCTGAGGCGGCGATTAAAGCTGTCACCGATGGTAAGATTGCCATAGTCCCGGAGCGCTTTACCAAGGTCTATCTCAACTGGATGGAGAATATACGCGACTGGTGCATCAGCCGACAGTTGTGGTGGGGGCATCGCATACCGGTGTGGTATTGCCAGAAATGTAATGAACTGACAGTAGCTATCGATGAGCCTTCGACCTGTAGTCACTGCGGCTCCAAAGATATTGTTCAGGACCCTGATGTGCTGGATACCTGGTTTAGCTCGGCACTTTGGCCCCATTCGACTTTAGGTTGGCCTGGAGATACTGAGGACTTGAGATATTTCTACCCCACATCGGTTATGGAGACCGGCTATGACATATTGTTCTTCTGGGTCGCCAGGATGATTATGATGGGGCTGGAAGACACCGGCGATATTCCTTTCCACACCGTATATCTGCATGGGCTTATTCGGGACGAAAAAGGTGAGAAAATGAGCAAGATGCGGGGGAATGTCCTGAATCCTACCGATGCTATAGAAGACTATGGCACCGATGCACTACGTTTTGCCGTGACCACCGGCACTTCACCGGGAAACGATATCAATCTTGGACCACACAGGTTGGAGGCTGGGCGCAACTTTGCTAACAAGATGTGGAACGCTGCCAGGTTTGTCTTTCAAAACCTTGAATCCAATCCTATAGAAGGCAAGGCGTTAGCTCAGCTAAAGGCAAAGCATTCAGAACCGATAGAAGACCGCTGGATTTTGAGCCGACTTAATCACCTTGTTTTAAGCGTGGATGAGCTGATGTCCAATTTCCAGTTCGGAGAGGCTGAGAGGCAAATCCATGACTTTTTCTGGGGCGAGTTTTGCGATTGGTACATCGAGATAGCCAAAATCCGTCTGTCCCGGTCGGATTATTCACCTTTGCCTGTACTGGCTTTCGCTCTAGAGACCACGCTGCGTCTTCTGCATCCCTTTATGCCCTTTATTACCGAGGAACTGTGGCAGAACTTGAAGCAGCGTTTGCCTGAAGGCAGCCTGGGTTCAACTTCTATCATTATTGCGCCGTACCCGGTTGGCAAGAAGAAATTTGTCGATGCTGAGACTGAGGCGGTGATGGAGTCGGTTATAGAAATCATCCGCTCCATACGCAATGCCCGGGCTGAGCATAAAGTGGCGGCGGGCAAATGGATTGAAGCTCGCGTCTACACGGATGAGCTGCAGCCGGCTATAGCTTCGCAATCTGAGGCTATAGAGACCTTAGCCAAAGCCCGACCGCTGGCTGTTTTGGGTCGCAAGCAGCGTGGAATAGAGGAAGAAAAAGCCCTGGTTCTAGTGTTGAAGCAGGCTGAGGTGGTTTTGCCCTGGGCGGGCATGGTCGACGTGGCTGCCGAGAAACGACGTCTGGAAGGGGAAATCGGCGCGGTCGAGAAGGAAATCGACCGGCTGGAGCAAAGGTTGAAGGATAAAGCTTTCGTGTCCAAAGCGCCGGCAGCGGTGGTGGATAAGGAACGGGACAAGCTGCAGGGTTATAAAGACAAGTTGCTCAGGCTACGACAGGAGCTAACTCAGCTTAGCTGATAGAAATCCTAAATTCTAAACCCTAAATACTAAACAATACCAAAATCCGAATTCTCTAAATTCAAAACATAGACGTTTCGGTTATTGGCATTTAGATGTTTGAATTTGTTTAGAGATTAGAAATTAGGATTTAGGATTTGGGGTTGGGTTTTCAATCGGGGTGTTTAGGTGGTGGTCTCTTCGCTGTCAGGTTGCGTTGCATCTTTATCAGGGCTTTTTTGGTGTCGCTAGCCACGCGGGACTTATCGCACCTTTTTATTCGGTACTTGAATAGCCAGTAGGTGAACTCCTTCATTTCGCCTAGGGTCATAGATTTGCGTTTCGAGTATCTTTTTTCTTTTCTGAAGCTATCGAGCAGAGCCTGCTGGTTATGGCTGTAAATACGACGGTATGCTTTATCCAGTATATCCTCATGCTTATTCGAGCCTGATACCAGCCTCTCTTTTCGAATCTCATCAACCACGGCGGCAAGCAGGTTTTCCTCAACGAGTACGCCGTAAAGATAATTGAGATAGGCTCGATATTTAACCGTGCCTATCAATTTCTTGAATTCTTCTTTGGTCAACTCCAGCGGCGGCAAATCGAAGAAAAGAAGGTTGATTCTTTCTTGTTCCGGTATGGACTGGCTTATCTCATCGCTGAGACGCTCTGCCAGTAATAGCCAGTCGAAAGCCTCACCATCAATCAAGTACCGGTAGTGACGACCGTGATAATCCTCCTCGGGGCTCTTCCACAACTTGATAGCCTCGAGCAGAGCTGTATACCAGTGCTTGCCATCGGCTACGGCTTGCTTTAGATGCTCGATGGCTCTGGCATCGCCTGCGGTCGCGGTCGGTACGTTTTTAGCTTCTTTGGGTGACATTTCAGTTCACTGTCGTATACTTGACAAACCCCTATTCCAGATTTAATTGCTTAGTCCTGGAGTAAAATTTAAAAAGGATTAGTGCGGAAAAATAAATTCGCCAATAATCATAAAAATCCAAAAGGCACCAACTAAAATAGCGGGAACAAATCCTACCCACAAAACCCAAGAATGTTCGCCCTTTTTGAAGACACGAACACCTATGACAAGAGCAGAAATAAGAAGGCTCAGGGCAACAAGCATTGAGCCAAATCCAACAACCGCCCCTACAATTTCGCTACTCGCCTTGTCTATTATTGGACGAATAACAGCAGTGAAAATACCCAAAAAGGGAAATATCAAAATACTGCTCAAACCCAAGCCCATCACCCACCAAGCCGTTTTTGTTTTTGGCTTTTCCTTAAACTTGCTGATCGCTTCTACTTTCATTTATTTTGTTACCTTTCGGGTTTGTCATTTATATAAGTGCCTTTCAGTTAACCTGTTTTAATTAACGATTTTACCATGTTTAGCGATGAGAATTGCTGCTGTGTCCATTCGGCTATAGGCGCCTCATTACCGAAAACCTCTTTCACAATCTCGGCTGGAGATAAGCCTTTTTCATGCAGCTCCGTGACCTTTTGTCCCAGGTCTTCGAGATACCGGATTGCTTGTTCCAGCGCTGGCACTGGCTCAGTTACCACTTTTCCCGGGGCGGGAAAGATAATTTGTGGCTTTAAGTCCTTCACCGTTTTGAGGTCGGCTATTATCTGCCACACATCGTCCATAGGGCGGACTACGTTGGGATGGGTAGAAACGAACAAGTCGCCGCTGAAGAGCCAGCCGTTTTTTCTCTCAAAAAGGCAGATGTGGTCGCGGTCGTGACCCGGGGTAGGGATTACCTGGAAACGAAAATGCTCGGTGGTGACGCTATCGCCGATTTCCTTTACCTGGCTGGGTATGGGATAGCCCCAGACCTCTTCCTGATAGGGATACAGCGTAGCCGGCTGATTGATTTTGTTTACTGCCAGGTGATGAGCCAGAAGCTCGACGCCGTATCTTTCTTTGAGCAGGGCGTTGGCGGCGATATGGTCTTCATGGTAGTGGGTGTTAACCACCGTTTTCACACCCTTGTCCTTTAAGAACTCGGTCAACTCCTGGGCAGTGTACGCCGGTCCGCTGTCTATCAGAAGACCGTCAACAAGGTAAGCGGAGACAGTGCCACCGGGATTGTCCGCATAGCGGCACAGCCTAATCTGGGTCACCTGTCCATATTCGGTAGTTGCCAGCATGTCTTAACTCCTGAGGAAAGCTGATATCTGTTCTAGTGGTCTGGTGTTCAATATATCTTTGGGCTGGCACCAGCCGCGGCGAGCCACGCCGACGCCGAAGCGCATAAAGCCTAGCTGGGCAGTGCTGTGGGCATCTGTGCCCATGATTAGCTTCACACCCAGTTCTCTAGCCCGATACACATGAATATCTTTCAAGTCGAGCCGGTTGGGCATAGCGTTTATTTCTAGAGCTTTATCGTATTTGGCTGCGGCTCGGAAGACGGCTTCCATGTCTACGGCTACAGGTTCCCGCTCACCCAGGAGACGGCAGGTGGGGTGGGCGATAACGTCGATGTGAGGATTTTCCATAGCGCCCAGTATGCGCCTGGTTATCTGCTCCTGGCTTTGGTTCATGGCTGAGTGGATGGCGGCTATTACGATGTCCAGGTCAGCTAAAAGCTCCTCGGGCAGGTCTATGCTGCCATCGGCTCGGATATCCACCTCCATGCCGGTAAACAGGCGGATTCCTTTAAGCTGCTTATTGAGCTGCTTGATTTCTTCAATCTGCTGCCGCAGCCGCTCATCGCTCAGTCCGTGGGCTATGCCTCTACCGGCGGAATGGTCGGTGATTGCCAGGTACTGGTAGCCCAGAGCTTTGCCTGCCTGAGCCATGGCTTCGATGGAGTCTCTGCCATCGCTCCAGTCGGTGTGCACGTGTAGGTCGCCCTTTATGTCTGCCAGCTCCACGAGCTTCGGCACCTTGCCTTTTGCCGCCAGCTCTATCTCGCCCTGGTCTTCCCTGATTTCCGGTGGAATGTACTGAAGACCCAGCCGGCGATAGAATTTCTCCTCGGTGGTGAATTTCTCCAGCTTATCGGTCCTGGTGTCGGTTATGCCGTATTCGCTCAGCTTGAGTCCCTTTTTCTGTTCCCTTGTCCTCAGGGCGATGTTGTGCTGTTTGCTGCCGGTGAAATACTGGAGCAGCGAGCCGAATGAGTCGTGCTCCACCATTCTCAAATCGGCTTGAAGCCCGCCGGGTAATATGACGCTGGCTTTAGTTGGACCTTTAGCCAGCACCTCCATTACCTGTGGCAATTTAACGAAGGCGTTTATGACCTCTTCGGGATTATCGGCGGTGCCCATGAGGTCGATATCGCCCACCGTTTCCCTGAAGCGGCGCAGGCTGCCGGCAGCGGTCAGGTTTTTCACGCCGGGCAGGGGACGAAGTGCGTTTAGAACCTCGTCCACCACAGGTAGGGCTTCGCCTATGGGTATGCGCTGGTCTTTGCGGCGCAGGGCTTCAATCTGCTGCAGTATGTTATCGGCTGTCTTATCGCCGAGGCGGAACAGCCCGGCAACCCGACCGTCTTTTATAGCTTGCTCCAGGTCGTCTACTGACCTGATGCCAAGCTCGGTGGAGAGCCTGTTTGCCGTCTTGGGACCGATGCCCGGTATTTCCAGCAGTGTGGTTATACCTTCGGGGAACTCGGCTTTAAGCTCCTCATAGACGCGCAGCTTGCCGGTGTTCACCAGCTCGATGGTCTTTTTAGCTATCGCCTCGCCGACGCCGGGTATGGTTTGCAGGTCCTCGCCTTCCTGGAGCATAATCTCGATTTCCTTAGGCAGGTGCTCGAAGGTGCGTGCCGCCCGCTGGTAGGCTCGAATCTTGAACACGTTCTCACCCTTAAGCTCCAGCAGGTCAGCCATGTCCTGGAAAACTTTAGCGATAGCGGTGTTTTTCATTGGACCTATATAAATAGTATAGGTCGAGCGGAATTTATGTGCAATTGAGCACTATTTGTGCTCAATTGTCGAGGCTTGAATCTTTTCCCTTATCCACTCCCAGTCGGGGTCGCCGTGGTTGAAGAAGGAGTTACAATTATCTGTTAGCCACTCATAGAGGTCGTTCTCGGCATATTGACAGAAGGCTTCAACGAGGGCTTGCTTATCCACATCTGCGGGAATTTCCATGTCCTCCAGTTCACAGTCGAGGAAATCTTCAATAACATCTCGGTCAAGCATGTCTACCCTTGCCCAATCGTTATTCTACTGGAATAACTTCAATATCGTAATGAAAGAATATCTTCTTGAGTTCAACGATCCGAATATTAGGATTCTTGGCGAGGATGTGCTGTTTTTCACTGTCAGTCAAGTCGTCTTCCCAGCACAGTATAATGTCACACTCGCTCGCTGGGTGATCGTGTATAATAAAGTCACTGCTTCGCTTTTCAAATTCGACCCTGATGTTTGTGCCGGTGGCAATGTCTTGGTAAATTGCGTCAGGAAAGTCATTTGCTTGGATTCTAACGGTCTTCCACCCGAAGAAAGGCGTGAGCAAGCCCGCCAGATGTATGATCATATTTTCAGGCATTTCCCCAGAGAAAAGGTATAAATTACTAAGCGGGACCTTTTGGTATATCCAATCGTCTTTCTTTTGACTAGGATGCACGAAGGGCTTGAAGGATACTCTAAGCTGAGCCGGTTTCCTAATTGGGTATTCTACATCGAAGTTCAAGTCGATTCACCTCTTATCGCTGTCAATGCGTATCTCTAAAGCGACAGTACTCCTACAGGTATAACTTTTTGTCTCAGCCTATTCCGTACTATCACTGCTCCAGCATTGCCGGTAGCTTGCCTAAAATCGCCATCTTTGTGCCATTCGACCCAACTTGCCGCAGGGCTAAGCAAAGTGTCAATAATGCGATAAGAATAGTCGTTCTTTTGTCTGCACTGCTCAAAAACCGCGTTGCCAACCATTGACAATCCTTTGAGCCCCGGCGTGGTTAGTAGCTTGTATTGTTTGTGCTTTTGTGGATCCCAAGCGTCTGGCCATAGGGCATTCACGGCGTTCCAATAGGTGCGAATGAATTCATACGCTGTATCGAAGTTTTTTCGCCTCTGTAACTCTGTCAGATTGGGATCTAGTATCGTCTGGTAAACAACCGACGTATTTTGTAGTTTTTTTAGAAGAGATAATTTTCGATTTTCTGGTAGTCTGTTGGGAATCTCGTCATCGCCGATGGCGAGTTTAAGACACTCACGCAAGGTTCTCAGGGTCACTACGTATGTTTTTCCAGAAACTTTAGCGCCGCCTGTGTATACTTTATCGTAAAACGGACTGACCGGGTCTGAGTTTAGCCTCAGAGCCCATGCGTGTGTAGGATTATAGAGGTCGCCCTTCCCTAGTCGAAACACAAGCAGGTCTACCAGTGAGGTGCTTATCTTTACCTGCTTCTCATTGATCACACGGAAGATGAGTGCCTCCTCGAGTCGAGTCAGGCGCTCGAATATACAGATTGTCACCTCCTTCTCACTGTTGGCCATCATGCCTAAACGGTGTTGGCAATCAACTTGGCTAAACGCTCTTTCAAATGGCACGGCCTCTGGGCCAAATTGCTTTACCTTGGTCTCATCATAGTCGACAGTAAAAGTGCCGTAAGGCGAGTCGGGAGCAGCTGGTTCGAAAGCATATTGAACTATGGGTGTTTTTGCTGCGTCATCATTCGCGCGGATGTTTAGAATCGCCTCGGGCCAAAAACCTTTGGGCTCTTCTTCCGCATACTTGGCCGCGTCTTTGCTACGCTCTGCATTGAATGGCCGCTGATATCCTAAGGGGTTCACATCCTCATCATATCTGTCTATCCAAAGTGCTGGATAGAGTTCCTTAGCCTTTAAAGAGCCTCTGTAAACAGCATAGCCGAGGCTTTGGCATTTGATCACTGGTATCTTGATCCTCTGCATGTGTCTTCCCTCCCTGTTTGAGCTTTGTTGCTTAATCAGTGTCTTACTGATTCTGCTCAATTCCATCCCAACAGTTGAGATGGCAAGCGTAATGGACACACGAACCGTCAAACATTAAGGTATCATCCGATTTGGTGATACTGCCTTCAGTTATGATGAGAACAGGTTGCCCTTTTTCCATTGGCTTCTGGCATTTGTCGCAGGTGGTGACGCCTAGTCTAGCCTCCATCATAACCCCCTTAGAGGAAAAGAACTTCTACCCCCTTGCCGTCTATAACATAAACCTCCCAGGTTGTTTTCTCGCCAGTTTCTGGTGAGGAAACATGTTTGACTAGGCGAGTATCTGAATCAACCAGATTATATTCTTGTCTGAGATTTGCGATTCGCTCCTCAGCCCAGTCTCGCCTCTCAAAACCAGTTTCTAAGCCAAAGCTTTCCTTTTCGTAGCGTTGGCGAAGGGCGATATCCTCGGTGAATCCTTTCGTTACATCTTGAACAGCAATCAGGTTATTCATTAACTTTCCTCCTTTTTTAGTTTCTCACCTTCCGCAGCAGTGCTTGTATTTCTTGCCTGAGCCGCGGGGCTGTTGGGTGATTGTCAGTCCTCTTTTCATTTTATTTAACTTCCAATATTTTAAGCCCGGTTTTCTGGGCTATCAAATCAAAGTGTGTGTCACGATGGAGGAGCGGCGCATTTTTCTCAATTGCTAATAGGGCAATGTAGGTGTCCGTTAGAGGGACGATGATGCCTTCTCGAAGAAGGTCAAAGGAGAACTTGGCTAAGAGACCCCAGAAACCGTCTTCTACCGGGATGTAAATCAGACTGTCTAGTAAATCACTGAGCATCTGGAATTCTTTCTTTGACTTTGTTCCCCTGAGTAGCTCTGTTTTTATAAGTCCGGGTAGAAGAATCCTTCCCTCTGAAATCAACTGTTTGACGGCTTCTTTTAACTTGGTTTCGCCCTTGGGACGAAACGACTCTATCCAGGCTGAGGTATCAACTATTACGTTATCCATCAGCCCTCATTCTCTCTAAATCCTGCGCTGTATATCCGAATTCGTAGTTGCCGATGAGCGATGCCAGTCTCTGCCTCTTTTTTAAGCTGAGGTAGGTTTTTATGGCAGTGATAACAGCTTCCTTCTTCGTTTTGACTTCCGCTTCTTTTATTAGCTCATCCATCAAGTCGTCTTGTATATCAATTAGCGTTTTCATTTAAGCCCTCTTAGTATATATTTTATCTTAAAAAGAATATATCAAAAATTGCTAGAAATGTCAATGTATTTTGACGCTAATCGCTTATCTGCCGCAGCAGTGCTTGTATTTCTTGCCCGAGCCGCAGGGACAGGGCTGGTTGCGACCGACTTTTCTGCCGGCGGGTACAGCGGCTTTCTGGGGCTGTCTTTGTGGTGGGGCTTCTTTCCTGGACAGGCTGACCTTGTATATGCTGTGAACGACATCGTGCTGTATGCTGGCGGTGAGACTCTGGAACAGTGCGTGTCCCTCTTTCTTGTAGACGACTATGGGCTCAATCTGCCTCATGGCATACAGGCTGGCTTGCTGGCGGAGATGGTCCATCTCGGTGAGATGGTCTTTCCATAAACTATCGATGGCTCGCAACATGACCAGCCTCTCCATGAGACGCATGTCCCCGGCGCCTATTTCAGTCTCCCGCTGCTGGTATAGCTGCTCGGCGTAATCAATCAGCTTTTCAGTGATTTGGTCTGGTTTCATCTTGGAGAGCGCTTGAGGGTTGAGCTGAGGTGGTATGGGGAAGATGGTAGCAAGCTCTTCGATTAAGCCGGTGTAGTCCGACTCTGTGAGGTCACGGCTGCAACTGGCGGCTACCAGTTTTTCGATTTCCTCTCGAACCATAGACAGTATATTTGTCTTGAGGTCGGCGCCTTCCAGGATTTTTCTGCGCTCGTCGTAGATTACCTCGCGGTGCTTGTTGACCACGTCGTCATAATCGACCAGGTGTTTGCGTATATCGAAGTGATAGCCTTCGACCTTGACCTGGGCATTTTCTATGGCTTTGTTGACCATGGAATGCTCGATGGGCGTGTTTTCATCGAAGCCAGCCCAGTCCATGAAGCCTTTGACGCGGTCGCCGCCGAAGCGGCGGACGACGTCGTCTTCCAGTGAGACGTAGAAGCGGGAACTGCCGGGGTCGCCCTGCCTGCCGGAGCGACCGCGTAGCTGGTTATCGATGCGTCGGGCTTCATGGCGCTCGGTGCCGATGACGTGCAAGCCGCCAAGCTCGATTATTTTGTCGTGCTCTTGCTGCCATTCTTTCCTGTCACGGTCAGCAGGACTGCCACCGAGTATGATATCGACGCCGCGTCCTGCCATGTTGGTGGCGACGGTTACGGCGCCGGTATGCCCTGCCTGGGCGATAATGGCGGCTTCTTTTTCATGGTTTTTGGCGTTTAGTACCTGGTGAGGTATGCCTTTCCTTTTGAGCAGGTCACTTAATTTCTCTGATTTCTCGATGGAGACCGTGCCTATTAGGACTGGTCTGCCCTGCTGGTGGAAGCTCTCGATTTCCCGGGCGACGGCTTTGAATTTGGTGTCTTCGTCCTTGTAAATCTGGTCGGGGTTGTCGAGGCGAATCATGGGCTTATTGGTGGGTATGACGACCACTTCAAGCTTGTAAATCTTGTGGAATTCCTCGGCTTCGGTGGCAGCGGTGCCGGTCATGCCGGCTAATTTCTTATAGAGGCGGAAGTAGTTCTGGAAGGTGATGGTAGCCAGGGTTACACTCTCTCTTTGGATTTTGACCCTTTCCTTGGCTTCTATAGCCTGGTGCAGCCCTTCTGAGTACCTGCGACCGAACATGAGCCGTCCGGTGAACTCATCAACGATTATAACCTGCCCGTCCTTAACCACGTAGTCGCGGTCTTTCTTGAACAGCACATGGGCTTTAAGCGCATTTTCCAGGTATTGGGTCAAACTGTAGTTAGCCGGGTCATAGAGGCTGGGGGCTTTGAGCAAGCCATCGCGGCGGAGCCATTTTTCCATCTTGCTCATGCCGGGTTCGGTGAGATAGGTCTGGCGTTCCTTTTCTTCTATGGAGTAGTCTTCATCTTTCTTTAACTGGGGCACCAGGCGGGCGAAGATATTATATTTTTCAGTGGCTTCTTCGGCGGCACCGCTTATTATCAGTGGTGTGCGGGCTTCATCGATGAGTATGTTGTCCACTTCGTCGACGATGGCGTAGTTGAGAGGGCGCTGGACATATTGAGACAGGTCTATAGCCATGTTGTCCCTGAGGTAGTCGAAGCCGAACTCATTATTGGTGCCGTAGGTAATATCAGCTCGATAAGCCTGCTGGCGGCTGACAGGGCGAAAGTGGGGCCAGCGGGTGTCCTTTTCATCGGTGTAGTCGGGGTCGTAGAGGCGAGCGGGCAGGTGCTCGGCAGGGCTTTGCTGGGGGTAGATGCTGGCGACGGTTAAGCCCAGGGCATGGTATACGGGTCCCATCCAGTAGGCATCGCGCCGTGCCAGGTAGTCGTTGACGGTAACAAGATGGCAGCCATCGCCGGTGAGTGCATTCAGATATAGTGGTAGCGTGGCAACTAAGGTTTTGCCCTCGCCGGTTTTCATCTCGGCGATTTTGCCCTGGTGGAGGACGATGCCGCCTATGAGTTGGACATCGAAGTGGCGTTCACCTATGGTGCGCCTGGCGGCTTCTCTGCAGGCAGCAAAGGCTTCAGGCAGCAGGTCATCCAGCATCTCGCCGTTCTTAAGCCGGGCTTTGAACTCGTCTGTCTTAGCGCGAAGTTCAGCATCGCTGAGCTTGTGGAATTCAGGTTCTAGCGAGTTTATCTCGTCTATGACAGGCTGGAGACGCTTCAGTTCTTTTTCGTTAGAATCGACAAGGCTACCGAGCCACTTAAGCATAGTTTCTCTACTCGAACATGGCGCCTATAGATAGACCAGTGTGAATGCGGTGTATGGCTTCGCCGAGGAGCGGAGCTATGGGCAGGACGGTGATTTTATCAAGTTTTTTCTTTTTGTCCAGGGGAATGGTGTCGGTGACGACAATTTCTTTAACCGCTGACTTGGCTATCCGCTCTATAGCCGGCCCGGAGAATATAGGGTGGGTGCAGCAGGCGTAAACTTCGGTGGCGCCGTTCTCCAAAAGGGTGTTGACGACGTTGATAAGTGAGCCGGCGGTGTCTATTTCATCGTCGATGGTCAGGGCACGCATACCCTTGACCTCGCCGATGATGTTTAGGGTTTCAGTGGTGTCGACATTGCCGATGCGCCTTTTTTCGATGATAGCCAGCGGCGCGTTGAGCTTGGCTGCCATATCCCGGGCGTGTGCCGATATACCGATATCGGTGGCGACGACTACCAAGTTATCCAGTACCTTTTCCTTCTCTTTCCAGTAGTCGCTGAGTATGAACAGAGCGGTGAGTTCATCAACTGGTATGTTGAAGAAGCCCTGAATCTGGGCAGCGTGAAGGTCTATAGTTAGCAGGCGGTTGGCGCCGGCGGTGGTAAGCAGGTCAGCTATCAATCTGGCGGTTATGGGCACTCGAGGTTGGTCTTTCTTGTCGGTGCGACCATAGGCGTAGTAGGGTATGACAGCAGTGATTCTGCCGGCGGAGGCTCGCTTGAAGGCATCAATCATAATGAGCAGTTCGACAAGGTTCTTGTTGACCGGCGTGGATAGCGTTTGGATGACGAATACGTCTCGTTCGCGGACGTTTTCCAGTATACGGACGAAGATATTCTCATTTTTGAATTCGAAGACCTCAGCTTTGCCCAGTGGTATATTGAGGTATTTGCATATTGCCTGGGCTAGCATCGGGTGGGCGTTGCCGGTGAAGACCTTGAGTTCATCCATTAGTCACCCCTACTGTTTCTAGTGAGATAATTATAGCACCAAAGGGGTCATCGTGTCCCACCCTCACCTGTCCAAAAATGTAGTGTCGACCCTTTAGCCTTGGGGCTACATTCTATAATAAATCCTAAGTCCGAATTCCCAAATTCTAAACAAATTCAAATACCAAAATGACAATGACCGAAAAATCACTGGTTTCGGATTTTAGGGCGGTCGCCCGTAGACGGATGACACGTAAGGTAAACCCTTCGCCTTGTGTCATTCTGAAGGAGTCCCGATTGCATCGGGGCGACTGAAGAATCTCATTCCGATTAGGCTAGGTGAAGGGTTTGGATTCTTCGCTGTGCTCAGAATGACAAGGATATGGCGCTCAGAATGACAGGGGGTGGGGGCTCGCGACGACAATGAGATTGCCACGCTTCGCTCGCAATGACACAGCAGTAAATGCGTGGCGGCAAAGCTGAGGTATGCCCCTACGTTTGTGCTGTATAATAGTTGTGAGATGGTTACAGCGAGCATTGAGCAAATTATTAAGCTTTTGAGTGCAGAGTATGGTGAAAAGCGGTGGCGACGGCAGCAGAGCCCGATAGCGGTGCTGGTTCAGACGATTCTTTCCCAGAACACGTCGGACAGAAACTCTGGAAAAGCGTTCGAGCAGCTTTTGGCTTCACTTGACGGCTGGGAGGATATGTCTGGTGCCAGCGTTGATGTTATTTCTCATTCCATCAAAGCTGGCGGACTGGGTGTGGTTAAAGCCAGGTACATCAAGCAGGCACTGGAAGAGATAAGGCGAAGGCGCGGTGATTTTGAGCTGGACTTCTTGAGTAAGCTGCCTGTGGGCGAAGCTAGGGACTGGCTGAGGCAATTGCCCGGTGTGGGCATGAAAACGGCTAGCTGCGTATTGCTTTTCTCTCTGGGTATGCCAGCTTTGCCGGTAGATACGCATGTTTTCCGTGTGGCTAGAAGATTGGGACTGATAGACTTCAATGTTTCCGTGGAGCAGGCACATGTGCTGCTTGAGAACCTGGTGCCGCCTCGGGATGTGTATAAATTTCACGTTCTGCTTATAGAGCACGGCAGGAGGATATGCAAAGCTTATAAGCCTAGGTGTGAGGAGTGCGTGTTACGGAGGTTATGTCCCAGCTATGATAAGTTTACAGCGGCGAGGCTTCAGCCTCGCCCATCACGACCCTAAAGGGTCGTGGCTACATGTGATGTAATGAGGGCGTGGTTATTTAGGACTGGCTGGCAATCTGACCAGGAATTCGGTTCCCTGCCCTAGGGTGCTCTTGATGTTTATATCTCCTCCGTGGGACAGCACTATCTGTCTGGCGATGGCTAAGCCGAGTCCAGCGCCAGATTTGCCTGCCGATGGGTCAGCCTTATAGAAGCGCTCGAAGACATGCCGCATCTGCTCGGCGGGTATCCCTGGGCCGGTATCGTTTACGGCGATTTCGACGAAGTTGAGGTGGGGTTGTCGGGCAATGACGTTTACCTTGCCGCCGGATGGAGTGTGTTTCAAGGCATTATCGAGCAAGTTGTTGAAGACCTGTTCCAGGCGGTCTATATCGCCGATTACGGGTGGCAAAGGCTCAATCTCTGTTTTCAGTTGTATGTTTTTATCTTCCGCCCGCATTAGGAAAATCTCATGGCACTGCTGCAGAAGTTCTTTCAAGTCTACCAGTTCCTTTGCCATGGTTATCTGACCTGATTCCAGCCGGGAAAATTCGAGCAATTCCTCTACCAGGCGCATCATACGCTTAGATTCGTCCTCGATGACGCTGGCGGCTTTAAGCTGGGCTTCCTTATCCTTGGCAGTTCCATCGACTATAGCCTGGGCAAACCCCTTGATGGAAGTGAGCGGACTTCTTAGTTCATGAGAGACGTCGGCTACAAAGTCGCGCAGCATCTGCTGAGAATGTTTCACCTGCTTTGCCATCTGGTTGAAGCTCGTAGCCAGCCCTTTGACCTCTTTGGGTCCAGCCTCGGGAACCTCCTGTTCATAGTTGCCGCGGGCTATTTCTTCAGCGGCGTTTGTCACGCGTCTGATAGGAATGTATACGGAGCGAGCCAGTAGAACGGCTATAATTATGGAGACAGCCAGGGCGGCTAGTCCTGCCCAGAGAAATGGTTTAGCAAAGTCAGCCCAGATGGATAGAGCTTCTCTGCTGGGTAATGCCAGAACCAGGGTCTCAGGGTTATTGGGATTTTGAGGTTGGAATACTCCGATAAGTGGTTGGGCGACGAATATGAATCTTTCTCCGCCATGTGCGACATAGATTCCGCGGTAAGCCGCTTGCCTGTTGACGGCTGGATTTTTGATTTCCAGCTTGGATGGTGGTATCCATGGACTATCCTCGGGGATTGCCTGTCTGAGTATGATATTCTTAGAGTCCAGCAGAAAGATGTAAGTGCCGGTTTCCTGTGACATTTCCTGAAGATTAGCCCATGCCTGGTTCAGGGAGACCTGGCTTCTGGCTGCTGCCCTAAACTGGACGTAGATTGGCAGTGCAATATCTGCCAGGCGTGCCATTGCCAACCTGTTGATTTGGTCACCAAGCAGAACTACAAGCGAGGCGGCGACTATGCTTAAGCATAGAACTATGATTAAAACATAGGTCAGTATAAGACGTGTACGTAGGCTCATCTAAACCTCTATTTGCGAAGCGGCTTTTTCTGAAGATAGAACTCCATCTCAGCCGCTGGATGCTCGTGATTTCAATGTCATCTTGTAGCCGATACCTCGGACTGTTTCTATCGAGGCGTTTGCTCTGCTCAGCTTGTCTCTGAGGTGTGTAATATGGATGTCGACAGTTCGCGTTTCTCCGTAGTAATCAGTTTCCCAAACCATCTCAAGGAGTCGGTCTCTGGTCAGGACAACTCCCTGGTTTTGAGCCAGGGCTGCCAGCAGGTCGAACTCCTTAGTTCGGAGTTTGAGCAATTCGCCATCTATAGTTGCTTCACGCCGGGCGGGGTCAATGCGCAGATTGCCTACTTCTATGATTTCCCCAGACTTGAGCCCAGCCTTGTAGCGGCGGAGGATTGCCTTGACTCTGGCTATTAGCTCTCTTGGGTTGAATGGTTTTGTTAGATAGTCATCGGCTCCCATCTCGAGCCCGACTATTTTGTCAACATCTTCTTTGCGGGCGGTAAGCATCAGAATGGGAATATCACTTTTCTTTCGTATCTCACGGCATACCTCAAAGCCATCGATGTCAGGTAGCATTAAATCCAGGACGATTAGTGATGGCTTAACCGAGCCCAGTTTTGAAAGGGCATCGCTGCCTGTTCCCACCCCTTCTACACGATATCCCTCTTGTTCAAGGTAGAGCTTGGCGAGTTCTAAGATATTCGGCTCATCGTCGACGACCAATACAGTTGTCATGACTTACCTCGGTAATTTAGTAAGTACGCAGTCTTCTTATTATATCTCAAAGTGTTCTGCTATGCTTGCGGTCCAGACATTGGTGAGCCAGGTTATGCCTGGCTCACCAATTGTTATTGATGCTTCGTTTGTCCCTTCAGACATTTAGTCTGGTGTGTCTCCTGCTATCTTAGCGGCGCTGATTGTCCTAGTTGGCGGGCAGGTCCTAGCGGTGGGACATCAGGCTTAGCTTTTATCCAGGCTTTGAATGCGTCAGCCTGCTGCTGAGTCCAGGCGCCCTGGTTTACTAGCTCCTGTAGTCTAGCGTCCAGCGCTTGTTCCCGAAGTCCGCTCTGGGCTTGCTTGAAGGCATTTTCAAGGTCTTCCTCGTCGATGCCAAGAATCTCGGCGGCACGTGCGTTTATCAAGTCGAGGCGCTCCTGTACGTTTTCAGTCCGTTCCCTTTGCAGTTCCGGTCGGACCTCTGGCATATCAGGTCTGGCTTCAGCCCATGCCTTGAACGCATCCATCTGCTCTTGCGTTATTTCACCTTCGTCCAGCAATTTCTTGAGTTGTACGGGACCAACTTTTGGTATATCCGCTGGTCTTGATTCCATCCATGACTTGTATTCGTCTGCCTGCTGCTGTGTGATTATGCCCTCCTCCACGAGCCGCTCACCCATGGTTGGTCCGATATCCGGGACGTCTGGCCTTGACTCCGTCCATTCTTTGAGCTGGTCTACCTGTTCTTGGGTTATGATGCCTTTCTCCAGTGCATCCTTAAGCTGTCTTGGGGGGATGTTTGGCACATCGGGTCTGGCATCTATCCATGCCTTAAGCTCGTTAGCCTGCTGCTGGGTCAGCGTACCATCAGCTATTAATTCTTGAAGTCTGGCATCGAGATTTTCCTCTCGCAATTCGGTTTGAGCCTGCTTCAGGGCATCCTCAAGCTCTTGCTGGTCGATACCCAGTATACTGGCGACTTGGGCTATTAGAGCCTCTCGGTGTTCTGGAGTTTCGTCTTCTTGAGCTAGTGCTATAGCCGGTGTGCTTGCAATTAGCATAACGGCAACCAGTACGGTGGCGAGAACTAAGTTGTGGATTTTTCTCATTTTGTGTGACCTCCTTTCTTTTTTTTCAGTATGGCAAGCCAGGGGAACACCCTGGCTTGCCGATGTTATCTGTTATTATTTGAATTATTCGCTCGGTGCTACCATAATTGGCTTGGGAAGGGTATCGTTGCCCCACTGGCTTGACCTGCCGTTCAATTCATAGGTTCCGTGACCCCAGAGTATGGCGCCACCGCGACCTTTAGCATCGAGGTCAATGTTTACACCGGCAATGACAACGCGGATATTACTCCCTTTAATGCTGGCGGTGCCGCGCAGACCCGAGTACTGAATCCAACCATCAGGGAATTCCCTTTTTGCGCCGTATCCTGTCACTTCGATTCTGGCATTGCCGGCGGCATCCTTGACCCACAGTGTGCCACTGCCGCTAAGCTCGACGACACCCTTGCCAAATAGTATGGCTATGCCGTCTCCCTGGGCTTTCAGTGTACCGATGCCGCTGGCGCTGATGTCGGTACTGACATCGGTGCTGGTATCATCGGCATAGGCTGCCGGGGTGAAACCGAAGCTTGCCACTAGAACTATTGCCAGCAGTGCCAGGCTTAGTGTCCTCTTCATTTTCTTAAACCTCCTTTTTCTTCTTGACTGGAAGCTAACTCAGACCATGTTAGGGCACTGCGTCCAATGTCCGGGTTAACTTTAAGTCTAATATCAGTGTAGCAGTGGATTGTTGCCTCGGTTTTGCCGTTGTGTAAATTTTTTGTAAAAATTATCTATAATTAACCGATGTTATCTAAACTGACATTATCTACCTCTGTGAGAGAAGGCTGTATACAGGGCGAGTTTAAGGGTAAATGGGGAATCTATAGAGATAGCTTCGATGATGCTTCAATGAGCCTGGCTTATTTTCTGATGTTGAAGGTGTAGGAGCAGGCTACAATCATAGCTGTGGCAAATAGTGCCAGTATAAGAAATTCGACATAAATTGGCAGTAGTGAACTCGCCTCGCCGAAGGTACCCCAGCGTAGTGCGTCCACGCCGTAAGTCAGAGGGTTTACATAGCTAAAGCCTCTCAGCCAGTCTGGAGCTGAAGTTAAGGGAAATAGGGCTCCGCTGGTGAAAAACATGGGCATAACCACCAGACTCATGATGAAATTGAAGCCTTCCATGCTGGTTATCAATGAGGCGATAAGGAGCCCGATGCAGACCAGACCGATTGAGATGAGCACCATGGTGGGGATAAGTATCAAGAAAGATATTGGTGACAGGTGGACACCCACTAGGAATGAAAGCGGTAGCAAAATGAATCCCTGTATGAGAGCGCTTGTTCCACTGCCCAGAGCCTTGCCGATGACTATTGAGGTGCGAGAGACAGGAGCTACCATAATCTCTTTGAAGAAACCGAATTCTCTATCCCAAATGATGGAGATACCGGACCAGACAGAGGTGAATAAGAGGGTCATGGCGACTATGCCCGGGAATATGTATGTTTGGTAGCTCTGCGAGCCAGCGAGTTCTACGCCGCGCATGCCGCTGCCGAAAACCAGCAGCCAGAGCAGAGGCAGTATAAATGAAGAAATAATCCGTGACTTTTCGCGCCAGTATCTGAGTACTTCCCGGCGCCATAAGCCGTAGATTTTCCTCAGTTCGCTCATCTGGCTTGTCTCCCCATCATCATGAATTTTTTGAACGGCGATTCGGCTTCTTCTGCTCTTATATCTCGACCTGTGTAGTGGAGGAACACGTCATTTAACGTGGGGTGGTGGATAGATACTGAGCTGACTTCTACTCCAATCTCGGCGGCGGTTTTAATTAATTTTGGTATGAGTTTTTCTGCGTTTGAGACAGCCAGTCTTATGCTATCTTTCGACGGCTCTGTCTGGGGGGTGAGTCTGAGTTCAGTCAGCCTAGCGGCGAGTTTTTCTGCATGAGGTGTGATAATGGTTATGACATCGCCTTTTAGGGCTGCCTTCAGATTAGCAGGTGTGTCAACGACCTTGATTTTGCCGTAGTCGATGATGGCGACTCTATTGCAAAGCTTGTCGGCTTCTTCCATGTAGTGTGTGGTGATAATTATAGTAATTCCTGTGGTTCGGGCTAGGTTTTCGATGTATGCCCAGAGATGCTCCCTGGTCTGGGGGTCAAGACCTAGAGTGGGCTCGTCGAGAAAAAGCACCCTGGGGTGGTGAAGCAAACCTCTGGCTAGTTCCAATCGTCTTCTCATACCGCCCGAGTATGTTTTCATGGCAGAATCAGCCCGGTCTTCTAATCCTACCAGGTTCAGGACTTCAGATATGCGCTTTTTGGTTAGCTCTGCGGGCATGTCGTAAAGGCAAGCGTGAAGCTGCAGGTTTTCTCTGCCAGTGAGGCGGTCATCGATGCTTGGGTCCTGAAAGACGATGCCTATGCTACGTCTGACATCGGCTGACTTTTTCAGTATATCGAAACCGTTTACAGTGGCATTGCCTGATGACGGCTTGATTATGGTGCATAACATGGAGATTATTGTTGTTTTGCCGGCACCGTTTGGACCTAGCAGTCCAAATACTTCACCATAATATATTGTAAGGTTTAGCTCATCGACTGCGGTGAGGTCACCGTATTTTTTGGTTAAATATTTGGTTTCGATGGCAGGTTTTTGTTCCATACGTTTCTACCGCGAGCGTTTGAATTTATGGGGCTAGTGTCGTGGGGTGTCTACCTGCTTGATGGGAATCTGTTTGACTGACAAGAGTTGCTTTCGTTTTCTGCCTTTTGAATTTGTTTTATTGATATGGTTAGTCTATCCCTGGGGCGGGGAAATGTTGGCACATAGATGCCACTTGTTCGGCTATTTCCTTTTGTATCTTTTTGTCTTCAGGGTGTGAGAGCACCTTTATAATGAAAGAGGCAATCTGTTTCATTTCTTTGGTACCAAAGCCTCTTGTTGTAATGGCTGGAGTGCCCAGTCTGATGCCGCTGGTGATTTGAGGCGGTCTGGGGTCGGAGGGAATGGCATTCCTGTTTACTAGGATACCGGAGTCTTCAAGGGTTTCCTGAGCGGCTAGACCGGTTATCCCGGTTTGGGTGAGGTCAATGAGGATGAGGTGGTTATCGGTGCCGCCGGATATCAATCGTAAGCCATGCTGCTTTAATTCAGCGGCGAGGACTTGAGCATTTTCCAGAGTTGCTTTCTGGTAGGTGGCAAACTCAGGCTGCATGGCTTCAAAGAAGGCTATAGCTTTGGCAGCGATGGCGTGCATCAGTGGTCCCCCCTGCATCGTGGGGAAAACGGCGGCATCTATTTTTGAAGCCAGTTCTTCTTTGCACAAAATGAAACCGCTTCGGGGACCTCGTAGGGTCTTATGGGTAGATGAGGTGATTATTTGGGAATGAGGTATTGGGGATGGGTGTAAATTGGTAGCCACTAATCCGGCAATGTGCGCCATATCTGCCATAAGTAGTGCACCGGCGGCATCTGCTATGCTGCGGAAGCGGCTGAAGTCGATGGTTCTGGGGTACGCACTGGCTCCAGAGATAATAAGCTTTGGCTTGTGTTTCAGGGCTAGTTTTTCTATGTTATCGTAGTCGAGCCTTTCAGTTTCAGGGTCGAGTCCATAAGCGACAAAGTTATACCATTTTCCAGAGAAATTGGCTGGTGCGCCATGAGTTAGATGTCCGCCATGGCTTAAACTCATTCCCATAACGGTGTCGCCGGGGTTGAGAAAGGCAAAGTATACTGCCATGTTGGCTTGGCTACCACTATGGGGCTGGACGTTGGCGTGTTTGGCATGGAACAGCTTCTTGGCTCGCTCGATTGCTAAACTTTCGATGGCATCTATGTTGGGGCAGCCGGCGTAATAGCGGTGTTTGGGATAACCTTCAGCATACTTATTGGTTAGAATGGAGCCTTGGGCTTCAAGCACTGCTCGGCTGGCATAATTTTCGGCGGCAATGAGGTTTACAGTTTCTTTTTGCCGCCTGGTTTCGAGCTCCAAAAATTGTCTAACTTCAGTATCTTGTTTGTCGTTTTTGGGCAATCCTTTATCTCCGCTACATTTAGAGAATGATACCACTAGCCTTTAAGTCAGGTCAACAGCACGATTCCTTGATAAAATTGCCATGCCTGTATATACTTTGACTAATTTGTTTGACGGAGGGCAAATTAGTGAACTCGAATATCTGTAAGATCGGCTTGGGCATAGCTGTGGTGGCAATACTGTGTAGCGCTTGTTTGGTAACGCCGGAGTCGAGAGGGAACAAGTCGTCGTTAATCTCAGGTCTCGAGGCTGAGTATACCAGTGTTTACCCCAAGGGTGCTTCGGAAATCAGATGTGTTGTCTCGGACCCTGGCAATGAGACGTTGCAGTTCAAATGGTCATCAACTGGTGGTAGCCTAATAGGCGATGGGGCTACTGTAACCTGGCAGGCGCCGAATGATTATGGTGATTATCACATTATGGTGGTAGCCCAGGGTAGTAATGGAGAGAGTGATGAAGCCACCTTAACCATGAGCGTGGTTCCCAGAGCGTATCGGGGTTGTTGTGGTAAGAAATAAGATGCTTTTGTTTATTGCAAGGAGAGCTGCCATTTCATTGACAGTATTTAGTTGAGACATACTTTTATACAAGGAGGTAGATGAAGATGAACATTTTCAGAAGTGGCTTGGGTGTAGTTCTGGTTGTGCTGGCTATTGTGGCTATGCTGGCTGGTGCTTGTGGTCCACGTGAAGTGTCGCCGCCACCAGCGCCGACTGGTAATCAATCACCGGAAATTTCGAGTCTGACGGCAGCCCAGATGACGATTCATCCTTCGGGAAACGTTGAGATTCGGTGTGCTGCCTCAGACGCAAACGGTGACCAGCTAGACTTTAAGTGGACGTGTACTGGTGGTAGTTTTATCGGTGGTGGTCCTTCGGTGGTCTGGGAGGCTCCGCAGAATTACGGGACTTATACCATAACGGTCACTGTGGATGATAACAAAGGTGGTTGGGAGCAGGAGAGCTTGGATATAAAAGTTGGTCCTAATCAGTCGCCGCAGATTTCCAGTGTGATTGCCAACCCATCTGGACTTTCATACGGAGGCAGCACAACGATCAAATGTATTGCTGTTGACCCTGATGGCGACGCGGTCGACTATAGCTGGTCGGCTAGTGAGGGTGATGTCTCGGGGGTTGGCGATACGGTCACCTGGGTAGCACCGAAAAAGGCAGGCAATTTTAAGATTACTGTTATTGTCAGTGATGGCAAAGGCGGCGAAACCGAAGGTGTGGTAATAGTTCCAGTCTCGGCAGCCGTAGGCACGGTAATTATCACGCCGGTTGCTAAAGAGACCGGGACGGTGCGTTCAGATGGTGCTACAGACTATTCCAGGACATTAGCTGGAGATGATGAGCAGGACAGAGGTTATTGTGCCTTCTGGAGTTATGATGTTTGGAGCTTGGCGGAGAAGAAGATACACAGCGCCAGCTTGAAGTTCACTACTAAGCCTGTAGCCGGCAGTCCATTCCCTAGTACTACGGGACTTGGCGGGCTGCGACTGTGGAAGGTTACATACGCTGATGAATTACCAAAATTCCAATATACCGGCACTAATCTAAGAGATGTACCGCTTCTAAACAGTCCACCGAGCGTAATAGACGTAACTCAAGAAGTGACTAATGTTACTGCGGCATCTGTTGCCCGCTTTCAGGTAGAAGCTCTGTTCACGAAGGGGACTAATGGCAACCAAATCGCCCAATTTATTGAATGGTCAGACGTCGTTCTTGAGGTTAATTATTCAGAGAAGTAGGGCTGGATTTTCTTAGAGAATAATTCATTAGGGCGTTCAATAAGGCGGTCATGTGACCGCCTTATTTATTCATTTTTCAGTTTTTGACATATTGACGCTATAGTGGTAAATTATAGTGGTTAGCAGTCTTAATGGGAGAGTGCTAAAAATGTTGAAAGGTTTGACTCGGAGAAGAGAGACCGTTCTGAAGATAATAGTCAGCGAGTATATTGCTACTGCGGTACCTGTGGCTTCGGAGACTATTTTTCGCAATTATACGCTAGGGGTAAGCCCGGCGACTATCCGCAATGATATGGCATATCTTGAGCAGGAGGGCTATATTGCTCGACCTCATACATCATCCGGCAGTGTGCCTTTAGATAAAGGTTATCGATATTATGTGGAGTCGCTGGCTAAAGAAACAGAGCTTCCATTAGAGGACCAGTATCGAATTCGGAAACTTTTCCACGAGGTAGAGGAGGAATTTGAGAGATGGCTTAAGCTAGCAGCAGCAATTGCGGCAAGATTGGTTAGAAATGCAGCTCTGGTTACTTTCCCTAAGTCAACACAGTGTAGATTCAGACACCTGGAATTGGTGGGGTTGCAGGAGTTTGTGGCTCTAATGGTTTTGGTACTCAGCGAGGCTATAATAAAGCGGCAGCTTCTATCTTTTGAGGAGCCTGTGACGCAAGAGCGACTAACAACTATGGCTAATAAATTGAATGCTACTTATGCGGGGTCAACAGGTTCAGAGATTTTGGCTAAGAAGATAGGACTCACCTCGGAAGAAGAGCAGGTGGCTAAAGCTGTGGTTGACATAATGACTGCTGAGGATGAGTTGGAATACGAGGAACCTTATCTTGACGGATTGCGCTTGATGCTAGGACAACCTGAGTTCGCTCATAAGGACAGGATGTTGAGCCTTATGGAATTGATGGAAACGAAAGAATGGCTTAGCTCTGCTTTTGCCCAGCAGTCAAGTGGTGTTGGAGTGCAGGTTGTGATTGGTGAGGAGAATCGAGACGAGACATTGCACGATTTGAGCGTGGTTTTCAGTCGTTACGGTATTCCTGGTCGAGTTGGTGGTACTATTGGGATAATTGGACCAACACGGATGGATTACCGTAGGGCTATTTCTACAGTGGATTATATGTCTGCAGTATTGAGCGATCTGGTGGCAGGAGTTTGCCGTGGCGATTAGAGATGCTATAAGGGGGTTTTATATTGACTGAAGAAGACAGAGTGATATCTGAAGGTGAAAAGTCTGAGTTGGGTGGAGATGATATTGAATCTCTAAGAGAAGCTTTCGCTCAGGAGAAAGAGAAGACTGAACGGTATTTAGCCAATTGGCAGAGGGCTGAGGCTGATTTTAGAAATTATAAAACACGCGAAGAGCAAGAAAAAAAAGACTTGATAAACTGGGCGAACTCCGCACTGGTTTGCGATATATTGCCGGTGCTGGATGCTTTTGACCGTGCTTTTGAAGGGGTTAATCCTAAGGACAATGACCTCAGTTGGATTACCGGCTTTAGGCAAATTCAGAAGATGTTGTTGGATGTGTTGAGTAAACATGGTCTGGCTGAAATGAAGTGTTTAGGTGAGACATTCGACCCAAGCTTTCATGAAGCAGTAGCCCAGCAGGAAGGTGCGGAGGGTGTAGTACTGGATGAGGTTCGAAAGGGATATAAACTGAAGGATAAGTTACTTCGGGCTTCACAGGTGGTGGTGGGTACTGGTGACGAATCATCGACAGCGGAAGCGGCTAAACAGGACGAATAATATTCAACCAGGGAAACGGACTAGAGAGATGATAGTGGTCATAAAGAATCTAGTGTCAGAAGGAGGAAAAGATGGGCAAAGCAGTTGGTATTGATTTAGGCACCACGTTCAGTCTGGTAGCTGTTATTGAGGGTGGCGAGCCTAAAATAATCCCCAATTCAGAAGGAGAGAGACTTACGCCATCGGTAGTAGCTATTGATAAAAAAGGCGAGCGTCTGGTGGGATTATTGGCAAAAAGACAGGCAATTACTAATCCAGAGAATACTGTTTTCAGCGTCAAGCGACTTATGGGGCGCAAATTCAAAGATGCTGAAGTCCAATATGACATAAAGCGGTTACCTTACAAAATAGTCGAGGCAAGCAATGGTGATGCTTGGGTGGTGATGGGGGGCAAGCAGTACAGTCCACCGGAAATTTCGGCTATGATTCTGCAGAAGCTGAAAATAGATGCTGAAGCTTACCTCGGAGACAAGGTTACCGATGCAGTAATTACAGTGCCGGCATATTTTAATGATAGCCAGCGCCAGGCGACAAAAGATGCTGGCACCATTGCGGGATTAAATGTTATACGTATAGTAAATGAGCCAACCGCCTCGGCTTTGGCTTACGGACTGGAAAAGAAGGGTGAGGAAACTATTGCTGTTTATGACCTTGGCGGTGGCACGTTTGACATTTCCATACTTGAACTTGGTGAGGGTCAATTCCAGGTTAAGTCGACCAACGGCGATACTCATCTCGGTGGCGACGATATTGACCAGAGAATTATGGACTGGCTGTGTGATGAGTTTAAGAAGGAATCGGGTGTGGATTTGAGACAGGACAGGATGGCGTTGCAGCGGCTAAAGGATGCTGGCGAGAAAGCTAAGCGAGAGCTGTCTACAGTGGGGCAGACGGAGATAAACCTGCCCTTTGTAACAGCCGATGCTTCTGGGCCCAAGCATATGAATATAACCCTGACGCGGGCGAAGCTGGAGCAGCTGTCCATGGATTTGCTGGAAAAGAGCATAGAACCCTGCCGCAAAGCCTTAGTTGATGCCAAGCTTACTGCAGCTCAGGTAAGTGATGTCATTCTGGTTGGTGGTCAAACAAGAATGCCGAAGGTCCAGGAAATGGTGCGCCAGTTTTTTGGCAAGGAGCCAGTTAAAGGCGTTAATCCTGATGAAGTGGTGGCATTGGGCGCTGCGATTCAGGCGGGTGTGCTTAAGGGAGATGTAAGAGATGTTCTCCTGCTTGATGTTACGCCGCTCACTTTGAGTATTGAAACGCTGGGTGGTGTGGCTACATCACTTATTCCTCGGAACACCACTATTCCTACTAGGAAGAGCCAGATTTTTAGCACGGCTTCTGATAACCAGCCCAGCGTGGAAATACATGTGTTGCAGGGGGAACGTCCCATGGCGACAGATAATCGGACTCTGGGACGTTTCATACTTGACGGTATTTTGCCTGCGCCGAGAGGTATACCTCAGATTGAAGTCACGTTCGATATTGATGCTAATGGTATTTTGGAAGTCCGGGCGCAGGACAAAGGCACTGGCAAGGAGCAGAAGATTACCATTACCGCCTCCAGCGGTCTGAGCAAGGATGAGGTGGCGAAGATGTCTAGGGAAGCCGAGGCTCATGCTGCTGAAGATAATAGGAAAAAGGAAGAGGTGGAAACTCGAAATACGGCTGACACCTTGATTTATACTGCTGAACGGACGCTACGCGAACAAGGAGACAAGATTCCTGCTGACCTGAAGCAGGAGATGGAGGGCAAGATAGCTGCAGTACGTTCGGCTCTTCAGGGCACGGATGTGAATTATGTTCGCAGCACAACTGAAGAACTGTCTCAAGCGATGCAAAAGATTGGTGCTGCTGTTTATGGACAGGCTGGAGCACCGCCTCCACATGGTGAAGCCCCCGGTGGTGAGGCTCCTGGTGGTGAGGCCCCTGGTGGATCTCCCGGTGGTGATGAGGGCACGGTAGAAGGCGAGTTCAGGGAAGTATAGAACTACTTCGTTTTTGGTTCTAGTTATTGTGGCGGCGGTTTAGGTGCATTGGAGGCGCCGCCGCCGCTTAGTTTTTCAGCTGGATAAATATTCTGTGGCAAGACGTCTGAAGTTTGTAATTCGATACCTTCTGATATTGACAGCATAGCCAAAAATCAATAACATAGGCGGCAAATCCGAGTTGAAGGAGGTTTATTTTATATGGCGAAGAAAAGCATAACCATAAGTGGCGTGGTTGCAGGTGTTATAGCTATAGTCGCTGGTGTGTTGATTCTGTTTAACTCACTACCTCTTTATTTAATCGTTGGTGTTTTCCTTATTATTTGGGGTGTTTTGGCTGTTGTAAATAAGTAACAGTGGTTCTCTTTGGTGTAAGTGGTATTTCACTCGGGCTGAGGTTATTGCTTATTTTGAAAAGGAGGTAATCTGTTATGTTTGGCATCACTGTACATCCCGTAGGCGGTTTAATACTTGGTATATTGACCCTCATCTTCGGCATTATCGTTATGATTTTTCCCAGGATACTAAACTATCTTATTGGTATTTATCTGATTATAGTCGGGATATGGACTATAATTGTGGCTATTTAGCTTCATAATCAATTAGAAAATTAATCGTTTTCTGTTTTACTCAAAGCTGTGCTAGACTAAGGTGTGCTTTACCTGGGCACATGTGGCTTCAGCTATAATGACTGGGTAAGTAACTTCTATCCCCGTGGAATGCCGCGCCGAGAGTGGCTTAGTTACTATGCCCGGGAATTTAATGCTCTCGAGCTAAATTCTACATATTATGCTTTACCCAAGCCTTCTGTTCTGGAAGCTATGGTTGGCAAGACCGGGGAAGGTTTCTTGTTTTCAGTTAAGGCAAATCAAGAGATGACGCATCAGCGTCAGCAAGATAGTAGGGTTTTCTTGGCTTTTGTTCACATGCTCCAACCATTCATTGATGCTGGCAAGTTGGGCTGCGTGTTGGCTCAATTTCCATATAGCTTTGCTTGTAGCTGTCAGAATCGTGATTATCTGGCGCTTTTTCGTGAGTGGCTAAGGGATTTACCTTTGGTGGTGGAGTTTCGCAACGCTCAGTGGTTGAAGCCGGAAGTTTTCGATTGGCTGCGAAGCAGTAATATTGGTTTTTGCTGTGTTGATGAGCCGCAGTTGCCAAATCTCTTGCCGCCGTTGGCTGAGGTTACTGGCGATATTGGCTATGTGCGTTTTCACGGACGTAACGCAGATAAATGGTGGCAACATGAGCACGCTTACGAAAGGTATGATTATACGTATTCAGCCGAAGAGTTGAAAGAATGGCTGCCGCGTGTACGCAAGCTTAACAGTCTCACTGAAAAGACTTTTGTCTTTGCCAACAATCATTGGCGTGGTCAGGCGATAGGCACTATACGCCAGCTGCGTCTCATCGTTGACTAGCTTGCTTTCATAGTTAGCATAGGCTAGAATGATTTCTACATCATATAAGGATAGGTTTGTGGGATGGCTGATTTTACTGAGCTCTATGAACGCTTGAAGCAGGAGCAGATGCAGTTAAATTCTGAGCTTCAGCGGCTGAAGGCTGAGGAGAAATCCGCTGATGCGCAGCGGGAAGGCAGTCCCTTTGGGAAGAGAGAAGAAGGGGCTACTGAAGCCTTCGAGTTGGAAAAGAGACTATTGCTGGAGAGACGATTGACTGATGCTCTGGCTGATGTGGAGCACGCTCTGAAAAAATATGAGGCTGGGACATATGGTATATGTGACCTCTGTGGTAAGCCTATAGAGCCAGCCAGGCTTGAGGCATTGCCGCAAGCGAATTTATGTCTTCAATGTAAAGTGCACCAGGCGAAGAATGCCAGAAGTAGAACGGCAAGGTAGCTGGTGGCGGGGAGGATTATTCCTCATCATTGCTGCCTTGGTGGTGACGTTAGACCAGACAAGCAAGCTGTGGGTCAGCTCTCATTTGGAGCTCTATGAAACGATTCCTTTGGTTGGCTGTCTAAGTTTGACTTATGTACGAAATACCGGCTCAGCGTTTGGTTTTTTCGCAAATCAAGTTTTCCTATTAACTCTAGTCTCTATAGTGGGACTAGTGACTATTCTGCTTTTCTATCGCTATCTATCTAAGTCAAATATACTAGGCATATTAGCTTTGGCTTTAATTTTTGGTGGCGCTGTGGGCAATCTGATAGACAGGATGCGTCTTGGCTATGTGACTGATTTTGTCGACGTTCGCCTGTGGGATGATTTTCACTGGCCAGCATTCAATGTTGCTGACTCAGCCATAACAATTGGTAGTATAGTGCTGATTATTTTTATTTTTTTGGCATTTAGGAAGGGAGATGGAAGTTCCTCTGGAGCCCGAAATTAAAGTATTGCAGGTTGCCGAGCCAGCGATTCGCCTGGATAAATACTTGGCTAAGGAATACCCTGAGTTTTCACGTTCGCGTCTTCAGAAGCTGATCGAGCAGGGCTATATTTTAGTTAACGATTGTGGAGCCAAAGCAAGCCAGAAGTTGAACGTTGGGGATAAGATTTGTGTTGTGTTGCCGCCTCCGGAACAGATTTCCCTTGTCGCCGAACCTATTCCGGTGGATGTGGTCTATGAGGATGACGACCTGCTGGTGATAAACAAGCCAGCTGGGTTAGTTGTACATCCGTCACCGGGACATACTGTCCATACTCTGGTTAATGCGCTTTTGGCTCATTGCCCGGGTTTGCTAAGTTTTGGCGATGTCATGCGGCCGGGTATAGTTCACCGTTTGGACAGGGATACATCCGGGTTGATGATTATTGCCAAAAATAGCTCCGTCCAGCAATATCTGATTAATCAATTCAAGTCGCGGTCAGTGTCCAAGGGTTATCTGGTCTTGGTCAAAGGTAAACTGACTCCGACTCATGGTATTATCGATGCTCCTATCGGTCGTGACCCTTCCAATCGCAAACGGATGGTGGTATTAGCTGGCGGGAGGCAAGCCAGGACTAGATATAAGGTTAAGGAATATCTAAGTGATTATGCTTTACTTGATGTTACCACCGAGACTGGACGAACTCACCAGATACGCGTCCATCTAGCAGCTATAGGCTACCCGGTCGTAGGTGACCCTGTGTATGGGGTAAGGTCAGACTTTGTTGAGCGACAGTTTGTCCATGCCTACAAGTTAGGCTTTCGTTTGCCTATCAGCGGCGAATATCGGGAGTTCGCCTGTGACTTACCTCCAGACTTGAAGCAAGCCATAAGACTTATAACGGGGTTAAAGGTTTGAAATTTTTTACCTTTTTCTATTGCTTAATGCATATATAATGTGTTAAATTGTATCTGAAGAGAGGTATTGAAGATGCCGGGTGCTGATAAGTCTTTTGAACAGATTAAGAAGGGTCAAATGGGGCGTGAGAGTGAACTATTTTCACAACTAATGGGTAAGGCTGGTGAATTTGGCGATTTGGAAACTTTTGAAGCTGATTCCGCTGTTCGGCGGAACGAGTTGCTATTTAAAATCCAAAACGATATGGAGGATACCAAGAATGCCTTGAGGCAGGCTGAACAGCTAACTGAGCGGCTGAGACGAAGATTGAGCGAACTTGAAGGCATGTACCGTATCCTGACCAAAAAATGAGGATTTGGTAGCAATCTATTAGCTGTTCTTTGTATCTTTCCGGGGGTATTTCCCAATTACATAAACCTTACGGTATGAATTGTTGTATTAAGTAAAGAACATGTGGTAAACGCTAATGTTCTTCTAGAGGAATCAAAGGTGGAGAAGAAGCCGAGAGAGTTCGCCTTAGAGTATGCTGGCTTCTGGATTAGGCTGGGGGCAGGTGTCATTGACCTCTTAGTTTTGGGTTTTCTTGATGGATTTATAGTCTATTTCTTCCCGGCACCTGTAATCTGGGTGACCAGCGGGCTAGTGATGTCGGTTGCTTATTGGTTGGGTTTTTGGGTATGGCGGGGTCAGACGCCGGGTAAGATGGCTGTGGGGGTAAAGATTATTAGAACTGATAGTTCTCCGATTAAATGGCAATGTGCACTGTACCGTTTTTTGGGGTACATTGTCTCGATATTAACTCTGTTCGTAGGTTTTATCTGGGTTGCCTTTGATGGTCGCAAGCAGGCGCTACATGATAAGTTTGCTGATACATACGTGGTGAAGCTGCCAGTGAGGCAAGTAACGTTCACAGGGTCTTATGCTCGAGGTGGAATTGGCTGTGCCTGAGGCAGCAGTACGGGTTCGTTTTGCCCCCAGTCCAACCGGCTATCCTCATTTAGGTAATATCAGGACGGCGTTGTTTAACTGGGCGTTTGCCCGGCATAACAACGGCGTTTTTATTCTGCGCATTGAGGATACCGATGTGGCTCGCCTGGTGGAGGGAGCGACAGATGTCATTTTGGAGAGCCTGTGCTGGCTGTGGCTTGATTGGGACGAGGGTCCTTATTTTCAATCACAGCGACTTGAGCTTTACCGCGAGGCGGCTGATAGGCTACTGAAGAGCGGCTTTGCTTATCATTGTTACTGCTCTCCCCAGCGGCTGGAATCGATGCGTCAGGAGCAGATGAAGCGAAAGCAGCCGCCGGGCTATGACCGCCGCTGCCGCAACCTAACACAAAAACAAAAGGCTGAAATGGAGGCAAGCGGGATTGTTCCTGTGTTGCGTTTCAAGTCACCTCTGGAAGGACAGACCTCTTTTGATGATTTGCTACGAGGTCAGATAATTTTTGAAAACAGCACACTTGATGATTTCGTTCTCCTCAAATCTGACGGCTATCCTACCTATCATCTGGCAAACATAGTTGACGACCATGCGATGGAGATTTCGCACGTTCTCAGGGCAGATGAGTGGCTGTCGAGCACACCGCGTCATGTATTGCTGTATCAAGCGATGGGGTGGCAGCCACCACAGTTTGCCCATTTGCCTATGATTCTGGGACCAGACAGGTCGAAGCTGAGCAAACGTCATGGTGCTACGGCTATCACTGAATATCAAGAGCAGGGTTATTTACCTGAGGCAATGTTTAATTTTTTGGTTCTGCTTGGCTGGGCTCTGGATGACAAGACGGAGCTTTTGACGAGAGATGAGATAGTGAAACATTTCTCTCTGGAGCGGATAAGCAAAACCGCGGCTGTGTTCAACAAGGATAAGCTTGATTGGATGAATGGGGTTTATCTACGAGGTTTGAGCTTGGAAGAGTTTGTCCAGCGAGCCATGCCTTTTTTGGAAAAGAACTTACCTGTGGAAATCAGTCGTCCACTGGATATTGACTATGTTCGTAAGCTTGGACCACTTGTCCAGGAGAGGGCTAGAACTCTGGCTGAAGTACCACAGCTCAGTGATTTCTTCTTTGTAAATGACCTGGAGTATGATACCAAGCTGCTTTTGGGTAAAATCGATGAAGCTGAAGCGATTAAAAGTCTCCAGGCTTCGGTTGTCAGGATAGAGGGTTTGAGTGAATGGGATGCGGCTTCGCTAGAGGCTGTTTTTCGACCATTGGCTGAAGAGCTTAAATTGAAGACCAGCGTGTTTTTTGGGCTGCTGCGCGTGGCGGTTACGGGGCGGACAGCAGCTCCACCTCTGTTTCAGACAATGGAAGTAATGGGCAAGGAGCGGTGCCTTAAACGGCTCAAAGCAGCTTTAGGTAAAGTTTCGGCTTTTGAGACTGGCTAGAATTTCTGACAGTTAGGGCAGAAGTAGCTGCCGCGGTTTCTGATGGCAAGGCGGTGGATGGGTGTGCCGCAGACGGGGCATGGCTCGCCGCGGCGGTGAGCCACGCTGAAGTTGGAGTGGGCGGTGCCCAGCTGACCATCGGGGAGTTTATAGGTATCAACGCTGGCGCCTTTGCTATCGATTGCCAACCGCAGGACATCCACGATGGCTTTGTGAAGGTTTCCGATTTCTTGTGGTGACAGGCTATTTGCTTCTCTAAGCGGGTGAATTCTGGCGGCAAACAGAGCTTCGTCGGCATACATGTTGCCGATGCCAGCGATAAAAGCCTGGTCGAGCAGCACGGCTTTTATCGGTGCCTTGTGTTTCTTCAATCGCTGGACCAGAGTCTCGGCAGTGAATTCGGGAGTTAGTGGCTCAGGTCCGAGCTTGCCTATTATGGACTGTTCATCTTTTATCAGCCAGATGCCTCCTAATCGCCTGCGGTCGGTGAAGACAATCCGGCTGTTGTTATCGAGATGGAAGATGACTCTGGCATGGCGGTCGGCTTGTTCTGGATTCAGCAGCAGAGCTCCGGACATTTTGAGGTGGATAATCAGCACTTCGTCGCCTGATAGGTGGAAGATGAGATACTTGCCACGGCGCTCGAGGCTGTTTATCCTTTGCCCTATCAGCTTTTGGCGAAACTCTTCGACCGAAGGCTGGCGTACCAGTTTAGCATCGAGGACTGTAACGTTGGTGAATCGCTTGCCGGTTATGTGAGGCGAAAGCTCGCTCCTTATGGTTTCTACTTCAGGCAGTTCAGGCACTGTTTGATTCCCTTATGCTTTCAGTAATCTATTGATTATATAGTTTTGTATTGTAACCTAAGAGAGCATTTGGCGACAATCTATTTTAATGTAGCCACGAGGCTTTAGTCTCGTGGACACGACCCTAAAGGGTCGTGCCTACATTCTCTAAGTTAAACTTGTCTGTTAAACGTTTGCTGGTTATAATCTTGGATTGAAATTAGCCACGATTCTAGTTTAGCGGAAAGCTGGATGAAAGACAGAGGAATATTTGTATTGGCGACTTGCAGCGTGCTTGCTGTTATGGTGGTGTTGAGCTGCGCCAGTCCAGCGCAAGAATATTTAACTAAAGGTAATGAGTACTTCGAGCAGGGGCAATATGATGAAGCCATAGCGGAGTACACCAAGGCGATTGAGCTTGAGCCCCAGCGTGCTGAGCTTTATTACCGGCGTGGTAATGTGTATTTGGAGAAGGGGCAGTTTCAAACAGCTATAGCTGATTACGATAAGGCTATTGTGCTTGAGCCAGAGTCTGCCCTGGCTTATAACAGCAGGGGGCAGGCATATGCCATGATGTCGCAGTTTGATAGAGCCATGGCTGATTACGACAAGGCTATAGAAGTAGACCCGAAGCTGGCTGTTGCCTATGATAGCCGTGGGCTTATGTATCGTAACAAAGGGGAGTTCGACAAGGCTATAGCTGACTTCACTAAGGCAATAGAGTTAGACCAGAACCTAGCCAGGGCGTATTTTAATCGGGGTTACGCCTATAATAAGAGGGGCGATGTGTCCCGGGCAAAAGCTGATTTGAGTAAGTGTATTGAAATATCCACTGACCCCGCGCTCACCAAGGCAGCCAAAGAGCTACTGGAGAGGCTGTGAAAAGAACTTTATGCGTTTGGCTTTAACGGGGGGTTCGGGCATGATTTTTTCAATAGCTTATCTTGCCTCCACCGTTGAATATAAAACAAGCGCTAACAGCCTCGGCATATAGGAGATTGTAACTGGAGATAGCTGCAAAGCCCGTGTTATGAGAGTGCTTGCGTTGGCTACTCGTTTTGACACTTCGAGTAAAGCCATTTTCTCAGAATGTTTTTGATCAGAGATTGTGCTTCTTCCAAAGACATGGGTTTTTTAGGTGGTTTAAACGTTTTGGTACCATGGCGCGCTTCGCGGCCCAATGCAAGGAAATTGTTTGCCGTCTGTTTGAAGAGCCTTATCTGCGCTTCTGGTGCCCAGTTATTCTTGAGAAGCCGACCCTCACCACAAACATCATCCTCAATAGCTTCAAGTACCATGTACAAGTTTTTCCAGTTAGGCTGAAGTCCGCCGTAAAGTTCCAGAGCTTTGGTGACCTGTTCATCTTCCTGTGCGAGCTTAATCCATTTTGATCCGGGGGTACTGGCTTCCTCAGGGAGTTCCTGACCAGTTCGAATGGCAGGTATTCCGAATCTCTCTTCGCTTGGGATGAATGGAAGCATAATGTACTGAGTGGGTGGTTTTCCATTCTTTTCAACTTGGCTGATACCGGTAACTTTGGCGCCTTGAGAACTTCTGAAGACGAGCCTTGTTACCCCGTTCATGATGTCAATGATACTGGAGGCATCTGCAAGTACGTCGTAGACATCCGTTGGCGATTCTAGGGCTATATATTTTAGGTAGTACTTACCGCCTTGTTCTGTCACTTTCCATCTTTGTAATGAAGGCAGCTTAGACAGATACTCAAGCTCAGCCTTGTCACCCTTCAGTTCAACTAGCCATTCTGCCATGAGACATAATTCATAAAGTTTGCATATCAACCGCTAGGCGAGGTCTGAGGATTTGCCTATTGGCCTTAGTTTATTAAAATTTAGCATCGGCGCTATCAGCTATGAAGTTCTTGCATCCATATTCTGATATTGAGCGCTATCCCATCTCAGCCCAGTTTTTGCCCAGCTTGATGTCTATCTTCAAGAGGACGCTGAGCTTTAAGGCTTGAGGCATGACTTCGGCTACCAGTTCTTTCATCTTGTCTATTTCTTCTGGCGGTACTTCAAAGAGGAGTTCATCGTGAACCTGAAGTGTCATTTTGGTTCGTAATTTCTGTTTCTCCATCTCGCGGTGTAGATTGACCATGGCGATTTTAATGATATCGGCGGAGGTGCCCTGTACCGGCATGTTTATTGCCATTCTCTCAGCAGCTTCTCTAATCTGTCGGTTTGGCGAGTTGATTTCAGGTATGTAGCGCCTTCTGCCCAATACCGTCTGCACATAGCCCCGCTCTCTAGCCTGGCTCTTGGTGTTTTCGATATATTCCCTGACCTTGCGATATTTCTCGAAGTAGGCGCTTATGAATTGGGCAGCCTCCTCCCGGCTGAAGCTGGTGGCTTGCTCCAGACCGTAGTCGCTCATGCCGTAGATAACGCCGAAGTTCACCGTTTTAGCTACGCGGCGCATTTCAGAGGTCACCTTGTCCGGTGGGACATTGAAGATACGGGCAGCGGTGGCGGTATGTACATCCTCGTCTCTGAGGAAGGTGGCGATAAGCTCCGGGTCCTGAGAGATGTGGGCTAATGCCCTGAGGTCGATTTGGGAGTAGTCGGCGGACAGAAGTTGCCATCCCGGCTGGGCGATAATGGCTTGCCTTATTTTGCCACCCAGCTCGCTTCTTATGGGGATGTTCTGCATGTTCGGTTCGCTGGAGGAAAGGCGACCGGTGGTTGTGCCTGTCTGGTTGAAGCTGGAATGTAACCTGCCCGTTTTGGGGTTGACTAGAGCAGGGAGAGCATCGGTGTAAGTTGATTTCAGCTTGGCGAGCTGGCGGTATTGCAGGACAAGTTCGATTATGGGATGGGTTCCCTTTAGCTCCTCGAGTATTGAGGCTTCGGTGGAGTAGCCGCTTTTTGTTTTGCGTGGCTTGGGAAGCTTCAGCTCCTCAAAAAGGATTCTGGATAGCTGCTGTGACGAGTTTATGTTGAACCTGTAACCGAGACTGTTGTAAACCTCGGCTTCCAGCCTGAGCATTTCCTTACCCAGGCTGTGAGACATGTCTCTTAGCAGCTCGACGTCGATAGCCACCCCATTTCTTTCCATGGCTACCAGTACCGGGACTAATGGCATCTCCACTTCGCTGAAAAGCTGCCACAGCCCTTCTTGTCGCAGCTCAGCGTCGAGCACGCTTTTAAGTCTTAGAGTGATATCGGCATCGGCACAGGCATAGTCGGTGACCTGTTCTATGGGTATCATAGCCATAGAAAGCTGTTTGGCTCCTGTGCCGATTAAGTCAGTGATAGGTGTCATCTCAACGCCGAGCTTATTGAAAGCCAGCGCCTTAAGCCCGATGGATTTTTCACCCAGCAGGTAGGCAGCAATCATGGTATCGAAGCTCAGATTCTCCAGCTTTATGCCGTATTCGGCAAGCACCGTCATGTCGAATTTACCGTTTTGAGCTATTTTAGGGATTTTAATGTCTTCGAGCACCGGTTTGAGCCTGGCAATTACCTGAGATAATGGCAGTTGGGATATCTGGCTTAAGCCGCGATGCCCCACCGGTACGTAGTAGGCTTCACCCGGCTGTGAGGATAGCGAGATGCCGACGAGCTCACAAGCCATGACTTCTTTGGCGGAAGTCTCCAGGTCAACGGTGAATTCTTCGGCGGCTAGTAATTGGGTGACAAGTTTATCCAAGGCTTGGTCATTGTCAACTATGTGGTAGTCATTTTTGGATACGGGTTTGCCGGGGGCTACCGTTGGTGTCCCTTCCATCTCCTCTGGTAGTCTGGACAGCAACTGGACGAATCCCAGTTCGCGGAAAAGCTCGACCACCTGCTGTCTGTCGTAGGCGCTGACCTGACAGGCATCCAGATTCAAGGTTATGGGGACATCGGTAACTATTGTCGCCAGTTCCTTATTTTGAAGAACTTGGTCTTTATGGTCGCGTAGCGACGCCTGTAGTTTCTCAGGTGTTACTTCGTCGATATGGGCGTAGATTTCATCAAGGCTGCCGAATTGATTGAGCAACTTGACTGCCGTCTTTTCGCCGATGCCGGGGATACCCGGAATATTATCTGAGGGGTCGCCGTTGAGAGATTTGAAGTCGGCGAGCTGTGTGGGTGATATGCCATATTTCTGCTCTACGCCTGCCTCATCGTAGATTACCGTATCGCTGAAGCTTCGCCTTGGAGACATTACCTTTGTGCTGGGTGAGACAACCTGGAGCATGTCGTTGTCGCCGGTGACGATAAGTGTATCTGCGTTTTGCTGACTAGCCTGGCAGCTAAGGGTGCCTAGAACGTCATCAGCCTCGTAGCCATCGATTTCGAAGGTGGGAATATTGAAGGCATCTACCAGTTGATGAACACGCTTTATCTGGCTGACAAGCTCCTCGGGAGTTTTGGGGCGTTGAGCTTTGTAGTCCTCGAATTTCTCATGTCTGAAAGTTGGTGTGGGTGGGTCGAAGGCAATAGCCCAGTGAGTCGGCTTGATTTCATTCAGCACCTTGAGTAAGGTGCTGGCAAAGCCTTGAACGGCGTTGACCATCTCCCCGGTTCTGGATAGCGTTAGGGGAGGTATGGCATGGAAAGCCCGGTGCACCAAGGCATTTCCATCGAAAAGAAGTAGCAGCGGTTTTTCTTTAGCCAATCTCTAGATCCTTGAACCTTTTAGTATATGTCATTCTGAGCCCTTCGTCGATAAATCTCCTCAGGATGAACTCCGCGAAGAATCCCACGGTACCCCACCGAGATTCTTGGTCATCCTTCCCATTAGGGAAGGATTCCTTCAGAATGACACAGAACAGAAGATTCAGATTCATTATATAACAGTTGACAGCCGTGGTATACTATTGCTCATTCCTCAGAGGGGGTTAAGTTGAAGACAAAGGACTTGCTTTCTGTAGCCGATTCGAGCGTTGCGGAGACTGAGAAAATCATTGCCCGAGCGCTGAAAATGAAAGTTGGACCGGCACAGCAATTGCTGTCTGGCAAGATACTGGCTCTCATGTTTGAGAAACCATCTTTGCGGACACGGGTCAGTTTTGAGGTGGCAGTGCATCAGCTGGGTGGTTATTGCTTTTATCTGTCGCCAGATGAGGTGGGTCTGGGCAAGCGAGAGCCGGTTTCCAATGTGGCTCGTGTGCTCAGTCGCTATGTCGATGGTATCATAGCCCGCACCTTTTCACACCAAAATCTGCAGATGCTGGCGCGTCACTCGACTGTGCCGGTGATTAACGCTCTTTCAGATTTGGAGCATCCGTGTCAGGCTCTGGCTGATGTATTGACCATTCGCGAGAAGAAAGGGAAGCTCAAGGGCTTGACACTGGCATTTATCGGCGATGGTAACAACGTGGCTCATAGCTTGCTGCTGGCAGCAGCACAAACGGGCGTCAATTTCCGTATTGCCTCCCCCGTTGGCTATAAAGTGAATGATGAGATATTGCGGAAGGCTAAAGGATTTGCGGCTGGTAGCGGCAGCCAGATACTCTTGACCGATAAGCCTGAGCAGGCGGTGAAGGACGCTGACGTCGTCTATACAGATGTTTGGACGAGCATGGGACAAGAGGATGAAGCTGAAAAACGTCGTAAAGCCTTCGCTGGCTATCAGGTTGATGTCCGACTATTGTCTTTAGCCAAGAAGGATGCTATATTTATGCATCCTCTGCCAGCTCATCATGGTGAAGAGGTTGCTGTTGGGATTCTGGACAGTAAATGCTCGGTGGTCTTTGACCAGGCAGAAAACAGGCTCCACCTACAAAAAGCGTTGCTGGCTGAGATGTTTGGCAAGGCTGGACGCACCCGCTAGCAAATGCTATTCTTTTATTAGCCAGTCATTATCCCTAGAGTTAGTAAGATATGAGACCTGTTGTAGCTATAGTTGGTCGAGCCAATGTCGGCAAGTCGACACTGTTTAATCGTCTGGCAGGTGGGTCGGTGGCTATAGTTGAAGACCTGCCGGGGACGACGCGTGACCGTGTCTTTACTGATGTTGCCTGGCAGGGGCAGGAAGTGACTCTGGTTGATACCGGTGGTTTGGAGCTAAAACCAGGCTCCTCGCTGGCTCAGAAAGTTAAAGACCAAGCAGAAGCAGCCATCGCCGAAGCCGATGTTATTATTTTTATGGTTGATGTTCAAGATGGGGTGATTGCTGCCGACTGCGAGATAGCCGACCTGCTGCGTGGCTGCGATAAGCCGGTGATTTTGCTGGCTAATAAAGCGGATAACCCCAGGCTGGAAAGCCAGATAGCCGATTTCTACCAGTTGGGCGTTGGTGTTCCACTGGCTATTAGCGCTCAACACAGTCGGGGTATAAACGAGCTTTTGCAAGCGATAACTCATCTCCTTCCAGCGCCTTCTACCGGTGACGTTGATTCAGATAGACCTAAGCTGGCTATTGTGGGGCGACCTAACGTAGGGAAGTCGATGTTATTGAATGCTATTGTTGGTGAGGAGAGGGCTATAGTAGACCAAACTCCCGGAACGACGCGGGATGCCGTCGATACCGTTTTTAATCACCTAGGTCAGGAGTTGTTGTTGATAGATACTGCTGGCATCAGGCGGCGCGGTCGTTCCAGCACGGGCGTAGAATATTACAGCTTGATTCGAGCTTTGCGTGCTGTTAATCGTTGTGACGTTGCCCTGTTAGTTACGGATGCCGCTGATTTTATTACCACCCAGGATGTGCATATTGCCGGCTATATCAAGCAGGCAGGCAAAGGTATGGTACTGGTGGTTAATAAATGGGACCTTGTCTCCGAACAGCCTAAGGAAGCATACGCTCAACAAATTCAACAGAGGCTAAAGTTTATGGCTCACGTGCCTGTCGTTTATGTTTCAGCTAAATTCAGGCGTGGCATAAACGATATAATAATCAGGGCTCTAGAGGTCTTGCAAGAAAGACGGAAACAATTGCCCGACCCGGTGGTGGATAAGCTTATTAAAGAGGCGGTGATGGCTCATACACGACCAAGAAAAGGCTTAAGGCAGCTCGAAGTTATTCGTGCCTATCAAGCGGGCATCAATCCGCCGAGCTTTGCGCTTCTGGTTAATGACCCGGAGTTGGTGCACTTCTCTTATCAGCGCTATTTGGAAAACAAGCTCCGGCAAACCTTTGGCTTCTCCGGCACCTCGTTGCGGCTTCTTTTTAAGAAGGCAAAATCAAGGAAGCTTCAGAAAGTGGGAGGTAGGAAGGCGTGATAGTTGCTAAATTCGTACTTGTTGCCCTGCTTGGCTATCTTATGGGTGCTATTCCGTTTGCTTTAATAATAGGCAAGCTGATGGCAGGGATTGATATTTCAAAGCATGGCAGCGGTAATCTTGGCGGTACCAACGTGTTGCGCGTTCTAGGTTTCAAAGCGGGTGCACTTACAATGGCTCTCGACTTGGTCAAGGCATTTGTGCCGGTGCTGCTGGCTAAGTTCATCATAGGTGACAGCGTATTGTATATAGCTGGTTTTCCTCTCAATTGGCAATGGGGTCAAGCCATAACGGCTTTGATGGTGATGGTGGGGCATAACTGGTCAGTATATATCAAATTTCGTGGAGGCAAGGGAGCGGCTGCTTACTTCGGTAGCTGGTTTGCTATATTCCCCGTGGCTGCTTTATTCGGCGGCATAATTTTGATAGTAACGGTTTTGCTGAGTAGATACATGTCCTTGGGTTCTATACTTGGCTCTTTGAGCATTTTGTGTTTTTTCATAGTGCTTACGGTGGTTGATGTGTCTCCACCTGTATACCTGGTTTATAGCGTGGTAGCTGCAGCTTTGATTATTTATCAGCATCGGAGCAATATCAGCAGGTTGCAAGCTGGCACTGAGAATCGGATGGGCAGAGGTCGTGTAGGATAGCTTGTTATTTCATCTTCATAACCACAACCACATGAAAAGCGCTTGTCTTTTAAAGGGGTAACTGTTTATGACCAGGGTTGCTGTTATCGGTGCTACTACCTGGGGTAATACCCTAGGCAGGCTGTTGGCAGACAAAGGAGCTATGGTCAGCGTTTGGGCGCGGACCGAAGCCAAAGCTGATGAATTAAGGCAGGAGCATCAGGGGCGCTTATCGAAGAAGGCATCCAGCGGTGGGCTTGCCTTTACCGGTGATATTGGCGAGACATTAGATGTAGCTGATTTCGTCATTTGCGCCGTGCCGGCTCAACGCATGCGGCAAAACGTGAGGCTGAGTAATCCTCATTTAAACGATTCTATGATACTGATAAGCGTGGCTAAGGGGTTGGAAGCGGAAAGCGGCAAAAGGATGTCAGAGGTGATAGCCGAGGAGGCTGCCTGTGTTTCGCAGGACAGGATATGTGCTCTATCTGGACCGAATCTTTCCGGGGAAATTAACCAGGGCTTACCTGCTACCTCGGTAGTGGCTGGATGGGACATGGAGGTTAACAAAAAGGTGCAGGAATTGCTAGATTCGCCAAATTTCTCAGTTTTCGTCAGCGATGACATTGTTGGTGTTGAGATATGCGGTGCCTTAAAGAATGTGATTGCCTTAGGGGCTGGAATCATGGATGGCTTGGATATGGGGAACAATGCCAAGGCAGCCTTTATAACCCTGGGTTGGAGCGAGATTGTTTCGCTGGGGACAGCCTTGGGGGCTAAGCCGGGCACTTTTTATGGGCTGGCTGGCTTGGGTGACCTCATAGCCACGGGTAACAGCCCATTGAGTCGCAATCACTATGTGGGTTACGAACTGGGCAAAGGGAGGCTTCTGGGTGACATAGTTAGTTCTATGTCGCATGTTACTGAGGGGATTGATACGGCTATAGCTGCTCACAATTTGGCGAACAGGCTGGAACTTGAAACACCGATTATAAATCTTGTTTACAGCGTATTATTCGAGTCTCTGCCTCCGACTGAGATATCAAGGCGGTTTAAGAACGGACTGAAACCTGAATCAATACTTTGATTCTTTGCTGGTACGCGTCTCGTCTACTCGATAATTTCGTGGTCTTCGACTTCAGGCATTTTCGCTGAGGGCAGAGTTCTGGCTAATTCTTCAAACAATCGCCGCTGGTTAGCATCCATAGATTGTGGAGTTATTACCCGGATTGTGACCATTTGGTCTCCCTTGCCTCTGCCATGAAGTCGTGGTATGCCTTTGCCTTTGATGTGAAACACCTTCCCGTTTTGAGTCCCCTGTGGTATCTTCAATGTAGTTTTACCATCCAGGGTTGGCACTTCTAAGGTATCTCCCAGGGCAGCTTGCGCGAAGTTAACGGGCAGCTCGTAGAAGATGTCGAATCCTTTGCGGACGAAGAACTTATGTGGTTTCACGGAGAAGTTGATGAAGATATCGCCCGGTGGGCCGCCGTATCTTCCGGCGTCGCCTTCATTGCTGAGACGCATTTGATAGCTTTCGTCTATACCTGGGGGAACGGTAACCGTGAGTTTGCGCTTTATCCTTTCTTTGCCGCTGCCCTTGCACTGGCGACATGGATTGTTAATCACAATGCCTTCGCCCTTGCAGTGCGGGCAGATGGCGGTGTGAACGAAACGTCCGAAAAGGCTTTGTTGAGTTCGGCGTATTTCGCCGTTGCCGTTACAGCTAGGACATTTTTGCGGGTTTGTTCCTGGTTGGCTGCCGAGACCTTGGCAAACGGAGCAGTTTTCGATGCGTGAAATCTCAAGTTGCTTCTCTATACCGAAGACAGCTTCCTCAAAAGAAAGGGTTAGGTTGGCTCGAAGGTCAGCCCCTTTTTGTGGGGAACGATGTTGAGCCCTGGCGGTAGTAGCGCCAAAAAAGGCATCGAAGATGTCACCCAGACCACCGAGACCGATATCCTCGAAGCCGAACCAGTCTGCGGTAGCTACATTGCCATAGCGGTCATAGGAGGCACGCTTTTTGGAATCGGAGAGAACCTCATAAGCCTCGTTTATCTCTTTGAATTTCTCTTCAGCTCCTGACTCATTGTTGTGGTCAGGATGATACTTGAAAGCTAACTTGCGGAAAGCCTTCTTGATTTCCTCGTCGCTGGCGTTTCTTGAAACACCAAGTATCTCGTAATAGTCCCGGTTGTGGGTCATAATAAAATAACCTCAACTTTTCAGTATAGCTAATAGGTCGGACTCTTGGCAAATTTTAAATACGAGAATGTTTATTCCCATGGTAATCTGACCTGTGAAGTTCTGTGATTTGTTTTGCATGTGGTGGTGATGTATGATTGGTTGCTGGATGAAAGAGAAGCTAAGGCAGGCTTTGGCTTTGCGGCGGAAGATGAGTTTAAGCGGCAGGGGTTTGACAGAGGCAGCAGTACTCATCCCGATTTTCTGCAAAGATGGTGAGCCTCATATACTTTTTACTCAGCGTAGTGACCAGGTGCCGCATCATAAGGGGCAGATATCGTTTCCTGGTGGAGCCCGCAGCGAGGTTGATGTTAGCCTTCTGGATACAGCTCTTAGAGAGAGTTGGGAGGAGATTGGGTTGGAGGCTAAGGATGCTGAGATTCTGGGAGAGCTGGATGATACCCCTACAACGACGTCGAGTTTCAATATCTCGCCTTTTGTAGCTTTCATCCCTTATCCTTACCGGTTCACTTTAAATCCTTATGAGATAAATGAAATTTTCAGCGTGCCAGTTTCAGGCTTGTTGTATGAAGCCAAGCGGGGAGAGGAGCGTTACACTTTCGGTGATGAAGTTTTTGTTGGTTATTCCTACGAATATGGGGGGAGAGTGATATGGGGGGCTACAGCACAGATTGTCCGGCAACTTCTTGAGGTTTGGCAATCGGCGAGTGGAGCTCACTAATAGACATTTTTAGCTTTTGGCTTCTGCCTTTTTACCCTTGGCGATTTGCTTTGCCTTGACCTTGATTTGCTTTGGTTTAACCTCTTCTACCTTGGGCAGGGTTAGGGTGAGGACGCCGTCTTCGAATAGCGCCTCTGCCTTATCGCTCTTGACCGGCACAGGAATAAGTATCGAGCGGCTGAAGGTGCCGTAGTGTCGTTCCTTATAGAAGTAATTCTCCTCCTTAACCTCCTGCTCCTCATTATGTGCACCCTTGATGGTGAGGGTATCACCGGTTATGGAAATATCTACCTCTTCAGGCTTGAAACCAGGTAGAGAAGCCTTCACAATTACATCATTGGTAGTTTGATGCATGTCAATAGGCAGTTCCCATTCTCCTACCCTGGACCAAAGGCGCGGAGCCCGAACAAAGCTGTCCTCAAACAGCCTGTCCATAGCATCTCTCAAGCTCGTCATTTCTCTGAATGGTTCCCATCGTACAATGTTCATACTTTTTACCTCCTTATACGTAATCTGAGCTCCACTCATAACAAATTATAAATTAATTTAAATATTTTGTCAATTATATTAATATTGTTTGTTAATATTTATAGAGTGGGTACTTGACAAAGCTTAAAAAGTTATTTAAAATATGGTCGAAAGTTAAAGGTGAAGATTATGCCGGGTAAAGATTATTATGCTACCTTGGGTGTGGGGCGCAGTGCCCCTGAAAAAGAGATAAAGCAGGCTTATCGGCGGCTTGCCCGCAAGTACCATCCTGATGTCAATCCTGGGGATAAGGCAGCTGAAGCCAAGTTTAAGGAAATAAACGAGGCTTATGAGGTGCTTTCTGACCCGGAGAAGCGAAAGAAATATGACCAATATGGTGACCAGTGGCAATATGCCGACCAGTTTGCCAAAGCCGGGCAAGGGGCTAAGTGGGATTTCGGCAAAGGTGGCACCTATACCACCTTTGACTTTGGTGACTTAGGTGATTTAGGTGATATCTTCGGTGGCGCTTTTCAGGGCTTTCGTACTGGCTCAGGAGCTGGTCGCCGTTCTGCCAGAGCCACGAGTATGGAGCACCCCGTGGAGGTGACTCTTGAAGAAGCTTATCAGGGGACAAAGCGTGTTCTTCAACTTCAGGTTGAGGAACCTTGCTCAGTCTGTGGTGGTAGTGGTCGGGTTGGCAGAGCACGATGTTCTAACTGTGGGGGTTCAGGCAGATTGCCGAGACCTAAGAGACTTGAGGTCAAAATCCCGCCTGGGGTTGGTGATGGTTCAAAGGTGCGGATTGCTGGACAGGGAGGTCAAGGATACGATGGAACTAAAGGTGACCTCTTTCTGGTGGTGAAAGTGCTGCCTCATCGAATCTTTGAGCGCAAAGGCGATGACCTTCACGTAGAAGTGCCGGTACCCTTGGTAGCCGCTGTGCTTGGTGGTGAGGTGGGAGTTCCCACACTTAAAGGAAAAGTGGCTTTAAAAGTGCCGCCGGAGACTCAGAACGGCAAGGTGTTTCGGCTGGCAGGTCAGGGTATGCCGCATTTGAATGACTCTTCGAGAGGTGATATTTTTGCTAAAGTGAAGGTGGTGCTGCCGACCCAATTGACGCCACAGGAGAGGCAACTTTTCGAGCAGTTACGGGGGTATCGTCCGGGTTAGGTGTTGCCGTTGTATTATTGAGGTGATAAGATACATGAATTCGACGGGTTCAGAACCAAGATATGTCATAAGCGTTGCGGCTCGCATAGTGGGCATTGAAACGCACACCTTGCGTTATTATGAGAGGATTGGCTTAGTGCAGCCGTATCGTTCCAAGGGGAATATACGTTACTATTCTGAGACTGACATTGAGCGCTTGCGTCAGATTAAAACCTTGATGAGCGATTTGGGGATTAATCTGGCTGGGGTGGAGGTAGTAATGCGTATGGTGGAGAAAATGACGGAACTGCAGAACCGAATCCAGGAGATGGAATTTGAGATTGGGAAGCTCAGAGAGGCTGAGACAGCGATAGAAGACGAGTCGAACAAAGAGGATAATGATGCCTAAATCAAGAACAGAACTGCGACCTGCCCAATGGCAGATTACTGCGACCACTGTTCATTGTGATTTGGTTGATGACTTTGTCACTATAATTGTGAACAAAGATTGGGCAACTAAATGCGTCTGGCATAAGCGAAATAAGCAGAAAGCTATTGAGGATAAAAAACAGAAATTCGATAGAAAAATGAGGCTCAAGATTGAGAAGTGCCAGGGTCCTGAATGCTCCTATGTTACAGGTTATCGAGATAAGCTAATCAAGGAAGAGTTCGGACGAAAGTAGAGGATAGTTATGAGACCGGAGAGATTCACTGAACAAGCTAAGGAAGTGCTGAACGCTTCGCAAACCATTGCTAGCCGCTATCATCATGTCCAGTGGGATGTGGAGCATATTCTGCTGGCATTGCTGGAGCAGGAGGGTGGTTTGACCTCCCAGATATTGGGAAGTTTGGGTGTGAATGTGGATGTCGTAAAAAAGCGAGTTGAAAACAGCCTCGACCGTGCCCCTAAAGCAAGCTATGAGTCAGCCCAGATTTATGCTACCCCTCGGATTGCTCGACTCATGGATAACGCGGCTCGTGAGGCTGACAGACTTAAGGATGATTTCATCAGTATTGAGCATCTGCTGATTGCCATTGTGGTGGAGGGCAAGGGAGAGGCAGCCACAATTCTGAAGGAGTTTGGGATAGACCAGGAGAAAATTTATCGGGCGCTTCAGGATATTCGGGGTGGTCATCGGGTTGACAGTCCAACCGCTGAGAGCAGGTATCGTTCTCTGGAGAAGTATGGACGCGACCTCACTGAATTGGCTCGCCAGGGAAAGCTGGACCCGGTGATTGGGCGTGATGAGGAGATAAAGCGGGTGATGCAGATATTGACGCGGCGTACCAAGAATAACCCTGTCATTATCGGCGAGGCTGGTGTTGGCAAAACAGCTATTGCTGAAGGGTTAGCCCAAAAAATCGCGGCTGGTGATGTTCCTGATTCGCTTAAGGACAAGAAGGTGGTTGCTCTGGATATGGGAGCGCTGGTTGCTGGCAGCAAGTTCCGAGGCGAGTTTGAGGAGAGGCTGAAGGCAGTTATGGACGAGGTTCGCCAGGGCAAGGGTGAGATTATCTTGTTTATAGACGAGTTGCACACTGTGGTTGGTGCTGGGGCTGCTGAGGGTGCCATTGATGCCAGCAATATGTTAAAGCCGGCATTAGCTCGTGGTGAACTCCAATGCGTTGGGGCAACTACTCTGGATGAATATCGACAGCATATTGAGAAGGATAAGGCGCTGGAGCGACGGTTACAGCCATTGTTTCTCAGCGAGCCGAGTGTAGAGTCGACTATAGAGATGCTGCGTGCTTTGCGTCCTAGATATGAAGCCCATCACAAGATAAAAATCGATGACTCCGCACTGGTGGCTGCTGCTAAACTCAGTCAGCGTTATATCTCAGACAGGTTTCTCCCAGATAAGGCAATTGACCTTATTGATGAAGCGGCAAGCAAGTTGCGTATTGATATGGAGAGCAAACCATCGGACATTAAAGAGCTAGACGCGAAGATAAAATATCTGCAGGACGAGGAGGATTCAGCCTCTCAGCTAGGCGATTATCAAAAAGCAGCTGAGTTAAGGTCACAAAGACTGCAGCTCGAGCCAGAGCGTGATAGTAAAGAAGCCGAATGGCGCAAGGAGAAAAAAATCGATAGCATTGTGGATGAAGAGACTATAGCTGAGTTGATTTCCAAATGGACGGGTATCCCTGTGTCCCGGATGCTGGAAGGTGAAGCTGAGAAGTTAATTCATATGGAGGAGAGGCTTCATGAGAGAATTGTGAATCAGGATGAGGCAGTTTCAGTCATATCCGAGGCTATCAGGCGGGGACGAGCTGGGCTTAAAGACCCCAAGAGACCCATCGGTAGCTTCATCTTCTTAGGTCCTACAGGTGTTGGCAAGACGGAGCTGGCAAAGGCTCTGGCTCAATTTCTATTCGATGACGAAGATGCCATGATACGGCTAGATATGTCGGAATTTCAAGAGAAGCATACAGTATCTCGGCTCATTGGAGCTCCACCGGGATATGTTGGTTATGAAGAGGCGGGGCAACTGACTGAAGCCGTGCGGCGTCGTCCGTTTCGGGTGATTCTTTTTGACGAGGTTGAAAAGGCGCATCCTGATGTTTTTAATATTCTACTCCAGATACTGGAAGATGGCAGGTTAACTGATGGTCATGGTAGAACGGTTAATTTCAAAGATACCGTGGTGATAATGACCAGCAATCTGGGTACTCAGGAATTTCAGCGTCAAGCCATTGGTTTTTCTCGCCAGGAAAAGAGTGAGCAACAGCGGCTAAAAAGCGCTGTGGATGACGAGTTGAAACGGACATTTCGACCTGAGTTTCTAAACAGGATAGACGATATCATCATCTTTCAACCGCTGGCTGAAGAGCAATTGAAAAAGATTGTTGACCTATTAATCTTGGAGGTGGAGAAGCGGCTAGCTGATAGAAACATCAAGTTGGAGCTGGATGATGAGGCGAAAGCCTGGCTACTCAAGGAAGGTTATGAGCCAGCCTATGGAGCACGCCCGTTGCGACGAGCAATTCAGCGCTATGTGGAGAATCCTCTATCCAGTCGAATATTGCAAGGCGAAATAAAAGACGGAGAGACTGTGGTTGTCGGCATTAGTGATGATGTGCTAAACTTCAACACCAAGAAAAGGGTCAAAGCAGCTAAGTAGATGGGAAATTCCTCACGCATGGATGCTGTAGCCACAAAGGATGCTGTAAGCACAAAAGAGGAAATCAGGCAGCAGTTATCCATAAAGGACATCACAGTAGGTGTTATTTCTTTAATACTTACTATCCTTCTTTGTGTTGTCGCCATATACTATAAAGATTACCTGCTGGGTGCGAAATATGTAGCCACCTATGGGCTTGTGGGCATGCTCATCGTTGCTTTCCTCGGTGGAAGCCTGTTGAGCATGATAGCCATCCCCGTCCCCTATTGGCTTCTAGTATTCACGTTACCATCTATTTTGGCACCTCAATTTCAGATAGGAGCACCCATATTGGTGGGGCTAGTATCAGGATTGGGTGCCAGTTTGGGTCAACTATTCACCTTCATGCTTGGCTATGGTAGCAGAGACCTGTCTCAGAAGCTGGCTTATAGGTTTAATAGAGGCTTGTATGACAGGGCTTTGAGATGGGCACAACAACATGGCTCGCTGGCTGTCTTCTTCATGTCGGCGATAATAAACCCTTTACATTTGCCGATGACTCTTGCTATGGCATCGCTCCGCTACCCTGTATGGAAATTCTTTGTTTTCTCTTTACTTGGTAATATATTAAAGAGCACGTTCATAGCGTTTTGTGGTTATTTTGGGTTGACCACTCTGTTCCAATTCCTGGGAATCTAAAAAGAAATGTAATTGTAAGATGTACATATTCCTTTTATGCATGGGTGGAATATCGCTCGGTGTAGTAGTCTGGCAGTTAGCAGTTTGGGTTGGTGAAATTCAGGATAAGGACAGTAAGTACGAAGCAGCTGCCGCCCGTGCCCGCAAGGCTGGCAAGCCGCTTCTCGTAGCCGGTGGACCATGGAGCGACAGGGGAGTTCGCCGGTGGCTAAAGATGCCTGCGCACGGTGGTGGTGATGTTTGTCTCGATATTCAGCGCCGGGCATTCGAAGGACATCCCTGTGGAGTGATTGCTGATATCACCCAAATTCCGTTCTCCGACAAAGCATTTGGAGCTATTTTTGTCAGCCACGTCATGGAACACCTGCCATCAGTTTATTATGCCGATAAGGCGTTGTGTGAGCTTGACAGAGTGGCAGAGACTGTTTTTCTTGTTTATCCTTCGAGGCAATCTGTCGGGGCTTGGCTTCATCCCGGGCATCATCTATGGGTTTGGCAAGAGGGAAACACAATCTATCTGGAGCAGAGGAATAATTCATTAGATAAGAAGAGTGCTAAGTATCACCCTGTTGGCGCTGTTAAGCATATGCTCCGTTGATTAAGCTTTCCTGCTAAGTCCCAAATTGCAACAAGGTACCAATGATGACTAGTGCCAATCTGACTTTGCGTGAAGAAGCCTATCGCTTGGCTCAGCAATTTTTTGGTAGTCAGGAGGCGGGTAGTGAATTTGTTAATCAACTTGTAGATGTTTGTGCTAGAGCCAGAGGTAAAGATTTCCTCATCGTTCATAATCCCGGTGGTTGGGGACATGCCCGGTTAGACCAATGTCTGGAGTGGGAGAGGGGTATAGTGACTGGAATTAAAGCCACCATAGAGGAAATGGGACATAGTGCGTTGCTGACACAGTATTTCCGCAGCGGCACAGGGTGGTGGGAGCAGATGCGTGACTTGAGAGAGCAATTTCGTTTTTTTGCTTCTAAGGCAAGTTTGATGGCAGCTTGGTTGCAATTTATCATGACACGTATAAATAACATCAAGGTTATCCTGGTGGGTATAAGTCAGGGGGCTGGCTTTAGTAGCGCAGTCATGCAACAGCTAGGCGGATGTTATCCGGTCTATAGCATTGAGTTGGGCTTTCCGTTCCAGTATAAATCCTGGCGAGTAATTACCGAGAGGACATTAGTGGTAGAAAGTAATGGTGTCAAGCCCGATGTACTGGTGCAAGGGAATCTGTGGGTTGGGGCTAGAATTCTTATGGCGGCTCCATTTAAATGGATGTGGTATCGTCTCAGGGGGAAACAGGTGGCGTTTGCTCATTGCGTTAATGCTCCGGGTCACGAGTACGATTGGACTAATGGTGACATTGAGAGGCGGATTAAGGGTTTTCTCAAATCTAATTTTGGCACTAAGAAAAAGGCGAGGTAGTTGACTTAAACTGAAAAGTTCCCGGGAATGACTATGCCAGCGAAGAGAGAATCGAGAAAAAAGGAATATATTATAGGTGGTGTGGCGTTAGCGCTTACCATTGCCTGTTGTATCGCTGTTGTTATTTATTGGGACTATGTCAGGCAGGCTCAACACTATGGTTACCTCGGTGCCTTCGTTATCAGCATTCTTGCTGGCGCCACAGTTTTTGTACCTATACCGGGCATTTTAGTTGTATTTACCTTGGGTAGTGTACTAAACCCGCCTCTGGTTGGAATCGTGTCTGGCTTGGGGGAAGCGATCGGTAGCATTGGTATTTACCTAAGTGGCTGGGGTGGACAGAAGGCGGTGCAAAATATTAATAGCAAATTCCTTGATAGGTTTGCTGATTGGATACGTCGGCGTGGTGAGATAGCTGTCTTTTTGATGTCAGCTATATTGAATCCGTTGTTTTATCCCTTCACGGCAATCGCTGGGATGCTTCGATTTGGGCTGGTGAAATTCTTCTTTTTGTGTTGGGCAGGAAAGTCCGTGAAGAACATAGCAATCGCCTATTTAGGTTATTTTGGATTACGCTCTATATTGCGCTGGGTAGGAGTATTAGGAATTTAGGAGGCATATGTCTAAATCTAAATCTGAGCCAAAGCCAAGAAGCTGGCGAGTAGCACTTCTCTTATCTCTTTTCCTGGGACCCTTTGGAGCCGACCGTTTTTATATCGGAAGGACGCGCTCGGCAATCGTTAAGCTGATTACCTTGAGCTGCTTTGGTGTCTGGTGGCTTACTGATTTAATCCTGATTGCCAGCGAATGGCGCAAGGATGCCTGGGGTCGACCCCTTGTACACTAGTACTGTTTGAGTTTCACCGAGCTTTTTGCTAGACTTTTTGGCGTGGGGCTGTAGCTCAATCGGGAGAGCGTTTGACTGGCAGTCAAAAGGTAGTGGGTTCGAATCCCATCAGCTCCACCACTGCTTGCAAAAGTTTGCAAATCGTAGCTAATTTTGGCACAAATTTGTCCTCAAATTTAACCGGGATTTCTGTTCTTATCGATAATGTTGACTTCTGTTCACCTCAACCTGTTGTTTATCTTGCTAATTTGTTGAATTGCACCTATTTCCCGTCAATAAGTAATTTATGTATAATTTGTGCAGGGCATTCTGGTATGAACAAGGAAATTTCGACAATTCACATAAAATTCATGGTGTAAAGGAGTAGTGGTATATGAAAAACGTACATCTTCACAAGTTTCTGATTCTTACTGTATTACTTATCATGGTTAGCACTGTAACTGTGGGATGCACCACCCAGGAGGACTCAGTCCAGCAGACCATCAGTCCGCAGGAGGCGCAACAGATTTCTTATGATGCCACTGTATACGGGTTCCCGCTGGTTATAATGGAACTAACGCGGCAGGTCTTCACGGCAGTCCCCGCACCCAATCCGAATGGGGCACCGGTAAACCAGTTCGGCAATAAGAAAACATTTCCTGATGCCACATTTGTTAATGTGGTAAACCCTAATGCCGACACGCTCTACTCATCAGCCTGGATTGATACCGCTAAAGAGCCTATTATCCTTTCAGTGCCAGACACTCATGGCCGCTACTACCTGATGCCCATGCTTAACTACTGGACGGATTGTTTTGCATCGCCCGGCTCACGCACTACGGGCACCGTGACCGGCAACTTTGCCATCACCGGCCCAAATTGGGGTGGCAACTTACCTGAAGGTATCACAGAATTAAGGTCTTCGACCCGGTGGGTGTGGATAGTCGGTCGTATTGCCTGTGCCGGTCCTTCAGACTACGAGAACGTCTGGAAACTTCAGGACCAGTTGAAGCTGACACCTCTCTCTGCATGGGGCACTAATTACGTGCCGCCAGCTAATGTTCCGGTCGATTCTAGTGTCAATACTAATGTCGCTCCTCTGAACCAGCTGCTGGCTATGGACGCGGCTACCTATTTCAACTGTGTCTGCCAGTTGATGGTGGAAAATCCTCCCTATGAAGCAGATGCACCGATACTTGCCAGCATATCAAAGATAGGCATTAAGCCTGGGGCTGACTATAAGTCCTATTTTGCCGGGCTGGATGAAGGTGTAAAGTCAGCAATTCAAACCGGCTATCAGTCCGCTTTACCCCAAATTCCTGCAGCAAACCTGGGGAATATAAAAAATGGGTGGCAACTCCCCTATGGTACCGGCAATTACGGGACTAACTATACACTGAGAGCAGCTATAGCTTATCGGGGGCTAGGCGCCAATTTAGTTGAGGATGCTTTCTATGCCTCAGCATCAACCAGCAGCGATGGGGCGAAATTCTCCAGCGATAAAAAGTATATAATTCATTTCAATAAGAACGAGATACCACCCGTCAACGGCTTCTGGTCGCTTTCCATGTATAACGATAAAATCCTGTTTGCAGCTAACCCTATTAATAGGTACAACCTGGGCTCATTGAGCGACCCGCCTTTGATAAATAATACTGACGGCTCAATTGACATCTATATACAGCGAGATTCACCCGACTCTGCCAAGATGCCGAACTGGTTGCCGGCTCCAGCCAGCGGTGGTTTTTCATTGACATTGCGACTGTACTGGCCACAGGAGCCGGTACTGAATAAGTCCTGGATACCGCCGGCAGTTCAACTGGCTGAATAGAGAACCTGCAATACCCACCGGAGCCTGAATCGGCTAGGAAAAGGCAGGACTGCTGCAATGGTGGCAGACGGTGGACTATGCGATGAGGTGGAAAGCCAGGGCAAAAGTTCTTCTTTCCGTTCGGTGAGCTTCACCAACTGCTTGCAGAAGTTTAACCAAAGTTAGCGAATCGTTTGCAATTACTCACAGCTTAAAAATAGCTTTCTCCGATTCACAAAGCCAGTTAAGCAGTCCAGCGGTTTGTAGAATAAAGGAATCTACGAGAAAGACTATCCTTAGAATTCCCAAAGCCATCTTGAGTATTCTATGCGCTTATAATACTATATCCATCTCGACCTTATGCCAATAATCAGTAAATAGCGGATAATGCCAATTAGATTACTGAAAATGGAGGCTTGAAATGAAAAAATTAAAAAGCATGGGTATTTTTGATATTAAGGACTTCCCTATAAACTTCGTGCGGACGGGTGTATTGAAGGGGACCGGAGCTGACATAGAAGAGCTGGGCGAGAAGCCGCTCATCGCTGTGGTAAATTCATATTCGGAGCTTAATCCGGGGCATATGCATTTGAGAGCCATTGCCGAACGGGTTAAGGAAGGTGTCTTTACTGCGGGTGGCATACCTTTCGAGTTCGACGTACCAGCACCGTGCGACGGTATCACCGAGGGAAATGAAGGCATGCGCTTTGTGCTGCCTCAAAGGGAGCTGATAGCCGATATCATCGAAACCCACGTCCGCAGCCAGCTATTTGATGGCATGGTTATGATTTCTACGTGCGATAAGATTAATCCGGGAATGGTCATGGCGGCGGCGCGGCTGGATTTGCCAACTATATTTTTCCCCGGAGGTCCCAGCTCCTTTCAAATACGCTATTCGGAAAAAATGAAAGGCGTTATTGCTCATGACTGCTATCCCAATGCTGAAGACCGGTTGCTACTGACTACGGTGGCTACATGCGGTGCCTGTGAGATAATGGGCACAGCCAATACGTTTCAATGTCTCTCCGAAGCCCTGGGGATAGCTATTCCGGGTACGGCGACAATTCCGGCGTTCCATACCGATAAACTCCTATGGGCGCGTACCGCGGGAAAACGTATTGTAGGGATGGTGGAGGAGAATCTTACGGCACGCCAGATTTTGAATATGAAGGCTCTGGAAAATGCTCTGGCGGTAAATGCTGCCATCGGTGGCTCGACCAACGCCACCCTGCATTTGCCAGCTATAGCTCACGAACTCGGACTTAGTTTGCCTCTGCAGCGGTTCAATGAGGTAGCCACGAAGGTTCCCACTGTTACCGGAATCGCACCTAATGGTAATTACGGCATGATTGACCTGTACGTTGCTGGAGGTATACCGGCGGTGATGAAGGTGATTAAGCAGGACCTGCATCTAGACCACAAAAACGTGATGGGTACAACGGTCAAAGAGGTTATAGACTTTGCCATAGTCAAAGACACCAGGGTTATCCAGCCGTGCGAGAAGCCGTTTGCCGGTGAAGGCGGGACGGTAGTGCTGTTCGGTAATCTGGCTCCAGAGGGCGCGGTGGTGAAACAGTCCGCGGTGCCAGCAGATATGCGAGTTTTCGAGGGCAAGGTTAAGGTGTTCGAAGCTGAATCGGACTGTCTGGCGGCGATTCGCGAAAAAAAGATAGAGGAGGGAGATATACTGGTAATCAGGAACGAGGGACCGAAGGGTGGACCAGGCATGCCGGAGATGCTGGCGGTGACACTGGGGCTCGACCTGAACGGGTATAAGAAGGTTGCGCTGCTGACGGATGGAAGATATTCGGGGGCAAGTGGTGGGTTGTCAGTGGGACATATATCACCGGAGAGCTACGTGGGGGGACCGATTGCGGTGCTGAAGGATGGAGATGAGGTGCGTATAGATATACCAGCTAGGAAGATTGAGGTAAGACTTACGGAAGGCGAGATAAAGCGAAGGCTTAAGGACTGGAAGCCGAGGGAGAGGGCGATACCTGAGGGGTATATGCGGAGGTATGTGAAGTATGTTGGTTCTGCAGCGGAGGGGGCGGTTCTGAAATGAGGTACACCCTCTTTTAAATTCTCTTTTTGCTGATATCTGTTTTTTTACATGCCCTATTACTATCTTGCTATTGACGTATCATCGTGGTAGAGATAGACTTAGGAAAAATATATGAAACGGAGTAAGAGATGCGAAGTTCTTTGGCAGTCATACTAATATTCATACTCTTATTGGCAGGGTGTTTGATGCCACCAGCGTTGACGGTAAGCCTGGCATCTCCTGCCGATGGCAGTTCGGTATTGTCGCTGACGCCTACGCTTATGTGGGGAGGTGGTGGTGGAACTGCTACCTATCGGTTGATGGTGGCGATGGACAACAATTTTCAACGTTTAGCTATCGATGTGAACAATATAGGTGACATCAGCTACACTGTACCTCCAGGCAAACTGAATGGTGACACGTGGTATTTTTGGAAGGTTCTAGCCCAACAGGGTAACCGGGTGTCGGATTGGACGGCGTCGTGGTCTTTCCATACGCCGGGTGGTGTTGGTCCGGCGAGCACGGGAACTGTTCGGGTAAGCGCTACTCTTGATGGCTCACCGTGGTCTGGCTCGGTAAACTACAGTGTCAGCGGTCCTTTCTCGGATACAGATAATTCGGTTCCCTGGAGTTTTACCAGTGTGCCAACCGGCACTTACTCAGTAACCTACAATTATGGTGGTCCCGCTGGCGCTTCGCTGGTGAGCATTACTCCTGAGCCGAGTTTGGAGTTGGATACTGGTGGTACAGCGCACTTCGTCTTGAATTTCCAGAGCCAATCCAGTTCCAGCATAAAGGTCGCTGCCACCCTGAATGGTTCGCCATGGTCGGGAAGCGTTAGTTATTCATTCACCGGTCCTTTCAAGGATGCAGATGTCGTCGTTCCTCAGACCTTCAGTAACATGCCGTCGGGGATGTATACGTTGACGTACAATTCAGGCGGTCCTTCTGGCGCTGTGCTCAGCAGTATTTCACCCTCGCCGACTCAGACGCTAGCGTCCAATAGCAGTATTGTCTATACGCTGAATTTTTCGAAGGTCTCAGTATCAAACCTGTCGGTGACTGCATCGTATAATGGAGTTACGTGGACAGGGGCGGTACTATATTCGCTATCCGGTCCGATTAACAATAGCTATACGTCTGTCCCATTGCAATTGAATAATGCCCTTCCCGGAACGTATTACATCAATTATACGGGAGGTGGTCCGCCAGGAGCCACGCTGGGCAATATTGCCCCCGGGCAGTCATTGGTATTACCCAGTGGAGGCTCAGCCGGGTTTATCCTGAATTATTACGCGCAACAGCAAACCGGCAATGTGGTGGTGAATGCTACTTTGAATGGTTCGCCGTGGTCTGGTATGGTTGGCTATATGCTCAGCGGTCCTTTTCAGAGCAGTGATAACCAGGTGCCACGTACTTATAACAGCGTGCCTGTGGGCAACTACAACCTCACGTATACGGGTGGTGGTCCCTCTGGTGCTACATTGACCAGTATCACGCCGGCACCAACGCAATCTCTGGCAGTCGGTCGCACCATCGGATTTAATTTGAATTTTACGGCGCAGCCAAGCACCGGTACCGTCAGGGTCAATGCTATGGTAGACGGGCAGTCGTGGAGTACGCAACCTGGTTCTGGTCCGATTAGCTATACAGTAAGCGGTCCTGCCTATGATTCAGGGGATAGCATACCAGGTATGTTTAGCAGCATGCCTGCCGGCATGTATACCTTAAACTACAATTCCGGCGGACCTATCGGTGCCACATTGACCGGCATTTCACCTTCGCCGACGCAAAACCTGGCAGCGGGTGGTTCTATCGAATATACGTTACAGTTCACTGGGCAGCCTAAGGGATACGTTACTGTTCAAGCTACACTGGATGGGCAATCATGGTCGGGCTCAGTCGGGTATGTGCTACAGGGGCCCTATGTGGAATCAGGTAGTTCCGTGCCGCGCGATTTTGCTAATGCGCCACAGGGGAACTACAGTGTCCAGTACAGTGCTGGAGGTCCACCGCAATCTTCATTTATCGGTGTTTCTCCTCCATCACAGGCGTTACCTCCCGGTGGCTCTGTGACCTTCACGCTCATGTTCCACTTCGAAGGGGGAGTGGAACCGGGTCCAGTGCCTTTCCCACCGGCACCCGAACCTCGAAATGGTGAGCCTTTGTTAGGGCAGTAATGGTGACGAGACATGAAATGTATACAATTGAGATGAAAAGGAGACTAATACAATGAGGATTTGGTTAGCTATCCTGCTTATAGTAGCAATGCTCATGGTTGCCTGCAATGTTCCAGGCGCAGCGCCACCAGCCAGCAGTGGGTTGCGTATCATCACTGAAGTCTATCCGCCCTATAATTTTGTGGATAAAGACGGTAACGTTACCGGGCAAAGCACGGAAATTGTTCAGGCTATCTTGGGAAAAACCGATACGCAGGCTGTTATCAAGGTCATGCCGCTGAGCGAAGGTTTAGCCCTGGCTCAAAAGGGACCCAAGGTGGTGATTTATTCGCTCAACAGGACGCCACAGCGTGAGAATCTTTTCAAGTGGGTGGGACCGATTGGCAACTATGAGCAAGCTTTTTATGCACTGAAGGGCTCAACGATTACAGTTAGTAAGCTTGAAGACGCCAAAAAAGCCAAGAATATCGGCGTCTACGAGGGCGATGCCGGAGCGCAGTTTCTGGCTTCGCAGGGGTTTACCAATTTAGATGAGAGCCTGACTGATACTGAAGCATTACAAAAGCTTGTGGATGGCACAGTACAGTTGTGGCTGGGAAATAAAGAAGGGCTGGCGATTACTGCGGAACAGGCGGGAGTGAATCCAGCTGACCTGGTCATGCTGCCCACTGTGGTCATAAGGGCTGACCTGTACATAGCTTTCAGTAAGGATGTTTCTGATAGCACGGTGAAAGCCTGGCAGAACGCTCTGGATGCCTTGAAGCAGGAAAAGGATATCGACGATAAAACGGTTTACGAAAAGATACAGGCAAAATATAGCGACCCTGATTATATAGACAGCTTATTGCACGAATAACGGTATCCAAAAACATCGGCGACAGGTCTGGCATCGGTATCAGTGTACGGTGCCAAAGGCTAGGGGGAACTGTTTGCAGAGGACATACCATTAGTTAAGGTACCCCTGACTTTCTTTCAGGTTGCGTATCGTGCCCTGGGCGATATATACTTTGTTGTTGGCTTCCGGTCAAAACCAATAAATCTTTTTTCAGGAGGTAAGTTATGAATTTTTCCCTGGATGAGTTCTCTTTGAAAGGCAAAGTGGCTCTGGTAACCGGCGGTAGCCGTGGCATTGGTAAGGCTATCGCTGTTGGGCTTGCCAATGCCGGCGCTGACGTAGCTTTAGCCAGCCGAAAATTGCCCGACCTTGAGGAAGTGGCTAAAGAGATAAAGAAAGCGGGTCGAAAGTCGCTGGCTGTAGCGGCGCATGTGGGTAGGCTTGAGGAGATAAATAATCTGGTCACTAGGGTTCAAGAGGAGTTTGGTAAAATCGATATACTGGTGAATAATGCGGCAACCAATCCAACCATGGATCAGGCTATAGATGTAGACGAGCGTGCCTGGGACTCAATTATGAATCTAAATCTGAAAGGGCTGTTTTTCCTCAGTCAGGCGGTGGCTAGGGTGATGAGGAAGCAAGGTGGGGGCAATATTATCAATGTTGCTTCGGTGGCTGGGATTACACCCGATGTATTGCCGATATACTCCATAAGTAAAGCCGGAGTGATTATGGCAACGAAGGTAATGGCACAGCAATGGGCTCAGTTCAATATCAGGGTTAATGCCATAGCGCCGGGACTGACCAAAACCCGCTTTAGTGAAGCGCTCTGGAGTAATCAGGATATTCTGCAAGGTGCCATGTTGGGGACACCCCTGCGGCGTGTAGCTGAGCCTAAGGAGATGGTTGGAGCTGTGATTTTCCTGGCTTCTGACGCTTCCAGCTATGTGACCGGACAAGTTCTGCCTATAGACGGCGGTGCTACCATATAACATATGGAAGGGGATTAAAATAATGAAATTCGAGACAATTTTATATGAGAAGAAAGATAACGTTGCCTGGATAACCTTAAACCGACCTGAGAAATATAATGCTCAGAATCAGACCTTGCGTGGTGAGGTTGTCGCTGCTCTGGAGGACGCTAAAGATGACGATGGGGTACAGGTCATCGTTCTCACTGGTGCTGGTGACAAGGCTTTCAGCGCCGGTGCTGATATCAGCAATTTTGTTGATTGGACTACAATTGGCGTCATTACAACAAACAAAGGGGCGAAGAGACCATATAATTTCATAAGGGAGATTCCCAAGCCGGTCATAGCTATGGTGAACGGATTAGCTCTAGGTGGTGGTTGTGAACTGGCTATGAGCTGTGACATGATTATAGCCTCCGAGAACGCTCGATTTGGGCAGCCTGAGATAAGCGTGGGCGTCATACCTGGCGGCACCGGGACTCAGATTTTACCCAGGCTTGTGGGAGAAAAGAAAGCGCGGGAAATGATTTTCACCGGCGACCCTATCTCGGCTGAAGAAGCACTGCGGATTGGCTTGGTGAACAAGGTTGTCCCCCTGGATAAGCTGAGGGAGACGGTTGAAGAGCTTATAAAGAAGCTAAAGAGCAAGAGCCCGGCAATCTTGAAATTCGCTAAACTGGCAGTCAATAAATCACTGGAGACTCCGCTTTCGGTCGGCATTGAGTGCGAAGGTGACCTGTTTGCTATGTGTTTCGGTACTCAGGACCAGAAAGAGGGGGCAAAGGCTTTCCTGGAGAAGCGACCTCCTAACTATACGGGGAAATAGATTTGAGCTTCGCAGAGGCTTGAAGGTTTGCTTCTGCATCTGCTTTTAGCAAACCCTAAATTCTAATTTCTAAGCTCTAAACAAATTCAAATTCTAAAATACCGATGACAAAACATTGAACCTTAGAGTTTGGAGAATTTGGATTTTGATATCGTTTGGGATTTAGAGTTTAGTATTTGGAATTTCTTGTCTCAAGAGGCTAGTCCCGATTGTTTAGTTTCGGTTGCAATGACGGACAGGAATTGCTAGGTATACTCTTTATTATTCCTGCGCTGCTGCCTTTCTATCTTGTATAATGTGGCATCGCCGATGCCGAAGTGATGGGCAATCTCGTGGCGTACTACGTTGCCTATTTCAGCTTCGATTTCCTGACTTGAGCGACATTGTGCCTCGATGGGCTTCTGAAATATAGTTATCTTGTCAGGTAGAACCAGATTGTAGCCACTGTCTCGTTTGGTCTGAGGTATTCCTTCGTAAAGTCCTAGCAATTGTGCCTTACTTTTGAGCCTTAACTTGCTGAGTTGTTTTGGAGTGGGCCAGTCTTCAACTAGAATATCGACGTTCTCAAGTTTACTTTGGAACTCCGCCGGTAGTGCTTCTATAGCCCTGAAAACGAGGGCTTCAAATTCTTGCCTGTCCATGTTTTCATTATACACTGCTTTGTTTTATTCTGGCAGTGTGTTTATTCAGAAACATGTAGAGGTGGGGCTTCAGCCCCGCCTTGGCGACCTTAAAAGGTCGCCGCTACATTGGGTTGGTGGTGGTGCAACCATAAAGTGGCGTGACTGCATTTGTTGTACCAGCGAGGTTGACGGGACAGCCTCGACGGGATAAAATCAGCCTGTTATGTGTGCTGCTAAATATAATCCTCAGGAAATCGAGAAGAAATGGCAGGAGAAATGGGCGGCTGACCGACTTTATGAGGTCAAGGATGGTAACAGTCGCCCTAAGTTTTACGCCTTGACCATGTTTCCATATACCTCGGGTGACCTTCACATCGGTCACTGGTATGCCATGGCGCCTTCTGATGTCCAGGCAAGGTTCAAGCGCATGCAGGGCTATAATGTGCTGCATCCTATGGGCTTTGATGCCTTCGGCTTGCCGGCGGAGAATGCAGCCATTAAGCACGGCATTCATCCTTACTCCTGGACTATGGACAATGTGGAAAATATGCGCCGCCAGCTCAGGAGCATCGGGGCTATATATGATTGGAACCGTGAGGTGGTTACCTGCCTACCTGAATACTATGAATGGACGCAGTGGTTTTTCTTGAAGCTTTATGAAGCCGGTCTGGCATATCGGGCTAAGGCGCCGGTGAACTGGTGCCCCACCTGCAAGACGGTGCTGGCTAATGAACAGGTTGTCGGTGAAGGCTCCTGTGAGCGCTGCGGCACGGCGGTGCTCAGGAAGATGCTGGAGCAGTGGTTTTTTAAGATTACCAAATATGCCGATGAGCTTCTCGACTTCAGCAAAATAGACTGGCCCGAGCGCATAGAAATCATGCAGAACAACTGGATTGGCAAGAGCAGCGGTGCCGAGATTTCCTTCGGACTGGAGCATGAAGGCGTCGATACCAAAGAGATAAGGGTATTCACTACCCGCCCCGATACTATCTTTGGGGTTACCTTCTTTGTCCTGGCGCCGGAGCATCCCTTAGTGCCTCTGCTGACAACGCCGGAGCACAAGGCTGAGGTGGAGGCGTATATCATTCAAACTCAGAGGCAGACGGAGATAGAGAGAACGTCTGCGGAGAGAGAAAAGACCGGTGTATTTCTGGGTAGCTATGTGATTAACCGGCTGAACGGCGAGAAGGTGCCCATCTTGATTACCGACTATGTCCTGCTCAGCTATGGCACCGGGGCGGTGATGGGAGTCCCGGCTCATGACCAGCGCGACTTCGAGTTTGCCAAGAAGTATGGATTGCCTATTCGTGTGGTTATCGCGCCACCGGATTGGTCAGGCGAAGAGCTTGAGTGCGCTTATACCGAGACCGGGACGATGGCGAACTCGGGGCAGTTCAATGGTCTGCCCAGCGAGCAGGGGTTTGAAGCTATCTGTGATTACATGGAGGAAAAGGGCTGGGGGAAGCGGGCTGTCACCTATCGGCTTCGCGACTGGCTTATCTCACGCCAACGCTACTGGGGGGCGCCTATTCCCATGGTGTACTGCGATAAATGCGGCATCGTTCCTGTGCCGGAGAAGGACTTGCCGGTGTTGCTGCCGTCTGATGCCGAGTTCAGACCCACCGGTGAATCGCCATTGAAATACTGCCAGTCCTTTGTAAACACCACCTGCCCCAAGTGTTCCGCACTAGCAAAGCGGGAGACCGATACCATGGACACCTTCATGTGCTCCTCGTGGTATTTCCTGCGCTATACCAGCCCCGGCGTGGACAATCATCCTTTTGATAAAAAGAAACTGAAGCACTGGATGCCGGTTGACCTGTACACCGGCGGTGCTGAACACGCCGTTATGCATCTTCTTTATTCACGCTTTTTCATCAAGGCGATTAGGGACATGGGGCTGGTTGGTTTCGATGAGCCCTTTATAAAGCTGTTCAATCAGGGGACGATAATTTACCAGGGCGACAAAATGAGCAAGTCACGGGGCAACGTGGTTACGCCCGATGTCTATGTGTCCGAGATAGGGGCTGATGCCGTTAGAGCCTATCTCATGTTCATCGGACCATGGGAGTTGGGTGGGGAGTGGAGCGACCAGGGCATCGTGGGCATGAGCCGCTGGGTGAATCGGGTCTGGAACCTGGTTACTACTGGCTACTCGGAGAAGAAGGTTGACGCCAACGTGGAGAAGGAGCTTAGCCGTCTCGTCCACCAGACCATCAAGAGAGTGACCAATGACATGGAGCGGTTCCGCTTCAACACTATGCTGGCAGCGCTGATGGAGTTCACTAACTATCTGGGCAAGGTACAGGAGGCGGGCACGGTATCGGTTTCTTTGTGGAATGAAGCTATAACCAGCTTACTGCTGCTACTGGCACCGACGGCGCCGCACCTTACCGAGGAGCTGTGGGAAAGGACCGGACATGCTTACAGCATTCACAATCAGCCCTGGCCCAAATGGGATGAGGAACTGGCTAAGGAAGAAGAGGTCACGCTGGTCATTCAGGTTAACGGCAAAGTCAGGGACAAAGTTACCGTACCCGTGTCCATCACCGAAGCTGAGGCTAAGGAGCTGGCGCTGAGCAGTGAGCGAGTTAAAGCCTATGTCAAAGATAACAGGGTCGCCAGGGTCATCTATGTCCCCCAGCGGCTGGTCAATATAGTGGTGGGATGATTGTCAGACTTATGCGAGGAAGTAGTTCTCGGGTGTGGAATGGCTAATCCAAAAGTGATCCTAAAAGCTGAGCAGGAGCTTCAAGAGGCTATCTTGCAGGATAAAGCAAGGGGGGTTCCTGACATAGAGATCGGTCAAAAGTATGGGGTTACATTCAGGTACATCGAGAAACTTATTACTAAGTCAAAAGGAATTGCTGTTAGTGCTTTGAGAGATTCCAAAAAAATAAGAGCGCTACATCCGAGGAATTTTAAAGAAGAAGAGACGACTGTCTGGAGTTTTAAACAAAGAGGCAATTGGGCAACTCACAGTGGGGAATATCGGGGGAATTGGTCTCCTTATATTCCGAGAAATGTAATTCTCAAATATTCAAAACCTGGTGAATTGATTTTAGATTATTTCTGTGGTGCAGGGACAACAGCTGTAGAATGTAAACTTCTGTTAAGAAAATGTATAGCTCTTGATATCAATGACAAAGCCATTGAATTAGCAAGAAAGAATTTAAATTTCAAAGTAGATGTAGGGCAAATTAGATTGCTCGATGACGAAATTCAACTCCAGTCTCATGAACCTCAATTGTCGGTTGGTGATGCAAGGGATCTGTCATTTTTGAATGATAGCTCAGTAGATTTAATCTGCGCTCATCCTCCTTATGCGAATATTATTCATTACACTGATTTCGCACAAGGGGACTTGTCTTTTTCTGACATCGATGATTTTTTGAAAGAAATGTCCAAAGTTGCAAGGGAAAGCTTTAGAGTGCTAAAGACGGGCAGGCAATGCGCAATCTTAATAGGCGATATGCGACGAAAGAAGCATGTAATCCCATTGGGTTTTGAACTTATTAATATTTATCTAAGCACAGGCTTTAAGTTGAGGGAGCTTGTTATCAAACGTCAACACAACTGCAAGACGACAGGCTTTTGGTACACCAGCAGTATAAAGAATAACTTTCTTCTATTAGCCCATGAGTATTTACCGATTTTTGAGAAGCCTAAGTCGTTAACCCAGTTAAGTGTAGGGGAAAGCTTGGCTGATTACGCTTGGATAGTTCCCACATTGGCAAGGCCGACTCTCAAAAAAGAGTTGGATGAATTTGAAACCACGACCGTATGGGTCTTGCCAGAAAAGGATTTCGAAGCACGCCTGAATAAGAATGTGATTGATAGATATTCGAATGGGGCTGGATACTCTACTATAACTTTCGTTTCGCATTCTGAGAGTGATACTTGTCTTACTAAAGATAAGAAGGGGTTGCTCTTTATTAAATCACCATTTTTGGCTGGTAGTCCCTCTCGTGGAGGAATTGAGTGTTATTTACAGAAGGCAAAAGAAATCATAACTTATGAGTTGCCGAGGGTAATCGTCGGGGGGTTTGTTGTAATCCAAACACAGGATGTAAGAATAGACGGATATGTAGAGCCGTTAGCTAAACGGCTAGTAGATTCATTGTCATATGATGGTCTGTGGTTAAAAGAGATTGTTGTTGTAACAAATGATGCGCTAATGCCGGAGCCTAAGGATTCAAAAGATTATTTGAGAATAGTTCATCAGTATTTACTTGTTTATGAGGTGAAAAAGCTATGAAACCACAAGTTGGTGAAGAATGGGGAAGAGGCCAATTTCGTAAACGTATTAGAGAGGTTGTTGAATTGTCAAACGGCTGGTATTTGCTCAAAACAGATAACTCAAAATCTGCTAGAGATTTCAAGGTCAAAGTTGTTTTTTCTTTGAAACCTTCCAGGTCTATGACCCCGAAACATGCCCACTTCGCAATTGACTTTTATGGAAAGGTATGCAGAGACAAGGTTAAAGCTTGCCAAGTGCTTGAGGCAGTTTACAAGGTGTGGGGAGGTGGGGATGTTGCACAGATATTGAGTGAATATGAGGTGAAAACTTCGGGGTTGCCTGGCTATCCGCTAGAGTACATATTGTATGCTCTTCGCTGGATATTGGAGCAAGAGGATTTGAATTTTACCAGCCGCCCGGCAAGGAAACAGAAGGACTTGGATAGCATATGCAAGCAACAGAACATTGCCTTATTACCTCATAGAAAAGGGAGTCATCTTGCAATTGGTTTGCTATGTGATATTTGCAATGGCACTCACCCAGTAGAGGCCTTGCTAAAAGGTAACTTAGACATAAGACCCAGAGGTAGATGATCAAATTCATGTAGAGAAACTATTGTGGCGTTGAAAATTGTATTAATAGTTATACTGTGCATATTGGCTTTTCCTATATTGTGGGTCAGCCTGGCTAAGGTGGTCAGGAAGCTATGGCGTTTTCCGGCGCCGGCGTTTATCGGGCATCTGCTGGACAGCGGCTACAGGCGAAGGATTCAGCCGCCGGCTCAGTTTATAGAACGCAGCGGCATAAAAAAAGGTATGCGTGTCCTGGACCTGGGCTGTGGCAGCGGGGCATTTACTCCCTTTGTGGCTAGAGCCGTGGGGGAAAAGGGGAAGGTGTACGCTCTTGATATACAGGCGGATATGCTGAAGCAGCTTGAGAGAAAGCTGGCTAAGCATGAAAACAAGGATATTAGAAATATTAAAGTGATTGAAGGCAATGCCTATGAGCTGCCGTTTGATGACGGTTCTCTCGACCTGGTTTACATGGTTACGGTTCTCCAGGAAATACCGGATAGAAACAGGGCTTTGCACGAGGTAAAGAGGGTATTGAAGGCGGGAGGCATACTGGCGGTAACGGAGCTGTTCCCCGATCCCGATTATCCCTGGAAGTCCACCACCATCAAGTTGTGCGAGAGAAACGGTTTCGTGGTGGATGAGGTTTCGGGGAATTTCTTTAATTATACGGTAAGGTTTAAGAAGCCGTAGAACAGAATCAAAAAGCAAAAGCCAAAAATCAAAATGACAGATAAAAATGCAAAATTTATTTCGGGGTTTTTGGTCATTGAGATTTGATGATTTGGATTTGTTCAGGGTTTAGAAATTAGAATTTGAGATTTTAGTTTACATCCTCACCCTGACCCTCTCCCGTCGAGGGAGAGGGAAATCGAAAAGAGGCTCTCTGCCGTGTTAGAATAGAGGGCGGTGGATATAGAGGCAAATCTTCGAGAAGTGCATAGGCGTATTGCTCGTGCCTGTGAGCGAAGCCACAGGTCGCCCGGTGACATAAAGCTGGTGGTGGTCACCAAGGAGGTTGGGGTTTCGGCGATAAGGGCGGCTTTCGACTACGAAGTAAGGAATTTCGGCGAGAACCGAGTCCAGGAAGCGGAGGATAAGATAGGGCAGCTTGCAGACCTTAAGCCTGAAGTTACCTGGCACATGGTGGGACATCTCCAGAGCAATAAAGCCAGGACAGCCGTTGATTTATTTGACATAATCCACAGTGTTGATTCGGTAAGGCTGGCTGAAGTTTTGAGTCGGCGGGTGGAAAAAGCCTTTCCTGTCTTGCTTCAGGTGAATGTTTTCGGAGAGGCAACTAAGAGCGGTTTTGCGGTAAACGAGGTTGGGATGGCTGTCAAAGAGATAAGGCGGTTGCCTAATTTAATGGTGATGGGGCTGATGACGATTGCCCCGTTAGTGGCTGACCCAGAGGAGGTTCGTCCGGTGTTTCGGAAGCTGCGGGAACTGCGAGATTCCCTGGGGCTGGAGCATCTGTCCATGGGTATGACCGATGATTTCGAGGTGGCAGTTGAGGAGGGGGCGACCATGTTAAGGATAGGTCGGGCTATATTTGGCGAGAGGAGGCAATAATGAAGATAAGCTTTATCGGTGGTGGAACTATGGGTGAGGCGATAATCAAGAGCCTGCTGGCTAAAGGAGTAGCTAAACCCGGCGACATTGTTGTCAGCGATGTCAGCAAGGCACGGCGGGATGCCTTGAAGAAGCATGGCGTCAAGGTTGTGGCTAATAATAAGGAGACAGTTAAGGGGGTTGATGTGGTGGTGCTGGCGGTGAAGCCGCAGGAGTTGGGCAAGGTGATGGGCGAGTTGAAGGGGCTATCGCCTCAGCAAGTGGTGCTGTCTATAGCGGCTGGGGCTACATTGGAGAGCTTGCAGCAAGGGCTAAAGCACTCTCGCCTGGTTCGAGCTATGCCCAATATGGCGGCACAAATCGGTGAGGGTATGACGGTTTGGACGGCTATCGATGGTGTGAGTCAGAAGCAGAAGGATATGGCGCAGTCTATACTGGCGGCTATGGGCAAGGAAATCTATGTCAGCAGCGAAAAATACATAGATATGGCGACCGCGGTAAGCGGCAGCGGTCCGGCTTATATTTTTCTTGTCATCGAGGCGCTGGTGGATGCCGGTGTGCACATAGGTCTGCCCCGCGATATGGCTGAAAAGCTGGTGGTGCAGACGGTGGTGGGTTCGGCGCGAGCCGTAGAGACGATGGGCAAGCATCCCGCTGAGCTGAAGAACATGGTGACGTCGCCGGGTGGGACGACCACCGAAGGGCTGCTGCAGTTGGAGGCAGGCAAATTGCGCTCTCTGCTTCTTCAGGCGGTCATTGCCGCCTATAATAAAGCTAAGGCTCTGGGAGCCAAATAGCAGAGCCCATCCTGCTGGTGTTCGAATTAGTGGCGTTACGATGGCTGTTGCAACAGCAACGGCAGCGATAAAACTGGAGAGGAGAAAAAAAGAGATGGCGAGTAAGAGTAAAAAGGGTAGTGGGGTGGTGCTTGCATCGAAGGGTCAAAAGTCGGAGGGGAGGAAATCGAAGACCAAGAAGGCTGCTGTGAAACAGGAGCCATGGTGGGCACAGCCGCGCTGGATTGGCTCGATTGTAGGAGGCATCGCAGTGGTAGCGCTTATCGTCGTTGGTGTGGTCTGGGGTCCGGCGCTGTTTTCTACGGGCAGGGAGACGCCGCGGGTCATCTCCTTCACCTTGGCAAGCGAGACGGTAGCCGAGGACGAATGTCCGGTGTTTAACTTCGAGGTGGCTAACGCCAAACGCATAACCATTACCCAGGACGACGAAGTAGTTATGGACATCGAAATCACGGTCACCGGAGCATCGGCTGCCTATCACCAGCCCCGGCAGGGCGAGGCGTATGCCTTAACCGAGACCCAGCCCGGCGTGGAGACGCATTATTCCCCGGGCGTCTTTCCTATAGGCTTTAAAGGGGCTAGCAATGGGAAGCCACTAATCTGGGAGTTCGGGGATGGGAGCGATGAGAAGGGTGGTTCCGCCGTGCTGGAAGTCAGTTCGTGGGACGGGCAGGTAGTCAAGGCAGAGGTGACATACAACATTGTGCCGGCATCGGAACGACCGAGCGACCAGCGCCCTGTTATCACCGCCCCGGACTGCGTCAAACAAGACGCCTCCTCGACCGCCGATGCCAAGATTAACTACTTCAGGCTCAAAAACCAGACAATGGAGCCAAGTGAGCAACCCGAGTTCGAGTTCTGGGTAGAGAACACCGGCATGATGAAAATTATGGAGGGCGACGAGTGTGTTTTTTATATTCAGGCTACTACCCCCGGTGCTGCCCACCAACCCCGGCAAGGCGAGGCGTATGCCTTAACCGAGACCCAGCCCGGCGTGGAGACGCATTATTCCCCGGGCATCTATCCTGTAGGCTTTAAAGGAGCTAGCAACGGGAAGCCTACTAAAGAAATCTGGAAGTTTGGGGATAAGGGCGATAAGGAGCCGTCTGCTACGATAATAGTCTGTTCTCCCAAGGTGGAATTAACAGATGTGGTGCCGTTTTGTCTCAAATGTGGCGAAGGGTGCAGCTGTATGACCGAGGCAGAAAGATGGCAAAATCCCGACATCTGGTACACCACAAAGTGCGAAAGATGGCCTTGTGGATGTGTTGTCAAGACGATAGATGGTAAGTGCGCAGAATACAAGTATTGTTACAGCCAATGCCCGGAAGGGTGCGAGTGCCTTGATATGAATGTGGCGATGCAAAAGGGATACTCTTACCCGGATAACGTATGCTTTGATACCTACATCAAAGAGTGCAGGAATCCATCCATTGACGTATACTATCGCCCCTATTGCTATCCTAGTAAATGCCCTCAACCGTGTCAGTGTCTGACCGAGGAGCAAGCAGATGCACTCGGTTATACTACTAAGTGTGACGAGACCTTGTGCCGCGAAGGCTGCTTCCAAGAGCCGCCAGATGGCTGTCCCGAAAAATACTGCTTCAGGAAATGTCCTGAGGGCTGCGATTGTATGACACTGGATGAGTTGGGCGAGGCAGGCTGTTATTCCGGGACTGCTGTAATTTACGGGAAACTGTGTGTCCCTGAATCATGCGGAGTCGATGAGTACGGAAATAAAATGTATTGCTGCACCAAGCAAACACTGCCCCCCGTGATTGAGTGCAGTCTCTCGTCTACCAGCCTTCCCGTAGGTGGTGGGTATATTTATGTAAGCTGGACCAGTCAGAATGCTGATGAGGTGACACTTAGCATCGGTTCCGCTACGCCGGGTCAGGTGTCGCTGACCGGCAATCTTGGTGCCAGCGTGACCAAGGACACCTGCTTTACGTTTACGGCTACTAACGAATATGGAACTTCCACGGTGGAATGTTGTGTTGACGTTGAGGAACCTCCACCACTGCCGGCACCAAGACCCCAGCCTCAGCCAACGCCGGAACCAGAGCCACCATGTGAACCGGAATCACCACCGCCTCCAGGATAGGATTTCTTCATTAAGAGAGATAGCAGTTAAGATGTAGGGACAGGCTTTAGACCTGTCCCTACAGCATTTGTGGCAGAAATGCGCAATTTGTGACAACGCTTTTATCTGGCTCTTCGCCTGGTCGTCTTGGAGCCCCCAGTTTTTTTGGTGTATCGCTGCCGCTTGCCTTTGGGTTTAGGTGCCGGAGCTTCCTTCTTGGTGGTGACTTGGCGGGCAGGTGCTAACTTGAAGCGGTATAAGAAATAACCCAATCCGCCGATGACCAGCAATATAAGCAGTATGAATATGATGGGCCAAGTGTAGACGGGCTTCCACAGCAGTTCTACGGTGTCAGGACCGGTCACATGGTGAGTGCCGCGGGCGTTCTCCGGTTTGAGTACTCCACCCAAGCCACCCAAGATGCCGGGCATGGGGACTGCCTGCAGCGCCAGGTCCCACGTGGCGTCGCTGTTTTCCAGCGCCCAGAAGCTCTCGTTGACAGGCGGGTTATCCGACTTCACTTGCAGCAGGTAGTAGGTGTCGTAAAATGCCGTGACGTCTCCTGCCTTGGTGACGGTAAACCACAGGTCCCTGTTGGGGAACATACTGCCATCGGGCGTGCTGAACTCCTTGAAGATATATTTTACTCCCTCATGGCTAGGGGGTTGAACGGGGCTGGCTGCGTTGGTGCTGAAGGTGCTACCTATGGCGTAAAAGCCGGCGTTCGGTGGCTGGGAGGCGCCGCTGGGGTTGCTGTCGGTCTTGATAAAGACCTTCTGTGCATAATCGAAATAGGCTTCTGTGACGGTGCCGCCAACCACTATTTGATTTGCGCCATCAACTTCGAACCTGGTGTCGTTCGAGCCGGTTACGGTTTGGTCGACGGTGACTAAATGGAGGTCGTCCGGCTGTGTAGTAAAGGTTTGAGATTGGTTGGCTCCGAGCTTTGCCTTTTGTGTGCCGTCAATGAACACATTTGTCTGCCCTTGTTTAAGGTTGGGTCCGATTCTGACGGTGAAAGAAGTGGTGTGCGTGCCCGGGGAAAGGTAGCCGATGTAGTTAGTCCAACAATCGACGATAAGTACGAAGGGGCGGTTGACGGCTGGGCAGCAGCAGTCATCTGTGTCGGTAACGGTAGCCGTTACGTTCCATGTGCCGCAGGTGCCCGGGTTAGGGGTACCGCCGATAATCCCGTTGGTGGCGTCCGTCACGGCGAGCCCCGCCGGCAACCCTGTGGCGGTCCAGTTGTATTTTCCTGAGCCATTGATGGCGGTCAATGTCATGGTGAAGGGCATGCTCTCCCATGCCACGGGATAAAAGGTTGGATTGATTTGCATGCCGCAGACGAAGGGAGGTGCCACATTGAGTGTGACAGCTACAGTATTAGCCGACAAAACGGCGCAACCACCAGGACAGCAAGGAGTACCAGTATCAGGAGGGCATTGGCAAATCCCGGTTGCCCCAACCTGAAACTTGAAGGGGTTGTTAGGGTCGATATTGGCATCCTTGGGCGGGCAACCTGTAAGTATGCCGGTATTCGGGTCTATATGTACCCATGTTGGCGCCTGCGCCAGCCAAAAATGAACCACATCCGCCGGTGAAGTTGCACCGCAGACATCGCCACTGGTGGTAAATCCGAAATCTACCGTAAAATTCCTGCATTCGTACACCGGGGCAGCCTGAGCTAGAGGAGGGTCGATGTCGAAAGGAGCCGCCTGTACAGGCTGTGTGCTCAGCGCCATGCCTCCCGTAGCCAGTGTTAAGGCTATTAGAATGCATGAGCATAACCTGAAGAAGTCCGTTGCTCGCCGGCTCTTTCCAAAATTCGATGTACTCATTTCATTACCTCCAGTTTACTGAAACGGAATTTTTTTCTTTACTATGACAAACCTAAACCGTCAGCGAGCCCAAGGAGTAGATTCTCCTGTGGGGGGCTGGCAGGCTCGCACCGCCTCTGCCTGGGTGTTGTGGCAGCAGCCTCCCATCTGGAGGCACTGAGCTTGGGAGACCTGACCGACCTGTCCGTTCACGCAGCACCAGCACGGCACCATCTGCTGACAGGCATTCCTCGCATCGGCTTGGTTGTTGTAGCAGGTGCCTACCCGGAGACATTCATTTACGGTAACATAGCCGACCACGCCGTCCTGATGACGGCAGCACCAGCACATCTCCTGGCAGGCTTGCTGCGCCTGGTACTGGTCGGCGTACCAGTTGCCGCTCATCTGGGTACACTCGGTTTTGGTAGCCTGGCTGACCTGACCGCCATGACCGCCCACGCAGCACCAGCCTTCCGGCTCGCTGTAGCAATACCATTTTTGCTGGTTGTCAGGTGAGTAGTAGCAGGGCTGGTCTAGGCATGTCTGGGTGAAGTCGCGGCTTTTTGCCTTGTCCGGTGTCAGACAGTAGGGGCAGTCGCCGGGGCATTGAGCAAAATCAGGGGGCCAGGGAAGCTGAGCCGTAGTCGACGTGGTAGGCTGAGCCGAACGAGGTGAGGGATACTGCTCTCCCCATTGAGGCGTAATGGGCGCAGTCGACGAGGAATCTGCTGGTGGGGGAGCGGGTGATGGCGGAAGCTCAGTGGCAAAGGATAGCGTTAGCCTTTTCTCCACTTCGCCGAAATCGTTTCTTGCGTACAGGACTGCCTCGAATATATTGCTGCCGCCCGTCTGTATGGAGTTGGCTGGCATCCCATTGACAGTCCCTTTAAGCGTGTGGGCAGAGGGATTATTGACCGCTTTGATGATATCGCCTGCCTCAGTCATCTCTATTTCCGTGGCGCCCTCCACAACAAATTTATACATGGCGAAATTGCTGTCATCCAGCACTAAGGAGTCAGCCTCGAACTTTTTGATGTTCGGCGTCTTTCCGTTTGCGGAGTACCCGGTTGCCCCAATGGTAATCAGACAAACAAGTACCAGGCACAGAGACAAAATGAGAGGGCTATTCAGCCATTTGTTCTTTCCATAACTAACCGTCTTCATTGTCCTTCACCTCACGGGTTTATTTGATGTCTGGGCTAATTTGCTGCACACGTCAGAGTAGCCTGGGGTAGTGTGCACCTTTTCATTATGCATGTCAATAGGTAGAATTGCCTGATACATTAAGTTATGTGATATTATACTTTTGTCATAGGCGGTAATGAGTAAAGTCTTGAGCAGAAGAGAGACCGAAGGCAAAGCTGACAACGAGTTCAAATATTCCTACCTGTCATTGCCAGCGAAGCGTGGCAATCTCGGGGTTTCATCAAATCATCGAGATTTTTCGGTCACGGAGTCTATCCTGAGCGGGATTCTTCAGTCGCTCTGCTCCTTCAGAATGACAGAGAGCGAAGGGCTCCCTCAGAATGACAGGGAAAATGGACCGAGATTGTCACAACCCGATGCAATCGGGGCTCGCAATGACAATAGACGATGTCGGTTTGACCTGGAGTGGGATGATGGGCAGCTATTCCCAGAAGTGGTTTATCCAGATGCGGGCTTTCTGTTTCGGAGAATGAATGAAGCCACTGTGGAGAGTGTGGGTCCGGTAGCTGGGGAGAGGATACTGGACATCGGATGTGGCAGGGGCATTGATGGTGTGGAGATGGCTAAGAGGGGAGCTGTGGTTATCGGACTTGAGCCATCGCACGTGATGATAAAGCATGCCGAGGGATATATTACTGAGAATGGAGCCAATATGAGCCTGATTCGAGGGTTGGGTGAGCGTGTGCCGTTACGAGCTAAGTCTGTGGACAAGGTTGTATGCAAAGGGGCACTGGACCATTTTCCTGACCCGCCTATGGTTATGGGGCAGATTGCCTTGGTGCTCAGACCTGGAGGAAAGGCGGTAATAGCCATAGCTAATTTCGAAAGCCTCGGTTTCAGGTTGGGGAGGATGGTGTGGTGGTTCAGAAAGAAGCTTGGTTTTAAGGCTCCAGTGGGGAGAATGCTGTGGGAAGTGCCGGAAGACCATACATATAAGTTTGATTATTCGTCTCTCAGATGTCTGGTGGATAGTCATTTTGAGATAGAAAAGGCTACCGGCGTGTCTTTGCTGTTTGGTCTTCCCTGGTGGGGCATGTTTCTGGCTAAATGTCCCAGAGGTGTGTCGCGCTCTATATTAAATTTACTGGATGGATTGGCTCGGCATTTACCTTCCATCAGTGATGTTGTGGTGTTGAGATGCAGGATGAAGTTATGAAAATGAGGGCGAGGAAGCGTTATGGATGATTGGGGACCTTGCGGGCATAAAGGACCAGGCTTTTGGAGAAGAACTTGTTGAGGAAATTGTCAATCATGCGGACGGGTTTACTGTTCTTGTATATGTCCCACACTAGGAACCTGTGGTAGAGCGAAGGGATCAACGCCTTCTCATTTTCTACGCCAAAGAGGCTGCGGGATATCCAGTAGAAAGAATGTAGGGCGTGTTTGTGACGGGTGGCGTAGATATGCAGGTTGTTTTGCTGTAGCTTGGAAATGAGTTCGCTGGCTTTGTATATCCTGATGTGACCTCCGGGCTTGCCGTGATAATCTCTGGATAATTTCCAGCAAATGGTTTCGGGCAGATACGATGGGACGCTGATGGCGAGCCTGCCATCGTCTTTCAGTACTCTAATCAGCTCCCTGATACCCTGGAGGTCATCAGGGATGTGTTCCAGAACTTCGGAGCAGATAACCTTATCGAATGAAGCATCTTGGAAGGGGAGGCTGGTTATATTGCCTCTAGCCAGCAGCCATTTTCCCCTGGTTTCGCCCTGCTGTTGCATAAGATAAAGGGCGTAGTGTGCCTTTTTCAGGTTCATCTCGTCGATGTCTAAGGCGTAAATCAGGCAATCGTTTTGCTTACATGCCTCCCAGCTGTGTCTGCCCTCGCCGCAACCGACGTCCAGAACTCGCTCACCATCCTTAATTCCTATGAGGTCGTAGTCAATGGTAAGCATTTAAGATACCCTGGATGTACTTCTGGTACATCCTTGTCCTGAGTCATCTCGGAGGATGTTGTCTTCTGTCATTCTGAGCCTACAGGGCGAAGAATCTCCCAGTCTTCTTTGGAGCATAGAGCGGAGATTCTTCCCCTTCATTTCATTCAGGGTCAGAATGACAGGGATTTCTGGCTTGGTTCTTTGAGATTTTGATTAGGTAGCTTCTGGGGTTTTGCCCGGGTGAAGTTTCCTCCACTTTTCCAGTAGTTGTTCTTTGCTTTCCTTATGAGCGGCGTCGGCAACGCAACAATCTACAGGGCAAACCTCGGCGCATTTAGGTGATGCAAACCAGCCAACGCATTCAGTGCACTTAGCCGGGTCGATTTCGTATATCGATGCTCCCTCTTTGATGGCTTGGTTTTTGCATTCTGGCTCGCAGGCACCGCAGCTAATGCACTCATCAGTGATTTTGTACGCCATTTTTAAGTTAACCTCCTTAGATTTTGATATATTAACTGTTTCTAGTGATATTGTCCAGATAATACTGTATTAGTCAATGCCTACACGTCTACAGGGCAAACTTTTTCCGCAGTGCTTTGGCGACATGGTCTGGCACCATTGCCTCGAGGCAGCCTCCTAGCTGGGCTACTTCCTTAAGCAGACTGGAGCTGAGGAATTGATATTGCAGGCTTGCCATAAAGCAGACCAATTCCAGGTCGGGTGCCAGCTTTTTGTTCATCATCGCCATCTCAAACTCTCGTTCAAAATCGGAGCTCATCCTCAGTCCCCTGACCATAACGTGTGCCCCCACCTTTTTAGCGAAATCGACAGTAAGTCCAGAATAGGATTGGGTATTAACATTCTTTAGATTAACTGTGGCTTGTTGGGTCATCTTCACCCGTTCTTCGGTAGAGAAAAGAAGGCGTTTTTCAGGTCTGTCATAAACACCTACGATTAACTCGTCGAATATCGATGATGCGCGTTTGATAATGTCAAGGTGTCCATGGGTTATAGGGTCGAAGCTGCCGGGATAGATAGCGATAGCCAATATTCAACCTCCTCTTTTGGGAACGCTTTTTTGATATATAGAAATACAGGTGTCACCGTATTGTTTTTCCTTGATTAGGGATAGGCTGTTGTAACTGTCTTGCAGTGGCAAGCGTGAAGCGTGTGAGATTATGATTAAGGATTCGTCATCTATTATTTCTGAGTGCGCCAATTGTGTTGCCATATCGTTTATTGACGGGTCTGAGTAAGGCGGGTCCATAAATACGATATCGTATTTCTCCTTGAGAAAGGTAATGGCTTTAGCCGCACTACAGCAGTAGACATGAGACCTCTGCGTAAAGCCGACCTTCCGCAAATTCTGTTTTATGATAGCACAACACTTGGGTGCTTGGTCAACGAAGTCGACCCATTCTGTATTGCGGCTTAAAGCTTCTATTCCCAGAGCACCGCTACCAGCAAACAGGTCCAGTCCTCGAGACCAGTGGCTGGCAAGTGAGGCGAGAATGGAAAAGATAGCCTCTCTCACTCTATCCGTTGTTGGGCGAATTAAGTCGTTTTTGGGCACATTCAGTTGTTGCCCTCTAGCCACGCCGCCGGTAATTCGCATTGTCTCAAACCTTTACCAGCATTATTATACATTGACTTATTCTATAGTCAAGCTCGCTACTTTGGAATCATACCTGACAGTCTGAGTGGAGTGAGGGAGCCTCTTTTACTATCGCTCAATGTGACGTACTGGGAGTACTACGGGTATTTTTGCCCTTTCTTGTGTGTGTGTGCTATACTTTCAGGCGGCATTTTGGGGTGCCCATGAATAATTCTTTTAGCTCTTTTTGTGTAGCCTCACTGTTTTAAAATCGGACTTTAGGACATATGCGAAGCTAGGTCTTTCAGAGTAAACTATACAGGGAGGCATGAATATATGCTAGCTGACTTTGGTTATATCGGTATACTGCTTATAGTAGGTATACTGTTCATGGTTACCACCCTGCTCCTACCTTTCGCTCTCAGCTTTCTCAAGATTGTACCCAAGAAAAGCAACCCAGCCAAGACTTCCACTTATGAGTGCGGCATGGAAACCATCGGCAAGAGCTGGGTGCAATTCAACTTTCGCTATTATTTCTTTGCTGTTCTCTTTGTTGCGCTCGACGTATTGACCGTTTTTCTGTACCCCTGGGCAGTAAATCTTAAGGGGCTGGGCATGTTTGGGCTGATTGCGGTAGCTGTTTTCTTCGTCATCCTTATGGTGGGTTATATTTATGCCTGGCTCAAAGGAGCCCTGGAATGGAAGTAGAAAGATATCCTATGATACCCTCTAATGAGATTGATGCTGCCGAGGGCTTGATGATTAACTCAATGATGGCAGCCTCCCAGCATCCTATCCCTGATCCCGATAGCTGGCTTGATGAGGAGCTCAGCCGGAACGTTCTTATTACCACGGTGGACTATGTGCTTGATTGGGCACGGTCGCGGTCAGTATTTCCACTCATGTTTGGATTAGCCTGCTGTGCTTTTGAGATGATTGGTACGGCGGCGTCGCGTTTTGATATTGCTCGCTTCGGCATGGATATATTCCGCTGGTCACCGCGCCAGGCTGACCTGATGATTGTCGCCGGAACACTTACCTGGAAGATGGCACCGGCGGTGAAACTGGTGTATGAACAGATGGCTGAACCTAAATGGGTAATAGCTATGGGGCAATGCACTATCAGTGGCGGACCTTTCAGGGAATCATACAGCGTCGTCCCTGGCATCAATCGCATAGTGCCGGTTGATGTTTATGTGCCGGGATGTCCACCCAGACCCGAGGGATTGCTTCACGGTATAAGGAAGATACACGAGAAAATTGTCAAAGAAAGCATACAGAAAGCATGACCACTGCCTTAAATTGTGAACAGGTAGCTAAGAAAATAGCCAAAGCCGTGCCCGGTGCGGTTGTTGCCGCTGATAAGGCGTCTGTCGTTGCCAAGAGTGAGTCTCTTTATCAGGTAGCGGAATTCCTGAAGAACACACCAGCGTTTGATTTTGACTATCTTACAAACCTGACTGCCGTCGATTACATGGATTATTTTGAAGTTGTATACCATTTGATTTCATTGAAGCATAACCACAGCTTGGTTCTGAAGACCAGATGCCGTGACCGCGACAAGCCTGTAGTGCCTTCAGTAGTCAGTTTATGGCGCTCCGCTGATTTTCAAGAGCGGGAAATCTATGACCTTATGGGTATCTCCTTTGATGGACATCCTAATTTGAAGCGTTTGTTGCTCTGGGAAGGGTTTGTCGGGCATCCGTTGCGGAGGGATTATCTGTAGATGGCAATAAAAACCGAGCCTTTTATTCTTAATATGGGACCTCAGCACCCATCAACTCATGGTGTCTTCCGCATGAGGGTCACCCTTGATGGTGAAGTGGTTGTTGATTTGGAACCTGTCATCGGTTATCTTCATCGGGGTATCGAGAAGTTGGGGGAGACCAGGACGTATACCCAGATAATTCCTCTAACCGACAGGCTTGACTATGTAGCCTCTATGACTAATAACCTCGCCTATGTGCTGGCGGTGGAGAAGTTGACAGGGATAGAAATTCCGGAGCGGGGTGAGTATCTTAGGATTATTATGGCTGAGACGATGCGCATTTCCAGTCATCTTATGGCAGTCGGTTTTTTCCTTAATGACCTCGGGGCTATGATGACGCCGGTATTGTATATGTGGCGAGAGAGGGAAAAACTTCTGGATTTGTATGAGATGGTTTGCGGACAGCGGCTTACCTACAATTATATGCGCATAGGTGGAGTTAGCCATGATGTTCCTGAAGAGTTTTTGCCAGCCTTAAAGAAGTGGGTGGCTGAGATGCCACGCTTTATTGATGAATATGACCAGCTTTTATCTCAGAATGAGATTCTATTGGCAAGGACCAAAGGGGTTTGTATTTTACCGAAAGAAACTGCCGTAAATATTGCAGCCAGTGGACCAGTGCTTCGAGCCAGCGGTGTGAAGTGGGACCTGCGTAAGGCTGACCCTTATTCCATTTATGACCGTTTTGACTTTGAGATACCGGTGGGTGCTGTTGGCGATAACTATGACCGGTACTGGGTGAGGATGCAAGAAATGAGGCAGAGCGTTTGTATTTTAGAGCAGGCAATAGCGCAGCTACCTGAAGGTGAGGTCTGTGCTAAAGTGCCTCAGTTGCTGCGACCGCCGGTTGGTGAAGTCTACGGGCATATAGAGGCACCGAAGGGTGAACTCGGCTTCTATCTGGTAAGCGATAATTCTATAGCTCCTTATAGGTTTCATATCCGTCCGCCGACGCTGATTAATCTGACCGCCTTGAAGGATATGGTTGTCGGCTGGAAAGTGGCAGACTTGATAATTACCTTTGGCAGTATCGATGTTTGTCTGGGGGAGATAGACCGGTAATGACGCTACTGGAACAATTTCAGTTGTGGTTGGGAGGTAACTGGCCCGATTGGGCAGCCTATATCGTGCCAGGCATAGTCGGTATAGTGGTTGTTCTTGCCTTTGTGGTGATTACGGTTATCATATTTATCTGGTACGAGCGGCGTCTGCTGGGTCGATTTCAGGTTCGTTTGGGTCCCAACAGGCTTGGTCCCGAGGGAATTTTCCAACCGATTGCCACGGCTTTGAAGATATTGTTGAAAGAAGACATTGTGCCGGCTAAGGGCGATAAGGTGATTCACTGGCTGGCGCCCGTTATAGTCTTTGTGCCGGTGTTGATGGTTTTTGCTGTTGTACCCTTTGGCGAGAGGGCTATTTTGACGGACCTCAATGTGGGCATAGTTTATGTGGTGGCAATCAGCTCGGTATCTGCCGTAGGTATATATATGGCTGGGTGGGCATCAAATAATAAGTATGCTTTGATAGCAGCTTTAAGGACAGTGGCTCAAATGGTGAGCTATGAGCTGCCGGTGGTTCTGGCTATTCTGGGTGTGGTGTTGATGGCAGGGTCGCTTTCGATGACTCAGATTGTGGCTTCTCAAAATCTTCCCTTCATCATACTGCAACCTCTTGGTTTTGTTATATTTTTCCTTGGCACGGTGGCTGAGATGAACCGAAGTCCATTTGACCTTCTGGAGGCTGATTCTGAAATTGTCGCCGGCTACCACATCGAATATTCCGGAATGAAATTTGCCATGTTCTATCTTGGCGAATATGGTCATGCGCTGGCTTATGCCTGCATTATATCAACACTGTTCCTCGGGGGCTGGCAGGGTCCATTTTTGCCACCGATTATATGGTTTCTGATTAAGGTGGTGGCGGTGTTCTCGGTCATTGTGTGGATGAGGGCTACCCTTCCCAGGTTGCGTGTAGACCAGTTAATGGCTTTTGCCTGGAAGGGTCTGCTGCCTATGGCTATAATTAACCTCTTTATCGTCGCTGCCGAAGTGCTGTGGCTGTCGGAGATTACGCCGTGGCTGCTGGTGGCAGTGAACTTCGTTTTTGCTGGTGTTCTGGTCCTGTTGTGGTCGAAGCTGTTTACCTTAGGAGGCGGGCGAGTTGAAGTTTGAGAGATATGGAATCGGCGTAGCTAAAGGGATGGCGCTAACCTTCAAGCACCTGTTCCGCTCCCCGATTACGGTGCAGTATCCTGAGGAAAAGCTAGTCGTTTCCCGGCGCATACGAGGCAACGAGTTGGTATGGTTTCTTGATAGGTGCACAGGCTGTGCTACTTGTGCCAAGGCTTGCCCTCAGGGGAATATTGAGATTGTGACTCACGTGGGTGATAAAAATAACTACGTGGTTGATAAGTTCGAGATAGATACCGGGCGTTGTATGTTCTGTGGTTTATGCGTCGAGGCTTGTCCATATGACGCCCTGGCTATGGGACGAAGTTATGAACGGGCGCAGCATAGGCGAAGACAGCTGATTTTGAGCAAAGAAGAACTGCAGTTATCTGATATAAGACAGCCCAGTGGTTATGCTCGACCGAGGATTGAGGCAGCTCTGCCTAAACAGGATTTGCTTGTTTACTGGGATAGGAAAGAAGGGGGACAGAAGTTGAGCTGGCTGGGGTTGAGCAAGAAGCGAGGTCGAGGTGTTTGATATCGTCTTCTGGATATTGGCATTGGTGATCGTTGGAGCAGCTCTGGCTGTGGTTATCCTGCGTGATGTCTTCCGGGCGGCTCTTTCTCTGGTTCTGCTTTTCTTAACTATAGCTGTGATTTATATAACTCTTTATGCGGATTTTCTGGCTGTTGTGCAGGTACTTATCTATGTGGGAGCTGTATCAATATTGATTATCGTGGCAATCATGCTCACACGTGATGTTTGGCACGGTAACCCATCGGGTAAGCTGCGCATTCCTGCCCTGGTGGTTAGCTTGTTGCTTTTGGGGACAATGGTGTTCACTGTGATAAGTACCAAATGGGAGACGAGCGGTGAGCCGCCGATGCAACCGACAACAACAGCTATAGGCTTAAGCCTGTTTGGTGGGGGTGGCTTTATATTGCCCGTGGAAATTACAGCGGTGTTGCTCCTGGCAGCGGTGCTAGGCGCAATCTTGTTGATAAGGGAGAAATAGGGATGTCAGTCGGACTAGAACATTACCTTGTCTTATCAGCAGTTCTTTTCTGCATCGGGTTGTACGGAGTTCTGGCGAAGCGTAATGCTGTGGTCATTTTGATGTGTATTGAAATTATGCTCAATGCGGTGAATATAGCGCTGGTCGCTTTCTCTCGCTATGTTGTACCCGTGTTTCTTACCGGGCAGATATTTGCCATATTTGTCATAGTGGTGGCTGCGGCTGAGGCTGCTGTTGGCATAGCTATAATAATCGCTATTTATCGCAGTCGCCAATCTGTCGATGTTGATAAATTTGACTTGATGAAATGGTAAAGCGTTTGGCAATTTCCAACTGTCATTGCGAGGAGCCCCGATTGCATCGGGGCGACGTGGCAATCCCAAGAGATTGCTTCGCTCTGCTCGCAATGACAATAAACAGTATTTGGTGGTGAGTTGAGATATGTGGGTTCAGGTTAAGAGCACGCCTAACAAGATAATTGCTGAGATGTGGAAGGAGTTTTTTGAAGGTGAGGGTATACCGACGCGGATTCTGCCTGAAACGGAGAAAAAGCCAGACAGAGTAGGATTGACTGGCTACCGCATCCTTGTTTCCCAGGAGAGGGTACATGTTGTCGAGGAGGTCTTGAGGAAGCTCTAATGCCGCATCAAGTTCCTTGGCTGATATTTCTATTGCCTTTCTTGTCGCTTATCATTATTTCCTTTATTCTCAGACCTTTCTTTAATAATCGTCCGAAGCTCGGCGGCTACGTTACCATCGGTGCTATAGGAATTTCTTTTATTCTCTCTTTGTGGGTGCTGGCTGAGGTTTTGGCTGCACCGGGGCATAAGCTGGAAATACCAGATATACAATGGGTGGTGATTGGCGACCTGAGTGTTCAGGTTGGACTATTAATCGATTCGCTAACCGCGGTCATGCTGGTGGTGGTCAGTTTAGTCAGCTTGATGGTTCAAATTTATTCTCAAGGCTATATGCATGGTGATCCAGGCTATCACCGCTATTTTGCTTTTATGTCTCTTTTTACAGCCTGCATGCTGGGCTTGGTTATGGCTGATAACCTGGTTTTCATGTTTCTCTTCTGGGAGGGTGTTGGCTTAGGTTCCTATCTCCTCATTGGCTTCTGGTTTCATCGACCTTCTGCTGCTAACGCAGCCAAAAAGGCTTTCATTGTTACCCGCTTTGGGGACTTCGGTTTTCTAGCGGCTATACTTTTGCTTTTCTACAATACGGGAACTTTCAATATTGAGGAACTGCATGGCTTAGCTGTGGCTGGTGTTCTTGCCGGGACAACTTTAACCTGGGCAGCTCTTGGTATTTTCTCCGGTGCTGTGGGTAAATCAGCCCAGTTCCCATTGCACGTCTGGTTACCTGATGCTATGGAAGGTCCGACACCGGTCAGTGCCCTCATCCATGCGGCGACAATGGTGGCTGCGGGAGTCTTCTTGGTGGCTCGCTTCTTTCCGCTATTTGAGCATTCTCAGACGGCTTTGACTACAGTAGCCGTCATCGGTGGGTTTACAGCTATTTTTGCTGCTAGCATGGGTCTGGTGATGAACGATATCAAGCGTGTACTGGCTTATTCCACTATCAGCCAGCTGGGCTATATGATGCTGGGTCTGGGCGTTGGTGGTGTTGCCGTTGGCATATTTCATCTTTTCAATCATGCCTTCTTCAAGGCTCTCCTGTTTCTTGGTGCCGGAAGTGTCAACCACAGCACGGGGACTTTCGATATGCGGGAGATGGGTGGCTTGCGCAAAGCAATGCCATGGACTTACATTACCTTTCTCATTGCCTCGTTGAGTATCGCCGGTATCTGGCCACTTTCTGGCTTCTGGAGTAAGGACGAAATTCTAGCGTATTCCTTAACCAATAATCCGACACTGTTCTGCTTAGCCATGATTACCGTGTTTATGACGGCATTTTATATGTTCCGAGCTGTATTTCTCACTTTTGGCGGCGAATATCGGGGTAGAGCCGCATCAGGTCATAGTGAGCATGGGAGCGGTAAACTTCATGAATCACCTTTGGTAATGGTTGTACCTATGGTCATTCTGGCTGTTTTGTCGGTTGTCTCTGGATGGATAAATGTTACCGGCTCATTCAGTCAGTTTCTGGGTCATGTTGGAAATGGTGAAGTACATAGTTTCATTGGTGGTTTCTTCGGTATCCTGGCACATCCTTTGCCTTTGGCATCGCTGCTGGTAGCTGGTTTGGGTATTTTCCTGGCTTATGCTATGTACAGTGCTAAATGGTTATCGGCTGAAGCTGTGGGCAGGGTTTTCAAGCCACTTTACACTTTGTTTTACCGAAAATACTGGTTCGATGAGCTTTATGAGCGAGTTATTGTGGTCAGGGTTCTGGTAGATGGGATTTTTGCGGCGCTCAGCATCTTTGACTCTCGTGTTGTTGATGGTGCGGTGAATGGTGTGGCTAGAGGCACTGCTGAAGCTAGCGGGGTTATGAGGCGGACACAGACAGGTCAGTTGCAAGCCTACGGCATAGCCATTGCCATAGGCGTTATAGCAATCGCAGTCTGTTTTTATCTGTTTAGTTGAGATAAAGGGAATGTTGAGAAGTTCCTATGTCATTCTGAGCAGAGCGAAGAATCTGGAGACCCTTTGCTGGCGCTCAGGGTGACAGGTGAATATGAGGTAAGAGAGATTTGAATTTTCCTTATCTATCAACCATAGTCTTTCTCCCGGTAGTCGGGCTAATAGTTATTGCCTTACTGCCTAAGCCGGAGCAAAGAACTATAAAACTTATATCTCTGATATTCGCCCTGGCTTCGTTTGCCCTGTCAATCGCTGTCTTCTGTCTTTTTGACCGTTCTGCTGGCGTCATTGGACAGATTCAATTTCAGGAGAGGCTCTCCTGGATTCCGGCAATAAATGCCTTCTACCATCTCGGTGTCGATGGTCTCAGCTTGCCTCTGGTTATATTGATGACATTCCTCGGTGTATTGGCGGTGCTTGTGTCGTGGAATGTCCAATTGAGACCTAAGGAATATTTCATCTGGTTATTGTTCTTGGAGGCGAGCATACTTGGCGTATTTTGCTCCCTAGACCTGGTTCTGTTCTTCCTGTTCTGGGAACTGGAGCTTATCCCGATGTATTTTCTCATCTCTATCTGGGGCGGCGGCAGAAAAGAATATTCGGCTATGAAGTATGTCATATACACGCTGGTTGGCAGTGCTATGATGCTGGCTGGCATTTTAAGCATTTATTTCACCACTGGCAGCCTGAGTATGATGGAGCTGGCAGGTCTGACTGTAGCCAAGCCGTTTATCCCGCTAGCTGCCATGTTTTTCTTGTTGCTGGTTGGGTTTGCCATTAAGCTGCCGATGTTTCCGTTGCATACATGGCTGCCCGATGCCCATACCGATGCTCCCACGGCGGCGAGCGTGGTTCTGGCTGGTGCATTGCTTAAGATGGGCGGCTACGGGATGATTCGCCTTTGTGTCACTATTTTCCCTGTTGTCGCTCTGCAGTATGCTCCGTTGCTGGTAGTTTTAGCCATTGTCAGCGTGCTCTACGGAGCGGCGGTAACTTTAAGGCAGAAAGACTTGAAGCGGCTTATTGCCTACAGTAGCGTTAGCCACATGGGGTATGTGCTGCTTGGTATCTTCGCTTTAAGCGAGGTAAGTTTGACCGGTGCTACTCTGCAGATGTTCAGCCATGGCATTATCACCGGGCTTCTCTTCGCCATGGTGGGATTGGTCTACGATAAAACCCACGAGCGCAACCTTGACAAATTGGGCGGACTAGCCAGGCAGATGCCGGTTATCGTGGTTGTTTTCAGCATCGCCGGTCTGGCATCGTTAGGTTTACCGGGCACAAGCGGCTTTGCTGCTGAGTTTATTACCTTTGTGGGTAGCTACTCCAGCACAGTCGTTGAAGGTATCCGCCTGTACACTATACTGGGCGTCTTTGGGATTGTTTTAACCGCTGGCTACATTTTGTGGATGCTGCAGCGTGTTTTCTATGGTCCGCCGTTGGAGAAATTCAAAGACGTACCCGATGCGAACAATGTTGAGAAGGTGTGCATCTTTTCCTTTGTTGCTGCCATCATGCTGGTAGGTATCTACCCTGCTATCCTGACAAATGTCATCAAGCTGGGAGTTGAGCCGATAATAAGATTGATAGGTTCATGATGGGGATGGTTTAATTAGATGACAGTTGGCGAACTTCGTTTTTTGACGCCGGAACTCAGTCTGCTGGGTTTTGCCCTGGTGGTAATTCTGGTTGATTTATTCGTCAAGCAGAAGAAAGTTCTGGCTGGTCTGAGCATCGCTGGCATTGTGGTTTCTGCTGGTTTCGCCGTGTCGATGTGGGGAACGCCTGGTGAAGCTATATTCTACCGTATGATGGCGGTCGACAACTTCGCTCTTTTCTTTAAGCTCTTACTTTTGGCAGCTGCCGGTCTTATCATACTGGCTTCTCAGGACTATGTGAGTAAATTCGAGAGATTCCAGGGGGAGTATTATGCGCTGGTGCTCATCTCGGCTGTAGGTATGATGCTGCTGGTGGCAGCAGCCGACCTGATTGCCATCTATGTGGCTCTGGAGTTGAGCGGCATCTCGTTGTACGTGCTGGTTACCTTTTTGAAGGACAAAAAATCGACAGAGGCTGGACTGAAATATCTGCTTCTGGGTGCTGTTGCCTCGGCGGTGCTTCTCTATGGTATGGCTTTGGTTTTTGGATTTACCGGCAGGACTTGCCTAATGTGTATTTCCGAGTATGTTAAAGGTATGCCAGGTGCTGGTCTCCTGAATAATCCAGCTTTGCTTCTGGGTATGGTGCTTCTGGCTGCTGGCTTCGGCTTCAAGATTGCCTGTTTTCCCTTCCAGATGTGGGTTCCCGATGTTTATGAAGGTGCGCCAACGCCGATTACCGCCTATCTTTCTGTAGCCAGCAAAGCTGCTGGCTTTGCCGTTGTCCTTCGTGTTTTCTTCGCCGCCCTTGGCTCTCCGGAATGGCTCAGCCTTAACTGGGGCATGTTGTTCGCTGTCTTGAGCGCCATTACCATGACGGTGGGCAATGTGGTGGCTATACTTCAAAGCAATATCAAACGTATGCTTGGTTATTCCAGCATAGCTCAGGCTGGCTATCTTATGGTGGGATTAGCTACGGTGGGGATGGCGGTAGGGGATGACGCCGTGGGGCAAAGTGGGCTGCTTTTCTTTCTAATGAGCTATGCGGTTACTAATCTGGGAGCTTTTATCGCTGTTATTGCTATCTCCAACAAGATTAAGAGTGATGAAATCAATGACTACACCGGCATGGGCAAGCGGGCGCCGCTTCTGGCTTTGGCTCTAAGTCTTTGTCTGGTTTCTTTGATTGGTCTGCCGCCGACAGCAGGGCTTATTGCCAAGATTTACATTTTCAGTGGAGCGGTGCAGAATGGCTTGCTGTGGCTGGTTATTATAGCAGTGATAAATAGCTGTATCTCGGCTTTCTACTACTTGAGGGTGGTTAAAGTGATGTGGACAGGTGCTCCTAAGGCAGCAGGTAAAGTGCCTTCATCGTGGGCACTGCGTATCGCCTTGGCTTTCTGCTGTCTATTTGTCCTGCTTTTGGGTGTTATTCCGGCTGGTTTTGTCAGCATCGCTGAAGCAGCTGTTCGGATTTTAGGCTCGTAAGCTGCCTATCTTCAATCTCCCATTCTCTCTGTTTCTACCAGTCATTTCTATATACAAGCACATGTAGCCACGAGGCTTTAGCCTCGTGGTCACGACCCCGAAGGGTCGTGGCTACATTAGCTATTGCACAGCCTTACGCCTCTTAAAATATATTAGCTTTCTTGACACCCTTTAGCTGGCGGTGATAGACTCCTGTTGCTGTGAAACGGGTTGGCATTTTATATCATCCCAAGATTGAAAAGGCTGAGGCTTTCAGCCGGGAAGTGGAGAAGTTTCTGAAAGCTCAAGGCGTTTCCTTCTGGACATGCTCGGCATGGGAGGAGGAGAAGGCAAAATCGCAGATAGCCGGGACGGAGTTAATCCTGAGCATTGGCGGTGATGGTACCATACTGCGGGCGGTACGAGCCGTCGTGCCGCAGATGGTGCCTATTGTAGGTATAAACCTGGGCAATCTGGGGTTTATGACTGAGCTTAAAGCTGACGAGGCTTTTGAGAAGCTGCCTAGATTGCTGGGTGGCGAGGGTTGGATTGAAGAAAGAGCCATGCTGGAAGCTGAGCCGTTATCTCAGGGGAGGATTTTCCATGCCATGAACGATGTTTTTGTGGGGCGAAGGAGCTTGGCACGGCTGGTTCGGATTGAGACCAGAGTTGACGGCGAGGTTTTAGCAACCTATCGAGCTGATGGCGTTATAGTAGCTACGGCAACTGGCAGCACAGGTTACTCATTGGCGGCTGGCGGACCGATTCTTTGTCCACAGGCTGAGGAAATCATATTCAAGCCAGTTTGTCCACATTTGGCTCTGGACAGAGCCGTGGTTCTATCGTCGGAAGCTGAAATCCGGTTGAAGGTAATTACGACCCATGAAGCTATGCTCAGCATCGATGGACAGGTGGAGTTACCATTGAACAGTGGAGATGAGGTGAGAGTGAAGATTAGCTCTCATATAGCGCGGTTCTTGAGAATTCGCCCTAAGGCTTATTTTTATAGTTATCTGGAATCGAAATTTAAAGGGAAGGTACGATGAAGGTAGAGAAAGCTAGAATAAATGATGCCCAGCGGATACACGAGTTGGTCAACAGCTTTGCCGACAAGGGCGAGATGCTACCCCGGGCGTTAAGCGAAATATATGAGAACCTGCGTGACTTTTTCGTCATCAGGGACAGTAGTAAACAGGTTATCGGCTGCATTGCTCTTCATATTAACTGGGCTGATTTAGCTGAAATCAAGTCTCTGGCAGTGAGCGAAGATAAACAGGCTCAAGGCTTAGGCTCAGTGCTTGTTGAAGCCTGTCTGGATGAAGCCCGAGAGTTGGGAATTCCCACAATCTTCTGTCTGAGCTACAAGCCGGCATTTTTTGAAAAGTATAATTTTAGTCGGGTTGACAAGATGGAATTGCCGCGAAAGGTATGGGCGGAGTGCTATCGTTGTCCCAAGTTTCCGGATTGTGATGAGGTGGCTCTGGTCTATCGATTTTAGAGGTGAGTTGAGATGGAAAAGACTTTGTCTAGCCAGCGAGTTTATGATGGCAGGGCGGTTAAACTTAAGATTGACACAGTACGGAAGCCTAACGGCAAGATTACCACCAGGGAGATAGTTGAGCATAGCGATTGTGTGGCTGTGGTAGTTCTGGATTCTAAGGATAGGGCTATGCTGGTGCGCCAATACCGCAAAGCTGTGGGCAAGACACTATTGGAAATTCCGGCAGGCAGCATTGACCCTGGTGAGCAACCCATCAATTGTGTCCGCCGTGAGTTGCAAGAAGAGATAGGTTATTTGCCCAATAAGATAGATAAGCTCGGAGGTTTCTATGCAGCTCCCGGCTATTGCACTGAATATTTGCACCTGTATCTGGCTACATATCTTATACCCAGCCAGCTTGAGGCTGAAGACACCGAAGACATAGAGGTTGTGCGCGTGCCTTTACCCAAGGTGCTTGACCTAATTGCTTCCGGCGAAATCTGTGATGCTAAGAGTATAGCCGGGCTGCTCAGGGTTATCTCGCTGGGGCTTAAGGGCAGTTAACTGTGGAAGTTATGCCTTGATTTGGTACTGGGTTTTGCCCTGTTCATATAAGTCGGCGCCGTGTATATCGTTGATGACAGTGGCGGGGAAGTTTTCTACCTCTAAACGGCGAATTGCCTCTGCGCCTAAATCTTCGTAAGCTATTACCTCTGCCTTCTTGATGCTCTTGGAGATAAGTGCTCCAGCACCGCCTATGGCAGCGAAATATACTGCTTTGTGTTTCTGTATGGCATCTTTTACTGCCTGTGACCGGTTGCCTTTGCCAATCATTCCCTTAAGACCGGCAGCCATGAGGCGCGGTGCGTAGCTGTCCATTCTTCCGCTAGTTGTTGGTCCGGCTGAGCCGATGGCTTGTCCTGGCTTGGCTGGAGATGGACCCATGTAGTAGACAGTCTGATTTGTGAGGTCAAAAGGCAGCTTTTCACCCTTATCCAGAGCTTCAACGAGTCGTTTGTGAGCAGCATCTCGAGCCGTGTAAATCACGCCAGTAATGAAAACCTGGTCGCCGGCTTTTAGCTTCTTTATTGTCTCCTCGTCGAGCGGGGACTTAATATTTAAAGATTTCATTACATCCCTCCGAGGTCGCTTATTTATTTCCTTTTACGGTGAAGTCAGGGAAGGGGACTTTGGGTTTGGTCTGAGTTGGCGGTGGCACTATCCGAGCGGGCGGCTCTTTTTTGCCCAGTCCTATAGCCTGGGATACCATACGTCTTTTTAGTAGTTGAATTGCTAGAGCCGGGTCTAATCCTTTGGGGCAGGCGTCGGAACAAGCACCGGCGAGATGGCAGTGCCATGCGCCGTGGTCGGTATCCACCACAGGGAATCTTTCTATCTCGCCCTCATCGCGGTTATCGGCGCAGTAACGGTAGCACTGAGCCAGAGCCTGTGGACCTGTGAAAAGCTTGTCACTGGCTGAAGTGGGGCAGGCAGATATGCATATGCCGCACTTTATGCAGTAGGTAAATTGCAAGAAGGCTTCTAATGATTGGGGTGACTGGGCGAATTCAGCAGTGGGTTTATCCATTTCTGTGCCATCATGACGTAAGATGTAGGGCTTTATTGCTTTGTGGGTTTCGAAGAATGGAGCGAGGTCAACCACCAGGTCTTTGATGATTGTCAGGTTGGGTAGTGGTTTGATGGTTAATCTGCTTGAGTGAAACTCCTCTATTTGGGTGTGGCAGGCGAGATGAGGGTAGTTATTGATGAGCATGCCGCAGGAGCCGCATATCGCCATGCGGCATGAGGTGCGGAAAGCCAGAGTGCTATCGAGATTCTCTTTTATGTATATAAGCCCGTCGAGTACCGTCATGCCCCGGCTGGACGTGACTACGAATTCCTGGAAATGAGGCTGGCTGTTCTTTTCTGGGTTATATCTCTGTATTCTGAACGTTATCTGTTCGTTCTTCTCTTTGTCCATTATGCCTCCTATGTGGATAACAGTAAAATCGGTACGTAGGCAGACCAGATGAAGATGATGATGCCGAAAGCTATAATAGCCCGGGTAACGATGCGCTCGGTTCTGGCTGAGGGTGTCAGCTCTAGTATTATGTTACGCAGCCCGTTTAAGCCGTGGTACAGAACGACAACCAGCAGGGCTATGTATATGCCAGCCCAAATAGCTTCTCGAGACCGTTCTATCATCGAGTGCCATGCAGTCGCTTCTCTGACATCAACTCCGAAGAAGCCGAGGATAGCGTCGAGGTGCATCCACACTGTATGTATGCCTGCTAGCACTGCTATAAGCACGCCGGTAACCAGTTGTATGAACCAGAGGTAAGTATTACGCATCACCAGCCTCCTGCGATGAAGTCATAAAAGAACACCAGGCAAAGGATTAAAATTATGCCTATCATAGCCATTGTCCAGGGGCGCTTTTTACGTAACGAATCTCGATAAGGGTAAATCGGTGGAATTGGCTTTCCCATCAGAAAACCGAGTTCCTGCAGGATGAGACGCAAGCCGTTTAAAGCGTGGTAAATTAGGGCGACAACAACCAGATATTCGCCGAATTTAAACCAAGGATTGTGAAGTATATTCATCGTGGCTTCCCAGACATCCTTGCCTTGAATACGGAAAACTGTTGTCATAGTCAAATGTATCAGCAGGAAGAGCAGGATTCCCAGACCAGTTACCCGATGCAGTATGTAAAGGTAACGTTCTAGCTTATAATTGCCTGCCCATATCCAGCCGCTAATCCCCAGATGGTTTTGTCGTGGCTGTATTTGTCTCATAGTTAGCTCCCTAATATTTCCTTTCTACTGGCTGCCACATGGTTATGGTTACGGGGATGTAATCGAGCCGTGGTCCTTTTGGTGTGTAGTGCGCCAGGGTGTGTTTGAGCCAGTTGGCGTCGTCCCGATTGGGAAAATCCCGTCGAGAATGAGCCCCTCGGGATTCGGTGCGGGCTAGAGCTCCGGTGACGATGATTTCAGCCAGGTCAAGCAGATTATCGACCTCTAAGGCGCTTAGAAGGTCAGTGTTGTATATGCGTCCGCGATCTTTAACCTTTATGCCCGGCAATTGCCTCTTTATTTCCTGTATCTTATCGAGTGCTGCTTTCAGGTCCGTGCCGGTGCGAAAGACCCCCACCTTACTATCCATGGTTCTCTGTAGTTCTCTGCGCAGTGCATAGGCGCTTTCTTTGCCGTTGGGGCTTAACCTGCTGAAAACCCTAGCCTCCTCGTCTTTTAGCGTTGCAGCTTTTGGTGGAGTAGGGGGAGACTTTTGTTTAGAGGCATACTTAGAGGCTTCGTCTCCGGTTATTTTCCCCCAGACGAGACATTCTGTGGTCGAGTTGGAGCCAAGGCGATTGGCACCATGCAGCGATACGCAGGCAGCCTCGCCGGCTGCCCATATGCCTTCTATTGGTGTGGCTCCGTTAATGTCGGTATGTACGCCGCCCATAAAATAGTGGGCGGCAGGGCGAATCGGTATTGGCTTATATATGGGGTCGATGAAGTTGAATTTCATGGCGACCTCTCGAATCATCGGCAGCCGTTCATTGATTTTGGCAGCGCCGAGATGACGCAGGTCGATGTGAACATAATCGAGACCGTCAGGACCTGGAAATCCTCTGCCCTCTTCGATTTCAGTCATCTCAGAGCGGGAAACAATGTCTCGGGGAGCTACCTCCATCTTAGACGGAGCGTATCTTTCCATGAATCTTTCATCTTTGTTATTGAGCAGATAGCCGCCCTCGCCTCGTGCCGCCTCTGTAATCAATATGCCGGATGGTACCAGTCCGGTAGGATGAAACTGGACGAACTCGAGGTCCTTGATAGGCAGTCCGGAACGGTAAGCCATGGCTAGACCATCGCCGGTGGCGGTAAGAGAGTAGGTGGTGAAACCGAACATGCGACAAGCACCGCCGGTGGCGATAATCAGGGCTTTGCCTTGAATCATGAAGAACTCGCCGCTGGTCAGGTCCCAGGCGGTTACACCGCAGAATATATTATCTTTTGTCAGGATGGAGCTGACGTAGCATTCGTCGTATCTGCTTACATTGGCGTATTTCTGTAAAGTGTCGTAGAGAGTCTGCATTTCGGCGAAGCCTGTCTTATCGGCAGCAAAGACTGCTCGGTCATAGCTGTGACCGCCGAACGGTCGCTGAGCAATTCGTCCATCTGGACGCCGTGACCAGGGTATGCCCCAGTGCTCCAGTATCAGTATTTCCTGTGGCGACTCTTCTACGAAGCGCTTCACCACGTTCTGGTCGCAGAGGAAGTCAGCGCCTCTGACGGTGTCCCAGGAGTGGAGTTCAAAGCTATCTCCTTCATCCGGGCGCATGACTGCTGCAGTGCCACCTTCGGCGCAAACCGAGTGAGAGCGCATCAACTGGACTTTGGAAACGATGGCGACGTCGAGGTCCGGGTTTCTGGCAGCTTCTATGGCAGCACGTAGTCCGGCAAGCCCCGAGCCCAGGACTATAATATCGTGTTTCCGGCTTGTCATAGTACTGCCTCCTTATGACGGGCGCACCAGCATTGAATATTGACGGCGACAGGCATGCTGGCGATATGTGCCGGGAAAACTTCGGCGTGAACTGCTAAGGCGGTTGTCCTGCCGCCATAGCCCATAGGTCCAATGCCCAGGTTATTTACGCATCGCAGGATTTCCTTCTCCAGTTCGGCAACTTCACGGTCTGGATTGGGTTCGCCGACTTTACGCAGCAGTGCCTTTTTGCTCATTGCCATGGTTTTGTCCGTTGTTCCGCCTATGCCGAGTCCGATAATAATTGGTGGGCATGGGTTGCTGCCAGATTCATTAACAAGGTTTACTACGAAATCTATAATTCCCTGCCGTCCTTTCGCCGGCGGCATCACAGTCAGGCGGGAGCAGTTTTCCGAGCCGCCTCCTTTAGGTATCACGCTGATTTTAAGTTTATCGCCGGTAACGATGTCGGTATGAATGATTGCCGGGGTATTATCTTTAGTATTCACTCGTGCTGAGAATGGCTGGTTCACCATAGATTTGCGCAGGTAGCCTTTGTCATATCCCTGGCGCACACCTTCATTTATGCAGTTATAGAGGTCGCCGCCAGTTATATGAACCTCCTGTCCCATTTCAAGCAAGACCACGGCGGCGCCTGTGTCCTGGCACAGGGGGATTTTCTCTTTGACAGCTATTTCGGTGTTCTCAATCATTTGAGATAACACGTCTTTAGCTACGGGCGACTCTTCCTTCTCTCTTGCCTGCTTGAGCGCTGTAAGCACATCTTCAGGGAGATAAAGGCAAGCTTCCTGGAACATGTTGGATATGGTTTCAGTTATCTGTTTACAATCGATATCCCGCATTGGCTGATTACTCCAATTTCATTATTTTGACAAGCTCCCGCACAGCCTCGGCTGATTTCTTGAGTGCCTCGCTCTCCTCCTTGGTTAGCTTTAGCTCGACTACCTCTTCAATGCCATCTTTACCTACCTTGGCTGGAACGCCAACTACCGCCCCCTTTATTCCATATTCGCCATCGAGGTAGACGGCGCAGGGCAATATTCTCTTCTTGTCCAGTAATATGGATTCGACCATCAGAGCAGTAGCTGCCGCCGGTGCGTAAAAGGCGCTTCCTGTTTTCAGCAGGGCAACTATTTCGCCGCCACCTTTGACTGTCCGTTCAACGATTTTATTCACAGTCTCCTGAGGCAGAAGCTCGGTTATGGGGATGCCGCCCACGGTGGTCAATCTTGGTATGGCAACCATGGTATCTCCGTGCCCGCCCAGAACGCAGGCATAAACATCTTCGACCGAGACGTTTAGTTCCTGAGCTATGAAAGTCCTGAATCTGGAGGTATCTAAAATGCCAGACTGACCGAAGACACGTTTCCGTGGGAATTTGCTGACGTGAAGGGCAAGCTGTGTCATGGCGTCTAAGGGGTTGGCGACCATGATAAGTATGCTCTTCGGGGAATATTTCACCACCTGCTCGGTGACCGATTTAACTATGTTCATATTGGTCAGTACCAGGTCATCACGGCTCATACCCGGCTTTCTCGGCACTCCAGAAGTGATAGCCACTATGTCGGATTTGGCAGTTTCTTCGTAGGAATTGGTACCGATGACTCTGGCATCGGAGCCGGTAATTGGACCGGTCTGCAGCATATCCAGCCCCTTGCCTTGTGGTAAGCCGTCGACGATGTCTACTAAAACTACATCGGCGTATCCTTTTTCGGCGATACGCTGAGCCAGGGTGGCTCCTACATTTCCGGCACCGATGACGCTAACTTTACTACGCATTTCAGTCTCCTTGTTTTTTGAGTTTTTTAATTACTGCATCAGCCACTTCTGAGGTGGTTGCTGCAGGTTGATTACGGTCTGACTTCAGGTCGTAGGTGACGCTTTTGCCTTCAGCGATAACATTAGCTATGGCTTTTTCCAGCTTATGTGCAGCTTTGGTTTCACCGAGATGGCGTAGCATCATGGTTGCGGAGAGCATCATAGCCATAGGATTAACTTTGTTCTTGCCGGCGTATTTTGGAGCACTACCGTGGGTAGGCTCAAAAACCGCTATATTATCACCCATATTGGCTCCGGGCGCAACACCAAGTCCACCAACCAACCCGGCACAAAGGTCGGATACGATATCTCCGTAGAGATTAGGCAGGACGATGACGTCGTATTGCTGAGGATTTCTGGTGAGGCGCATGCATAGTGCATCGATAACTACATCTTCGAACTCTATATCTGGATATTCCCTGGCAACTTCACGGGCGGCAGCCAGAAAAAGTCCGTCGGAGAACTTCAGTATGTTAGCCTTGTGTGCAGCGCTGACTTTTTTTCTCTTATTGGCGTGTGCGTATTCAAAAGCGAATTTAACTATGCGCCTGGAGGCTGTTTCAGAAATCACCTTTATACTGAAGCCGGAATCCTCTTTAACTTTTATCTGTGTGGTCTCAAGAATGAGCTTTGCCAGCCTATCGCCTTCCCTGGTTCCTCTGGCAAATTCAATTCCGCTGTAAAGGTCCTCAGTATTCTCTCGGACAATCACTATGTCTATGCTTGCAAAGGGTGTGGGCACGCCATGATAGGTCTTACATGGTCGGAGGCAGGCGTAGAGGTCTAAACCTTGCCTTAAAGCCACATTGACGCTTCTGAAGCCGGTGCCTACCGGTGTGGTTACTGGACCTTTTAGAGCTACCCTGTTCTTCTTGATAGATTCGAGAACATGCCCAGGTAGAGGTGCGCCAAATTTATCCTGAGCTTCTTTACCGATTGTTTCGATAGCCCACTCGAATTTAATACCGGTGGCTTCTAATACTCTTTTAGTCGCCCTGGTAATCTCGGGTCCAATTCCATCGCCGGGGATAAGAGTCACCTTGTGAGGCATAACGTATTCCGCATTTATTAAATTAAGAATTCGAAGTCGCCGTGTTTGGTTATGTAGGGAACGAGCCCACCTTCGCTAAGTATGTCCAGCATCACTTTTGGGATTTTACCAAGGGTGAGTTTGGCACCGTTGGTCAGGTCGGTAACTACACCCGTGGTCAGATTTACCTCTATTTTATCACTGGCGTCAATTTTGTCGGTATCGCAAAGCAGGACTGGCAATCCCTGATTTATGGCGTTTCTGAAAAAGATACGGGCAACCGATCTTGCCAGTATGGCGCTCACTCCAGCCATCTTAATAACTAGAGCGGCGTGTTCCCGACTGGAACCGAGCCCGAAATTCCTGCCGGCGACGATGAAGTCGCCCGGTTTAACTTTCTTGGTGAAGGTTGAATCGGCATCTTCCATAACGTGTTTGGCTAGCTCCGGCAGGTCGCTTCTCAGATGTGCGTATTTACCGGGTATGATATGGTCGGTAGAGATGTTGTCACCGAACTTGAAAGCCTTGCCTTTAAGAATCTTGTCGGGCATTACGTCACCTTTCTGGGGTCGGTGATTTCACCGGTTGATGCCGAAGCTGCGGCTGTGGCTGGGCTTGCCAGGTATATTGAAGCTTCCGGGTTGCCCATCCGTCCCTTGAAATTGCGGTTAGCTGTCGATAGGCAGACTTCTTTGTCGCCGAGAACGCCTTGGTGAAGCCCCAGGCATGCGGCGCATCCCGGTGGGAGTATCGCAGCCCCAGCTGCAACCAATACCTGGATGTAGCCAATCCTCATGGCTTTGGTCAGGACTTGCTGTGACGCCGGAGCTACGATTAACCTAACGCTCGGGTGCCGTTTCTTCCTTTTAAGGATGGCGGCAGCTATAGCCAGGTCTTCGAGTCGACCATTAGTGCAGGTGCCGATGAACACCTGGTCGATTTTGGTGCCGGCTACCATGTTTACCGGAGCTACATTATCCACGGTGTGAGGCATGGCTACCATAGGTTCGAGCTCGGAGACATTGACGATTACAGAGCGTTCGTAGTCGGCATTGGCATCCGCGTGGAGAGCCCTGTATTTATTGCCTCTGCCTTGAGCTGCTAGATATCTTCGGGTGACATTGTCGCTGGGGAAAATGCCGACCTTGGCGCCGGCTTCTACCGCCATATTGGCTACAGTCAAACGTTGTGAGATGGTCATATTGGCTACTGCATCGCCATTGAATTCTAATGCTTTGTACGTGGCACCGTCAGCTCCGAGTGCTCCGATAAGATGGAGGACAAGGTCTTTGGCGCCGACCCATTTTTGAAATCTGCCGCTGAGGCTAATTTTGAAGGTCTCTGGCGCTCTGAACCATGTCTTGCCCAGAGCGAAGGCAATGGCGATATCGCTGGAACCCATACCGGTAGCAAAGGCACCTAAACCTCCGGCAGTCACTGTATGGGAGTCGGCACCTACGATGATATCACCCGGATTGGCGAACATTTCAGCCACTAACTGATGGCATATTCCGCTGCCGCCTTCGAAGATAAGGCAGTCGGTTTCATCAGCGAACTGGCGCAGTAATTTATGGTCATTTGACAGTTCCCGGTTAGGGCTGGGTATAGCATGGTCAAGAAAGATAGCGGTTCGCTGGGGGTTGGCTAGTCTGCCATGTTTGACTTCTTTGAACTGTCGTATAGTTAAGGGACCGGTGGTGTCTTGAACAAAGGCTAAATCTACCGGGGCAATGACTATATCGCCGGCTCTGACATCGGTTCCTGATTTCTCACTTAGGATTTTCTCACTGAGGGTTTTCCCCATTAAAACCTAACCGATTGTGGCGAGTACGGCGCCTCCGCTTACTTTGTCGCCAGGTTTGCAATTTATGGTTTTAATCTTGCCGGCGACTGGAGAAATTATTTCGTTTTCCATTTTCATGGCTTCCAGAACTACTATGCCCGTGTTTGCCTTAACCTCATCGCCTTCTTTTACCAGATAGCGTATTATTGTGCCCGGTATGGGGGCAAGCACTGGAGTCTCACCGGCAGCCGCCGTTGACCTGGAAGGCGCTGGAGCTTCCTTCTCTACCGCTGGGGGTGCTGCTGGTGGTTGTGGTGGGGCATAGGCAGGTGGCGGAGCAAATGAAACCGTGCCACCTGCAGGCTCGACCTCGACCTTATAATATTCGTCGCCGACGAAGACATTAAATGTTCTAAGCGCCTGTCCCTTAGCTGGTGCTTTCTCTTCAACCTTATCCACCACTTTGCCAGCTTTGGCTTTGGCAATAAATGCCTCTTCCCGTTTTACGTCTTCCAGGGTCTTCGGCTTGGTTTCCGGTGGAGGTGTCTCCAATCCGTACTTCCACTTAAGAAATCGCATGCCGGTCTGAGGATAAAGTGCGTAAATAAGAACGTCGCCTATGTCCTTAGCTATATCTTTGGTCGCCTCTTTGGCTTTTTTCAGTTCCGGCTCGAGAATATCTGCCGGTCGGGATGTAATTGGTTTCTCCCCTCGCTCATAGCCTTTGAGTATTTTTTCCTGTATCCCCTTATCGATGGGGGCTGGTGGCTTGCCGTAAAGTCCATAGGCGTAATCTTTGACTTCTTTAGATATCATCTTATATCTGCCGAAGAGGACGTTCTGGACTGCCTGAACGCCGACTATCTGGCTGGTTGGGGTAACCAGCGGCGGGTAGCCGAGCTCTTTTCTAGTTCTGGGTAGCTCTGCATAGACTTCCGGTAAGCGGTCGAGGGCGTTGGCTTCTCTGAGTTGGGCGACCATGTTGCTGAACATGCCCCCGGGGATTTGATGCCACAGCACGCCGGTGTCGATCACCGATATCTTGGTTGTATCTAAAAAGTCCCTGTATTTAGGGGCAATAGATTCGAAGTATTCACCTAGCTTAAGCAGATGTTCTAGCTTTATTCCGGTATCTCTGGGTGTGCCGCTGAGGGCAACCACAATCGGCTCTATCGCCGGGTGAGAGGTGCGCAAAGCAAATGGGGCGATGCAGGTATCTATGAAATCGACCCCAGCCTCGATGGCTCTCAATAAGCTCATATAAGCCATGCCGCTGGTGAAGTGGCTGTGCAAATTGACGGGTATCTTCAGAGCCTGCTTTAAAGCTTTTATCAGGTCGTAAGCATCGTCCGGGGATATAAGTCCAGCCATGTCCTTGATGCACAGGCTATCAGCCCCCATATCCTGGATAATCAGAGCTTTCTTTACAAAATAATCGATATTGTATACCGGTCCGCCCAGTTTAGGTTCCGTGAGTGAATAGCACAATGAACCCTGAATATGCTTCTTTTTATCTTTGATTGCCTTGAAGGCGGTTATGAAGTTCCGTTCGTCATTGACGGCATCGAAGACGCGAAATACGTCGATGCCGCAGTCGGCGGCATGATGGACAAATGCGGTGACCACGTCATCAGCATAGTTGCGATAGCCGACCAGGTTCTGCCCGCGCAGCAGCATTTGTAATCTGGTAGCAGGCATCAGCTTTTTCAAGATGCGGATTCTTTCCCAGGGGTCTTCATTCAGAAACCGGGTCATGACGTCGAAGGTAGCACCGCCCCAGACTTCCATAGACCAGAACCCCGCCTTGTTCATCTCCGGGGCAATAGGCTCCATGTCAGCAGTTCGCATCCTGGTGGCAAAGAGGGACTGGTGTCCGTCACGCAGTGTGAGGTCGGTAATTTTTACTGGATTCTTGCCGCTTCCCTTACTTGGATTCATAGATATATCTCTCCTCCTCAATAAATATCTTAGTTGGGCTTGCTAGCGGTTGGCTTTTCTGGTGCGCCACAGAGCTCTGGCTCTTATCAGCTCCTGTCGCCCAAAAAGCCGCCACTGGCTGGTTTCGGGATATACTCTAACAGGCAATGCTTTGGCTTGCTCTTCCTGTTCCATGTAGGCGTTAATCGCCCCCGATATTGCGGCTATCACAGCTTTGTTCATTATTAATTACTCTCTATAACGGGATATTGCCATGTTTTTTAGGTGGATTGGTATCAGTCTTGTTGCGCAGCATTTCCAGGGCTTTAATCAGCTTCGGTCGTGTGATTCTGGGGTCGATTACATCGTCGATATAGCCCTTGCTGGCGGCTACATATGGATTGGCGAATTTATCCCTGTACTCGGCAATCAGCTTTTGTCTCGTCTCCTCCGGTTTTTCCGACTTGTCTATGGTGTCTTTGAAGACGATGTTCACGGCACCGTCCGGTCCCATCACGGCGATTTCGGCTGTGGGCCAGGCATAGTTGATATCGCCGCGCAGGTTTTTGCTACTCATGACTACAAAGGCGCCGCCATAGGCTTTACGTGTGATGACGCTTACCTTGGGTACGGTAGCTTCAGCGTAGGCATAGAGAAACTTGGCGCCATGCCTGATAATGCCCCTGTATTCTTGTTCGCTGCCCGGCATATATCCGGGTACGTCGACGAGTGTAATCAGAGGAATGTTGAAACAGTCACAAAAGCGGACAAATCTGGCGCCTTTGTCTGCGGCATCAACGTCGATGACGCCGGCATACATTGATGGTTGCTGGGCTACTACGCCGACGCTGTATCCACCCATCCTGGCGAAGCCGACAATCAGGTTTTGGGCAAAGTTCTGGTGCACCTCCATAAAATCGCCGTTATCTATGATTTTGAGTATGACATTTTTCATATCATACGTTTTGTTGGGGTCATCGGGGACAATGTGAAGAAGCTCCTCATCCGTCCGATTAGGGTCATCGCTGGCATCCACAAAAGGCGGGTCATCCATATTGTTTTGAGGCAGAAAGCTCAGCAGTCGGCGTATTGTCTCAAGGCATTGTCGGTCATCATCGGCAACAAAATGACAGTTGCCGCTTTTAGTGGCGTGTGTCATAGCGCCACCCAGTTCCTCGAAGGTTACTTCTTCGCCGGTCACCGCCTTGATTACTGCCGGTCCGGTGATATACATCTGTCCGGTGTTCTTTACTATGAAGATGAAGTCGGTTATGGCTGGCGAATAAACAGCGCCTCCGGCACACGGTCCCATAACCGCCGAAATTTGCGGTATAACGCCTGAATAGATGGTATTCCGCATGAAGATGTCACCATAGGCTGCCAGGCTGTCTACACCTTCCTGTATGCGGGCGCCTCCTGAATCGAGCAAGCCTATGATAGGGGCGCCGTTTTTGGCTGCCAGGTCCATGGCTTTACAGATTTTTTCCGAAGCCACTTTCGACAGCGAACCGCCGAAAACCGTGAAGTCCTGAGAAAAGATGAAGGCGGTCCTGCCGTTGATTTTGCCGTATCCGGTGACTACAGCATCGCCTAGAACTCTCTGCCCTTCGACTCCAAAGTCGGTGCATCTGTGTAGGGCAAAGGGGTCGAGTTCTTCGAATGTACCCGGGTCGAAGAGAAGCTGAATTCGTTCCCTGGCGGTAAGCTTGCCTTGTTTGTGCTGGGCTTCTATGCGCTTGTCTCCGCCGCCAGCCATAGCTTTTTCTCTTAATTTGTCTAACTCGGTGATTTTATCCTCGATTCCCATATATTTCACCTTACCATCAAGCCAGTCCTAGAAGATTTTACTTGCTGCGATTGCCGTAGGTAGCATTGTAACACATTTCGCCGAGCCTTGAATAGCGTATAATCGCATAGCATAATATCGGGTAGATTGGAGCATCGGCTCCAGGCTACCCCCGAGGGGGCAAATCCCAAATCCCAAGCACCAAATCCTAAACAAATTCAAATATCCAAGTCGCAATGACAACATCCCCTGTCATCGCGAGGAGCGCTAGCGACGTGGCGATCTCAACACAGGTCTAAAGTCGGTGCCCGCCGGAGATTGCCACGCTTCGCTCGCAATGACACAGTGAAGAAGAGTCGCCATGGCATCTTACACATTGACTGTATAACGCATTGCCTTGCGTGGTAGAATAAAGACCTATGGCTGGCAGGATGAGCAAAGCTTCATTGCTTCAGTGGCGAAAGGCAAGGGGTGCTTCCTCGCTGGGTGTCACCCGTTGCGGAAAGACCACATTTCACTGGGGAGAGCGGACCTATGTGATGGGTATTATAAATGTCTCTCCCGACTCTTTTTCCGGCGATGGCTTGAATACCGTCGAGGCTGCGGTGGCTCAGGCGCAGCATTTTGTCGCTGAGGGTGTTGACGTGCTCGATGTCGGCGGTGAATCTACCCGTCCCAATTCATCTCCTATATCAGTAGATGAGGAGCTGCGGCGGGTGATACCGGTGCTGGAACGGCTGGCTGGCAAAACTGGGGTGCCATTGAGCGTCGATACCTACAAGTTCGATGTGGCTCTCCGGGCTGTGGATGCCGGTGCGGAGATGCTCAATGATATCTGGGGGTTGAAGCAGGAGCCGAGGCTGGCTGCTCTGGCGGCGGAGAGAGCCGTGCCCATAATACTGATGAGCAACCAGAGGGACAAGCCGCAAAAAAATATCATACCGGCGGTTATTGCCGACCTCAAAAGAGCTATAGACCTGGCTCTGGATGCAGGAGTGCCCTGGGAGAATATCATCGTTGACCCCGGTGTCGGCTTCGGCAAGACGCTGGAGCAGAACCTGGAGTTGGTGCGTCGGCTTGATGAGCTTAAAATTTTAGGCAGACCTGTGTTGTTGGGCACCTCGCGCAAATCGATGATTGGACTTGTTCTGGAGTTACCTCCGGAGCAGCGCCTGGTGGGCACGGCAGCCAGCGTCGCCATCGGTATCGCCAGAGGTGCCGATATAATTCGTGTGCACGACGTTAAAGAGATGATACGCGTCTGTCGCATGAGCGATGCCATTATACGAGGCAGGAGCAGCTAACAGTGGCGATTGCCTATCTCGGTCTGGGCTCAAATCTGGGAGACAGGAAACAAAACCTGGTTAGAGCACTGGATTTGCTATCGCAGCATGTGGTGATTGAACAGCTCTCCTCTGTTTATGAGACTGAGCCCGTGGGTTACAAGGAACAGCCGCTTTTCCTTAATACCGTGTGCCGAATATCTACTGAACTGAATCCTGAAAAGCTGCTGCGCTTGGCTAAGAAAATCGAGTCCGAACTAGGCAGGACGCCCGCTTTCCCCAACGCGCCCAGGCGCATCGATATAGATATACTTTTCTATGGCGACGAGGTTTTAAACACCAGGGACTTGACTATACCACATCCCCGGCTGGTGGAGCGGGCTTTCGTGCTGGTGCCACTGGCTGAAATCGCCCCGGACCTGGTTCATCCCGGGAATAAGAAAACTGTCAAAAAGCTGCTCGGTGATTTGGGGGGTGTGACTGGCGTCAGCAAGTGGACTGAAGCCGGGGAGCTTATAAGCAGGAGGCGAGATGTATCAAGTATCTGTTGAAGGACATTTCGATGCCGCTCATTATCTCAGGGACTATGGTGGCAAGTGTGAGAACCTGCATGGACATCGCTTCAAGGTGGTGGTCAGCCTGAAGGTTGCCGAACTTGATGAGACGGGACTGGCTTATGATTTCGTGGAGCTGAAGCGTCATCTGAACGAGGTCCTCGCCCGCTTCGACCATACCTGTATCAACGATGTGCCGCCTTTCGATAAGCTCAATGCCTCTTCGGAGAATATCGCGGCTACTATCTACGACCAGCTCAAAGGTCGTTTACCTGAAGGTGTGTCGCTATCCAGCGTGCAGGTGTGGGAGTCTCCGCAGAGCTGCGTTGCCTACAGCCCGGAATAAGGTTAAAAATCAAAGGTTAAAAGTCAAAAGTACAAGTTGAAAGGTAAAAATTATTTCAACTTTTCTACAGGCTCAGAATGACAATTTTTTCTGTCATCGCGAGGAGTTCTTCCAGCACTGGAAGGACGACGTGGCGATCTCGGTGGTGGTGCAATGAGATTGCCACGTCCCGATTGCGTCGGGACTCGCAATGACAGGTGGGGCTGAAGGGAATGCCAAATGAAGAGATAGCATGGCAGGCAGGCTTGTTAAGCGCTCTCTAGGTCCGGCGGCAGGAGGTTGGGTATGCTTTCTGTGATGGGGTAGCTGTGGTTGCATTTCTTACAGAAGAGCGAGCCGGTGACTACCTCACCCTCTTTTTCCTCGGTTACGCTTAGCTTGAGAGTGCCCTTGCACATGGGACAGGCTAGTATGTCCATCAACTCTTTCTTCATCGAGTGATTATCCTACTCCAATCCAGACAAGCTGTCAATTTTGCCTTTTTATCGCTCATTCTGAGCCTTTCTCTCCCGCTCATCCTGAGCTTGTCGAAGGACATGAGCCCGTCGAAGAATCCCACATGTAGCCCCTTTAGTCGTGCACCACCAATGTAGCCCCGACCTTTTAAGGTCGGGGTCACGAGGCTAAAGCCTCGTGGCTACACGCCCTCTTCTGTCATTGCGAGTAGTCCTTCCAGAGTGGAAGGACGACGTGGCAATCTCATCCTGCATCCTGCTCATCCTGAGCCTGTCGAAGGGTCATCATCCTTGCCTCTAAGCCGCCACTGCGCTAGACTTATAGCAATCATGGGCGGAGTGCGGCTTACCTTCTACGGCGGTGTCGAGGAAATCGGCGGCAACAAAATCCTGCTCGAGGACGGAGAGCACCGCCTGTTCCTGGACTTCGGCTTCCCCTACAAGAGGCACAAGCAGTTCTATGAAGAATACCTGAAGCCCCGCAGTGGCGCTGGCTTGCTCGACCCGCTGACAATGTGCTTGCTGCCGCCGTTGGAGGGGCTTTATCGTGATGACCTGGCGACGCCTGGTCTGTGGCAGCAGTTCCGAAACGCACCTTCCTATCGCCAGCTCGAAGACGTAGACGGCGTGCTGCTGACCCATGCCCACCTCGACCACTCCGGGCATATCGCTTTTCTCAGGGAGGATATACCGGTCTATTCCACTGCCACTACGGCGTTTATTGCCAAGTCCATTCAGGATTCAGGTAAGGCGGACTTTGACCAGCAGGTATGCTATTTCGACCGCAAGCAACCGGGGTGCCCCACCGGCTGGAAACAGGAGGCGCTGCTTACCACCGACAAAAAGCAACAGCGGCAGTTTTGCCTTGCCGATGCCGAGCTGAAAGCCTTAAGCGAAGAGGCTGTTAAGTTCTGGCTTAAATCCCCGGGGCAGAAACCGCTTAACTCCTGTTCGCTGAACGCCCACAGCGGTTGCAGCTTCAATCTGCGCTGCTTTCCCGTTGACCATTCCATACCCGGCGCCTGCGCCTGGGGCATCGAGACCGGCTCCGGCTGGATTATCTACAGCGGCGACCTGCGCCTGCACGGCAAGCGAGCCCAGCTTACCCGGAAGTTTATCGATGACGCCGCCAGCCTGTATCCCCGGGCGCTTATACTGGAAGGCACCAATGTAACCCGCGACAAGAATGTGGCTGAGAGCGAAGTGTACGAGAACGGGTTTAAGGCTATAAAAGGTGCTGGCGGGCTGGTGATTGCCGATTTTCCTCCTCGGGATGTAAACCGCCTGCTCACCTTCTTGCAGATTGCCAGAGACACGGGCAGGAAGCTGGCTATACTGCCCAAAGATGCTTACTTGTTAAAGACCATGCGTTTACTGGAGCCGGAAATACCTGATATTGCTCAGGAAAAGAGCATTGTCATCTATCAGGACACCATTGCCAGCAAGAGCCCCAACCAGTGGCTACAGAACCTGTGCAAAGAGCACGGCAGCAAGATGGTACTGGCTGAAGATGTACGTTCGGCAGAGGACAAATTTATACTCTGTTTCAGCTTCTTCGACATAAACGAGTTGCCCAGCCTTCGTCCCAGGTCGGGCAGCCTGTATGTTTTCAGCTCCAGCGAGCCCCACGATGAGGAGCAGGAGATTGATTTCCGCCGCCTGCACAAGTGGCTGGAGCACTTTGGGATTAAAGGCTTTGGTCTGCCTGTGGAGAAGAACGGCGACTGGGAAATCCCCGAAGCCGAGAGGGGCTTACATGCCTCCGGTCATGCCTGCGGTCCCGACCTGCTCGAGGTAGCCCTTGGCATAAAGCCCGAAGTCCTCATACCCGTCCACAGCGAGCACCCCGATTTCTACATCGACCACTTGAGCAACATGGAGGTTAAGGTTGTCCTTCCGATTGTGGGCGGTACACTTGAGGTGTGAAACTTCGGAAACATAACTGACATTATAATTTTTTGTTCAGCGGAGATTCTTTGATCCATTTAGATACTCAGACGGGCAAGAAACTTTTTTTACTACGAGATTTGCTATACTGGCTTATCACTGCTGGTGTGGAGGTGCCGCATGCAAAAACTGCTGTTGAAATTTCAAATTCACCTCGAAGAAGATGACCTCTCAACTCCCTATCCAAACCATGGCCCACTGTTTCATCGTTGGTTGCCTGATGGTGAGAAAGATGCCATAGTCTTGGATACTAGTGACCCCAAAGCTCAGCTCAAGATTTGGTTTGAGCAATGGGGCTTCAAGGAAAATAACGGTTTCATTAAATTCGATTACAAGCGCCGAGAGGTTGACCCTAACATCATACCTAAGCAGGCAATCCTTGACGCCGGCCCACTTATGGGTTCATTAGAGATTCAGGCACTCTCAAAAGAGAAGTTAGCCTCTCTTCGAGGAAATAGGACCAGAGACACTCACTACATAGACCTTGGTAAGAAAATAGTAGCCTTAATCCAACAACCAGTAACTCAGTTTCTTGAAGTGCTTCGCACAAATTACGGGCAGTATTGGATACGCAGACTAGAAAAATGGGATTCACGCGAAATGTCGTTGGGTGCATATTGTCACCGGCTTAATCTAAGATGGAGTCTTGATGAAGGAAAGACTTGGGCAAATTTTGAGCCAGAGCGCATCGAACATCTAGATGTAACACTGCACATAGACGAGGATTTTCGTGAGTACCTAACCAAAGCTGATTGGCAAGAACTTAGAGAAGCAAGCCAACAAAGATATGAACCCTCACTGTCGGCTAAGTTGCTTGCTCGATCTCATCAGTTCTTAAACCAGGATAATTTGAAACACGCTTTTATCGAGGGGGTTTCTGCACTTGAGATTGCGCTTGGGGAATTCATCCGCCAGAAGTTAGACAATAACAAATCTCTTGCCAAGGGCATGCAATCATTTTGGCAGTTGCCTCGAAAAGCCCAGATGGTTACTATATTGAGTGTTTTGGGAACAGTCCAATTAGGAAATGTAGAACTTACTGCCGATGCAATCGAGATACGGAATGATATTGTACACAAAGGACTGGAACCAGACAAAAATGCAAAGCGTGTGCTCTCCGGACTACTAAAAACGACTGCGGCTTTACTACCTGGCCCACATTTCAGGTTTCCATCTATTAACCCAGGCAATGCAATGAGGCCATTATCAGAATGGGAAAAGCAGATGAAAAAAAGATGACCGCGGCAGATGACAGAACTTTACAGTCTGATATAGAACAGAGATGACGTTGTTATTTTACACAGCTGGTCGCGCGCTCTATGATGGCCCAGACCAGCTGGAACAGCTAAGCGTTTTGTTCAATTCACATCACAGCGTAGCACCAAGCAGTCAAAAGCACGCCAAACAAAGCCGGTAAGTGAATAGTAAATAGTGAATGATGTTGTGGCATACGCCAGCTTGATGTCGGAGCTGGTTTTGGTTTCATTGATGAATTGGAGCAATATGCTGCTGCGCAGGTCGTTGCGACTCTCCAGCGGGGCGACGAACTTGCCTTTAATCCAGATGTGTCGTGGTTCGACGAGCTCACCAAGAGCGGAGACCTTATTCTTCACCACGAGCGGAAACCTTATTCCTTGTCATGAATAGAAACGTTTTACCCCACCGCTAGATTCAGAGACGGCGATTTTCAGCAAAATGGTCTTAGTCTGCCGCCATAGAGTGGAGTGAAATTACAAGAATAATGAGCCAGCAAGCCACAGATAAAGTACCAATATTGCGCATGGTAGCGTAAGTCTTGCTAAACTCAGGGGTTCCTATCTGCCGAAAATAACGCGGGAAGTAGCGAAAATGAATGAGCAGGGCATCTACAAGGAGTACAGCAGTCAGTGCGTGCTTCAATCCAAATAGCCAGGTGTACCAGAATTCAAAGTTAAAGGTTAGTACAATGCCGCTGACGACGAGAAGGATATAACCACACCAGGTTACCGGCGAAATGCGACGGGCAATCTGCCCCCGATGAAGACGCTGCTCATCTGTCCTTAAGCGCAACATAACTATGGCTGCAGCAATTGCCCCACCGCAACCAAGGATTGTGCCAATAATATGCAGAGAATTCGCAATTTCCACTTAAGTCATACATTATAGATGCTGGATGAATGTGTTTCAATCTGCAAATCAGCAGTAGTTTAGCGGAGATAGCTTGTTTCCTTGATGAACTGGAGCAGTATGCTGCTGCGCAGGTCGTTGCGGCTTTCCACCGCGCCACGAACTTGCCTTTAATCCAGATGTGTCGTGGTTCGACGAAGACGAGCACGCGGGGACCGCTGGTGGCTTCGTCAAGAATCCCAAATTTAAAGAGTCTTGCACTTTTCACATTTGCACACCACCACCCAAATCACCATTTCTCCAACGACTGCTCTTGTAAGTCAGCTATCTCGAGTAAGTCTGCCTTCTGATTCGAGTTCTGGCATAGCCCCTTGAACAACTCGCCAGCCTCAATAAACATGTCCCCAGCCTCTGTGTAACCAGCCTGTTTCAGGAAAGCCCCGAATTCTTTCCTGGCTCGGTACATTTGATTGCAGTGCAAAATTTCCACTATATTGGGCTTATTTGCTGCCTTTTTAATTTCTTCAGGGGCTTTAGAGGCAATGGATCTGTTCCAGGATATTAGTTCACTTGCACTTTTTGCCGTCTCACGATTTCCAAGAAATACCATCCAGTAAGGACCTACACCAGCATCGCCAAAAGATGGATGGTCACCGTTTTTCCAAGCGCTCAAGAAACTGCTTATATCTACAGGAATATCCTTCCCCTTGCTCGAAGTCTTTTCTACGGGGTCATTTAAGTAAACAAAGCGCTCGTCATATCCTGTTACAGTCATATAATGGTCAACGTGCTCTGCCTCCATAAAAGCATATTGTGCCCAGTAGGTACGTGAAGTCATAGGTTTTTTGATGGGAAATAAATCTAGGTGCACCTCTACCGGTATATTACTTGATATAAGTCGTTTTAGAAGGTCAAACGCCTCATCTTCACTTTCTGCTGAAAGTACTTGTTTTGCACCTTTAGTGAAATCTGGAGCCAGAAAATTATCGGTAATCGTAGCTCCCTCCAAGGCTGCTACGTAGTAATCAAATCCCTGATTTCTTGCTGCCGTCGCAATACTCTGTAGAAAGAAACCGTCAAGGAGTATGTTTGCTTCTGGGATGTAAAGCGCGCTGGAGCCGATACCAGAATTGGCAATAACGTCTGTAAAATCTATGTCGCTATCTTTGAATTTAGCCAGCATAGCATAACTGCCGAGGTAGCAGAGTCCAGGGAGTTCACCACCTGAATAGACCAATTCTACATTGAGCCTCTTCTCGCTCATGGGTTCGGCTACCAAATTCAACTCAGCCAGTGGTGTAGTCGGAGGCTCAGATGGTGCCGGTGGTGTAGCCAGTGGAGCAGATGACGGTTCAGAAGAGGGTATAGACGGTGGTTCCGGTGTGACAGATGGGGCACAACCAGTCATAATCAAAAACAGAACTAGGGTCAGCACCACCAGTACGGAAACGAAATTACGCCTTCCGAAAAACATCCTTTATCCTCCTAATGTTTCGCTGCCACCAGCTTATCCCCATCCGTTTTGGTTGTCAAGAACCACCAACCATTGAACAATCTAACAGAATGTTCAATTTATGGCGCGGCGCAGCACCAAGCAGTCAAAGGTACAACAGGCAAAGACAGTAGCCGATAGTGAAGAATGAGCACTTATAAAGACAAGAAAAGGTTTAGATAGAGACGAGTTGGAAAACCCCCTCACCTAGCCTCTCCCGCCAGGGGAGAGGAATAAGGAGAGGATGACCTATGCCAGCTTGATGTCGGAGCTGGTTTTGGTTTCCTTGATGAATTGGAGGAGTATGCTGCTGCGCAGCTCGATGATGCGGTCGCGGAGGAGGGCAGGTTAGCTATTCGAATCCTGTCTCTTTTTCCTCATCAACATGATGCCAACCACTACAGCCACCAGGATAACAGCCAGGATTATCGCCGGGTATGTCCAGTTGATACCACGGTGAGTTGTTGGTGGACTAGGCTGTGTCTCCGGCGCCGGAGGTTGAGTTAAGTCGGGAGAAGAAACGGGGCTGGAAGAGAGCCGGGATACGTAGACATTCATTCGAGCTTCATCAACCGTCGTCTGATAACCAGCCTGATTTATCTCCTCCATAGATAATCTGAGCCATTTCCCGAACGACTGTGATGACACGTTGTCTGGATCCATTGAAGATGAATGCATACGGCCGTAACTCGTGTTTTGGGCTGCCTGCAAAAGTATATGTTTAGCTGCCCAGTAATCGAGGGCTACCGGGTCCTGGCTGGCTATAATCACATTAGTTCTGGTGGCATCGTCATATAATGTTATCGGCCCTCCGCCAGGAAATGCGTTCACCCAAATAGCATCGATGATATTTAGTGCCGGGAATCTCGTTTCAACCATCTGTGTGCCCATGCCGCCGGTCACTACCGTATCATGTGCCCGAGCTCCCAGCTGGGTTGTTAATGCATCTGAGACTACTCCCATATAATGTTTAACACAGGCGGTGACGCCCATGTCGTCGTGGCTCTTGAGAACGGGTACATTGATTACCTTGAGCCGGTCACTATCATAAGTTTGGCTTTGCTGATTCCAGAGCCCTTGTTTGAAACTGATATAGGTGCCGTATTTAGTCTCGAATTTTGGATAAGACGGCATTAAACCCGTTCTGGGACTGATAACTTCATTGACTATATAGCCGTCGGCAATGTCTCCCTCAGAGTATTCCTTCACTCTTTGCCTGGTGATAGTATCCCATTGATATGTCGACACTTTATGGGAACCGGCAAAGGAGTCAACCACTTTTTGAATTGACTGAGAAATGTCTTCCGCATTACTTCTGAGATAATTTAAGCCGCTGCTTTGACCGGATGGGTTAGCCGCGCCCTGTCCGTTGTCAGCCACTACTATCTCGCCGACAAATTCATCAGGATGCTGCACTATGGCTACTATCAGGGCTTTCACCAGGTCGGTATTGGTGCCTCCTCTTTCTTCCCACTGGCAATTGACTTTGATAAGGACAGTGTCATCTCTGGCAATAATGCCGGTTGGACCTTTATTTGTCCCCTGTGCAGGCGAATTGTAAAATAGCAAATTGTGATTGCCCATAAGGTCTATTAGTTCGGCAACCCCCTGGTCATTCCCTGAAGTGCCCTGCAGGACAAAAATATCCGAGGCTGGTGTGCCTTCCGCCAGGCTTCCTGATAAGGTAAGCTCAGCAGACTGACCGGCAGACGCCAGGCTCACGGAGTCTGCATTCATTTTGCTTGCAGCCAATACGACGGATGTAATTATCAACAATGCTGCAAGTGTCATAAATATCAGGGTTCTTCTGGAATACAGCTCACGAGTCTTTCTTCCCGCCCTGGAGAATAACGGCAAAGCATAAGCCGCAAGCCAGGCATAGCTGTTTGCTGCAGCTGCTTGCTGGCATGGATAGGCAGCCCTCGATGGCTTGGTACCTGTTCTAATTGCGAACCAGATGAGGCTTAGCAGTCCAATTATGAAGGCATTATGCCAGATTTGCAGCCATGTCTTCTTAAGGAAAGCGATAAAACGATTTTCCCGGTCACCGGGTTTTTCAAATTTGTGGTGACAGGTTGATCGGCTCAAGCTACACCTTTCATCGTCCTATTTTAACAAGTGCGTATCCGATGAGGCAAGTTGGCTTTATGTTTCCACATTATATCATATGACGTTTCGTTCAATCCGCAATATAGCTCAGCGCCAAACAATCAGAGGTGGTTTATCAGGGATTGTTTATGCCAGCTTGATGTCGGAGCTGGTTTTAGTCTCCTTGATGAACTGGAGGAGTATGCTGCTGCGCTCCCCAGTGCCCTGCCAGCTTACTCCAGGTAGTCCTTGAGCTTCCGGCTGCGGCTGGGATGGCGCAGCTTACGTAATGCCTTAGCCTCGATTTGGCGGATTCGCTCTCGGGTCACGTTAAACTCCTTCCCCACCTCCTCTAAAGTCCGTGGTCTATCATCCTCTAAACCAAACCTGAGCAATAAGACCCTTCTCTCCCGGTCACTGAGCTCGGAGAGCACCTTGGTTAGTTGCGCTTTAAGTAATTCTCGTGAGGCAACCTCGACCGGCGGCAATGTAGTTCTATCTTCAACGAAATCACCGAGGTCGCTGTCTCCGTCTTCGCCAATAGGAGTCTCTAAAGACAGCGGCATTTTAGATAATTTCAAGACCTCCCTCACTTTTTCCGGCGGGATGTCCATGGCTATGCCAATTTCCTCATAAGTCGGTTCACGCCCATACTCTTGGGCCAGATAACGATTGGTCTTATATAGCTTGTTGATAATTTCCACCATGTGCACCGGGATACGGATAGTACGGGACTGGTCAGCTATGGAACGGGTAATACTTTGTCTGATCCACCAGTGCGCATAAGTGCTGAATTTATAACCTTTCCTGTATTGGAATTTGTCCACGGCACGAAATAAGCCGATGTTGCCTTCCTGAATGAGGTCAAGGAATGGTATTCCGTGTCCGGTATATTTCTTGGCAACGCTGACAACCAGCCGCAAATTTGCTTCAATAAGACGTTTCTCCGCCTCACTTGCGGTTCTTTTAACATCATCAAAATGGGCTTTAAGCTGCTGGTTCTTAACACGAAGCTGGGAAAGGAATTCAGGATTAACTGGCTCGGCTGCCAGAGATTCCATCTTACTCCAGGAAGTCCCGTTTACTATGCCCTCCAGTAATTCCGTAGGCAGGAGCCGGCTATCTATGGAGAGGTCTATCAGGCTCCGACCAACTTCTGATACGCTTTTGCCATTGGCTTCGGTAACAGCTTTCACCAGTTCCGGGTCGATTACACCGTCGATAGATGCCCGCAGTTTGGGGTTGCGAATTGTCTGGATAAAGCTACCTGTGGTAGCAATCTCCAAGCGCTTGCCCAGAAGGTCAACTACGGGCAAGGCTGCAAGTAAGTGACGAAGCAAATAGATTGTCGTGCTAATCGCTCGGGGATATCTGCCATGGTGTTGAGAGTGAAGACTTTCAATCTTTTCCAGATATTTGGCTTCTTCTAAATTGCTAGCAAGCACCTTCTCATCGTTTGCGGTGAGAAGCGAGACTTTGCCGATCTCGTGGAGGTACATGAGAATCGGGTCATCGATTTGCTGTTCCCAGGACTCTACTTCAAGCTCAGGCACAGCTTTAGCTACTCTTTCTGTCCCATCTCCCCATTCTTCTTCAAGGTCGGCACTTTTCTCAGCTTCCCAGGGCGAGACAATTTTGGTGATATCTTCTTCCGTCTCGTCCTGGTGAAAAGATCTCCAGGTTGCCTCGGGAGGTCTAAGTGACTCGACCTTAGACCTCATCCCGATGATGTCTTCAGAGTGTAGTTCAACTTTGTCTTTCATGTTAAAAAAAGCGCTTTATTCCGGCACGATTTTCGTGCCACTATCATTTATACTGCACTATGCCCCTTGTCTTCGGTCAGTTTATGCTAAGTATCAAGGCTATATGCCTTAAGCACGTAGATGATACCGGACGATTTAGTATCTTCTCTGTCTGCCTCTGCCGCCAAACCCTCCGCCTCCACCTCTGCTGTCGGAACGAGGGCGAGCCTCATTAACATCAAGCGTTCGCTCCTTCAATGTTTTTCCTTTGAGTCCGGCAATTGCAGCTTCGGCTTCAGGCTTAGACGGCATTTCAACAAAGCCAAATCCCCTGGATTGCCCGCTATACTTGTCTTTTATGATGCTTACGGAGGTAACTCCTCCAAAAGCCTGGAACTGCTCCCGCAACTCCGCTTCGGTTACATCGGATGATAGGTTACCCACGTAGATATTCATATTTTGCTCCTCCTTCTGTTAATATGCTGTGTAACATACATGAGCCAGGTGCCCCCAGCCCGTGTATGTGCTTAAAGCCAAACTAGTATTCCCTACTAAGTCTGGTGCTGCTGTAGCCACCTTGTGAACCGCTACGCTGTCGTTTCTTAGCCTGTCGGCACATAGGACAGCGCTTAGGGTCGTTGGTAAAGCCTTTAGAGGCAAAGAATTCTTGTTCCCCAGCAGTGAAGGTAAAGGTAGTCCCGCAGTCGGGACAGAGAATTGACTTGTCTGTGAAACCCATTGGATGACCTCCTCTCTTACAGATAGTTGGTTAGAGTTGGGGTCATCCGGAGCTTGGGTAAATCTAGGGCAATTTAAATAAGTACGCGACAACCTAAACCGAAACCACCACTTCTACTATACACCAGAACGGCTCATTTTGCAAAAGCCAAGCTTGGACTTCCCAACAAGAGAGATTGCCCTGGTCAAATCCAGGGAGCTTCGGCTTACTTAACACCAATCGACTTATTGAATACTCTGGCAGGGTACGTCTTTTTGTCACTAAAGGGATTGTTTACGCCAGCTTGATATCGGAGCTGGTTTTGGTTTCCTTGATGAACTGGAGGAGTATGCTGCTGCGCAGGTCGTTGCGGCTTTCCAGCGGGGCGACGAACTTGCCTTTAATCCAGATGTGCTGCGGCTCGACGAAGACGAGCACCCGGGGTCCGCTGATGGCTTCGTCAAGGAACCGGGGATAGCCGTCCTGGAAGACCTGCCCAGCTTGCTTCACGTAGACCTCGTCCTGGCTCTTGAGTATTTTTTCCAGAAGATGGCTTGCCTTCTCCACGTTGCTGTCGATGGTCAGTGGTATGCGCACCTCGTCGAACATATAGTCGGAGGAAATCGCCTCCAGACCCGTGGAGTAGTCCTTGGAGTAGTTCAGCACCGACTGGTCGAGTATTATGAGGTTGGGTACGTATAGTAGCCTGCCGGTGAGCTCGCCGCCCAACTTCTCGTCCTCACCGACCTCTTCCAGCGTGGTGTGAAGCAGACCTATGTGCCGGACATCGCCTTTGGTGTTGCCGATGCGAATTCTATCGCCCAGGTCGTAGATTTTGGAGAAGGTGATGACAAAGAAGGCGAAGAAGCTGGCGGTGTATTTCTGTAAAGCCAGAGCCAGCGCCAGTGCGATAATGGGCACGTAGATGGCTACCTGAGGCACATATATCGCCGCCAGTATGGTAACGGCTATGAATACGGCAACGGCGGCGCAGGTCAGGATGGTGGTGACAAGGTTCGTCCTGCGCCTCTGTGCCTCGGCTTTGAGGGCGTTAATCTTGGCAGCGCGCCGGCTGATATCGCCCGCGGTATGTGCAGTCTTATTCATATTTGCTCGGTGTACTGGTCATGTAACAGAGGTGGGAGGGATAGCCCTCCCACCTCTGTTGCGTTTTATTATACGTGTTTTGTGTTGTTTGTTCAAGGCAGACTTGGGGAGAGGGCTACATGTGGGATTCACGACTAAAGGGGCTACATACTAGATTCTTCGCCCCGATTGCATCGGGGGCTCAGAATGACATAGACTTACAGCGACAGTGCCAGGTTCAGGTATAGCTGGGCTGCCTGCACTACCTGCTGGAAGGGGACTGATTCTTCCGGCGTGTGGGCGGCTTCCAGCCTGCCGGGTCCCAGCACGATGGGGTCGACACCGGCAGCCCAGAGCACGCTGCCATCGGAATGGCTCCTGAAGTCCTGAGGTTCCCAGGGTAGAGACATACTGGTAAACGTTTCCTTGAGCTTGGTTATCAGCGGTCTCTCTTCGGAGATGCGGTAGCCGGCATGGGTGTCCTCGAATTTGAGGCGAGCGTTTAAGCCATTGATGCTGCCGCCGGCTGTCTTTACCAGTTGCTCCAGCTCTGTTTTAAGTACCTCGAGCCTGGCGTTGGGAGGCAGGTGCAGGTCCAGCCAGGCTTCGCAGGCGTCAGGTACTACGAAGCCGCCGGGGAAGCCTGAAAGCTCTCTGATGTTGTAGACCAAGCCGTGAGGCGCCGATGCGGCGTACTCAGTGATTTGCAGCAGCAGCCTGAGCATGGTCTCGATGGCGTTTTGTCCCAGCTCCGGCATGGAGGAGTGGGCTTTTTTGCCCTCGGTGCGCAGCATTACCTCCAGATAGCCGTAGTGACCGAGGCATGGTGCCAGGCTGGTGGGCTCGCCAATCACCGCCCAGGGGAAGCTGTATTCCTGAATCAATTCTTTGGCACCGCTGCTGTCTTCCTCTTCGCCGACCACCAGAGCCAAGCCTACCGGCGGGAAAGCCTTTTTCCTGCCCGCCAGGGCGATGAAGGCTTCCATCATGGCAGCACAGCCGGCTTTCATATCCGTGGTGCCCAAGCCGAATATGGTGCCGTCTTCCTCGTAGAAGCCAAAATCCTCCAGGTCGTGGGCGGTAACGGTATCCAGATGCCCCACAAAGCAAAGCTCTGCCTCGTATTTTCCCTGGGGAAAGGCTATCAGGTTAAAACGGTTCTCATCGACTTCCTGCAAGGTTACCGCTATGCCGTGTTTCTTGAGATATTTCTGGATAAACTCGACAATCTCCTCTTCTTTGCCTGATGGACTATATATGTCCACCAGGTCTTTGAGGAGCTTTTTCAGCCTTCTGGGATTTATGTGCATTGACTTATTATGATTCATGTGTTTTCAGGAGTTCTCTAGCTTATTGTTTTCCTTGTTGGCTCGGCGTATGGTTTTGGCTAGCCAGACGTGCTGGCTGCTTTGGGAGAAGCCAATCGCCTTGAAGAAGGCGATAGCGGGCTCATTTTCAGCATCGGTATCGGCGATAATCATCCTGACTCCATGTCTTCGCAGTCGCTGTTCCACGTTTCTATAAAGTCTAAGTCCCAGGTTAGACCTGTGGAAGGCTTCGTCCACACCTATCCAGCTTATGTACCCGTATTTCTTCCAGGCGGTGCCCTCTTTCTCGATGGTGGTGGCTATTATGAAGCCGACGATTTTCTCACCCGGGTCGGTCTCGGCGACCAGGCAGTATTCAGGGTCGGAGGTAAAATAGTCTGTTACCTCGTACTGGTCCCAGGTGCGGTATAGTATGGGAAATTCCTCGCTGGTGAAAAGTTGCTCTCCCAGGTGATAGACGGCGCTGATATCGTCTATCTCCATCTGGCGTATGTTCGTTTTTAACCTCTTCCTTCTTCTAGGTTTTTCCGATGGCATTGATTCCTCCGTATTTATTTAAGATGGTTACGTTTTTAATGATTTTTTGGGGTTGGCTCTTATTATAGGGCAGGCGAGGAGACAAGTCCATCCGAGTAAAATCCTAAATAAATTCAAATATCGAAATCGGATGTTAGATATCCGGCGCTTTTCAAGTCTTTTCTGATGGCGTGGCTGACTGAAAAGGAGGGCTTGCCTGCGTCGAATCTGTCGGAGAAGTCATAAGCCTGTCTTTCTAGTATAACGCCGTGATACCGGTAGCCACTCTGTCTCAGGCTATCGGAATACAGTTCGATGTGCTTTCTTAAGCCCAGTATGTCGATTTGAACGACGTGAACCAGCTCGTGGAATATGACGGAAATCAGCGAGGCAGGGTTAGCCCAGAGCTCCTGGCGGATGATGATACAGTCCACGAGAGTAAGACCTACGGCTGTGCTGAAGTCCAGCGGGATGGGAATTCCAGATTTGGCAAAGTCGTGATAAAACTCAGGGTTGGAGATTCGCTTGACGCTGGCTAGGCGGGCTTTATCCAGTATCCTCTTCTGGAAGTATCCATCCAGCCGTGATTTTTCCTGGCTGGATAGCGGTCGGGCATTTGCCAGATGGATTTTGCGCTGCTGGCAAATCCATTCCTGGAATTTATCCAGCAGATATGGACGCAGACGCTCTAGTTCTGCAGCTCGGGCACTGTTCATCTCAAACCGGGTTTATTATGCCGCAGTGGGGGCACCTGACCTCGGGCAATCTGAAGCCGGGCGGCAACCGTAGCTTGGTGCCGCAGTCACAGGTTATAGTGTTGTATTTGTTTAGTTTCCACAGCGCGTTGGAGGTCTCGCGAGCCCGCTGTACCTCTCCGGGTTTTTCTGCCGCCTCCTTCTGTGGCGCGCGCAAAGCCACGGTTCCGGTGGCTGTTAGCTCAGCGGTGGGGATCAACACTTCGTTGGTATCACGAATCTTTCGGTACGACGTAGTATAGTCGGCGAAAGAAGCGCCAGCCATGGAGCGCAGTATGCGAATACGCTCAGAAATAGGGGGGTGGGTGCTGGTGATGTCCTCGGCAGACATACCCTGTTTTCGGAAAGGGTTGACAATGTACATCGGCGCTGTGGCTTTATTGGCTGACCTTAGCTGCTCGGTGGAGGCGGCTAAATTTTCCAGTGCCGAAGCTAATCCCTCAGGGTATCTGGTGTATAGAGCTGAGGAGGCGTCAGCCAGGTATTCCCTTTTCCTGGAGATGGCAAAATAAATGAGTTGAGCCATGAGGGGAGCCAGAATCATCAAGACCAGAGCCACGATGATTATAATAATCTGACCTAAGCCACCGCCTCCTGAGGAGGAGCTTCTTCTGGTTCCGCCCATGCCGCCGAAAATCATGAACCGCGATGCGTACCAGGCTAACATGACGATGGTGCCGAGTAGCACGCTGCACATCGCCATCAGCAGCACATCCCGGTTTTTGATGTGAGCCATCTCATGCCCGATGACTCCCTGTAGCTCGTCCCGGTTAAGTTTCTGGAGCAGTCCGGAGGTGACGGTAACGGATGCTTTTTTGGAGTCTCTGCCGGTGGCGAAGGCGTTCATTGCCGGGTCGTCGACAATGTATATGGAAGGCATCGTTTCCAGCCCCGAGGCAATCTTCATCTCCTCGACTATATTGTAAAGACGTGGGTGGTCATCGTGACTGATTTTTCTGGCTCTTGACATAGCCAGCAGGATGTTGTCCCCCTGGAAATAGGCGATAAGGCTCATGATTACCCAGAGTATCAGGGCGAAGATTAAGCCGCCTGTGCCGCTACCGAAGAAATACAAGCCCAGGAAATAACCGAGCAATAGCAGCAATACTCCCATCCAAACTACAAGTATTGCCGACCTGGTCTGGTTAGACCTGATTTGTTCCCACATAAAAACAAGCACGAAATCCCAAGCACAAACTCCAAACTATAATGTCTGGGGAATTGAATTTGGGATTTCCCCTCTCCTGATTAGGTAAAGCTGACTTTTGGTGCTTCTCGCTCCGCAGCTACGGTGACCTCGAAGAACTCGCCTGCTTTAAAGCCAGCCATGCTGGCTATGATGTTAGACGGGAACATCTGCGTCTGGTTGTTGTAGGTTAATACTGCATCGTTGTAGAACTGGCGGGAAAAGCTTATCTTGTTCTCCGTTGAGGCAAGCTCTTCCTGTAGAGCCAGGAAGTTCTGGCTGGCTTTGAGGTCGGGGTATCTTTCAGCCACAGCCAGTAGCCGATTCAGGGCTGAGCTTAGCTCACCCTCAACCTTGCCTCGCTCGCCCGGACCAGCGGATGCTACCTGTTGAGCGAGAGTGCGGGCTTTGGTTACGGCTTCGAGCGTCCCTCGTTCGTGCTTCATGTAGCCTTTTACTGTTTCCACCAGGTTTGGAATGAGGTCATGCCGTCTCTTTAGTTGGACGTCGATTTGCGCCCAGGCGTTCTTAACCTGGTTACGCGACCTGACCAGCCCATTGTAGATGGCGACGAAGGTGATTATAAGAATGACTATGACGCCGATGAAAATCCAGACTGCTATCATGAGTAAGCCTCCTTAACGGTTCTTTATTTTCTTATCCGGTGCTTTTGTTATTGTGATTCAGCCTCAGCCTTGAATACTTCTCCCAGGAATCTTATCACTTGTTGTTGAGAATCCTTTTTTGCTGCTTTTTCCCCAGCCAGATGTCTTAATAACTGGGTCACCTCACCGCCATCGAACCACAGCCCGTGTTTTTGTGGACAAACGTCGATGAGTATGCCGTGATGGTCGCCAATGGCAGTTTTCTTCATTTTCTTCCTGCAGATGGGACATTTTCTCTTTTTCTCCGCTGACTCGGCTTCCGGAGATTTCAATACGTCTTCGAGCAGCAGCTCGTGGCTATCAAGATGCAGTGACTTCAACAAAAGTTCGAGTTCCGTGGAATCGAACCATACACCGTGGCAATCATTACAATGGTCGAGCTCGATTTTGTTATACTCAACAACTATCATGTAGCTCTTGCAAGCAGGGCAAATCATGGTATCTTTACCATCACGAGTCTATTAGACAATACCCGTCTGTCATTCTGAGTGCAGCGAGGAATCTCATGCCTTCCTTACCATTGAGATTGCCACGCCCCGATTGAATCGGGGCTGGCAATGACAAATAAACATTGTCCTCAAAAGTTGCCAATAGTGTAGATTGCTTGTCGAACTGTGTCAAGGCAGCTTCGTTTAACATAGTGGCGGTTTTTGCATACAGTGTGGTAATATCTGATTGGAGCGGAGGCAGATATGTCACCAGAATATGAAATAAACCAATTGGCTAAAGAAGAGTCATGGCGGATGTTTCGGATAATCGGGGAACTGGTGGAAGGGTTTGATGAGCTCGCGGGCATAGAACCGGCGGTGACCATATATGGTTCGGCTCGGCTGAAGCCAGATGACGAGCTTTTCGCCAAGACGGAGGAGACAGCCCGTAGGCTTGGCGAGCTTGGTTTTTCCATTATAAGTGGTGGTGGACCCGGTGTTATGGAAGCAGCCAACAAAGGTGCCCTCGAAGCTGGTGTGACTTCAATCGGGCTGAACATCGAGCTGCCGGAGGAGCAGGCTTGTAATCCTTACACCACCAAGTCGATAACGTTTCATCACTTTTTCGTTCGCAAGGTCATGCTGGTGAAGTATGCCACCGCTTTTGTCATGATGCCCGGCGGCTTGGGGACACTCGACGAATTGAGCGAGGTGCTGACACTGATACAAACACATAAGATAAAGCCTTTTCCGGTGATTTTGTTCGATAGCAAATACTGGAAGGGGCTTCTGGACTGGCTGCACAATCAAACCTTAGCCAGAGGATTTGTCTCCGAAGGGGACTTCGACCTGCTCATGGTTTGCGATACGCCCGATGAAGTGGTTGACACGGTTCAGCAGTGGTATATAAAGCATCAGATTGTGGGTAGAAGAGCCGTAGCTCAGACAGGCTTAGAAGAATAAGTCTCTAATCGAGCAAAAATTCCTCCCGATATTCAGGAACAACTACATCCCACCCCATTTTATCTCTGACTAGACTGGCGAATTGCTGTGATATGCCTGATTCGCCATGAGTTACAAAGAGACGCCTGGGAGGCTCGTGGAGGTGTGATAGCCAGTTTAGAAGCCCAGCCCTGTCGGCATGTGCTGAGAAGCCGTTTATCTGTGCCACTCTGGCTTTGACGGGATAGTGCTGTCCCAATATCCTGACTTTTTCAGCACCGTCGACTATCTCCCTGCCTAAGGTTCCTGCTGCCTGATAGCCGACAAAGAGTATGGTGCTCTCCTTCCTCGAGATATTGGTTACCAGATGGTGCTTTATCCTGCCGCCGGTGCACATGCCAGAGCCGGCGATTATGATGACGGTGCCCTTTATCCTATTTATCGCCTTTGATTCCGCAGCCGTTCTTATCAGGCTTAAGCCTTGGAAATCAAAGGGTGACTTTTTCTGGCGCATAAGCTTGACCATCTCTTTATCGAACAGCTCAGGATAATGCTTAAATACATCCGTAATGCTTACTGCCATAGGGCTATCGATGAAAACCATCAGGTGCGGTATGCGGTCTTCGATAAGGAATTTATTGAGGTAATACAGTATCTCCTGAGACCTCTCCAGAGCGAAGCTGGGTATGACTATGTTTCCCCTGGATTTCACGGTTGCGTTTATGACATCTGCCATTTTTCTGGCTGCGTCTTCTAGAGGTTCCAGTAACCTGTCACCGTACGTGGACTCCGAGATGACGTAATCCGCTTCTTCGAACAGGGTGGGGTCTTGGAGTATAGGCTTACCCCGACGTCCTATGTCTCCAGAGAAAAGGATTGTCCTGTACTCCCCGCTTTGCCGTATCTTGACCCTTATCATGGATGAGCCCAGGACATGCCCCGCGTCGTAGAAGGTGGCTTCAACACCTTTACCTATGCTGGCGGTTTCACCATATTTAATGGGCGAGAAAAGTGGAAAAGAAGCTCTGGCATCATCTACTGTGTACAGGGGAGCCTCCGGATAGGGACCCTGCCTTCTTGCTTTTTGATGTCTCTTTTTCTTAAACTCGGCATCTTCTTGCTGGATGTTCGCCGAATCAAGTAGCATGATTTCTGCGATTTCAGTGGTGGCAGCCAGGCAGTAAATCGGACCACGGAAGCCTTCACGAACCAGCTTGGGCAAAAGTCCGCTGTGGTCGAGATGGGCGTGGGTTAGAAGAACGCAATCCAGCGTCTCAGGCGGAATGGGGAAGGGTTCCCAGTTCCGTCCTTTGAATTCTCTCTCCTGGTAAAGCCCGCAGTCTACCAGGAACCTGAACTCGCCGGCTTCGACAAGGTAGCATGAGCCGGTGACACTTTGGGCTGCGCCCAAAAAAGTCAGCTTAATTTGCATGTTTTCAGATGATAACAGAAGCAAGCAGCTTAGGCAAAGTATTGCCTTAGCGGGAGTTACTGTTATATTGACTTGGTATTGGGTATTTTAATCCTTGACGGAACCTTCTCGTGGTGGTACATTTGTAACTTGGTGATTATCTTGGAACCAGGCAATATTCTGAAAGGAGTTGAGATATGATTTCATTTAGTCCTACCGAAGAACAGCAAATGATTGTGACCATGGTGAAGCAGTTTGCCAACGACGAGATGCGTAAGATCTACAGGGAATGCGATGAGAGCGGGGAGATTCCTGCCCGTGTCATCGATACCGCCTGGGGACTGGGGCTGGTTTCTACCAGCATACCCGAAGAGCACGGAGGTCTTGGTGGAGAGCATTCGGCTATAACAGGTGCGTTGATTGCAGAGGAATTGGCTTGGGGTGACCTTTCTATAACCATGCATATACTCTGTCCTGCTCTGATGGTTTATCCTGTTCTCGAAATGGGGACCGAAGAGCAGAAGAAAAAGTATCTTCCTGCTTTCTGCGAAGAGAAGTATAGAGCGGCTACTGCTGCGCTCATCGAACCCCGCTTCGGCTTTGACCCCTACTCTCTTTCCACCACTGCAACTCTGAAAGATGGGAGCTATGTGCTTAAAGGGCAGAAGTGCTATGTCCCGCTGGCTACCGATGCTGACCTGCTGCTGGTCTATGCGGCTGAGAAGGGCAAGAGTCAGGGTTTCATTATCGAAAAGGGTACAAAAGGGCTGGAGGTCGGCGAGCGGGAGAAGAACATGGGCATAAGAGCACTCGCCACCTACGAAATCAGTCTGAAGGACTGCCGTATCCCCAAAGAAAATCGACTCGGTGGTGACAAGGGATGTGATTTTGAGCGCATAATGAACTGCTCCCGGGTAGCTCTTTCGGCGATGGCTGTCGGAGTGGCAAAGGCTGCCTTCGAATACTCAAGAGACTATGCCAAGGAGCGTGTCGCCTTTGGGGAGCCGATTGCGGCTAGGCAGGCAATCGCTTTTATGCTGGCGGAAATGGCTATCGAGGTTGACGCCACGAGGTTGATGAACTGGGAGGCTGCCTGGAAGCTGGATCGGAAGGAAGAGGCGACCAAAGAGGCTTCCCTGGCTAAGAATTATGCCGATGACATGGTGCTGCTGGTGACCGACCGCGCTGTGCAGATTTTGGGTGGTCATGGTTACATCCGTGAGCACCCGGTGGAGCTATGGCTCAGGAACGGTCGTGGATTTGCCACTTTTGATGGTATGGCTATTGTATAGAAGGAGGTATGCGATAATGATAGATTTTGAACTCACGCCAGAACAAAAGGAAGCAGTGGAGGCAGCTCACAAGATTGCGGAAGAGCTGTTTCGACCTGTAAGTCGCTACTATGATGAGCATGAACACGAGAGCCCGAAGGAACTCATTGATACGTTGTGGGCGAAAAGACAGGAAGGCGGCTCGTTTGGTGGACTGGACATGACCGCGGCGTTAAGGACTGAAGAGATTTGCTGGGGTGACGCTGGACTTTATTTGTGCTCTCCAAGCCCAGGGTTGGGGGGTGCAGCTGTTTTCGCCTCGGGCACACCAGAGCAGCTACAGCGTTTTTTGGGCAACTACAATGAGGATGGACCAAAATGGGGTGCTATGGCGATGACGGAGGCTGGTTGTGGCTCGGATACCTCAGCTATCACCACTACTGCAGTACGGGATGGTGATGAGTGGGTGCTCAACGGTGAGAAGATATTTGTAACCTATGGGAAAAAAGCTATTGTGGACTCAAAGGGCTTCGTGGTGGTCTGGGCTACCGTGGACAAGTCAGCGGGACGTGCCGGCATGAAACCATTCGTGGTGCCGGCTGGAACTCCGGGGGCGAGGGTGGAGAAGATGGAGAAGAAGCTGGGGATCAGAGCCAGCGATACCGTAACCATCGTTTTCGATAATTGCCGCATTCCCTTCGAGAACATACTGGGGAGTCCTGAAGTCAGGAAGATAGATAAGAGCGGGACTGCTGGCTTCAAGAAGGCAATGGCTACCTTCGATGTCACCAGACCCCTTATCGCTGCTCAGGCTTTGGGTGTTGGTCGTGCTGCCCTGGATTTCGTCAAGGAAGCGCTGGAGAAGGAAGGTATCGAAATACGCTATGGCTTGCCGCGTCATAAACTCACTGCTCTGGAACGGGATATTATGGACATGGAAGCCAATTATAAGGCAGCCAAGCTGCTGATGTTGCGTGCCTTTTCACTAATGGCGCAGATGCTGCCAAATAGCCTAGAGGCGTCAATGGCTAAGGCGAAAGCCGGGCTTGCTGTCACCAAGATAACTCAGAAGGCGGTTGAAATTATGGGCCCGCTGGGTTATTCCAGAAAATACCTGCTGGAGAAATGGATGCGCGATGGTAAGATAAACGATATCTTCGAGGGCACCGGACAGATTAACATGCTGGTGGTGGCACGGCGAGTCCTCGACTATTCCAGAGACCAGCTTAAATAGGTGCTACCGGACGAGTATACGGAAGGAGGTTCAACATGACAGAATCTGCCCAGCAAGCCTTGAGTATTTTGCGTGACGGAAGCTTGTTCCAATGGTATGTCATCCCTCTATTTGCACTTGTGGTTTATGTATATGCCAACGAGGTCGAGAAGAGAAACTGGAGTCTGGTATTTGCCGGTCTGGCATTCTGGGGTATGGACTGGTTCAATGAGATTTGGAACGGGCTGGTCTTTCATTTTACCCAATATGCGCCGGTTTGGGGTGCTCCCGGAGGTACTGCCTACTTGATTCTCATTGGCTTGAATATTGAGATTTGCTTTATGTTTGCCATCGCTGGCATCGCCTTCAGCAAGATGCTGCCGAAGGATAAGAAAATGAAGATGCTGGGCATTCCCAACCGGCTGCTTTTTGCCATCGTCGGCGCTGTGTTTTGTGTCTTTGTGGAATGCCTACTGAATGCTGTTGGTGCGCTTACCTGGGAATATCCCTGGTGGAATGCCGGTGTGCCCTGGCTTATTTTCCTGGTCGGGTACCTTTACTTTTTCCTGGTCTCGTTTTGGGTGTTCGACATGGAGAGCGTCAAAAAGCAGGCGATAACGGTGGGAGCGATACTCGGCTTTGACGTCATCTGCCTGGTGGTTTTCATGGGCATACTGAACTGGATTTAGTTCGACAGTTTTAGCACGGCATGAAGATAGTCTATCATCCCCGCTATACTGAGGTTTATTCTTCTGACCCTGCTGCCAGCCCGGGTAGGATGGAGGTGATTCTCAGGGAGCTCGAGGGAGAATATGACTTCGTTGAACCTCAAGCGGCTTTAGAGGATGATTTGGGGCTTGTGCATACCGGGTATCACATTGCATCAATCAAGGGAGATAGACATCTTTTTGATATAGCTTGCTTGGCAGCTGGGGGAGCCATTAAGGCTGCATATATAGCTTTAGAAGGCGAAGCCAGTTTTGGCTTGATTAGACCACCCGGGCATCATGCCAGTCCCGACCATTGCTGGGGCTTCTGCTATTTCAATAACATCGCCGTAGCTTTAGCCAAGCTCAAAAGTGAGAACTTGATTGAGAATGCTTTGATTCTGGATTTCGACCTGCATTTTGGAGATGGCAGCAACAACTTGTTTGCCGAAAGCGGGACGGAGTATTTTCAGCCAATTGGTCGTGACGGGCAGAGTTTTATTAGGGAGATAGTTAATAAGCTCCAGCAGAAAAAAGGCTATTCCATATTAGCGGTTTCAGCTGGCTTTGACCGCCATGTTGAAGACTGGGGTGGGCAACTGACAACAGATGATTACCGGACAATCGGTAATTTAGTTAAGGAAGCCGCTGAGAGGAACTGTAAAGGCAGGAGATTTGCCGTCCTGGAAGGTGGCTATAACCACAACGTCCTGGGCAGGAACGTTAAAGCCTTTCTGGAAGGGCTGGCTTAATTAAGAATTCTACGGTGGGCATTTGGCGCAGAATGAGCGGAACAGCGTTGTGCTCAGGTAGCGGTCTCCGCGGTCAGGCAATATAACCACAATCGTGCCGGAATTCAACTCCTTGGCTATGCGCAAAGCCCCGGCTACTGCAGCTCCACTCGACATGCCGACGAAGAGCCCTTCTTTGACAGCCAGCAGCCTGGTTGTTTCAAACGCTTCCTCGTCTTCGATAGTTACCTTTTCATCGAATATCTCAGGGCGATAGATTTTGGGGACTATTGATTCCTTCATGTTTTTCAGTCCCTGTATTGCGTGTCCCTCTGTAGGTTCTACGGCGACTATTTTCAAGCCCGGTTTTTTCTCTTTTAGATATTTCCCGGTGCCCATCAATGTTCCTGTTGTCCCCATGCCGGCAACGAACACATCAATCTCCCCTGCGGTCTGAGACATGATTTCGGGTCCGGTTGTTTCATAATGAGCTAAGACGTTGCTATCGTTATCGAATTGGTTGGGCATATAACATGTCTCAGGTTCTTCGGCAGCAAGCTGTCTTGCCCGATTGATAGCACCGTCTGTGCCTTCTGTGGCTGGGGTGAGCATAACTTCGGCACCGAATGCGGCAAGCGTACGCTGCCTCTCTATGCTGACACACTCTGGCATAAATAGCTTGACACGGTAGCCTTTGGCAGCTCCTATCATAGCTAGGGCGATTCCCATGTTGCCCGAAGTCGGCTCAACGATTGTCTTATCCCTGGTAAGTTTACCGGATTCCTCAGCCTTGCTTATCATGTAGTAGGCGGGTCGGTCTTTAACTGAGCCTCCGGGGTTATTACCTTCGAGTTTTCCCAGGATTTTTACCCTTGGATTGCCATTGAGGTTCTTTAGTTCTACTAGTGGAGTATTGCCGATAGCGTCGAATATACTGAATTTTCTATTCCCCGTATCCTTTAGAACGTCTACAGAAGTTTTATTTTTCATTAAAAGCCTCAACTTAAATAGAAATTTACATCGGCAGTAGTCTACGACAACCAGCTTTCCAAATCAAGTTGTACCTTGTTGACAATTTCACAGATTGGGTTTAAATTTAAAGCACCGTTTCTGCCCTCGGTGGGTGAAGGTGTGTGGTCAAGTAATTTAAGGAGGCTTTGGCAATGGAAGATTACGAGAAATTGGGCGTATTCTATCTAGGTCGACCCTATGACCTGGGAACAAAAAGTGCCAAAGAAGGGCTTATTCTTTACGATTCCAAAGACCTGGTGACACACGGGGTTTGTGTTGGCATGACCGGCAGTGGGAAAACAGGTCTTTGCATTGCGCTTCTGGAAGAAGCTGCCCTAGATGGTATACCGGCAATCGTTATCGACCCCAAAGGAGATTTACCCAATCTTCTTCTGACATTCCCGGAGCTGCGACAGGAGGATTTTGCTCCCTGGATAAATGAGGATGATGCTCGTAAAAAGGGACTTTCTGCCGAGGAATACGCCAAGAAACAGGCTGAGCTGTGGAAGAATGGGTTGGCAGGCTGGGGGCAGACCGGTGAGCGAATCAGCCGCCTGCGCCAATCTGCGGACTTTGTTATATATACTCCGGGCAGCAGTGCTGGCATTCCAGTTTCTATACTAAAGTCCTTTGCAGCACCTCCTGCCGCTATTCTCAATGATACCGAGCTTCTAGGCGAAAGAGTTAGCTCCACAGCCACCAGTTTGCTCGGGCTTATGGGCAAGGAAGCTGACCCGATTCGAAGCCGGGAACATATCTTGATCTCCACAATTCTGGATTTAGTCTGGAAGCAAGGTCGGGACCTCGATTTGGCTTCGCTCATTCAGCAAATACAGACACCTCCAGTAGCCAAGATTGGGGTTATGGACATTGAATCTTTCTATCCGTCCAAGGAACGATTCGAGCTGGCTCTTTCGCTCAACAATCTGTTGGCAGCGCCGGGCTTTGGTGCTTGGCTGGAAGGAGAGCCGCTGGACATAAATGGAATATTGTATACACCTCAAGGAAAGCCGCGGGTCTCAATATTCTCTATAGCCCATCTCAACGACGCTGAGCGCATGTTCTTTGTGTCACTGTTGCTTAATCAGATACTGGGTTGGACACGCACCCAGTCCGGTACCACCAGTCTCAGGGCAATAGTGTATATGGATGAGATTTTTGGTTACTTTCCACCGGTGGCTAATCCTCCATCGAAGGCGCCTCTTCTCACCTTGCTCAAGCAAGCACGTGCTTTTGGAGTTGGCATTTTGCTAGCGACACAGAACCCGGTGGACTTGGATTACAAAGGTCTGGCTAATACAGGTACCTGGTTAATTGGACGATTACAGACGGAACGTGACAAGCTAAGAGTTTTGGAGGGCTTGGAAGGTGTCGCCGCCAGTGCCGGTGTGAAGTTTGACCGGCAAAGCATGGAAGAGACATTAGCCGGACTTGGTAACCGTATTTTCTTACTGAATAATGTGCATGAGGATTCCCCAGAGATTTTTGAGAGCCGGTGGGCAATGTCATATCTTAGGGGTCCGATGACACGCATACAGATAAAATCGCTGATGGACCAGCGGAAACCCGCTGGAGTAAGTGTAGGGGCTGCGCCAGCTGCTGCAGTGTCAGTTGCTCCGACCTTTGCCCCTTCCCAACAGGCTGTTTCGGCAGTAGCAAGCGGTGGTGTTAAAGGAGCCGGGCGCCCGCTGCTTCCTCCAGACATTTCCCAGTATTTCGTACCTGTACGTGGCAGTCAACTGGTGGGGCAAACCTTGACCTATAACCCTATGCTGCTTGGTTTGGCGCAGGTCCATTTTGCTGATATAAAGACTAATGTGGATGTCATGAGGGAGGCTGCGTTTGTCACTCAGATAACAGAAGATCCTATTGCAGTGAACTGGGATAACTCGACAGAGGTGACTTTTAATATATCTGATTTGGATAAATCGCCAAGTGAGCCAGCCCAGTATTCTCAGTTACCTGGAGCGGCAGGTAATGCCAGGAGCTACGGTGTCTGGAGTAAGGATTTTGCCGACTGGCTTTATAGAAACCAGAAGCTGGAACTGCTTAAAAGCCCAAGCCTAAAACAGTTCTCCACTCAGGGCGAGTCTGAACGTGACTTTCGTATCAGGTTGCAGCAAAGCGCTCGTGAGCAACGAGACGAGGCAACGGAAAAACTTAGACAGAAATATGCCTCTAAGGTGGCTACGCTTGAAGAACAGGTTCGCCGAGCCCAACAGGCGGTTGAGCGGGAGGCGGAGCAAGCGAAGCAACAAAAAATGCAGGCGGCTATATCAGTAGGAACAACGTTGCTAAGCGCTTTTGTGGGCAGGAAAGCGGTTAGCTATTCATCGCTGGGGCGTGCCACGACCGCGGCTCGTGGTGCCAGTCGGATAATGAAAGAGTCACAGGATATAAAACGCGCTCAGGAGACAGTGGCGACTTATCAGCAGAGGCTACAGGAGCTTGATGCTTCATTTAAGTCCGAGACGGAGGCACTGGCGACTAAGATTGACCCGTTAACGGAGGAGCTTGAGAAGATTAGCGTAAGACCGGCAAAGAAGGATATCTCCGTGCGCTTGACCACACTGGTCTGGATGCCCCACTGGCAGAGCCCGGACGGTAGATTGTCGCCGGCGTGGGAGTAACAAATAATATACGGTCAGCTCAGGCTATTACTTCAAGCTCTCCTCGTAAAACGATATCTTTGGAAGAGCGTCCTATCATCACTTTGAAAATGCCTGGCTCGACTGTAAACTTCATGTCTTTGTCATAGAAGCCGAGCTTTTCTGCTGGTAGTTCGAATTCTATTGTTTTAGTTTCGCCAGGTTTTAAAGCGATGCGCTTGAAACCTCTCAATTCTTTAACCGGTCTGGTAATGCTGGCAACTAGGTCGTTGATGTAAAGCTGGACTACTTCTTCTCCGGCTCTGTTCCCGGTATTCTCGATGTCAACCTTTATAGATGTTTTGCCGGTTGGAGTGACACGTTTCGGCTCTATTTTAAGGTTACTGAAGTCGAAAGTTGTGTAACTGAGACCATAACCGAACTCAAAAGCCGGCCTGGTGGTAGAATCGACGTAATCTCCCCAGAACTGGGACCTGCTGCCTGATGGCTTATGCCCGTAATAAACTGGTATCTGTCCTACCTTTGCCGGGAATGATATGGGGAGCTTGCCTCCGGGGTTGTAGTCGCCAAAAAGAACATCGGCAACAGCGTTACCGCCCTCCTCGCCGGGAAGCCAGGCTTCGATGATAGCCGGTATTTTTTCTATAATCCAGCCTAGGGCAAGCGGTCTGCCGTCTACGAGAATGAGCACGACGGGAGTTCCCGTTTCATAAATAGCTTTGACTAGGTCATCTTGAACACCCGGAAGGCGTAGTTCGGCGCTGTCTCTCATTTCACCACAGGTACAATCGGGAGTTAAACCTGATTTGCCTCCAACTACCACTATGGCTAACTCCGCTGCCTGTGCAGCTTTAATTGCTTCAGGGAAACCATCTTTGGAGGTGCTGTTATACTCGCAACCAACCGCATGTAGTATCGTGGTGTCCTTACCGATCTTGGACTTAATTCCATCCAGCATGGTTACTACAGGTACAGTAACGTGGTCTGCTCGCTCATCTGGAGCTGGTAATTGAGCGCCTGTTGCCTCTGCCGCCATTATCGTTATCTCAATATGGGCGGGGTAAGTATAGTCACCCAGGAGATTCCTTTGGTTATCCGCGTTCGGACCTATGATGGCGATGGTCTTTATATTTTTATTCAGTGGCAAAATATTGTCCTTGTTTTTTAACAGGACTATCGATTTCCGGGCAATATTGTGGGCGAGCTTGCGATGCTCCGGCAGGTCAAAAACCTTTGCTGCCTCTTCTGACTTGACATAAGGATTTTCAAATAGACCCAGCATGAACTTAAGTCTCAGTATCCTGGAAACAGCCCGGTCAACTAGTTTCTTTGACACCAAGCCTTTTCCAATCTGCTCTTTCAAAGGTTGGGCGTAGCAGTCATGCTTGGGAAGCTCGGTATCTATGCCGGCTGTAAGAGCCAGCCTGGCGGCTTTTGCCTTATCAGGAGCTATCCGATGGTAGCTTTGCAAATTATCAACGGCATAGTAGTCAGAAACAACAATCCCCTCGAAGCCATATTCCTTACGCAAGATGTCCGTAAGCAACTCCGTAGAAGCACCACAGGGGATGCCGTCTATTTCATGATAGGCATTCATTACAGATAAAGCTCCGCCTTCTTTGATGGCTTCTTTGAATGGATATAAATAGACTTCTCTGAGCAGTCGTGGCGGTATTTGGGCGGGTGCCCAGTTCAGCCCGCCTTCAGGCAATCCGTAGCCGACAAAGTGTTTTAAGGTGGCTACGACAGCATTTTTCAAATCATCACCCTGCAACCCTTTTACGTAGGCTGTTCCCATCTTTGCTATAAGATAAGGGTCTTCTCCGAAGGTCTCTTCAACTCTTCCCCATCTCGGGTCTCTGACCACGTCTAAAACAGGCGAAAGCCCCTGGCGCACGCCCACAGCCATCATCTGTACCCTTGCTATTCTGGTCATCTTGTCCACCAGTTCCGGCTCCCAGGTGCTGGCTATGCCGATAATCTGAGGAAAGACGGTGGCATTTTTAGCCATAAAGCCATTCAGGCATTCCTCGTGGGCCAGTACAGGTATGCCGAGCCTGGTGTTTTTCACCAGGAACTTCTGAATATCGTTTATTAGCTCTGCCATGGCTTTAGGAGGGAAGCCGGTGGATACTCCGGGTCTGCATATCTGCCCGATTCCATTTTTGATTAGCGCCCCTGCCTTTTTCGGGGAAAATTTTCCGGCTTCTAAAACCTCATAGCTCCAGACGCCCCCCATCTGTGCTATCTTCTCATCGAGCGTCATCCTGGAAATGAGGTCTTTGGTTCTGGCATCTATTGATTGTGAGGCATCTTTGTAAATTTCCATGGCTCCATCCTTGAATTTCTTGATAGCACATTGTATCGATATTCGGCTTAATGTTACAAGAGGAACTGAAGTATTGTTGTGGCGAGTGGATGTGCAAAGGTGGTTGGGGAGAGGGATTTCCGCTTGTGCCTCTGTGTGAAGATGATATTAACGTGGTAATCCTGTGCGGCTGTACCCGTGTCTGTGGCAACAAGGAAGAGGTTAGAGCCAGAGTAAAACGAAGCTTGGTAGTGGCTGTTGAGTCTTTGTGTGGTCGTGTTGTACCGGAAGCCTGTCTGCCGTCGGTTGTAGAGCAGGAGATTGGCAAAATCCTGCAAGTTGAGCTGTGGCTTCTAAGGATATAAACCTTTTGCCTGCCTCCGCCGTTTATTGTTTTGTAATGCACATTGCCACATGCTCCCAGTCTATTGGTGAAGAACTTATATCTTCCCTTGTATTAGATATGACTTGAAGTCTGCTTTCAACCTGTTTTGAGGCGTGATTTCAAGGGGACATAAGTCTTGAGTGAACAAAACATTGAAGGTCTAGTGAAGGTGCTTAACGGAACAGTCGAGGCTATAGCTGCCTTATATGAAAAGAGTGACCCCTATACCGCTGGACACCAGCGCAGAGTAGCTCAGCTTGCATGTGCTATTGCCAGAGAGATGGGTCTTCCTGCTAAGCAGATTTATGGCATTCACATAATAGGTGTAGTCCATGATATAGGGAAAATAGCTGTGCCCGGCGATATTCTCAGCAAACCAGGCAGATTAAACACCGAAGAATTAAACATAATTAAGACTCATCCTCAAGTGGCTTATGATGTGCTGAAGAATGTGGAGTTTCCCTGGCCAGTGGCTGAGACCGTGCTTCAGCACCACGAGAGATTAGATGGCTCTGGCTATCCTAATGGTATTTCTGGTGATGCTATGATTTTGGAAGCCAGGATTTTGTGCGTAGCTGACGTTGTTGAGTCTATGGTTTCTCACCGACCTTACCGACCAGCTCTAGGATTGAAAAAGGCGTTGCGGGAAATTGTACGAAATAAAGGCGTCCTCTATGACCCTACGGTGGCAGATGCTTGCTCCAAGCTATCTTCAAACGGTGGCTTTAAGCTTGATCGAGAACAGTAAACCTGGTAACTAACCGCCAACGTTTACCAGCTTTGTAGTATTTATCATTTATCTTTATACAAATGAGCCTCAGTTGCCCTTTTTTATTGCCAGAGTGACGAGTCCGATTTCAACTTGCGTGTTGGAGCAGGACGAGCATGTATTAGGAAGGTAACGACGTTGTGAATTCTGTCTCGGCGTCATCCTTTTGGTGAATAGCTGCCTGTGCAGCTATGAGTTTGGCTATAGGTACTCTGAACGGGCTGCAACTTACATAGTCAACATTTATGGCATTGAAAAACTGAATTGACCTTGGCTCTCCAGCTTGCTCTCCGCAGACGCCGATTTTAATGTCTTTCCGTGCTCGCCGTGCCCAGAATATAGCCGTCTCCATCAATCTGCCTACACCCTTGACGTCTATGACCTCGAATGGATTATCTTCGAGAATGCCAATCTGGAGATATGTGGATAGGAATTTCTTTTCGGCGTCCTCTCGGCTAAAGGAGTATACAGCCTGGGTGAGGTCGTTGGTGCCGAATGATAAGAAGTCTGCCACCTCGGCTAGCCTGCCAGCCCTCATACAGGCGCGCACTGTCTCCATCATAGCACCGACTTTAAATCCGGTACCTTCCAGGCACTTTGCTTTTATCAATAGCAGCTCCTGCAGGGTTATGACCTGTGGTATCATCACAGAAACATCTGCAGGCACCTCTGCCCTGGCTGCCTCTATGGCTTTAACCTGCATTTTGTAGACGTCAGGAGAGGTTACAGCCAGCCTGACTCCCCTGTGTCCGAGCATAGGGTTTATCTCTTTGAGCTCGGCTATCCGCTGCCTGATACGTGGACTTGAGGTTTCTGCTTCCGACGGCAGGAACTCATGCAGCGGCAGGTCTAGCAGCCTGATAACGATGGGGCACCCATTTAGCTCCTTGAATAGGGCAATGAAATCTTCTTTTTGAAGTGCAGCCAACCGTTCCAGTGCTGTGGCTTTTTTGGCCTCTGTTTCCGCCAGTATGAATTCCCTTATGGCTGAAAGGCGTTCCGGTCCACTGAATTGGCGCTCAGTACGGCATAGTCCTATTCCTTCGGCACCGAGTTTTATGGCTTGAGCCACCATTTCAGGCGTGTCGGCATTGGCTCTCACTCCCAGCCGCTTGAACCCATCAGCCCAGGTCAAGAGCTCTTCGAGCTCATCTATCATCTGTCCTTCTTCTAAGGGCAATGAGCCGAGGTAAACGGCACCGGTGGAGCCGTCTATCGTAATCTCGTGACCTTTCATCACCATCTGTCCCTTGACTTGGAATTGGTTTAAGTTTAGGTCTATTTGAATCTCCTCGGTTCCGCAGACGCAGGGCTTGCCCATGCCGCGTGTCACTATTGCGGCATGAGAGGTAAGTCCGCCTTTCGAAGTCAGTATCCCATCTGCTGCTGCGATGCCCTGAATATCATCCGGGCTTGTCTCTGGGCGAACCAATATGACGGGTATGCTCCTTTTTGCTAGTCTTATCGCTTCTGTCGGCTCAAACACAACCTGTCCGCTCACGGCACCCGGGGCTGCAGCCAGTCCTTTGGTTAAGGGGCGATAAGATTCAGGTGATATTATGTGCTTGTGCAACAGTGCCCTCAGGTCATCGGCGGTCAAGCGAGTTATAGCCTCTTCTGTGGTGGTGAGCCCTTCGCGGACCATATCGACAGCAACCTTAACTGCTGCTCTGCCGGTCCTCTTGGCAGACCTGGTCTGCAAGATGTAAAGCCTTTTGGACTCAATGGTGAACTCGATGTCTTGCATGTCCCTGTAGTGCTTCTCTAATAGCTCTGCCATTTCCTGTAATTGGGCGTAGGCATTCGGCATGTGTTTTTTAAGGATGGCAATTGGGTTGGGTGTCCTCGTTCCTGAGACTAATTCTTCTCCCTGGGCTTGACTGAGGTATTCACCAAAGAGCCCTTTTCGCCCGATGCTCGGGTTGCGGCTGAATACCACACCTGTGCCGGAGTTCGCATCTTTGTTGCCAAAGACCATGGCTTGAATTATGACCGATGTGCCTAGGTCGGCGGTTATGTTGTTCAGCCGGCGGTATTCCACAGCGCGCAGGTTGTCCCAGGAGTCAAAAACTCGTTTGGCGGCTATTTTCATCTCGTCCAGGTCTTTCACGTTCAGAATGGTATCCATCATCCCCGGCATGGACACCGGCGCTGAGGAGCGTACCGAAACCTGTAGCTCTTTGCCGAGTTTCTTACCAGCCTGTTTCTCCAGAGCTACTATAGCTTGCTTAATCTCTGTCTCAGGTAGCCTGCCGCTTCTTTTATATTCGGCATAAGCCTCAACTGAGAGTATAAATCCAGGCGGAACCGGAAGCCCGAGCCTGGTCATTGTCACCAGGTTAGCTCCCTTGTTGCCTAGAATTGCCTTGTCTTCACAATCGTCCCGGAAACTGTATACGTAGGACATGACGCTACTCCTTAGAGGTTGATGCTGACTTTGTATGTCGAAGTAGAATTATACTCTTGGTAGGGCTGTTATTTCAAAGCTAATCAGTATTGTCCCATCGGGGTGGGGCTAATTTGTGCTGCAGATCTTCTCCTTGAAAGATTCCAGGTATGGCATGGGAACATCTAGCTGCTCGCCTGTTGTCAGGACATCGAGGTAGAACTGCCTCATTTCTTCGGGAGATGTCTGGAAGTGGCTGTGCTGTCTGACACGCTCATAGTGCGGCATGGCAAGCCAGGTAAGGCGTAAATTGGCAGCCGCCTTCTCGTCAGGGAAGCTGAGGAACGGTTTGGTATCCTCATAAGCCCTTACGTTTACACCCCGTTTTTCCAGTACCGCCAGTGCTTCTTTCGTGGCGCGGATGATAAGCAGCCAGGTGTCTACGCCTTCATCCGGTGTTGGCAGTTCGCCTTTATATAGCGCTGCGCCCAGCATTCCAGCGTCGATGGCATGGTGAACCCACTGCCACTCGATTATATTGGCTTTTAAATCGGGGTACATGCCGGCGCTGGCAAACAAGGCGATAATCTGTTCCAGGCGTGATGTGCGTGAACCGTCCAGTTCGCCTATGCGGTAGCTCTTTTGCACGTTGGCGTACAGCACGCCGTCCTCTCCACGGGCACCGGTTGAGATTGAAAACCCCCACAGGTAACGGGGGCGTGATAATAGCTTATCGAACTCATCTGTGCCCTCCCAGTTAGCGGTGAACATAAGGAATGATGCTTCCGGTGCCAGGTTGCAGTACTGGCGGACAGCTCCAACAGCCTGTAAATGATTGGTGGCAACTATGACCAGCTCGTATCCAGCGTTGGGACTTACTTCATCAGTTAATTTGGGCAGATAAACGGTTTGGTAGTTCTTTGTTGAGTCCCCACGCAAGTCAAGAATGTCCATTTTGACGCCGCTTTCGAATTTACTTTTAGTTCCCTTTCGTACCGCATGGGTTATGTCGGCGCCTGCCTGCGACAGCGCCCATCCGTGTATGGCTCCGATATTTCCCAGTCCCATAATCAGCGTCTTCATCTTCACCTCCAAATCTCAATTACTAGGATATTTGATAAAGCGTATTACATTTCTTCGTCAGTAGTCAATAAAGAGCGCTGCTCTAGGTTGATGTGCCACTTATTGAGCCGGAATCGAATGATTGCTTATAGAACTAACTTAATAAGTGTTATAATTGTTGGAGGCAGGTCAGACAATGTGTTGGTTTTTAGATGTTTAATATGAGGAGGTGGTTGGTATAGATGAATTGCAAGGTGCTAATGACCTATTTAACAAGAATTATTGAAATTTAAAGAAAAGGAGGAGATGTTATGGCAGCCGTAGATTCGAGTATGTCATCACCGAAATGGGGACTTGTTTTACTGCAGGGTATTGTTAGCATTATTTTCGGATTGCTATTGCTTCTTGCTACAGGGATGACGGTAACGGCAGTAGTCATATTCCTGGGAGCTTACTGGCTTGTAATGGGTGTGATTGGAATCATAGGGATATTTGTTGGCTATACAAGAGCACACTGGGGTTGGGCTTTATTTGGTGGTATATTAGGTATCATAGCCGGCATACTTATCTTAGGTCACCCCCTGACATCTGCTGTTATAGTGCCGGCGGTTTTAGTAATGATACTTGCTGGTCTAGGAATCGTTATGGGCATAGTTGCCATTATCCAGGGTGCTATGGGTGCTGGATGGGCAGCAATCGTAATAGGCATCTTAAGCATAATACTCGGCGTTCTTATATTCATAGCACCTCTGGTAGCCACTTTCATTTTGATCCTCATGCTTGGTGTCTTCTTAATAATTGGCGGCATCGCGGCAATGGTTGGTGCATTCCAAATTCGAAGCGCTGTAAAGAAGGCTAAAGCGTAGCTACGATAAAACGATGCGTGCCATGGCGAACCATGGCACGCATCGTTAATAAACGTAATAGTGGATGTCCTTGATGAGAGTTCCCCTATTTCCCTATCTAAAAGGACTCCTTTGACACGACCCTGAAGGTCAACTTCCCTATATAAGTGAATAGCAAAGGCAGGACGACTCTGACAGTTAACCTCCTGCCTCTTACGTTCATTGTTAGCCCAGGTTGTTTAATGTCAGAACCTTTGCCTTTATGTTTGCATGGTCCAACAAAGCACCCAGTTGTAAACCGCAGAAGGTCATGCTCGAAACAGCAAAAATCTGAAGCCGGCATCGAAACTCTCCTGCCCCCTTAAGTGACCATTAAGCTTATCCCATTTCCCTGATTGGAGGTCATTTTCGAGAAGAGTTATGCCTGCTTGTACTACTGATGGAGAAGCCAAGGCAAAACCAGAGGTGTTCTGTCTCATTACAGGGTCCAGATATATCTCCGGTCTGTTCCATCCCGAGTGCATATTCTTATCGGCAAGGTCATAAGGCAAAGGGAATTTAATAGCCTTAGTTGACCAATGCTTAATACCGGAAAAGATGTCGATGACTTCATTTAGCGGTGGGAAACTCTGAAGAACATGCTGTTCAATTTCAGGAAAATAATCGTTGAACCAGAATTTTTCGCTTTCCCTCGGGTCCATAGTTAATATTATTAACGGCCCGGTGGGGCAAACTCGTGCCACTTCTTTAGCGGCGCTACGGATATCAGAGAAATGGTGGATAGCCAGAACGATAACGACACCGTCCATTGAGGCATCCTGTAGTGGAAGAGACTCGGCAAGCCCGGGAATCCACGTGATGCTACTGTTTGGTATAGCTTGCTTGCGCATAATCTCTGATGGTTCAATAGCAATTAACTTGTAGCCTGAATTGGCAAGCGCATTAGTGTAGTTGCCGGTTCCTGCACCGATGTCAACGATAAGCTTTCCGGTTGGGATATTTAAAAGGTCAGCGATTGTTTTCAGGATCCGCTTATCGGCACTCCGGTTCTCATTGTAGCTCTCTCCAATAGCGTCGTAGGTTGCTTCATTCATTTTGGTTAAGAAAAAAGCCTGGGAATACGATTAGTAGAGAGTATCTTATCACAGTGCAGTGCGCGTGAACAAAATGCTAAAAGGTGTAGAAAGTAACTTGGAGTACGACATTTTTATTATAATCAAGTTATAATATAGCGGTTCTGATGAAAATATGCGGTAGGAGCTGGTCAGATACAAATAACAGGCGTGGCTACGGTCACAGCCATTCTATTGCTGTCAGTTTTTTCACTGCACTGCTCCTCCTCCGCACCACAGGAGGCTAGTATGAATCCAGATTTCACTAACTGGAAGGACGCGCGCTTCGGCATATTTGTGCACTGGTCGCACATCTCGCAGCAGGGCATTGAGATATCCTGGCCCTTAACCAGTAAGGTGCCGATGTTTCCGCTGGCACAGGATGTACCCGTAGAGCAATACCAGTCCAGCGCAGCCACCTTCAATCCGAAGAAATGGGATGCGCCTGCTCTGGCACGTATGCTGCGGCAAGCCGGAGCACAATATGCTGTCATCACTGCCAAGCACCACGATGGCTATGCCATGTATGATACCAAACTGTCGGATTTCTCCATCATGAACTCACCTTATAAGAGAGATATTGTTCGCGAGTTCACCGATGCTGTGCGGGCAGAAGGAATGGGTGTGGGGTTGTATTTTTCGCTGCTCGACTGGCACCATCCTGATTATCCTCCGTTCACCGACGCGGATAAGCCGTATCACTATTGGGGCGGCGCGCCGCAGCCCGACCCGGAGAAATGGCAGCGTTACCTTGACTTTATGTTCGGTCAGGTGAAGGAATTGCTCAGCAACTACGGCAAAATCGCCTTGATCTGGTTCGACGGGCACTGGGAACATCCGCCTCAACAATGGAAAGCAGACGAGCTGGCAGCCATGATTCGCTCGTTGCAACCCGGCATCGCCATCAACGACCGGTTGCCGCTCAATGGTGATTTCGACACGCCGGAGCAATTTATACCTGCCAAACCGCCTGACCGACCCTGGGAGACCTGCATGTGCATGAATACAAGCTGGGGCTATAATAAGGATGACAAAAATTACAAGTCAGCTACGCAGTTGATACACACGCTATGCGAGGTGGTCGGACGGGGTGGTCATTTTCTGTTGAACGTAAGCCCGATGGGCGACGGTAGCCTGCCGCCGGAGCATGTTGAACGGTTGTCCGTCATCGGTGAGTGGATGTCGCGTAATGGTGAAAGCATTAAGGACGTAGGTGTGGGGCTGGAGCCGTGGCAGTTCTACGGTCCCACCACACAGAAAGGAAACACTCTCTACCTGCACCTGTTGATGAAACCGTATGAAAGCGTCACCGTGCGGGGTGTGCACGTGAATAACGTGGACTCGGTGCGCGTACTGGGAAGCGGTGTTAATCTGAATTACTCAAAACGTGTCGCCGTAAGCGACCAGATTATGGAAGCCTACGGGTTCAAAGACCCGGTGGGCGACCTGATAATCGAGGCGCCGCAATCAGTTCTGGATAATTACGCCACAGTTATTGTTGTTAATTTCAAACAATGATTCTGGATATACCTTTTAGTAACTAGCCTTTGGTTGCCAGTCTTGGATAGCCCCAATTCGTTTTTCTTCTTTTGGGTCTGGAGCCCGCCGTGGCAGCCACCGGAGCCCCTGCGAGGGCCTACGGTGTGAATTGGTAGAAAGGGGCTGGTTCTGGTAGGACACGGGAGCACTTGGAATAGTTTGTCTGAGAAAGAAAAGCCCTCAGCACATAAACCGAGGGCTATCTTTCTTGGTAGCGGGGGTTGGATTTGAACCAACGACCTTCGGGTTATGAGCCCGACGAGCTACCGCTGCTCCACCCCGCGACGATAAACCCACAAAAATCTGCGATTTTTGCGGGAACCCATAATATAATTTTCCTCCCCGGTCACCACCCCCAATATAGGGTGGTTAAAATCTTCGATTCTTGCGGCGTAGTGAATAGTTTTGTGCTCAGCCTGATGTAGGTCAAAGACCTCGACCATTAGTACGGCTCAGCTCAACAGGTTACCCTGCTTACACATGCCGCCTATCAAGCAAGTTATCTACTTGCGGTCTTACTCCTTTCCCGAAGGAAAGGATGGGAGATCTCATCTTGGGGTGGGCTTCGCACTTAGATGCTTTCAGCGCTTATCCCATCCAGACATGGCTACCCAGCAGTGCCGTTGGCACAACAACTGGCACACTAGAGGTCTGTCCCTCCCAATCCTCTCGTACTAGGGAGAGCTCCCCGCAAATCTCCAACGCCCACAACGGATAGAGACCGACCTGTCTCACGACGGTCTGAACCCAGCTCGCGTGCCGCTTTAATGGGCGAACAGCCCAACCCTTGGGACCTGCTTCAGCCCCAGGATGCGACGAGCCGACATCGAGGTGCCAAACCTTGCCGTCGATGTGAACTCTTGGGCAAGATAAGCCTGTTATCCCCGGGGTAGCTTTTATCCGTTAAGCTACGGCCCTTCCACACGGAACCGTAGGATCACTTTGCCCGACTTTCGTCTCTGCTCGACTTGTTGGTCTCGCAGTCAAGCCCCCTTATACCAATATACTCGATGCACGGTTTCCATCCGTGCTGAGGGGACCTTTGGACGCCTCCGTTACCTTTTAGGAGGCAACCGCCCCAGTTAAACTACCCACCTGGCACTGTTCCCACCCGAAGGCAGGTTAGAACCAAAACCAAACAAGAGTGGTATTTCACCGTTGGCTCCACTAAGGCTGACGCCTCAGCTTCAAAGCCTCCCACCTATGCTACACATGTCCAGCTCGAGTCCAATGCCAAGATATAGTAAAGCTCCCGGGGTCTTTTTGTCCAGTTGTGGGTAACCCGCATCTTCACGGGTATTTCAATTTCACCGAGTCCCTCGTTGAGACAGCGCCCAAGTCGTTACACCTTTCGTGCGGGTCGGAACTTACCCGACAAGGGATTTCGCTACCTTAGGACCGTTATAGTTACGGCCGCCGTTCACCGGGGCTTCGGTTCAAAGCTTCTCCCGACAAGTCGGGATAACCTCTCTCCTTAACCTTCCGGCACTGGGCAGGTATCAGCCCCTATACCTCAGCTTTCGCTTTGGCAGAGACCTGTGTTTATGTTATACAGTCGCCTGGGCCGGTTTCGTGCCCCCGCCTCTACAGCGGGCCCCCTTCTTCCAAAGTTACGGGGTTAGATTGCCGAGTTCCTTAACGAGGGTTCTCTCGAACACCTTGGGATACTTACCCCCATCTACCTGTGTCGGTTTGCGGTACGGGCACCTAATCCTTTAGCAACGAGGCTTTTCTGGACAGTGTGGACTCAGTTGAATCATATTGGGTTTCCCTTCAGTTTTCCCCGCTCCTCAGCTTAATGTTGAAGTGGATTTGCCTGCCTCAACACGCCTCAGATTGGGGACGCACCATGTCCGTTAGGTACGCTCAACCTATCCTGCTGTGTCCCCCCTTTGCCTTAAAACAATGATTAGGTGGTATGGGAATGTTGACCCATTATCCATTGCCTTCCCCCTTGGGGTTCGGCTTAGGCCCGACTAACCCTACGCGGATTGACCTTGCGTAGGAAACCTCAGATTTACGGTGGGCATGGTTTTCACATGCCTTATCGTTACTCATGCCGGCATTCTCACTTGCT